>Ga0335075_10002343_pt1 | contig 30568 bp, 19 predicted proteins | sample Lox_Sample_24_FD_206723 | JGI IMG/M metagenome (GOLD analysis project Ga0335075, IMG submission 206723) | Soil microbial communities from Loxahatchee National Wildlife Refuge, Florida, United States - Lox_Sample_2.4 | ecosystem: Environmental > Terrestrial > Soil > Wetlands | place: USA...
GAAATGGACGATCGATATCGCCGATTGCCACCAACGCCAACGATACCAGCAGGCTCAGCGAAATAATCAATACAAAATGCAACGGCACATTTTCGCTTCCAATCAGGCAGGAGGAAGCAATCGTGATCATGCCGCCCATGACCAGCACGCCCCACAAAATGTTGGGCATCTTGGTTCGGCTTTCCAACAGGCGAATACGCCGATGTTCGGTCATGCTGCTGAGCTCAATCATTACCTGACGAAGGCTGGCCTGCTGCTGCAGGTTCGCCGTAGGAGTTTGTGTGGTCGCGGCCCAAAGCTTCATCACGTACTGGTGGCCCCCGAATCTCTCTTCGCCTTTGCCCGGCTCGTCTGTGTGCATGGTTGGCCACTCTTGCGTAATCACCTGGGTAGCATAGGCACGTGCAGTTTGCTGGATCAAATCCCGCTGCGGTTCCTGCAATCCATCCGCGGCACGATATAAATTCACCAGATTATTCGCCTCGTTATTGGCGTTGGTCTCCGCAGTCTGGAAGTTGTTCCACACCGCGTACAGCATAAAGCCGATCATCACTGCATAAATGGTTCCCAGAATCGCGATTTGCCAGCCGATGACGTCGTTGTGAACACTGCGCCGGCTCGGCTCCCAAAACGTGTTCAGCATGACCAGGCAAGTAATCGACAGCGTGATCCACAGCACGACGAGGTAAATATTTTGGCCGGTGTTTAACAACATAGACTCCTTCGAACTTGCGCAATCTAGAGAAAATCCTAACCCGAAGAGTGCCAATTCACCACGTCAAATTTTTCGAAGTGGGCGCGCAGGCAACAACGGTGCAGCCGGTCGGAATTGATGGATGTCGGATGCATGTAAAGCGCCGATCGCTTGCGCTACACTACCCACGACGGCGCAAGGCGCCGATCTCTTCCAGCCCAGACAGCGATGGAGGTCGCGACGATTTGAAAAGGGGTTCATGAACAGCTGGGGAGCCTGCTCCATCGTTCAAATGAGCCCATTGCAGCACATTCGATCTCCACTCCTCGGCAGCTCCGCCAAAACATGAATGCACATACGGCACCAGCTGTATTTGTGGGCCTGGAAGGTGGATCGATAAGCTTGCGTGGACAAGCTCCTCCCTGAGTTTGGCAATTGCCCCGGTAGAACTTGGCATAATGATAGAAATAGTGCTTATGGATTTTCACAGAGAACGAGGCTGAAAACAACCGCACGGGGCGGAGCTTGCGATATTACCGATTGCCCACACGGGCTCTAAAGGAACGCTTATACAGACGTTTCGAAGATGGCCCCGGAAATGGATAGAAAAGAAATTGAACGTTCGTTGGAAGCCCGACTGTTTTATCTGGCAGTTTCGACCTCTCTTGCGCTACCTGATATTTGCGCTGCGCTTCTCGATCCCGATGGTAAAACTAATCGAGAGAAGTACATGAAATTCTATGACACATGGTTGCGAATACCTGGCTATCTCAATCTTCTACCTGCGGATATATACAGGCTTCGTTGCGGCATTATTCATCAGGGGATTGCTGGACACCCCGGTATGACTATGCCCGCGAAGCGAATTATCTTTACCGTTCCCAGCCCGTCGAATATGCCGGGCGGGTTTGCCGCACACGGCTTCACGATCGCAGGGCATAACATCGCACCCTCCTTTTTCTTGGACGCTGTGATGTTTTGTCGCAAGATGACCGAGGGCGTTTCAAAATGGTATGAAGCGAACATTACAGATCCGAACCTAGTCGCCAACTTGCCAGCATTGGTACAGTATCGCCCGAATGGAATTGCTCCATACATTGAGGGATTCCCAGTAATCGCGTAAGTTTTGTTTTGGACTAGCTGCGACTGCTCCACACCAGCGGGTTCATGGGAGTGTGGATCAAGTCGCCCACCTCGATGCCGGGACAATATCTGTCGCGATCAGCTTGCTGATACGGATTGACGGGCTTGGTGAGGCGCATATCTTCGTCCATATAAATAATGGTCATCACCTCGCGCGGAATCGGCGTAGTGTTTTGGCCCGCGCGATGGAAGGTCCATCCGGAGTGAAAGCTTACTTCTCCAAGGTCAAACTTTCCTTCATCGGTTCCGTGGTCTTTCAGAGCCTCGCCGATGCGGTCTTCGCTCTCCTGTCCGATTTCCAAATCACGACCGTAGGTGACGCGATGGCTTTTCGGGCAGAAGGCAAGCGGCCCCATTTCCAGCGGAGTTTCCTGCAGCGGAATCCAGGCGGTGATGGTTTTGTCGGTATTGACGGGCCAATAGTATTGGTCGGCGTGCCAGGGAGTAATTCCTCCTCCCGCCTCTTTGTAAAGCGCCTGATCGTGGTAGATGCGCACGCCGGTGCAACCCATCAACTGCGCGGCGATGCGTCCCAGCTTCGGCGAGGAAATGAATTCTCGAACCAGTTCGCTGCTCTCCCAAAGATTTTCTACCTGGAGAAATGCGCGATGGTATAAATCGCGCTCTTCCAAGGGCAAGTGCTCGGAGTTCAGTTCTTTCACTTTGCGAGTGATTTCGCGGCCATAGTAGGCGAGTGTTTCGGCGGAGAGTACATGCTTCAGCTTGATGTATCCGTTTTCCAGATACTGTTCAATCTGCTCCGGTGAGATCAGATATGTCTCAGTCAGGTCTTGCCGTACGTCCGTTGCGATTGCCATCGAAACTTCTCCGTCGGAAGGTTCAGCGAAACAGGTGCAGCACGAGTCAAAACTTAGTGTAGCCGCAGGCTCTCGGGTTTCCCATTGACTTAAGGTTTACTGGGAATCGAAACGATTCGTTCGTTTCAGTATAAATTGTCGATAGCAAGAGAATGGATGGGAGTGAAATGATGAAGCTGTCTCGGGCCGTGCGGCTTGTGCTGTTCGCTGCGATGATTTCCTGTTTTGCCGGAGTATGCCCCACGTGCAGCTGGGCAGCGGCGAAGCAATCGATTTTGCTGAACCAGAGGTGGCAGTTTCGGCAAGTCACGAACCTGCAGGGCATTGCGCATGACCATTGGCTGCCCGCCACAGTTCCCGGCGATGTGCAGCTGGATTTGCTGCGCAATAAGCTCATCCCGGAGCCTTTCTATCGAGACAATGAGAACAAGCTGCAATGGATAGAGAACGCCAACTGGGAATATCGGACGACGATCCCGGTGAGCGAGAAGCTTCTGAGTCGCACCAACATTGAACTGGTTTTCGACGGCCTCGACACCTGCGCGCAGGTGTATTTGAACGGAAACCTGCTGCTGACTTCCGACAACATGTTTCGAACGTATCGGCTGAATGCGAAACCGTATTTGAAAGTTGGCGACAACCTGCTGCGCATCGTTTTCACGTCGCCCATCCAAGGAGCCGAAAAAATTGCCGATCAGGATCCGTGGCAGCCGCGGACCCATACGCAGGCACGGTGGTATATCCGTAAGGCGGCCTATCAGTACGGATGGGATTGGTCGCCGCGATTTGTGACCAGCGGTGTATGGCGACCCGCGCGGTTGGAGGCGTGGGATGATGCGCGCATTTCGGATCTGGACATTCGCCAATTAGATGTGACCAAACAGTCCGCCCATGTTCTGGCTCAAGTGGAAGTGACGGCGTCCGTCGATTCGCCGGCTACGGTCACCGTTCACTATGGCCTGAACGGAAAAGAATTGACCGCCGCGCAAACGACAGAGCTGCATCCAGGGATCAACCATGTGGAACTGCCGATCACGATCGATCATCCAGAGCTTTGGTATCCGGCGGGATACGGCAGCCAGCCACTCTACGCGTTTCATGCAGCCGTTGCGATACGAGGCCAAACGCAGGACACATCCGACATGCGCACCGGACTTCGCTCGGTGGAGTTGCGTCGCGATCCGGACCCATGGGGGCGATCATTTGAATTCGTAGTGAATGGCATCCCCATCTTCGCAAAGGGCGCCAATGTGGTGCCGTTCGACAGCTTTCCCAGTCGCGTGCCGGTCGCGCAAATCCGCGACATCCTGCAGTCCGCCAAAGACGCCAACATGAACATGATTCGCATCTGGGGCGGCGGCTACTACGAAACCCAGGAGTTTTATGAGTTATGCGACGAGATGGGGATTATGGTCTGGCAGGATTTTATGTTTGGAAATCCATGGCAGCCAGGAACCTATTTCTTCAAGCAGAATGTTGCGAAGGAAGTGGAAGATCAGCTGAAGCGGCTGCGAAACCATCCCAGCATTGTTTTGTGGTGCGGCAATAACGAGCAGGAAAATAATTTTCTGCAGGACAGTCTGCATATCAGCCAGATTGCGCGTCTGCAAATGTGGCAGGACTATCTGACCGTGTTCAGCGGGATCATTCCGACGCTGGTCGCGCGGTTCGATCCGGGCGCAGCCTATTGGCCCAGCAGTCCAAGCGGCGATTATGAAGAAACCAAGGCCATGAACTACCGCGTGCTGGAGGATGGCGACGATGTCGGTGGCAACGAGGAGTTCGGCGACACGCATGATTACAGCGTATGGACCTCAATCGATCTGCTGCCGCGCGTGCCGTTCAGCAGCGAAGAAGACCGCCACTACCGCTTTGTCAGCGAGTACGGATTTCAATCGATGCCGGAGATGCGCACTATTGATGCCTTCACGCTGCCGGAGGATCGCTCCAGCACCTCCACGCCGGTGATGACCACGCATCAGAAAGATCCGGCCGGCTATGCGACCATGCTGGATTACATTCGGCAATATTATGGTCAGCCAAAAGATTTCAGTTCGCTTGTGTACGCCAGCCAGGTGGTGCAGGCGGAATTTATCAAGCTGGTGGCCGAGCATCTTCGCCGCGACAGGCCGCGCACCATGGGTTCCATCTTCTGGCAGCTCAATGATTGCTGGCCCGTAGTTTCGCCATCAAGCATCGACTATTACGGTCGATGGAAGGCGCTCCAATACTATGCGCGACGCTTCTATAGCCCGCTGCTGGTGTCCTCGCGACTGAAGTCTGGAATCTTGAATGTGTCGGTGGTTTCAGACGAAACGACGCCGACTTCTGCAAGTCTTCGAGTGCGTGTAATGAAGTTTGACGGAACTGTGCTGCACACTGAGACGGAGAACATTACGATTCCGGCGCTGTCGAGCCAGGTGTATTTGCAGCTTCCCACGCAGCCGTATTCCGATCCCGCGGATACCGTGGCGGCGATGGATTTGACAGTGAATGGCAAGCAGGTTTCCAGCAACCTGATGTATCTTGTGCCGACACCGGACGTGCATCTTCCCGCCGCGGAAATTACAAGTCATTTGACCCAAGCGGACGGCGCATATGAAGTGCGTGTATCTTCCAAGGTGCTGGCGCGCGATGTGTATCTATCCTTCGGCGATTACGACGCAAAATTCTCTGACAACTACATCGACCTGTTGCCGGGAGAGCCGCAGACCATCGTTGTGCATAGTCCGGCAAGCCTGGCGCAGCTCGAAAGCAGTATGAAGGTGATGTCTCTGGTGGATGCCATTGAGCCGAACACAGCTTGGAAGAGCGGAGCTGGAAATTAGCCGCCGCGGCTCGCCAATCTTCCCGAGAGATGCAGAATTTTTCCGCGTTCTCCACATGCGATGGTGGCGATAAACTCCCTCTAGATGCCAGTGAAGAATCAGACCCGTTCCGCTGACGAGCAAAAGCCGCTCTCGAAGCAGGCAGAAAAAATGCGACGCCTGCGCGCGTTGATCTGCGGAGACAAGTACGAGCGTGCGGCGCGGCAAATGGGAGCGACGGTGGTAGCCGGCGTGGACGAGGTAGGGCGCGGCTCGTTGTTTGGACCGGTTGTTGCGGCGGCCGTGATTCTTCCCGAGAAGACTCGCATTCGCGGCATACGCGACTCAAAACAGTTGCTGCCGGAGGAACGCGAACGGTTGGACATTATCATCCGGCGCAAAGCCATTGCCGTAGCGATTGGATTTGCCGATGCTGCTACCGTCGATGCCATCAACATCCGCCGCGCGTCGCATCTGGCGATGCTGTCGGCCATTGCGCAACTGCTTCCGCAGCCGGATTTTCTGCTGATCGATGCCGAGCGCCTGGATACACCTTGTATGCAAAAAGCGATTATTTACGGTGACTCCATCAGTGTTTCGATCGCCGCGGCTTCGATTGTTGCGAAGGTCTATCGCGATGCGTGGATGTGCCGCTATCACGAGGAATATCCGCAATATGGACTGGCCTCGCACAAGGGATACAGTACAGAAGAGCATCTGCGTGCGCTCGCCGAACACGGACCGTGCCCGCTGCACCGCATGACCTACGAACCCGTGCGGAGAGTCCTCGAACTGCGGACCGGTGTTGTGACCAGCACACTGGCGAATGAACCTGTTCAGGTGAGCTAGGCGGCGACTGCGACTTTTCGCTTACGCGCTGCCTCTTTAATCTGCCACGCGACGCGCGCCAGCAATAGCACCGCGAGAATCGCTGTTACTTTCCACGGAGTATGCACGCCGGGTTTGACCAGCCACCAGTAGTGAATGATTCCTGCAATTGCCGCGACGTATGCCAGCCGGTGCAGCCTGGTCCAGCGCTTGCCGCCCAGTTTGCGAATTGACCAGGCGGTCGAGGTTGCCGCCAGCAGCAGCAGGCAAGTCCATCCCGTCATCCCCATGGTGATGAAGGGTCGTTTGGCAATGTCACGCAGCATGGCATGCACGTCAAAGTTCGAGTAGAGCCAAACCCACGTCATCAGATGCAACGTGCCGTAGAAAAACGCGAACAGTCCCAGCATGCGACGAAAGCGAATCAGCCATACCAGGCGGCTGCTCAAACGGCGGACAGGTGTAATTGAGAGTGAGATGAGCAAAAAGTAAAGCGTCCAGAATCCAGTGGTGTGGGTAATGGTCGCCACAGGATCTGGACCGAGCGTGTTTGTGAACCCCTCATAGATCAGTACGCCGAACGGAATCAGGCAGGCGGGGAAAGCAACGAATTTCAAGATGACAAGGACGCGATTGGACATGGGGAAGCTTAGTAGTTTGTGCGCAGGTTCATCCCTTTATAGAGATCGGCGACCTGGTCTCCGTAGCCGTTGAACAATACCGTAGGCTGACGGGCTTTCCAGAAAGGCGCGCCGATCACGCGCTCGTACTTCTGGCTCCAGGGCACGGTATCGACATCCGGATTCACGTTGGAATAAAAACCGTACATCGAAGGAGATGCCTCATTCCAGGTAGTGCGGGGCTGGTGTTTCACAAAGCGGATGTGCACCAGCGATTTTGCGGATTTGTAGCCGTATTTCCACGGCAGCACGATGCGGACCGGCGCTCCGTCCTGGTTGGGCAGCGTCTGGCCATACAAACCGAACGTGAAAAGTGTCAGCGGGTGCATTGCTTCATCCATGCGCAAGCCCTCAGAATAGGGCCAGTCAAGGTTGACTTGAAAAATTCCGGGTTCTTCGCTCGGATTGTCGATCGACAAAAACTGGACGTACTTCGCGCTGCTGAGCGGCTCGCATTGCTTGATGAATTCTGACAAAGAATAGCCTACCCAGGGGATCACCATGCTCCACGCTTCGACGCAGCGATGCCGATAGATTCGATCTTCCAGGGGATGAATTTTCATCAATGCATCGATGTCGAATTCTTTTTTGCTTTTCACTTCACCGTCAACCTTGACCGTCCAAGGATTTGTCTTCAGCCGCCACGCATTGTGGGAAGGATCGCTTTTTCCGGTGCCGAACTCATAGAAGTTGTTGTACGTGGTGATGTCTTCAAAGGAAGTTGGAGTCACTCCCTTGGTGGAATATTGACTTGGAACTGTCGTCAGCTTTGTAGTCGCATGCACAGCCTCGCGCGGAGAGGCAACATTCTTCAGCAGGTCGGCTCCCAATGCGGCCGCGCCAACGGCGGCGGCGCCAGCCATGAACTTGCGGCGATTCATGTAGTCCGACTTTGAAGTGATTTGGGACGACGAAATATCCGACGGTTTACGGATCAGCATGCGGAGGCTCCTTTCCTGCGTCTTATTGAATATTAGACAGTTCAAGCGCGCGTAAGTTACACAGTTTTGAGCGTTTGTGCAGAATTTTGGGAGGATCAACAATTTGTGAAACCTATGCAGCGACACTGTGCGCCGCACCCAGCACCATCAGGCCCGCCAGCACTCCCCATAAGCCAACTCGCAGTCCACCGCTATCGCCGTTCAAAAATATTTCCCTTCAAAATTCGCCACTTCGTAGACGGTGGGCAGCGTCACCGCGCCGTGCCCAGCAGGGTCAGCGAGTGTCCGTGCCAGAGAGACGCGCGCAAATCCCGTTCGAACGTATTCGCCCCAGCGTTAACTCAGGAATACACCATCCCAATGGTTCGGATGCTATTCTGCGGATTGACCCGGAAACACCGCATTAGTGCCGGCTGACACAGGAGAAAGGAACTGACGATTCGTTCCGTAACGAGTAACACGGCGCAGCGGATTCCCGAACTCGATGGACTGCGCGGAATCGCGATTCTACTGGTGCTAATGCGCCACTATGTCCATCATCCCAGCCTTATTTTCTTCGGGCCGCAATGGGGATGGATGGGCGTCAACCTGTTCTTCGTTCTGTCCGGATTCCTGATTACGTCCATCTTACTGCGATTGGTTCACTCTCCGGGTGCGCTAAGAGTCTTCTATGCGCGGCGTACGCTACGGATATTTCCGCTTTATTTTCTGGTGCTGCTGGTTTATTTTGTTGCATCCGCCAGCGTTGGAACGCCGCAGCCCTGGAAAACTGTTTTCCTTTACGTTACCTTTATGCAGGCGTTCCTTCCTCCGTTGCTGACACATCCGAAAGTGGTTCCGCACCCTGGTTGGGTGGTGATGGGGTTTGCTGTGCTGTGGTCGCTGTCCGTGGAAGAATGCTTTTATCTTCTTTGGGCGCCCCTGGTCACCTTCACACGCGCGCGCCGGCCCGCACTTTTTACCATCTTGGGGCTGGTCCTGGTTTTGACACCATGGATTCGGTTCTTCTATCCCGATCCGAAAGGCGGACAGGAGCTTTTCATCGCACAGATGGATTCGCTGGCGGCCGGTTGCCTCATCGCCATTCTATGGCGAGATCATGGCCACGTTTGGCGACCTAAAATTCAACGCTGCGCAAGCTTGCTGTATGCATGTGTCGTCGGGCTGATTGCTTTAGCGATCTGGATCGATCTTGCCACTGGGCTCACCAAGCGGAACGTTTTCGATCTGCGGATATTCAATGCCACAGACTATACCGTGTTGTGGGCTGCGTGGTCACTCTGGCTGCTGGTTACGCTCGCGGGGGCTGGGACTATGGGCAGTATGTCGCGCGCACTGCGCCATCCCATTCTCTGCTGGCTAGGACGAATCAGTTATTGCCTGTACTTGGTGCATTATCCGATCTATTTGGCTGTGCGGAATTACCTGGTACACAGCGTGGCCTTGGTGGTGGCGCTGGCGATTTCGCTGGTTGTTTCGGCACTTGCCTGGCGCTATTTTGAAGGCCCGATCGCGCGGTGGAAGCAAACGGCGTTTCGGTATCGGATGGCAATCGAGCCGGAAGCTCCACTAGTGAAAACGTGGTCATGATTTACTCGCGGATGATTTAAGATCCAGGGCTCTCTGCGACGTTTTCGCATGTGACGGGAACGGCGGTCGGGATCGCCGGCTATGAGGTTTTTTATTCTCACCGTAGCGAACTGCGTTTCAATCTCTTCATTCACTCGGCTGCTTTCTTTTAATTCGCGAACAGCCGCTCCTGCTCACTCAAATCCACCTTGCGGCGGTTGCTGGGATGAATGACGGCGACAATCTCGACTGATTGCAGAGCGGAACGGGGAACGAAAATGCGCTGTGTGTTGGACCGCATGTCCGGCGGAGTGAACTGGATGCCTTCCGGCTCCAGAAACGACAGATCGTTGCTCGCCAGACCTTCCAGTTCGTCGCCATCGCGCATTCGCATACGAATCCACAGGCCAGGAGTGCGCGGGCGAGAAGTAAAATTCCGTCGCACCAGCCGTTCAGGATCGGTGCTGTCGCCGCTGGGAAACTCCCGCACGAAACACATCATTTTCACATCTTGCAACGTCATGGCGAGCACTTTTCCTGTGCTGTCGAGCAATTCCAGGCGGCCATCGTGCGCGAAGCCCTGCGGGTCGACGTAGCCCGAGTTCCACTCGCGGCTGAACTTTCGCACGATCACTTTCTTTCGACTCGAGCCTGAACTTGCCACTCCGTGCTCTCCAAGACAACGTACGAGGGCGACCAGCGAAACCGCATGATCTCAACTTAGCCAGGATTGTCGCATGACGCGCAACCGAGCGCAGCGGTTATTGTGCAAGTGCTGGAAAAACAGTCGCCGATATGGTATCGTAGAACATTGTGTGCGCGACAATGTCGCCTACATCTAATTGAAAAGACGGGTCTTAGCGGCACGAGTGAGAGGCTGCTGACCGAGGCGTAAAACTGGGCATGCCCGATTATATCCAATTGCTTGAATCCAAGCTTTCTCCGAACGAAAAACAAGCACTCAACGCCATGACCGACGTGGCCCGCGCCCGACAAATTACGGTATTTCTTACCGGGGGCGCCGTTCGAGACATTGTAAGTGGTGCATCTGTTCGCGATCTGGACATTACTGTTCAGGCGAACCCATTGAAGTTCAGGAAAGACCTGGAGCGTGCCGGCTTCACCATTACCGGCGAGCATGAGCCATCGCATACTCTCTATCTGCGATTCGGCAAGCAAGCACGTTTGGAAATCTCCTCCGCCAGGACGGAGACTTTTTCCAAGCCGGCGAAGCCGGAATATTCTCCCGCAGGCATTCTGGATGACCTGCGACGCCGCGACTTTACCGCGAACGCCATGGCGCTGTCGTTGAATGAGGGATCTTGGGGGCTCTTGCTCGATCCGCTGAACGGGACGGCTGACATTTCCGCGCGACAATTGCGCCTGGTCAGCAATTACGGATTCCTGGAAGATCCGATCCGCCTGGTACGGGCGGTGCGGCTGATGTCGCGAACCGGCTGGGATATGGAGGAGCGGACGAAAGCCCGCTATGACAACGCCAAGGCAGAGGGCGTGATCAGCGCCATCACCGCAGTTCAGCGCGGGTATGAACTGGAAGAGATTGGATACGAAGAAGAACCGCAGCAGGTGCTGAAGGCGCTGGAGGCCGAGGGCTGGCTGGAACATCTGTCGCCGCACTGGAGCAGCCGCTCAGTCGATGTGCAGGGGTTGGAACGCCTGCATGAAAAGTTTGTGCAGTTGTTAATGGCAGGATTGCATCCGGATCCGTCGGCGGCGCAATTCCGCCTGTTGACGGCCAAACTTTCTCCGGCTCATTTATCGGCGCTGAAAAAGATGTTCGTGCGCAGCGATTTAATTGCGGAAGCGAACGCCCTGGATTCAGAAGCGAAGCACGTGCTGCAGAAGATGACAGCGAAGGATGCCGCCAAGCCCTCGCAGCTGTGGAAGCTGCTGCACAGCGTCAAGCCGGAAGCAGTGCTGTGGCTGTTCTTCACCAATAAGACCGCGGCCGTGCAGCACAAGTTTGAGAACTTCTTCACCAAGTGGCCGGAAGCGCGTCAGAAAATTCCCAATGCAATTTTGCAGGATATGCGCATTCTTCCGGATGTCGAGGGCTATGACGAATTGCTGGACAAGCTGACGTTTGCGTTTATGGATGGCGAATTGCCGACGGAAGAGACGATTCGCAAATTCGCCGAGCCTTATTCCCCGCCCGCTCCTCCGCCACCGGTAATTGTGCGACGCAGTCGTGCCGTGAAGCGCGTCACTGAGCCAAAGAAGGCGAAGGGCAGAAAGTCTAAGACCGCACCCGCAGCTCAGGATGGCGATTTGAGCCTGGCGGCCGCCAGTGAAGCGAGCTCAATTGGGGCGCTGGCTGAACAGAATGGAATGGCGGGCGGAAAGGTAAAATCCGCTGCAGCAAAGGGAACCGAGAAAGCCGCCGCAGGGAAGGCCGCCGCCAAGCCGGAAGTCGCGAAGAAAGCAGAGAAGCCGGCCGCGAAAGCCGTCGTGAAGCCGGTCGCCAAAGGCAGGCTGGATAAAGCGAAGGCTACTGGCAAGGTAGTCGCGAAAGCAGCCAAGGCCAGCGGAAAGTCGACCCAGACAAAGGGCAAGGCGCAGAAGGCGGCGGTTGTCGCCAAGGCGCACGGCAAGGCCAGCAAGGCTGCTCATACCGCAGCGAAGAAGTCCGCTTCAGGCGCTCGCGGCAAGGCTACCGCGTCGGCCAAGACTGCGCATCGTCCGATCGCGAAGAAGGCAGCTTTGAAGCCGAAAGCTGCGCCTAAAAAAGTTGCGGTTGCCAAAAAGCCAGTAGTAAAAACGGTTAGCCGATCCGCTTCCAAGGCGGCATCTGCCAAGTCGAAGACGAAGAAGAAATCCGGAAAATAAGGTCGCTCGTTAAAGCTGGAAAACCGGACACCCTGCGTGCGTGACGTGCGTCGCCGTCGGGGAGATGTTCAATCTCCGCTTCCGTCGGCCATCGCCGCGACTACCTCAGCAGGAAGAATTCCCAGATCGCGATAAATCGGCCGAATATGCACACGGATTTTCGGCAGTTGCGTCGCAAACCATCCTGCACCCGCGATGCAGAACGCGCCGGTGATCATCAGCGTGACCGGCGCGCCCACCCAATGTGCCAGGCCGCCGGCCAGCAGGCTGCCAAACGGCGCCATGCCAACGAAAGCCATGGTGTAGTAGCTCATCACGCGGCCACGCTTGTCCTCTGGAACGATGGTTTGGATAATCGTGTTGCTGGCCGCCATGCCCTGCATCATTCCGTATCCCGTGATCAGCATCAGCAGCAAGGAGAACCACAGGAAGTGACTTGCGCCGAATGCAATCAGCCCCGCTCCAAAGATTGCGGCTGAGATAGCGATGATGCGTCCCAGCCCCAGCACCGACTTGCGCATGGCCAACGAAATCGCCGCGATCAGCGCACCCGTTCCTACGGCTCCCATCAGAAAGCCAAGCGTGTGCGCGCCGCCATGCAAAACCTTCGCGGCGAAGATCGGCATCAGCACCGTGAACGGCATTCCCATTAGGCTGACGACCGCGAACAGCAGCAGAATGGTTCGTACCGGAGTGAACTGGGAAACGTACGCCCAGCCTTCCTTCAACTGTTCCACCATCGGCACAATCTTGGAGGCAGCGACAAACTTCGGCAGCTGCATCAGCAGCAGGGAAATGATCACTGCAATGTAACTGATGCCATCAATCAGGAAGCAATAGCCTTCGCCAAAGCCGGCAATTACCAGTCCAGCCAGCGACGGCCCCACCAGCCGCGCCATGTTCACCATGGAAGAGTTCAGCGCGATGGCATTGCCCAGGTCCTGACGATCCTCAATCATCTGCACCATAAAGGCCTGGCGCCCCGGCATGTCAAAAGCGTTAATCAAGCCCTGGAAGATGCTGAGGCAAAGAATTTCTGTAATGGTGATGACGTGCGTCAATGTCAGCGCGGCAAGAGCCAGGGACTGCAGCATGGCGAGCGACTGGGTCACCACCAGAACATGGCGGCGATTCAGCCGATCGACCCACACGCCTGCAAAAGGCGCCAGCAGAAAGGTGGGAATTTGTCCGCAAAATCCGACGATGCCAAGCAGCCATGCTGAACCGGTTAACCGATAGACCAGCCAGGCCGTCGCGATGCGCGTCATCCATGTACCGATGAGCGAGATGCTTTGACCGCCGAAGAATAAGCGGAAATTGCGGTGCCGCAAGGCCCGCCACGCCAGCGAAATGCCGGTTCGCTGCGGCGCTGCCTCTGCCGCGGAATTTGTCTGGTTCGCGATCGGCTCATCCATTGTGGGTGGGGCTCCTGGGATTGCAGTCGTTCACTTTGGCTATCGCGATAAAAACCTTCGTACGGAAGAGCATTGCTGGCTTCTACAAGAAACGATGCGCAGATGCCAAACGAGAAGCAGAGAAACAGGATACGAGCCGCTCCAGAAAAGTTTCGTCCCCGATTTCCTCATCCATTTCTCTTTCACATTGGATGAGCGTTTCCTCCATGCCGGTGCGCCGAATAGAATTGAAGTACGGGCATGGCAGAATTTACGCACTTACATCTTCATACGGACTACTCGCTGCTGGACGGGGCCTGCGACGTCGACAAGCTGCTGAAGCATGTCGACGGCATGGGACAGAAGGCGGTCGCCATGACTGACCACGGCAATATTTATGGCGCGATGCACTTCTTTGACGCGGCGAAAAAATACAATATCAACCCTATTTTAGGCTGCGAACTCTACATCTGCCAGAAGGAAGACCATCGTGCCGATCCGCAGGGTGACGTATATCATCATCTGCTGGTGATTGCGGAAAACGATGAGGGGTATCGTAACCTGGTCCGCATCACGTCGGAAGCTTCGCTGCATGGGTTCTATCGCAAACCGCGCGTCAGCAAGAAATTTCTCGCCGAGCATGCGAAGGGACTGATCGGATTTTCCGGATGCCTGGCAGGCGAGCTCTGTGAGCATCTGACGAGCGATAACTACGATGCCGCACGAACCACCGCCAAGCAATACGAGGACATTTTCGGGCGAGGAAATTTCTTCCTGGAAATTCAGGACCAAGGTCTGGAGCTGGAAAAGAAGATTCACGCGAATCTTTTTCGCCTGGAAAAGGATCTCAACATCCCTCTGATCGCGACCAATGACAGCCATTACATTGGCCACGACGATCACCATGCCCACGATGTTCTGCTCTGTGTGCAGACCGGCAGCACGATTCACGACGAGAAACGTTTTCGTTTTGATGGCGACCAGTTCTTCGTCAAATCTGCGGAGGAAATGCTGCAGGTCTTCTCGCATACGCCGGAGGTTGTGGCGCGCACCATGCAGTTTGCCGAACGGTGTCACGTCAAACTGAACAAGGTGGAAAATCCATTTCCGCAGTTCGATGTACCGCCCGGATTCACCATTGACAGCTATTTTGAAAAGATCTGCCGCGAGGGCTTTCGGCGTCGATTGGATACCTCCATCCGTCATTTGCGGGACAGCGGCCATCTTCGCCACACAACAGAAGAGTATGAGCAGCGGCTGCAGCGCGAGATTGACTGTATCCAGCAGATGAAGTTTTCCGGATATTTCCTTATTGTGTGGGACTTTATCCGGTATGCAAAAGAACAGGACATTCCCGTGGGCCCGGGGCGTGGCTCGGCAACCGGTTCGCTGGTCGCGTATGCCATGAACATCACGGATGTCGATCCCTTGCAGGCAAGTCTATTGTTCGAGCGCTTTCTGAATCCGGAGCGCGTGTCCATGCCGGATATCGATATCGACTTCTGCATGAACCGGCGCAGCGAAGTGATCGATTACGTCACGCGCAAGTACGGACGCGAGCAGGTCGCGCAGATCATCACCTTCAACACCATGGCGGCCAAGGCGTCCATTAAGGATGTGGGTCGCGCTCTGGCCATGCCCTACGGGGAGGTGGATAAGATTGCCAAGCTGATTCCGGCCACCATCGGCATAACGATCGATCAGGCATTGACAGAATCGGAGCCGCTGCAGCAGGCTTACGAAAATGATCAGCAGATTCGCGAACTGATCGACATCGCCCGCAGACTGGAAGGCTTGGCGCGTGGCGCAGGCATCCATGCGGCCGGGGTGGTCATCGCCCCTGAGCCGCTGACCAACCTGGTTCCGTTAAGCCGCGGCAAGAACGACGAAATCGTTACTGCGTACGACATGAAGGCAGTCGAAAAAATCGGCCTACTGAAAATGGATTTTCTCGGCCTGACTGCCCTCACTGTAATTCACGAGGCGCTGCGCCTGGTCCGAGTCAATCTCGGGATCGAAATCGATATGGAAACCATTCCTCTCGACGACAAACTGACCTACGAGCAGGTCTTTCATCGCGCCCTCACCTCCGGCGTATTTCAGTTTGAATCTCCCGGGATGCGCGATATTTTGCGCCGCTACAAGCCGGATTCCATCGCCGACCTGACGGCTCTAAATGCACTCTATCGCCCCGGACCCATGCAGATGATTGATGATTTCATCGAGCGTAAGTGGGGCCGAAAACAAGTTGAGTATGAATTGCCGGAACTGGAAGATCTGCTGAAAGAAACCCTCGGCGTCATCGTGTATCAGGAACAGGTAATGCAGATTTCAAACGTGCTGGCCGGCTATTCACTGGGCGAAGCCGACCTGCTGCGTCGAGCAATGGGCAAAAAAGATCCGGCAGAAATGGCGCGGCAGCGGAATCGCTTTGTGCAGGGCGCGCTCGACAAGAAATTTCCGCAGAAAACCATCGAACATATTTTCGAGCTGATGGAGCGCTTCGCCGGATACGGCTTCAACAAGTCGCACTCCGCGGCTTATGCGTTGCTTGCGTATCATACGGCCTATTTGAAGACCCACTACGCCAAGGAATTTATGGCCGCGCTTCTGACTTCCGAAGTCAGCAAGCCGGAAAACGTGGTGAAGTACATCAAAGAATGCCGCGAGATGGGAATTTCTGTCGAGCCGCCCGACGTTCGCACCAGCGATGCCGATTTCACGCCGCATGGCGAGGCGATTCGATTCGGGCTCGCAGGCGTAAAAAATGTCGGACAGAATGCGATTTCCTCCATCTTGCAGGTGCGCGGCCAACTGGTGCAGGAAGGTAAAACGTTCACCTCATTCTGGGATTTCTGCGAACGCATCGATCTGCGCGTGATGAATAAACGCGTGCTGGAATCGCTGATCAAGAGCGGCGCGCTCGATTGCTTCGGGGCACGCGCGGCGCTAATGGCAGCCATCGATAAAGCGATCGAACGTGCCCAGAAGGCGCAGCGCGATACCGCGGCAGGTCAGCATGGGTTATTCGGATTATTCAATGACATGCCCGCGGCTGGCGGCGCTTCGCAACCGGATGAGTTGCCGAATATTCCCGACTGGGATGAAGTACAGCGCCTGCAGCATGAGAAAGATGTGCTCGGCTTTTACGTGTCGGGGCACCCGCTGGGTAAGTACGCAGAGAAATTGCGCAACTTGAAGGGCGTAGTTGACACCCAGACTGCTTTGGAAATGACGCCCGCGCCGAACACAGGACGGCGTGACGCACAGAATGAAAATGAAATTTCGATTGCTGGAATTCTTACCGGAGTACGGGTCGCCAAGTCGCGTAAAGGCGATCTGTACGCGCAAGGGTCGCTGGAAGACCTGACGGGAAAGATCGACCTGATCTGTTTTCCTGAAGCGTACAAGCGCATGGCAGAAAATTTAAAGATCGATGTGCCCGTGCTGGTGCGCGGCGTGTTGCGCGGAGAGGAAGATTCGGCGCCCAAGCTGGCCATCTCCAACATTACGGCTCTCGAAGATGTGAAGCTGAAGCTGCCCAGCAGCATGCGCATTCGCATCGCCTTGGACCGCGTGGGCGAGCCCGCGCTGACGCAGCTGCACGCGATGATGGTCGCGACTCCAGGCACCGGAAAAATTTTGCTGGACTTTGAGCAGCGCGACGATTACCTGGTGGTGCTGGAGCCAGAGGGGCTCGGCGTGGCCGCAGATAAGGCCTTCATCGAGCGCGTCGAAGAACTGGTTGGGGCCGGCACGGTACGGATCATCGAATAGCAAAAAGCCTTCCGAAAAATTCGCACCGCATTCCGGATCGTCTATTGCGCGTACAAGACGTAATGTCCTGGCGTACTCAAAACGACTGCGGCGCGAGTTCCGTCTTCCACAGACTTCACATCCGTAGCGGCTTTGCCGTTCACAAGGACACCCTGTCCCGCATGTTGCACGGGAATCAGCACCGTGGCTTCTTCATCCGCCGGAAGATCGATAACAGTCTGCAGCGTCGGACTGGCGTGCAGATCGACCTTCAGCAATCCATGCGGTGTCGGCTCCGTCCCTTTCGCCCACGACAATCCGGCAAGGTCTGGCCGAATCGTCACCTTGGAGAATCCGCCGGCTGTCGGCTGAATTCCCAATATCTGCTCCATCAACCAAGGCGTGGGTCCGGTCGACCATCCGTGCGCCAGGCTCACAAAATATCCTGTGCCGTCGTCAGCCTGCAGCGACGCATGAAAGTTATTTTTCGGCCAGCTGGGATAGTAGGCTTCCCAAAAACTGGTTGCTCCCTCGGCAATCATTCCGCCCCAGTATTGCCGAATCCATGCCAGCGCTTCCGGCCGGTGGCCGGTCTGCGCCATGGCGGAAATGATGTAGTAGTTGTAATACGGCGTCATCACGAGCGCAGTGTATTTCGTGTTCGCAGCGCTGGAGAGCACGTGGTCCCAGATAGGCGTGTACTGCGACGGGTCGGCCACGCCTGTGAATATCGCGGCGGCATTCGTCTGCCACCGCGGCCCGAAGGTGTCGTTGGACGTGTCGAGCAGATATTTCTGCGATGCATCCTTTAGCAGGGCAGCGCGCTGTTCAAAGTGGTCAGCATTGGCGGTGTCGCCAAGTTGCCTTAGCAGGAAGGCAGCATCGCGATAGGCAAGATAGAACTCAAACTGCGTGGCGCGTCGGGCTTCTGCCGTATTTCCGTCCAGATCCGGCGACCAATCGACAAAGTCCCAGGTGTGGGTGGAGTCGGCAAATAAATTCTTCGCGTCGACATCGGTATCCATATAGTTCAGCAGCTGCACCAGCCGAGCATGCACGCTCTGCAGATATTCCTTCGATCCGGTGTGCAGGTAATACTGGGTCAGTACATTGATCCACCACGCGGAATAGCCAGAGATGTCGTTGACGTGCGACTGGATGGGAGCGGGGGGCAGAAGGTTCGTCATCGTATCCTGCATCAAGAAATGATCACCGAAAATATCATTGATGCCGCGTCCGCTAACGTCGAGATCACCCGCCCATCTTGCGCGGTCACGCTTGGTCGCGTCCCAAATATCCTCTTGCATGCAGAGATGCTCGGTGTAGGCGCCAACTTCCCAAATCTGATTGAGCAGCGGATCGGACGATTCGAAGCTGCCCTGATATTTCACCGGATAGTAGATGTCATCGAGCGCGATCGTTCGAAAGCGCAACGTGGGTCCGCCGCCGACAAACCGCACTTTCGCAAATCGAAATGCGGATTTGGGACCGTAGGCCGTTCCGTGCGGAAGAATGGTGAGTGGATCGACGCCTAGATACGGCTGATTGAGCGCTTCTCCTCGCGACTCGCCATATTGCACGGTAACGTGCATGGGATGGTCAGACGCGGAAACGAACATGATGCGCCCGCTGACTTCCTTCCCAAAATCCAACAGCAGACTGGGTGCCTGCTGCTCCGGCACGGTCGCGGAGGCAAGCTGAACGGTGAAGTCTTTTCCCTCTGCAGCGGCGCCGGAACCCGTCAGCGCGTCTAGATTTTCATAACGGCTGCGTCCGGTAAATACCTGTTCGACGCTATGCACCGGCAATGTTGTGCGGTCCATAAATTTTGAGACGCCAAGGTATCCGGGCCAACGATAGAGACCGGCATCGTCGTTCGCCTGCATAAAATTCAGCGAGCTTTCGATGGCTCCCATCGCGTCGACCGGCGTCCAGGAGGCATCGCTGAATCCAGTGCTTTGCCAACCCGAATCAGCAGTGAACGTGGACTTCCATGACGAGTCGCTGATCAGCAGTGCCGGTGCTTCGACACCCTCAGTCGAAGGGACAATTTTGACAACCAGCTGGTCGTCATCGCTGCGAGGTGTGATTTCCAGAGCCAGAACATTCTTGCCGGCATGGAATTTGCCGCTAACGTCTGTCATGAAGACCGGCATTTTTAGCGGCGATGCCGGATTATCCTGGATCTTGTCAACCAGCTTTCCATCCAGGTAAGCGGTCGAAGCCTCTGGCCCTGCGACATACAGGGTTGCGTGTTGCGGCACGGTCTTCACCTGGAAGGTGGCGCGAAAATAGATCGGCGCATTTTGTTTGATCTGATCCTTGGAGCGATGATTGGCGCTCCAGATGTACTGCTCCGGCAAAGAGGTGTGCCCCTGATCCGCGGGTTGTGGCGAGGCCACGTTTCGCGTGGGATCAAGCTGGCCGGGCTGAAAATTGTTCTGAGCGGAGAGCGCAAGCGAAAAGCAAAATAGAGAAGTGAGGGTGGGCAGGACAAATCGGTATGTAGATTTCATGAACCATCCTTGGCAGAGCGTTCCGGCTCCCGAAGTATATTTCATATAGGAAATTATTTCCAAATCATTACGAAGGTCCATTGCCCATGTGCGCCAGCGCCACTTTTGCCTGGTTTAACTCCGGCCCATAATCTCTGGGCGCGTTGGCGACGAATGCGCGAAACGCACTCCTGGCGCAGGGAATATCGTGGGCTTGGTTGCAAATAATCCCCAGATTAAGCTGACCTTCGACATAGTTGGGACTGAGTTGCACTGCTTTTTCGAAGTTGGCGCGCGCTCCGGCAATATCATTGCGTTTGTCGGCGATAATTCCGAGTCCGTTGTATGCGGGTGCGTAGGGTTGAATCGTCAACACCCAATGAAACACACGCTCGGCGTTCGCAAGTTGGCCGCTCTGTAGATACGCGGTCGCCAGGTCGTTTTGACTTTCGATGTCGAGGGGATTTTGCTGCTCCGCCTGTTGATAATAAGAGATGGCCTCTTTCAAATTGCCAGTTCGCAAATATAAATTTGCCAGTCGCGACAGGATCATTCCGTTCAGCGCCGTATGCTGCAGCGCCTGCTGGCAGATCTGCATCGCCTGCGGATACTGGCCTGCCGCCTCATATTTGTCGACCAGACTTTCATACAGCGTGGGATTCGAAGGGTCCTGCTTCAGTGCGTCTTGCAGTAGTTGAATGTCTCGCTCCGTATCCGCCGCGTTCAACCCGGAAGTATCCACAAGATGAAGAGCCTTGAGCGTGGCCAGGTGGTCTTTGGGGTCATCGCCCTTTCCGTTCAGCTTAAAAGATGTTCCAGAAAATCCAGCGGTGTAGCCCAGAGACTTCAGTTGATTCATGGTCTGCTCGTCCATCTGCTTGAACGCCACTGTCTCAGTATCGGAGTCTCCCAGGCGGCTCGCTTTTTTCAGTTGCGCGTCGAGTTCACGATATTCTTTCGGGTGCGCATCGATGACGTTGTTCAGTTCGCCGGGGTCTTCATCGAGGTCATATAGTTCCGGCCGTGGCGCGCGAACGTACATCCAGTGGGCGGTGTGAATCCCGCGCAGCTCTGACCATCCCATATTGATTTTTGGATACAGCGTCTCTTCATACGAATAGTTCGAAGGCACCGCTTTGCCGGAAAATGCCGGTACAAGGCTCGTTCCCTGAACCGCGGGCGAAGCGTGTCCACCCATTAAATCAAGAACAGTCGGCAACAGGTCGATCTCGCGCGCCTGCTGTTTCACTTGCACGCCTGCTGGCACTCCAGGGCCTGCCATGATCCAGGCGATGCGCACGGTGGAGTCATAGAGAAACACGCCGTGGTCGTATTCGCCGTGATCGCCGAGTCCCTCGCCGTGGTCGGAAAGCAAAATAATCAGTGTCTTCTGCGCGGGAGATTTTTGTTTGACCGCATCCAGCACGCGGCCCACTTGTTGATCCTCAAATGCGATCTCAGCATCGTAGGGGTCCTCAGGATATTGCTTGCGAAACTCGGCCGGTGGATCGTACGGGAAATGCGCGTCGTAGAAATGTACCCACAGAAAAAATGGCTTGCCGGACTGCTGCTGTAGCCAATGGATCGCGTGATCCGCGGTCACATTAGCCGCACGCGTGGACACGGGGTCCCGGCTGTTGCGATGGTCGAGCTGATCGTCGTAGGTAGCAAAACCTTGATTGAACCCGAACAGCCGTGTCAACACACTCGCGCTGATGAACCCGGCCGTGTCCCAGCCATGCCGCTGAAGAATCGTCGCCATGGTGACCGACGAAGGTTGCAGCGCAAACCCGCCGGTATCCCGAACATTGTGGACGTTAGGGTTTTCGCCGGTGAACATGCTGGCATGTGACGGCTGCGTCAACGGCGTTTGCGCGACCGCCTTTTCAAACAGCACGCCGCCGGCGGCCACGGCATCGATGTTAGGAGTTTTGATCCTCTCGTTTCCATAGCAGTGCAAGTGATCGGCTCGCACCGTATCCAGCGTGATCAGCACGACATTGATCGGCTTCAATGCGGCGGCAGCTGGGTTGTGCCTGGGGGTCGATTTGCAGGAAACAAGTGCGGCCACGGCAAGCGTGCAAATACCGCTGACAAACGCTCGTCGAATGCCGAGTTGCATCGATGTACTTCTCCAATTCAAATATGGGCGAGCTGATTAGATGATTACGCCAAAGGGCTTTCGCAGCGCAAATACTGTGATCCAGCTGACGATGATAAACCACACGATCCAGGGAATTCCGAATCCAAAAAGGTTCACTTCGGCATCTGGATATTGAATTTCGATCCAGCGAAATGCGCTGCTGCGAGGCAACAGTTTTTCTCCGGGATGGATCAGCCAGTCCCACCAAGACGACACTCGCCGACCAGAAAGAATGTGCAATCCGGTTCCCACGTCTACACTTTTTTGCGCGGAGTTATCTGCTGCTGCATCTCCCGGCAGACTTAGCGACAAGTTGTCATTTCCGGGCACGGCTGCGCGAACTCCCCATACCACCTCATGTTGATCGGGCAAACGCACCGACGGCGTTTCCACCGTGATATTGGTGCCGCGCAGCTCAGGAGAAATTGTATTCAGGTCTACATTGTTAGCCATGCGAGCGGTGACCAGCGTATCTTCGCCAACCTGCAGCGCACGATGTCCGTAGACCGTGTCCATCAACATTGTCAGGGCGATGATGGGGAGAATCACGACAGCAGCAGGCTTCAGGATCAGTCCAATGTAGCGAGCATTCCACCGCAGCAATTCTCCTTGGGCGCGAAACACCAGCCGCGGGTCATCGCCGAACAGGCGAAATTCATAGAGTGCCGCGCGGATTTTTCGTTTCGCCATCGCGATCCCCTCAGTATTCGAAAACCTGCCAAATACCGGAAGAATCGCGACGCCCGTCAAAATGCCGAGCACGGTCAGGCTGATCAGATAGGTCGCAGGTCGCATCAGTCCAGATATCCCAGGCCCTTCAGCTTTCGAACAATGTCTTCATCGGTCTGTGCGTCGTCCAGTTTGGCAATTTCTCTGTCGAGCAAATGTTCCACGAACTCCTCCGGAGAACTGTATCCGCCCGCCTGGGACACTCGTTTCACCTTCGCCCATAATTCCTTCTTCAACTTGATGGACGTTCCTGCCATACTTTCCTCCCTGTCAAAATATCGAGTGGCCGTGCATATCTTTCGGGGGTTGAACGCCGAATGCACGCAGCAATGTGACTGTCACGTCTCCTAACCAGGGGTGGTCGATTTTAATTTTTCTATTGGTGAGAAAAACCGCTGGAACAAGGTCGGGCGCGATGCAATGGTCGGCGCGCCATTGGTCATCGTTGTCGACGACCGCGGTGGTGGGAATTTCTCCAAGCGCCGTTTCCCATGAAGTTCGATAGCCCCGCTCCCAGCCGACAATCATATCGGGAGCCAGGTGCGTCGCCGGCCCGTGGTACACCTGGTCGCTCCGATACACCTTGTACACCACCGGCTTCCCGTTCAGCGGGTCCTTCAAAGCTTCCAGACGCGCGATAATCTTCTCCGCCACCTGGTCTTTCATCGCCGGCGGGACAATTCCATATTTTTCGCGGCCGGCTAGATTCAGGTACAGCGAGTTCAACCCGATCGCATAAGCCTGCGTATGCGCCCAGTCCACGTGCGTCAGCGTTCCATCCTCTTTCCCCAGGTCTGCGGGACTGTCCAGTGCAAGAAAGCCTTCTTTGTACAGCCACGTATTTAAATTGACGGCGCGATCGAAGCGGTTGAATCCATGGTCGGACATGACAATTAACGTGGCGTCCGGTGCTGTGCGCATCACGTATCCCACCTCGGCATCGAATCGTTGGTAGGTTTTCAGCACGTCGGCGTCATACTTGCCCCAAAGCAGATGCGAGTTCGAATCCGTGACGCTGTAGTGCAGATAAAGAATGCCGCGCTTGAAGTGGTGGAGTTCGTAGTTGAACATGCGCAATTCGTCATCGTTGACAAGGGTGGTTTGCTCTTCGAACTCCTGGCGGGTAAATACCCCGGAGCGCCACGCCGCTGTGTCCTCTGGGATGCCCAGGGTGGTAAAAGATCCAATCGCCTCGGCCAATTTCCGGCTGAACGAGGGTGGTGTCGAGATGGGCAAGACTGGCGACAGGGGATCGACATTGACGGGTGAAACATAAATCTCAAATTCAGGATTGATTTTCTTGGCGTAGATGCGGAACATTCCCGCTGCGGTTTTGATGCCGGGAATGATTGGAAACTGCACATGAATCCAACCCGACCACTCGCCTTCGCGAAGGACGAACTTCTGTCCATCCACTTGAAACAACGCCGCCGGATGTTCAGGATCGCGTTGTACCTGGATGGTGACCGTGGAACGCGCATGGTCCTTGCGCAGCGTGTTTTCCGGGCCGCCCACAATCAGCGAAACCTGATTGTTGTTGTCCACGGTAACTGGCACGATGATGCCGCCAGGCACCTCATGTGCCTCAGCCATCGGATCGTCCGTGAAGTAAGTGAAGGTCCCATATCCTCCGCGCAGGTCCGGTGTGCCCAGGCCGGAGAGCGTCAGGCTTTTCGTCGGAAGCGGCGGAAAATTGTTCGGCATGCGCAGAATGATGGATGGAACGCCCGCCTTGTCTAGAATCTGCCAGAACGTCTTTGCTTCCAGAAAACGCTCTTCATGCCCTGGGGAAAGAGGCAGAACGTACGGCCCAATCGACAGCGTATGACGAGGCGGTTCCACATCTGCCATCGAGGAAAGCAGCGTCATGGTCTTCGGATCGCGCAGAATGAAATCGAAGATCCCAGTGCCGCCAGGATCGAGGCCCGTGCTCATGGTGGACCAGGCTGTCGGAGTTTGCGGTGGGATGGTGGTTCGCAGCGGCCGAAAGCCGCCCATTTGTCGCAGCCGATTCAGGTTGGGCAGGGAATCCCAATGGCTTTCAAGGAACTGCGGGTCCATGCCATCGGGCCCAAGAATGATGATTCTCTGATTGTTGGCTGCCTTTGGCCGGCTGCATCCCGCCAGCAGAAAACAAATACCGACCGCAAGGATGCCGCTCCGTGCGATGCCGCCGTGCTTCCACAGATTCCACTTCATAGCGCCAGCGATTTTCCTTCCACCCACTGCGGCACTTCAACGCCGAACAGATGTAGTGCGGTAGGCGCCAGATCTTCAATGCCGGGGTCGGCATTTTTGACCGGACGATTGGTGAACAACACTCCCGGAACCAGCACCGGATCGACACAATGATCGCCGCTCCACGCCTTGGTGTTGTCTTCAAGAACATGCTCCGTCACTTTGCCGACGGCACAATCCCACGACACGCGATATCCCTGGTGATAGCCGACCAGCATATCAGGTGCCGCTTGCAGATACGGTCCCTGATACAGGTCAGAGGTCGCGTAGACAGTCCGGATCGGTACCTCGCCGGTGTCTTCGCGCAATGCGGCCAGCTTCGCGATAATCTCTCGCCGCAGCGCTTCCGCTTCTTTTCCTGGCGTAACAATTCCTTGCGCCTCACGCCCTCGGATGTTCATATACATTCCGCTCAGGCCCAGCGCATAGGCGCGTGTCTTACTCCAATCCACCCCTTCGAAAAATGAGCCCGCCTCGGCATCCGGCTTCAGCGTCAAATAGCCATTCTGATGCAGCCAGGAGTTGAGATTGACGCCGCGTCGAAACGCGCAGAAGCCGTGGTCCGAAAGTACGTAGAGCGCCGTATCAGCGTCGACAAACGGCAGCGTCTCGCCCACTAGCGTGTCCATGCGCTGATACATGTCTTCAATCGCCTGTTTGTATTGATCGCCCCTGTTCATGTGGCCGAAGAACATATGCTGCACGCGATCGCTGGTGTCGAACACGCAGGCGACCACGCCGCGGCGGGTATTCTTCAACGCGCTCAGAAACATTCCTTTGCGCTCTTCGAAAATGCTGTATGCCTGATCGAGAAATGCTCGCTCGTCGATGACGCCTTCATTCAGCGCCCAGGTATCCTCTGCCATGCCGCAGGTAGCGTAGGAGCCCAGCAGATCGGCCAGATACTTGGCGTAGTACGAAGGATGGCTGATTGGTAGCGCGGGCCGTCCCGGATCGATTTGAATGGGGGACATGTACAGACTGGTTTCTGCGTCGAGTTCCGTCAACATGAACCGCACAATGCCATAGGCCTTTGCGCCGACAGCGGTGCGGAATGAAAGCTGCAGCCAATTCGTGTACGCGCCAGGCTGCAATTGCACGCGATGATCTTGCACCCGCAGCTCCAGTGTGTTTCCTTTGCGAAGCAACAGGAAGGGAATGCGCAGGGTTGGTTCCTCGGCCAGAAACGTATCCTGCGGACCCTCAATGATGCCTTCAAATCCTCTTTCCATCGCGCGCAACGGATAGCGGCTGCCATTTTCATAAGTGGTTTTCTCAACGCGTGTGGTGAATTGCGAAAAGCTTCCCTGCGTTCCCTTCAAATCTGGAGTCGACATGGCAGACAGCATTTTTCCGTCGAATTTTTCCGGCGGAAACGTAATGGGCAGCCGCAAGATCGTGCAATCGATGCCATGCTCGCCAAGAATTTTCCAGAAGGGTTTGCTTTTGCGCAGCAACTCGACGGTCGGGCTGGAGGTGGGAATTCGCAGGCGACCGAGGCGCAGAACTTTTCGTGGCCGCTCGATGCGCGCGGACGACAGTTGCGGCAAATATGTTTTCAGGCTGCGATCCAGAAAATCGAAAATATTGTGTTTCGCAGGGCTAACTCCTGTAGCAAACGTGGACCACGCGACCGGCGACAGCGAAGGAAACGTCGTCCGCAGTCGATGGTAGCTACCTGTTTCGGCCAGCTTCTTCAGGTTCGGCAGCTTGCCTTCGGCAATGTAGCGCTCCGTCAATTCGGGATCGAGCCCATCGAGGCCGAGGAAAATAATTTTCTTTACCTTGGCATCACGAAAGCCCTTGTGACGGCGCAACGTTCGCCAGGCCATGCGAAACGGCCAGGTAAGGAATGAAAGCAGGCTGGCAAAAAATCCCACGATCAGCGTCAGGAACGAACTGATGAACGCGAAGCCTGACCCCGGCCCAATATAGGCAAACTGAACCGCGTGTGGATGGTGCTGCGCATAGAAGAACCAGCAAGCGGCCATCGCCAGCGTCGACGCAACACCGGCGGCGGAGATGCGCGGAAAGGAATGGAGGGAGCGTTTCACCGCAGCTTGCCCTCGAGGAACGGAACCTCCAGCACCTTCGGATGCTGCACCGGACCGTGGCCAAAATAGCCATCCTCGCCAAATAATTCTCCGTGGTCGGAGGTGATGGTGATGTACGTATTTTTCGGAACCAGATCGAACAGCTCTTCCACGACCCCATCGAGATACTTGACGGCTGCAATCTGGCGATGGCGCAGGTCATTCATCTTTTTCTGATTGAAGAATCGCGTGCCCTTCAGCTTTCCGCCGACTACGGGATCCTGCAGGTGTTTGAACACGCCATGCACTCCATGAATTCTGGGCCAGTCTTCTTCTGCCTCTCCGGGCAGCGCATAGGGATAGTGCGTCTCGCCAACGTTCAGCACCCAAAACGAAGGCCGCTCCTCAGAAAAATGCATTTCGCGAACCATGGCCCGCATGTCATTGTGTTTATCCATCAACCGAAAGCTGTCGAAGCCAAGATTGATCGGCGTTTTCGGATTCAGCACGGGCAGTGAGACGCGGGCGTGGGTAGCGTATCCCAGCGTGTTTTTCAGGAAGGGGGGCAGATAGAGCTGCGGCACCAGCGACTGAAACTTCAGGTCATCGCAACCGAGCCGCTGGTTATATTTCAGGAATTCGGTCTTGTAATACTCGGACGCGAAAATGTGCTTCGGACTGCTGTGGGGCATCAGTCCCATCAACAGATTGAAGTGCGACGGCGCGGTCCAGGAGGCGTAAGACCACTTGCGCTCCACCGGACCCAGTTTGCGCATCGTACGCGGTCGCGCCTTCATCAACGAGTCGTAGCGGCAGCTGTCGAACACCACCAGAACATAATTATTGCGCTCAGCGTGCTTGCTTTCGCGGCTTCTACTCATTTCGATGTGTCTACTATCTTACCTGCGATGATACGCGGTCACGTAGTACTCTGCGCAGGCTTCACTTGGGACGACTGCATAATTCTCGGCGATCCGTGAGGCTCTGCATGGCGAATCGATGGTGGGTGCCGCAGACCCCATGGATGCGTGGCGGGGTGAGATGTCGAGGAGCTATGGGATGACGTTGGAAACTTAATTGACCGCTGCCCCGTCGAACAGGGCGAGATCGTGCGCCGATGCTTACGCTCATAACAGAAATGCATTTCAGATACGGGTGGCACAGGTTAAGATTTTATTGTGCATCCCAGCGCAGACAGCTTGTGGAAAGCCCTTCGTGGCAAATGAGCCTAAAAGTTCCTCCGGCTTGATCGAGAGGCTCGAACGCAACGTTGTCTGCAACGGGAATACGAAACCAGTACCTGCCGTATCAGTACATTCCCAGGTCGTCCCACTCTTATCAGGATTGATTTTGGAAACCTACTCTATGGGGAAAGGAAAGCGTGTGGGTAGGGAGCAAGCGATCGCCCATGGCAAGCCGAAGTCCGGCCTGACCGTATGGTTTACCGGGCTTAGCGGCGCCGGCAAAACCACCATTTGCCGCTATGTTCAAATGGAATTGGCAACCCGCGACTTGGCTGTGGAAGTACTGGACGGAGATGTCGTGCGGACGCATCTGTGCAAAGACCTGGGGTTTTCAGAAGCCGACCGGAAAGAAAATATCCGGCGCATCGCTCATGTTGCCAAAATGCTCACTCACCATGGAAAGATCGTTCTGGTGGCCGCGATTTCTCCCTATCGAAGCGGACGGGACGAGGCGCGGGCCATCATCGGCAATTTCATTGAGGTCTATGTCAATGCGCCGCTGGCGGTATGTGAGCAGCGAGATCCCAAGGGTCTTTACCATAAAGCGCGCATCGGCATGATTCACGGATTCACCGGCATCGACGATCCCTACGAGATTCCGCTTTCCCCGGATGTGGAATGTTTGACAGGCCAGGAAAGTCCGCAGGAATCCGCTGGCAAGGTGTTAGCCGCAGTAATGGAATTTCTGTCGCGGTAACCTGCAGAGAGCGCCGTCGCGCCGGACGCGAGCGGCACCTTCCCGATGAAATCAGCAAAGATCAGTGGCTCGGAGATTCGACGACGGGTTGCACTGCGGGAGTTGGGCCGCCACCGAACTTCTCCAGGATTGTCTTCGTCAGCACGTAGAGCACCGGGATAAAGAAAAGATTCAGAATCGTCGAAACCAACATTCCGCCAATGATTGTGGTCCCGATCGAATGGCGGCCAGCCTGGCCCGCTCCACTGGCGAACGCCAACGGAAGAATGCCGAGAATAAACGCGAACGACGTCATCAGGATCGGTCGCAAGCGTAGTTCGGCAGCCTCCATGGCTGCATCGGCGATGGATCGTCCCTGCTTGCGCAACTGCTCGGCAAACTCCACGATCAAAATTGCATTCTTCGCCGCCAGGCCGATCAACATCACCAGACCAATCTGGCAATACACATCGTCGGAGAGGCCACGCATCGAGACGGCAGCCAGCGCACCTAGCACAGCCATGGGAACTGACAACAGGATAATGAATGGCAGCGCAAAGCTTTCGTACAGCGCCGCCAGGGTCAGGTAGACCACCAAAATTCCAAGCCCGAAGATGATCGCCGCCTTGTTGCCGGCTTCAATTTCCTGCAGCGCCAATCCAGTCCACGAGTATTGCATGCCACGCAGCATGTGTTTCTCGGCCAACTGCTCCATGGCCGTCAAACCCTGACCGCTGCTGATGCCAGGCGCGGAGGACCCATCGATTTCCGCCGACCGGAAGAGATCGTAGTGGCTGATCACCTGGGGTCCAGAAGTGTCGACCAGCGTCACAAGGCTGTCGAGTGGAACCATCTGGCCGCCGCCGGAACGCACATAAAACGATCTCAGGTCTTGTGCGTTGCGCCGGAAATTCTGATCGGCCTGCAGGTACACCTGATAGGAGCGGTTGTTAAAGATAAAGTTGTTTACGTATGCAGAGCCCATGTATATCTGCAGTGCGTCGCTGATCTGAGTCATCGGCACATTCAACACCTGGGCTTTCTCGCGATCAATGCTAACCTGAACCAACGGATCGTTGGCGGTAAAGGGAGTGAACAGTCCCGTCAGCTGATGACTCTGTCGGCTGCTGGCGACGATCTCATTAGCGACGCGGGCCAGGTCGGTGAGGGTGTTTTGCCCGGTGTCCTGCAGCTCAAACTGAAATCCACCAAAACTGCCGATGCCCTGAATTGCAGGCGGCTCAAATGGAATGACCAGACCGCCCTGGATGGCGAACAGTTTTCCGCGCAGGTGAGACACCAGGGCAGCTGCGGAATGGTCGGCGCCCTTCCGTTGTGAAAACGGTTTGAGACTCACAAATATAAGACCGTAGTTCGCGGCGCTGCCGGCAAAACTGAAGCCAGTCACCGCAAACGAGCTGTCAACTTCGGGTTCGCGAGTGACGATCGCCTGAGCCTGACTTGCCAATCTGTCGGTGTAGGACAGCGATGCTCCCGGAGGCGCCTGGATCTGCAGAATGATGTAGCCTTGAT
>Ga0335075_10002344_pt1 | contig 30563 bp, 24 predicted proteins | sample Lox_Sample_24_FD_206723 | JGI IMG/M metagenome (GOLD analysis project Ga0335075, IMG submission 206723) | Soil microbial communities from Loxahatchee National Wildlife Refuge, Florida, United States - Lox_Sample_2.4 | ecosystem: Environmental > Terrestrial > Soil > Wetlands | place: USA...
CACGTACAGCGCCGCGCGCTGGTGCGGGTTCTCCCCGTAGCGCAGCACGTCCTTGCGCCGCCAGAAGCCGCTGGTCACGTCGGGCCAGCCAGACTCGGCCGCGGTCTCGTCGGGCGCATAGACCGACGCGAACCACGACGACACGGCCACGTCGTAGGCCGCGGTCCTGGCGTAGGCCTGCGCGGCCAGCCGGCGTCGCTGCTCGAGCGTGAATCCGCCACCGCGGGCCGCGGCGATCACGTCCGGGTACGAGGCCGGGTCGGTGATCACGGCCACGGTCGCGTGGTTCTTCGCGGCCGCGCGGATCATGGCCGGCCCGCCGATGTCGATCTGCTCGACGCACTCTTCTGCTGAGGCGCCGCTGGCGACCGTCTCCTCGAACGGATACAGGCTCGAGACCAGGAGCTCGAACGGCTCGATGCCGAGATCGGCAAGCTGCGCGCGGTGGCTGTCCTTGGCCAGATCGGCTAGCAGCCCGGCGTGCACGGCCGGGTGCAGCGTCTTAACCCGGCCATCCAGGCACTCGGGAAACCCGGTCAGCTCCTCGACCTGGGTGACGGGCACCCCCTCCGCCGCGATCGCGGCCGCCGTGGAGCCGGTAGAGACAATCTGCACTCCGGCCTCGTGCAGGGCGGCCGCCAGGTAGGCCAGGCCGGTCTTGTCGTAGACGCTGATCAGCGCGCGCCTGATCGCCACCTTGGTCAACTGCCGATCCTCACTGTCCGGCCCTGAACGGACCATCCGTCTCGCACCATCCTGCCGATCGTGTCCACGACCACCGAGCGCTCGGCCACCTTGATGCGCTCGTGCAGTGACTCCTCGTCGTCACCATCGAGCACCGGGACTGCCTGTTGAGCCAGGATCGGGCCGCTGTCGACTCCAGCGTCGGCGAGGATCACGCTGCAGCCCGTGACCTTGACCCCGTATTCCAGCGCGTCCCGCACGCTGTGCAGGCCGGGGAACGAGGGCAGAAGCGCGGGGTGCGTGTTGATGAGCCGGCCGCCGAACTGGCCCAGGAAGTCCGTCCCGACCAGCTTGAGGAAGCCGGCCGCGACGACCAGGTCGGGTTTGTGCTCCGCGCAGCCCTGCGCTAGCGCGCGGTCCCAGCTCGCGCGGTCGGGAAAGTCAGGCACCCGGCGCACGAACGTGGGTATCCCCGCTGCGACCGCCCTGGCCTCGCCGCCGGTGCCGGCCCGGTCGGCGCCGACCGCGACAACTTTCGCGCCGAAATCCTCGCTGCCGCACGCGTCGAGCAGGGCCTGCAGGATGCTGCCCGTGCCGGACACCAGCACGACCAATCGTGACGGACTGACGGCTGCCTCCCTAGGGCAAAACCCGGGTTCAGCAGCCGGCCCACCCGCGCTGGTCAGTACCCCCGTGCGCCGGCTGCCGGCTGAGACTGCCAGCGTACAAGGCCAGCCTGTGCCGACCGCGGGGCGAACCTCCGAAAGCGCGACGGGGCGCGGCGACCGGGATGGTCCCGGCCACCGCGCCCCGCCAGCTGCCGAGTTTGACCTCAGCCGATGTGCTGTGTCAGGCGATGTGCTGTGTCAGGCGATGTGCTGTGTCAGGCGGTGTGGCCGCAGAGCGGGGTCACCTCGAAGCCGTAGTCTTCCAGGACAGTGTGCTGGCCGCACTCGTAGCCCTTCGGACCGAAGAATTTCACGAGGCTCGCCGGAATTCCGTCGAAGTTGCCCTTACCGGACGAGAACGGGACCACGTCGTAGACGTAGCGGTGGAACACGGTGCCGTTCCACTTTGTGTTGATCGTCGGGACGCCGTGCACCTTAACCGTCGGCTGGAGGCCGTCGATGGCCCTGATGACCAGCACGCCGGTCTCGTCACGGCCGAACATGTTCTGGCCCTTCTTCGGCGACTTGCCGAGAGCGGCGGAGTGTGCCTCCTGCGAGACATACGAGCCGATCGAGAACGGGTACAGGACGTTCGGGTTCGGCTTGCCGTTCTTCAGCTTGAAGACCACGCTGATGCCCTCGTTCTCCTCGGGCTGGAACCGCAGCTGGGTGACCCCGGCCAGGGTGCCGCAGGAGGGCTCGGTGTCGGTGGGCAGGCCGAGCGCCGTCTCCATGAAGAACTTCAGCGTGCCCGAGCCGTTCTGCGGAACGAGCGGATCAGGCTTGCCCTTCGGGTCCTTGGCCTTGGCACCGAGCAGCGCGCCCCAGGTGCCCTTGGCGAAGCCGTGCGCGGCTGGGATGTCGCACCCGAAGATCTCCTTGAGCTGGGCCCTGGTCAGGTCGCTCGGAGCGTTGCTGTTCTGGGTCGTCGCGTACGTGACAACGTCGCCGCCTAGGTACACGAAACAGATGCCGCCCTTGGCGCAGGCCGGGTCAACCGGCGAGGTAGTCGAGTTGCGGCCGCGTGACGAGCGAGCAAAGTTGACGCACGGATATCTCACGCCCTTGTACTTCACGCTGCCGTAGGTCTCCAGCGCCGTGATGCCGGCCGAGGAACCATCGGGCCTGGCGTTCTTGCAGCCAGCCTTGAGCGTGACACGCTGCGTCGTGTCCAAGGGGTTGGTCGGGGGGACCGCGTCCCAGTCGTAGAGGTAGGGGGTCTTCGGAGTGTCGTGCTTGATCTTGCTGTCGTAGTTGTACGACAACTGGTCACTCAGGTACGAGATCGTTTCTGACCCGACGCCGACGATGTCCCACGCGTTGGGCGTCACCTGCTTGTGCGTGTGGGGGTTTATCGGCTCGGCCAGGGCCGTGGCCGACAGCGCGACCACTGTGGCCGCAGCTGCCGCTGCTGCGACCAGAGTCTTGATGATGCGCAATGCGTCCTCCTACAGACGGATGAGCGCGGGGCAAAAACATGCGAGCGCACTCGCACGGACAGCCAAGTGGCTGTCGGCCCTAACTCTCCACGAGACCCAATTCGGCAACAAGAAACGGCTATCGGCATGTATCTGAGGACTTGGTGAACGACCTCTGTCTGGACAGTGAATCCCCAGGTCGGGCTGCAAATCGGAGGTGACTCCTATGTCGCAGTCCCGATCGGGACTTCTCCGGCTATTACGGCAGGTCAGCCTCGCCTGAATAAGGAAATTCGCGGCCAGGGCCCGCAGAATTACCAGTCCGATACGAGCGATTCGCTTTTCGTTCATCTTGATACGCCCGACGCAAACAAAATCCGGCAAACTCGACTTCACGAGTGGCCGAGTAGGCAGGCGAGGTAACTGTCGCCAAAGGCTTATGGCAGCGAGGCCGGGCCAGCGCCTGACGGCGGCCCGCTGGCCTCGTCACCCGCCCACGGGTTCACGTAAATCGTGTGGCCGTTACCCGGCTCCTGGCCGGTTTGCCTGGTTCCCGCGATGCGGCTACGGGGAGGCGGCGGCCCGGCCGGCCGCGCCCGCCGCAGAGCGAAGAAGTTGACCACACCGGCAGTCACGGCGGCGCCTATGCCGAGTTCCAGACCGCCGACCGCTGCCACCTGCCAGCCGGAAGGTCCGACTGCCGACAGCCTGCCGCTGCCGAGCGGTCCGCCGGAGAAGGCCGCGACCACGCCGAGTAGCGCGCCGGCTAGTGCCCCGCTGGCCATGCCCCACAGCGGTGCGGCCTCGATGCTCAGCGTCGGGGCGGTCCTGATCAGCAGCCAGCCGCCTACGCCGCCGGCCACGTAGGGCAGGGCCAGCACCGCCGGGCCCAGCCAGGCGGGGATGGTCGGATGTACTCCAGGCGGCAGCGCGGCCAGCAACGGGAAGGCGGGCAGCGGACCGAGTGACGCACCGGTCGGGGCCACGATCGTGCCGACGCCCACGGCAAAGCCGGGGCCGAGCGTGAACGAGACGGCCCAGATCACTGCGTTGGGCACGTAGCCGACCTGGAGGAGGACAAGCAGCACGGTGCCGATCCACCCGGCCCCGAGGCTGCCCTGGAGGCTGGCCGCTTCGTGCAAGTGCAAGGCGAGCGCGGTACCCGCAAGCAGCGCGCCGGCGGCCGCCAGCACGCCCACCATCGCGGTGACCGCGGTCACCACCGAGCGCGGCCGGTCGGGCACGAGTTCTATCAGCCGAGACCAGGGGGCAAGCGCGCGAGCGGCGCCGAGGCCGCCGGCGACGAGGCCCATCAGGAGCCCGCACACGACGGCCTCTGGAACCGAGGCAGAAATGTGCGCCGAGCGGCTGGCGAACGCCAGCACGGCGGTAATCAGTGAGTAGGGCACCGCAAGCGCGAGCGCCGCGGTCCCGACGTGCCGGAGCCGGCCGACGGAGCCGGCCCTGACGACCCAGCGGCCCGCGCGCCACAGCAGTGCACCAGGGAGCAGCACCAGGCCGAGCGGGAGCATCCCGATCGGGCCGGTGCCGCGCAAATTGAAGCCAACGTGCTGCCCGACGAGCCAGAGCAGGGTGCCAGTGCGCAGCACCGACGGCAGGCCGACGCCGGCGTGCGGCGCCGCGATCCACCCCGCGAGCGCCAGCACGATGACCACCGCCAGCCCGCAGGCGGTCGCCGCGGCAGCCGCGATGGCGCCGGTCACCATCAGCGGCCGGACCGGGTCTCCGGCCGGCGGAGCGGGGCTGCCCTCGGGCTTGCCCTGGCCGCGCGCGCGCACGGCGGAAGCAGTCACAAGAGTCAAGCCTGGCAATCCAGCGCGCTTCGGCCAACCAGGCGCGCCGCGCGGAGCGGCAGCGGTTCAACCAGGCCTGACGTCGCCGCACTCCCGGACGGCACACCGTGACGGCCGCCGCACCGGCGTCCGGCGGATCATTGCCACACCACGGCCGGTAAGACTTGCGAACGAAATGCCGCTGGTCAGCTGGCCTTCATCACGTCACGGACCAGCCGTGCCGTCTCGCTCGGCGTCCGGCCCACCCTGACGCCCACCTTCTCCAGGGCTTCCTTCTTGGCCTGCGCCGTGCCGGCCGAGCCGGAGATGATCGCGCCCGCGTGGCCCATCGTCTTGCCCTCGGGTGCGGTGAAGCCGGCGACATAGGCGACGACCGGCTTGGACACGTTCTTCTCGATGAAGGCCGCGGCCCGCTCCTCGGCGTCCCCGCCGATCTCGCCGATCATCACGATCGCGTCCGTCTCGGGATCCTCCTGGAACGCCTGGAGGCAGTCGATGTGCGTCGTGCCGATGATCGGGTCACCCCCGATGCCGACCGCCGTGGAGAAGCCGATGTCGCGTAGTTCGTACATCATCTGGTAGGTCAGCGTGCCCGACTTGGAAACCAGGCCGATCCGGCCCTCCGAGGTGATGTCGGCCGGGATGATGCCGGCGTTGGACTTGCCAGGCGATGCCACGCCCGGACAGTTCGGGCCGACGATCCTGGTGGGGTTGCCCTTCGCGCTGGCATACGCCCAGAACTCGGCGGTGTCGTGCACGGGAACCCCTTCGGTGATCACGATGGCCAGCGGAATGCCCGCGTCAATGGCCTCGATCACCGCGCTCTTCGTCCCGGTCTCGGGCACGAAGATCACTGAGACGTCCGCGCCTGTCTGCGCCATCGCGTCGGCCACCGTGCCAAACACCGGCACGCTCTGCCCGGCCAGCTCGACCGTCTGGCCGCCCTTGCGCGGGTTGGTCCCGCCGACCACGCTGGCGCCTGCCACGAGCATCCGGGCGCCGTGCTTACGCCCTTCCGAGCCGGTGATGCCCTGAACGATGATCTTGCTGTCGGCATTCAGGAAGATTGCCATGTCATGCTCCCGTGGTAGCCGCGGCGGCCAGTTCGGCGGCGCGGCGCGCCGCGTCGTCCATCGTGGCGACCTGCTCGACTGCGGCGATGCCCGCCTCATCGAGGATGCGCCGGCCCTCGGCCGCGTTGTTGCCGTCCAGGCGGACCACGATCGGGTGCCGGACCGGCTCGCCTCGCTCGGCCAGCATCCCGATCGCGGACACGATCCCGTTCGCCACCGCGTCGCATGAGGTGATGCCGCCGAAGACGTTGACCAGCACGCTCTTCACGTCCGGGTCGGACAGGACGATGTCCAGGCCGTTGGCCATGACCTCGGCCGAGGCACCGCCGCCAATGTCGAGGAAGTTCGCCGGGCGGACGCCGCCGAAGTCCTCGCCGGCGTAGGCGACCACGTCCAGGGTGGACATGACCAGGCCGGCTCCGTTCCCGATGATTCCGACCTGGCCGTCGAGCTTGACGTAGTTCAGGTGCTTGGCCTTGGCCCGCGCCTCGAGCGGATCGGCCGCAGTCGGGTCGGCGAACCGGTCCCAGTCGTGCCGGAACGCAGCGTTGTCATCCAGCGTGACCTTCGCGTCGAGCGCCACCACGTCGCCGCTTCCGGTGAAGACGAGCGGGTTGACCTCGACCAGGGTCGCGTCCTCGTCGGTGAACACGGCCCACAGCCGCTCGGCCAGCGCGGCGGCAGCGGCCTGCGCCTCCTCGGGCAGCGCCCCCGCCCGAACGATCTCTGCTGCCTTGATGGCGTCGACGCCCGTCAGCGGGTCGACCGGGATCCTGGCCAGCGCTTCTGGCCGCTCGCGGGCCAGGTCTTCGATCTCCATGCCGCCTTCGACGGTGCACATCGACAGGAACGTGCGCTCGGACCGGTCAAGCAGGAAGGAGAGGTAGAACTCCCTGGCGATGTCGGTATCCCCGGCGACCAGCACCGAGTGCACGGTGTGGCCCTTGATGTCCATGCCGAGAATCCTGCTTGCCTTCTCCTGCGCCTCCTCCGGCGTATCGGCCAGCTTCACCCCGCCCGCCTTGCCGCGGCCGCCGGTCTTCACCTGCGCCTTGATCACCACCAGCGGCTTCGCGCCTGGGCGGTCCGCGGCGACCTCCTCGGCAATCTGCCTGGCTTCTTCGGGGGTTGTGGCCACCTTGCCTTGCGGAATCGGAACGCCGTACTCGGCGAATAGCTCCTTCGCCTGGTACTCGAACAGGTCCACTCGGGTCCGTCCTTCGTGCTCGGATTACGTTCACGGCGAGACGGCCCGGCCACCGGAGGGCGTGCCGGGGCGAGCCCGCCCGCTGGCAGCCTAGTCCGCTGCCCGTGGCAACCTCACCCAGGGTGCGTCGGCCAAGCCGGGGGTCGCTAGCGCGAGGCCTTGCTGCTGCCCAGGGTCGAATTGACCCACTCCACGATCTCGGTCGTCGTAGCGCCGGGTGTGAAGAGCTTGGCCACGCCCATTTGCTCAAGCTCAGCGATGTCCGCGTCGGGGATGATGCCGCCGCCGAACACGACGATGTCCTCGGCGTTGCGTTCCCTGAGCAGCTCGAGTACGCGGGCGAACTGGGTCATGTGCGCGCCGGACAGCACCGACAGCCCGATCGCGTCGGCGTCCTCCTGGAGCGCCGCGGCGACGATCTGCTCCGGGGTTTGGTGCAACCCGGTGTAGATGACCTCGACCCCGGCGTCGCGCAGCGCCCGCGCCACCACCTTCGCCCCGCGGTCGTGACCATCCAGGCCAGGCTTGGCGACTATCACCCGGATGCTGCTCATGAGTCCTCCGACCAGGTCCTGACGCGGCGTCACCAGGCACCGAATTCAGGGTAACTGCCCTGGTTGACCGCCGGTACGTCAGGTGCGGCCGCCGCGCGTGCTAGAAGTGGACCATGTCGGATTACTCGGTGCTGCCAGCCGGGTCGGGCGAGCAGCTGAACGTCCGCGGCAGCACGCTGCTATTCAAGGCCATCGCGGCCACTACCGGCAACGCGTTCTCTCTGCATGAGCGGCACGTTCCGGCCGGCGGCAGGCGCCCGCCAGCGCACGTGCACCCCGATCGGGTCGAGGCTTTCTGGGTACTGGACGGCGAGGCCGAGTTCGAACTCGACGGGGCTCTGCACCGGGCTGGAGCCGGCAGCTTCGTGCTCGTTCCCGGTGGCGTTGCTCACACCTTTGGGGCGACCCCCGACACGGCGGCGCATGTCCTGGTGCTGCACGCGCCCGCCCTGGACGACTATTTCCGCGAGCTCGCCGAGCTGTGGGCGGCCGACACTCCCCCGGAGCGCGAGGTCGAGCTCGACCTGATGCGACGGCACGGGATGCGGCCCGTTTGACTTGTAGCCCGCAGCGCTGAATCTGCGCATTTCGGGCCGCGAGTAAGCCTGCTGGCACTGCCGGGGCCGTGCTGCGGCCGGCGGGCCGGCGCTGCGGGCCGACGGTCCCTGGCCGACAAGCCTGGAAGCTGCGGGCTACAGCTTCTCGATCGGCGCGTACCGCAGCACGAGGTGCTTGATCCCGTAGTCCCCGCCGAAGTCGATCTTGGCCTCAGGATCGTCGCCCCTGCCCTCGACCGACAGGACGGTACCGAGCCCGTAGGAGTCATGATTGACCCGGTCACCGGGCTGGAGCGATGGCACAGGCCGGTTCCCCAGCGTCCGGACCCCCGGCCGCCGGGCCAGGCGCTCGGAAGCGGGTGGTGCGGCCGCCGACTCGTCCCGGCGCCAGTCGATCAGGTGAGCAGGCACCTCAGAGAGGAACCTGGACTGCTTGTGATAGCCGGGCCGGCCGAACCATGTGCGAGTTGCCGCCCTGGTCAGATACAGCCGCTGCTCCGCCCTGGTGATCCCGACGTAGGCCAGCCGCCGCTCCTCCGCTAGCTCGCGATCGTCGCCCATCGACCGCTCGTGCGGGAAGACGTTTTCCTCCAGGCCGGTCAGGAAGACGACGGGAAACTCCAGGCCCTTCGCGGTGTGCAGCGTCATGAGCGTGACCATGCCGCCGTGCTCCTCGCCCGCCGGGATCTCGTCCGCGTCGGCGACCAGGGACACCTGCTCAAGGAACTCGTTCAGGGTCCCGTCGGGGAAACGGGCGTCGAACTCCCTGGCCACCGCCACCATCTCGTTGACGTTCTCGATCCGGCTCGCATCCTGCAGGTCGGTCGAGGACTCAAGCTCGGCCACGTAGCCGGTGCGCTCCAGTACCGCCGCGGCCACGTCGCCGATCGGCGAACCCGCCTCGACCATGCCGCGGAACTCGGTCATCAGGTCGTTGAAGCCCTCGATCGCGCGGGCCGACCTGGCCTGGAGCCCTGGCACGTCGCCCGGCCGGGCCAGCGCGGCCGCGAAGCTGATCTTGTCTCGGTTGGCCAGCGCGGCCACGTACTCTTCGGCCCGGTCCCCGATCCCCCGCCGCGGCGTGTTCAGCACCCGCCGCAGCGACACCTCGTCGTCCGGGTTCGCGATCAGCCGGAGGTAGGCCAGCAGGTCCCGGACCTCGCGCCGCTCGTAGAACCGGACGCCGCCGACAACCTTGTACGGCAGGCCTGACCGGATGAACACTTCCTCGAATACGCGCGACTGCGCGTTGGTCCGGTAGAACACTGCCACCTGGCCGGGCGCGGCCAGACCCTCGTCGGCGAGCCGGTCCACTTCCTCGGCCACGAACGCGGCCTCGTCGTGCTCGCTGTCGGCGACGTAGCCGGTGATGGGCGGGCCGTCACCGGCGTCCGACCACAGGTTCTTCGGGATGCGCCCGGGATTCTGTGAGACCACCGCGTTCGCGGCGGCGAGGATGTTCTGGGTCGAGCGGTAATTCTGCTCGAGCATGATCACCTTGGCGCCGGCGAAGTCCCGCTCGAACTCCTCGATGTTGCGGATCGTCGCGCCGCGGAACGCGTAGATCGACTGATCGGCGTCGCCGACCACGGCCAGCTCGGCGGGCGAATCGCCCCCGGCCCCGGCCAGCTCGCGGACGAGAACGTACTGGGCGTGGTTGGTGTCCTGGTACTCGTCGACGAGGACGTGCCGGAAGCGCTCGCGGTACTCGGCGGCCATGTCGGGAAACGCCTGCAGCAGGTTGACCGTCACCATGATCAGGTCGTCGAAGTCCATCGCCCCGGCCGCGACCAGCCGCCGCTGGTACTCGCCGTAGGCCTCGGCGAGCGCCTTCTCGCGGTACCCCGTGGCCCGGCCCGCGACCGTCTCGTAGTCGATCAGCTCGTTCTTCAGGGCCGAGACCTGGTTGGCCATCGCCTTCGGCGGGTGGTACTTCGCGTCCAGGTCAAGCTCGCGGCAGACCATGGCCATCAGCCGCTGGGAGTCGGCCTGGTCGTAGATCGAGAAGCTGGACGGATAACCGAACCGCCTGGCCTCCCGGCGCAGGATCCGCACGCAGGCGGAGTGGAAGGTCATCACCCACATCGACCGCGACCGGGCGCCGGTCAGCGTCGCGACGCGGCTTGCCATCTCGCCCGCCGCCTTGTTCGTGAACGTGATCGCGAGGATCTGCCTCGGCTCGACTTCCCGCTCGGCCAGCAGGTAGGCGATCCGGTGGGTGAGCACCCGCGTCTTCCCGGACCCCGCCCCGGCCACGATCAGCAGCGGGCTGCCCTCGTGCACGACGGCCGCGCGCTGCTGCGGATTCAGTCCGTCCAGGAGTGCGTCAACGGCCAGTGCGGTCACCTGCCCAAGCCTAGGCGGTCGCGCCGACAGCCGGGGGCCTCCAATCCAGGCCGCCCGGAGGTCCGCTACGGGTCAGCGCGCCTGCGGACTGCCCTTCCGCTCAGCGCCTGCGGACAGCCTTGGCCCTGAGCCACTGCATGAGGACGGACAGCAGGGCGGCGGCAAGAAGCAGCCTGGCTCCCCACTCAATGCCCGAATTGGATGCGGCGGCGCCCAGCATTGCCAGGCCTATAGCAATCAAGAAAACGCCGCTGCGGACAGCGCGCCCCAGCGCATCCTGGTCCTTTGGATCCGACCTGGTTCGCGCGGCGACCCGGCTGACCAGGTTATAGGCAGCGAGTAACGCTCCGACTCCGAGCGCTGTCCAGGCGACGATCTCGTACATATGATCTGGCACCATATCATCCTAGCTGCTACTGACAGCACCAGAAAAGCAACGAACAAAATGCGGACGGACGCATGCAAGATGCGTCCGTCCGCGAAGATGGACCTAGCCGACCGTCAAGGACCCGTGCAATTTCCAGAATCCCGGTGACCCGCACTTGATAGTCTTCGCAGCACAGGTACGGGCATAGTTATTCTCGTAAGTTTGATTGATGACATCTTCGAAGGTCTTCGTCCAGAAGCCGTACTTCTGGTGACTCCCCTTTCGCCGTGCTTTCTTCCACCACTCCTTGACGATATAGAACCATTTAGAAAGCGGAAGAGCCACGACGGCGAGAACGCTGGCGACGACGGCCACGACCGCCGCCACCGTCGCTATTATCGGGTGTTTCAAGGCGAACGCGGTGAGAACGCTGCTCAGGATCGCCAGATACTTTCCTACTTTCTCAACCTTCTTGCCCCACCGCTCTATGGTCTTCTGCGCGGCGGTCTCCATTTCGTTGACCATTTGCGCCGAGAAATCGTAGTCGATGTCCTCGCTGAGCCTGCTCTCCGGCACGAAGGTGAGGTAATCCATCCAGATTTTCGCGGTCGAAGTTGAGATGTCGCCGCGAATGCCTGCCGAGGTACTGGCCGCCGCGGTGGCGGTCACTCCCGAACTGGTCGCGGCCGCAGCCGGAACGCTAGGCACGACAACGGCGGCCGTCGCACCGAGGCTGAGCGCGGCAATCGCGCAGACACCCACCACCCCCCGCCTGCCCTGGCGGTATAACATCGCTAGCACTTGCGACATAGCGCCCCTTTCTCATCGTCATGCTGACTTGCAGGCCAGGTCCCGCGCCCTATACGCAGGATGAAAATTCATCCCAGAGTATGATCGTGCGTCTGATGAGCTGTCAAGAGCCATTCAATCGGGCAAAGAACGGCCATTCGGGCTCGCGGAGGGACTGAGCGCCTAAGCGCTCAAGGCCAGGCGGCTTCTGAGGGCCGGCGCACATATGCCACGGACCCGCGCCGGGCACGTCCCGGCGCGGGCCCCGCGCTCACCGAACCTTACTCGTCAGGTACGAGGGTCGGCGTCGCCCTGGTCAGCGTCTCCTTGCGGAAGAACGCAGGGTCGTTGATCCGGCAGTAGATGTAGAACCCGAGGCCGAAGATGGCCGCGCCGATCGCGATCAGGAATGCCCCGCCGACCTGCCAGTGGATGCCGGGGACTGTCCAGTAGGTGAAGTCGTTCTGGGTCGCGACGTCGTAATCCAGCCACACGCTCCATCCACCGAGGAACCACAGCATCACCGCGCCGGCCACCGGCAAGATTCCCTGCATCCACAGGTTCCGGGCGCTGCTGGTCAGGTTCCGCCGGTAGTACCAGGCGCAGGCGAACCCGGTAAGCCCGTAGTAGAACGCGATGTACAGTCCGATCGCGATCACCGCGTCGCCGATCACGCCGAGCGGGTTGTTGGCGTTGTTCACCACGACGTAGAACACGATCGAGAGCGCGCCCATGACCACGGTGGAGACCGTTGGGGTCAGGAAGCGCGGATGTATCTTCGCGAACGACTTCGGGATCGCCCGGTAGGCGGCCATTGACAGCGTGGTACGCGCGGTCGGCAGGATCGTCGTCTGAGTGGATGCGGCCGCCGATGACAGCACCATCAGCAGCAGCAGATGGTAGAAAATGGATCCGACCGTGCCGGTGCCGAAGACCGCGTTTGCCTGGATGGACAGCACGTCACCCGCGTTGTTGAGGTTGCCAAGACCGTTGCCCGTAGAGCGGGTACCGGCGAACGACTGCATTGAGAAGATCACCAGCGTGTAGATGACCAGCAGGATGATGGTGGAGAAGATGGCCGCGAGGCCCGGCGTGCGGTTGCGGTCCTTCGTTTCCTCGTTGACCGAGACGGCCGTGTCCCAGCCCCAGTAGATGAAGACCATGAGGATGATGCCGCTGGCGAACGCGCTGAAGCTGCTGATGTGGAACGGGTTGAGCCAGGAGATGCTTGGCGATATGTGGCCAGCCGGGGCGGTTCCGTTGCCGACCTTGACCAGCGCGACGATGGACAGCACCGCGAGCATGACCAGCTCGATGGACAGCAGGATCTTCTGGAAGTTTGCCGACACCTCGATGCCGACGTAGCAGATACCGGTCATCAGGATGATCCAGATGATGCCGCCAAGCAGCACCCAGTTGCTGGCCGGATTGTGCCCGATGCCCTTCGCGCCGAATTCGAGGAAGCAGTACTGGCTGGCTACCTGGGCGAGGCTGGCCATGACCAGGATGTCGGCGGCGACGATCGCCCAGCCGCCCGCCCAGCCGCTCTTCGGCCCGAAGGCTCTGGTGGCCCACGTGAATGTCGTGCCGCAGTCCGGATCGGCCTTGTTGAGCTCGCTGTAGCCGATCGACGTCAGAATCATCGGCACGAACGCCAGGATGGCTACCGCGGGTGACTGAAGCCCGACCGCCAGCACCACGAAAACTAGGGTCGCCGCGATGCTGTAGGCAGGTGCCACCGAAGCAGTGGCGATGACCGTGCTGGATATCAGCCCGAGAGCACCGGATTTGAGCCCTTTGTCCAGCGGCTCTTCTGTCGACTCAATGGTCGGCCTGGCGGTAGCCATCCCGTCTCCCCTCCTAGGCCCGACGGAGCGGGCTACTTTTCAGTCACACTAAGTTACGGTACGCGAGCGATTCGCCATCGGGCGAGCCGTGGCGCTTATAGGCCACGGTTCTAGCATGTTCCAGCCACTATGGCAACGATTTCCGTCGCAACGTGTATAAAACGCAACTGGTCCAGTCGACAGCTCCATACCGGCGAGGTCTAAGATCACTGGAATGCGGATACTCCTTGTGGGAGCTGGCGGGGTAGGCACGGCCTTCGCCCAGATTGCCGCCCGCCGCCCTTTTGCTGAACTCGTCATCGCCGACTACGACCTGTCGAGGGCCCAGCACGCCGCCACGGCGAAAGACAGCTACACGGCCGTCCAGCTGGACGCCAGGGATCAGCAGGCCATCCAGGCCCTGCTCACCGACCACCACTGCGACGTGCTGATGAACGCGGCCGACCCGCGCTTCGTGATGCCGCAGTTCGATGCCGCTCTCGCGGTCGGGGTGCACTACCTGGACATGGCCATGTCACTGTCCCACCCCGACCCGCAGGAACCGTACGCCAAGACCGGGGTCAAGCTCGGCGACGACCAGTTCGCGGTCGCCGACGAGTGGGAACAGGCGGGCAAGCTGGCCCTGGTCGGGATCGGAGTCGAGCCAGGGCTATCTGACGTGTTCGCCCGGCACGCAGCGGACACGATGTTCAGTGAGATCAGGGAGCTAGGCGTCAGGGATGGCGCGAACCTGACCGTCGCCGGGTACGAGTTCGCGCCGACGTTCTCGATCTGGACCACGATCGAGGAGTGCCTCAACCCCCCGGTCATCTGGGAGAAGGATCGCGGCTGGTTCACCACGCCTCCCTTCAGCGAGCCGGAGACCTTCAACTTCCCGGCCGGCATCGGCCCGGTCGAGTGTGTCAACGTCGAACACGAAGAGGTGCTGCTGATGCCGCGCTGGGTCCGGGCGCAGCGCGTTACGTTCAAATACGGCCTCGGCGAGGAGTTCATCGGCGTGCTGGAGACCCTGCACAAGCTGGGCCTCGACAAGACCGACCCGGTCAGCGTCGGCGGCGCGCAGGTGTCGCCGCGGGACGTGGTCGCCGCCTGCCTGCCCGATCCCGCCAGGCTCGGCGACAAGATGAGCGGTGTGACCTGTGCCGGGACCTGGGTGACCGGCACCGGCAAGGACGGCCGCCCGCGCGAGGTCTACCTCCACCACGTGGTCGACAACGCCTGGTCGATGGCCGAGTATGGCTCCCAGGCAGTGGTCTGGCAGACGGCCGTGAACCCCGTCGTCGCGCTCGAACTGATCGACTCGGGAGCCTGGGCGGGCTCGGGCGTCCTCGGGCCGGAGGCGCTGCCATCCGAGCCGTTCCTCGACCTCCTGACCGAATACGGATCGCCCTGGGCCTGCGAGGAACGCACACCAGCCAGCTCCTAGCGCATCCGCAATTAAACCCCTTTTAGACCGGAACGGAGTCTCCCCGTGGCGAAGGTGACCGAACTGCAGAACTTTGTCGGCGGCCAGTGGACGGACACGTCGTTCGACAAGAGGGCCGACATCATCGATCCGAGCACCGGGGAGGTGTTCGCGACCGCGCCCGTTTCAGGTGAGGCGGAGGTCGATGCCGCCTTCTCCGCCGCGACTGAGGCGTTCCCGGCCTGGCGCGACGCGACGCCGGCCGAGCGCAGCCTCGCGCTGCTGAAGATCGCCGACGCGCTGGAATCCAGGGCCGAGGAGTTCGTCAAGATCGAGTCGCAGAACACCGGCAAGCCGCTGGCCCTGACCGCGTCCGAGGAAATCCCGCCGATGGTGGACCAGATCAGGTTCTTCGCCGGCGCCGCCCGGATGCTGGAGGGCAGGTCGGCGGGCGAGTACATGACCGGGTTCACCTCGTTCATCAGGCGCGAGCCGGTCGGCGTCTGCGCGGCCGTGACGCCCTGGAACTACCCGATGATGATGGCGGTCTGGAAGTGGGCGCCCGCACTCGCGGCCGGGAACACCATGGTGCTCAAGCCGTCCGACACCACGCCCTACTCGACGCTGGCCATGGCCGAGCTGATCAGCGAGTTCGTGCCGGCCGGGGTGTTCAACGTGGTCTGCGGTGACCGGGACACGGGCCGGGCACTGGTCTCGCACAAGACCCCGCAGATGGTGTCGATCACCGGCAGCGTCCGGGCCGGCAGGGAAGTAGCAGCGGCCGCGGCCCAGAACCTCAAGCGGGTGCACCTCGAACTCGGCGGTAAGGCCCCGGTCATCGTCTTCGACGACGCCGACCCGGCCAAGGCGGCCGAGGCGATCGCGATCGCCGGCTACTTCAACGCAGGACAGGACTGCACGGCCGCGACCAGGGTCCTGGCCGGGCCCGGCGTTCACGACGACTTCGTGGCCGCGCTGGCCGAGCAGGCCAGGGAGCAGGTGACCGCCGGACCCGACAACGACGAGGCGACCTACGGCCCGCTGAACAACGCCAGCCAGCTAGAGCGAGTCTCCGGGTTCATCTCGCGCCTGCCCGATCACGCCAGGATCGTCGCGGGGGGCAAGCCGACCGGCGACCGCGGGTACTTCTACGAGGCCAGCGTGGTCGACGGGCTGCACCAGGACGACGAGATTATCCAGAACGAGGTCTTCGGGCCCGTCATCACCGTGCAGAAGTTCAGCGACGAGGAAGAGGCGCTGCGCTGGGCCAACGGCACCGAGTACGGCCTGGCCTCGTCGGTCTGGACCTCCGACCACGGCCGGGCCATGCGGATGTCGCGCGCGCTGGACTTCGGCTGCGTGTGGATCAACACCCACATCCCGCTCGTGGCCGAGATGCCGCACGGCGGCTTCAAGCACTCCGGGTACGGCAAGGACCTGTCCATGTACGGGTTCGACGACTACACCCGGGTCAAGCACGTGATGTCAGCGCTGGACTAAGACGCGGTTCTGGCTGGTCTGACCGCTCGCGTTAGGCGGCGCGCTTGTAGGCGCGGATCGAGAGCGGCACGAACACGATGAAGATGCCTGCCAGCCAGACGAGGCTCTTCCACAGGTCGGCCTCGATCGGGCCGCCGAGGGCAAGCGCGCGCATGGTGTTGATGACGAACGTCACCGGCTGGTTGTTCGCGAACGCCTGCAGCCAGCCGGGCATGGACTGGATCGGCACGAAGGCCGAGCTGAGGAACGTCAGCGGGAACAGCCAGATCAGCCCGAACGCCTGAACCGACTCCTCGTCCTTGATCGCGAGCCCGGTGTACGCGGCGATGACGCAGCAAGTCAGTCCGAGCAGGATGGCGAGAAGCACCATGAGGATCGCAGGCCCGGCGCCGTTCTGGAACCGGAAGCCGACCGCGTAGCCGACGCCGACGACGATCAGGATCGTGACCGTCAGGCGGAGCGTGTCGGCCACCAGCCGGCCCGCCAGCACGGCTGAGCGCGCCATCGGCATGGACCGCAGCCGGTCGATGACGCCCTTCTGCAGCTCTTGCGCCAGCGCGATCGCGGTGCCGAAACAGGCGAATGCCGCCGTCTGCCCGATGATCCCCGGCATCAGGAAGCTCACGTAACCGCCGGGCACGCTGACGTGGATCGCGCCGCCGAAGACGTACCTGAACATCAGCACGAAGATGACTGGCTGGATCACGGTGAAGAACAGGTAGGCAGGGACGCGGTACCAAACCAGCAAGTTGCGCCGCGTGATGGCCATCGTGTCGGAGAGCGCCCACCGGGCCCGGACGAAAGGACCGGGATCAGCCAGCGGCGGCAGGGTCGTGGCAGTCGCGGCGGTCATCGCGGCACCCTCTCGGTCGCGGCTTCGGCTTCATGCTGGCGCTGGGCGCGGCCTGCAGACCCGCCGCCACCACGGCGGCCCCGTCCGCGGCCGCGCCGCCGATCCGAGCCCGCGCCTTCCTCGTCTTCCTCGGCCGCGTGCCCGGTCAGCGCCAGGAACACGTCGTCCAGCGACGGACGCCGCAGCGCCAGGCCCTGGGTCCGCACCGCGACGGCGTCAAGACCGCGGACGGCATCGATGAGCGCATCGGATCCGCGCCCGCCGACGCCGACGCTGACCACCCCGGTCTCCTTGTCGGCGTGCGGTTCGCTCTCGCCAATCGGCGTCACGGCCGCGACGGCGTCGCTGATCCGGGACCGGTCAGGCACGGTGAACTCCAGCACGTCGCCGCCGACCCGACTCTTCAGTTCCTCGGCCGTACCCGCGGCGATGACGAGACCGTGGTCGATGACCACGATCTGATCCGCCAGTTCGTCGGCCTCGTCAAGGTACTGGGTGGTGAGCAGCAGCGTCGTCCCGCCCTCGACCAGCGACCTGATGATGTCCCACATGCCCAGGCGCGATCGCGGGTCAAGACCAGTGGTCGGCTCGTCGAGGAAGAGCACCTTGGGATCGCCCACGAGGCTCGCCGCCAGGTCAAGCCGGCGCTGCATGCCGCCCGAGTAGTTCTTCGCGGGCCGGTCGGCGGCGTCGACCAGGTCAAAACGCTCCAGCAGTTCGATCGCGCGGACGCGGGCCACTCCCCAGCTCAGGTGATGCAGCCGCCCGATGATCTCGAGGTTCTCCCGGCCGGTGAGCTCCTCCTGAATCGCCGCCGACTGCCCGGACAGGCCAATCAGCCGACGCACGGCTGGCGCATCCCGCACCACGTCCCGGCCCTCGACCAGGGCTCGGCCGCCGTCAGGCTGCAGCAGCGTCGTGAGGATGCGGACTGCGGTCGTCTTGCCGGCTCCGTTCGGACCCAAGAGGCCAAGCACCGTTCCGCGCGGTACCGCCAGGTCGATGCCCCGCAGAGCATGGACATCACCGAACGACTTCGTCAGACCCTCGACCAGGATCGCCGACTCCGTGCTGGGCTGCGTCACCCCGTCCCCCTCCGATTAGGCTCGCCGAAACGAACTTACCGGCTGGCCACGGGGCCGGGTCAAACCAGTAATGTCCGGCGCCCGTGCCGGGCGGGGTCGAGCCTAGTCGCGGCGGGCGCGGCGGCGGCGGACGCCCAGGAAGACGAGGATCACCGCGACCAATCCGGCAGCCGCCGGCAGCACGCGCTTGAGCACCGGCAGCCCGGCGACGCCGAGCAGGTCGATGGCCTCGTCCTGCGGTTGCCAGCTCACCGGCTCTCGCGGTGGAGCGGCAGCCATGGCAGGCCCGCCGCCGTTGGCGGCAGCCATGCTGGCCGCGGTCTGGCCGTCGGCCGGGGTGCCGTCGCTGGCCGGCTTGGACGGGGCGGCACCAGCCTTGTCCGGGCCGGCCGAGGACGGCTCGGCTGAGCTCTGCGGGCTGGCGGCGCTGTCCGCGCCGGCTGCTGATTCCTCCGAGCCGGCCAGGGCCAGGCCTCGGTCGGCGAGCCGACTGATGATCTCGGCCACCGAGGCCGGCCCGATGTTGCCAATCGCCAGCAGCTGCTCCGGAGTACGGCGCACGAGGTCGCCGAGCGTCTGGATCCCGTCGCGGCGCAGGCTGTTCCAGGCCCTGATCGGGAGGTTCAGTACGTCGATCGGCAGTGCTTCATCGGACGTCGCTGAGGCGGGCTCGGCTTCGTTCCCGGCGGAATCAGCTTCCTCTTCCTCCTCCGCCTCCTCGGCGATCCCCGCCGGCCCAGCGGCGAGCATCGCCGCGAGGTTATCGGCGAAGATGCCGATGAGCTTGCCGCCGACCTCGGTCATGACGCCCCGGCCGAACTGGGCGGGCTTGCCGGTCACGTTGAGCGAGGTGTGCACCACGACATGCGTCTCGTCGCCCTTGCCCTCCAGCATGGAGCGCACCTTCGCCGATGCGGTGCCTGCGCCCCTGGTCTCCTTCCCTGACGCTTCCAGGGTGATGACGTGGGCCGCCGGGTCGCGCTCGGTGAATTTGGCGGTCCCGGCGTAAGTCATGCTGATCGGCCCGACCTTCACCTTGATCCGGCCCTTAATCTCGTCGCCGTTCACCGAGTCGAGGCTGGCGCCCGGCATGCAGGGCGCCACCCGTTCGACATCAAGGAGCACATCCCACGCCCGCTCCTCGGGGACCGGAACGGTGAACGAGTGCTCAAGCTCCATGAATCAGACTCCTGCCGCAGCTGCCAGGGCCCGCCCGGTCAGCACCCGCGCGAGGTGGCTCCGGTAATCGGGCGCCCCGTGCAGGTCCGCAGGCGGGCTCGTTCCCTCGGCCGCCGCCGACGCGGCGGCAGTCAGGGTGGCAGCGCTGGCGTCCGCCCCGGTGGCGGCCGCCTCGACGGCTGCCGCACGAATCGGCACCGGGCCCATGTTCGTCAGCCCAACTCTGGCCTCGGCTACCTGACCGTTGGAGCGCCTCGCCAGCGCAGCGACACCGACAATCGCCCACGCCTGCGCGGTCCGGTGGAACTTCTCATAACGATAGCCCCAGTCCTTCCCAAGCTTGGGCACCCGTATACCGGTGAGTATCTCCCCTTGGCCAAGGGAGGTGGTCAGGTAGTCAACGAAGAAGTCGCCGGCGGCGATCTCCCGCTGGCCGGCCGGGCCGCTCACGATCAGTGTTCCGTTGAGGGCCAGGACGACCGCGGGCAGGTCACCGGCCGGGTCGGCGTGAGCCAGGGAGCCGCCGAGGGTACCGCGATGGCGCACCGCCGGGTCGGCCACGGTGCCCGCGGCCTGCGCCAGCAAGCCGCAGTGCTCGGCTATCAGCGGATCGTGCACCAGTTGGTAGTGCGTGGTCCGCGCGCCGATCAGCAGGTCCCCGCCCAGGTCGGTAATGCCGCGCAGGTCATCAAGAGCGCCGAGGTCGACCAGCAGGTCGGGGTAGGCCAGCCGCAGGCGCAGCAGCGGCAGTAGGCTCTGACCGCCGGCGATCACCTTGGCGTCGTCGCCGCCATCGGCCAGCGCCCTGACCGCCTCGTCGAGCGACGACGGCCGCACGTACTCGAACTTCGCGGGAATCATGCCGCGCCTCCACTGGTGTTTGCGGCACTGGTGTTTGTTGTGCTGCCGTTGGCCGACTGGATTGCACGCCACACGCGTTCCGGCGTGCAGGGCATCGTGATGTCGTTGATCCCGAGGGGGCGCAGCGCGTCGACGATCGCGTTGACGACCGCCGGGGTGGACGCGATCGTGCCGGCCTCCCCGACGCCCTTGACCCCGAGCCGGTTGCTGGCCTGGGTCTCGTTGCGACTGGTCACGTACGAGGGCAGGTCCGACGCCGACGGCACCAGGTAATCCGCCAGCGTCGTGGTCAGCAGGTTGCCTTCGTCGTCGTAGACGCCTTCCTCATACAGCGCCTGGGCGATGCCCTGCGCGATGCCGCCGTGCACCTGGCCCTCCACGATCAGCGGGTTGACCACGACGCCAACGTCGTCGACCGCGACATACGACCGGATCTTCACGAAGCCGGTCTCGGTGTCGACCTCGGTTGCGCACAGGTGCGTGCCGTGCGGGAACGAGAAATTGTCCGGGTCGTAGGTGGCGTCGGAGTCCAGGGACGGCTCCACGCCATCAGGCAGCGCGTGGGCCGCGAACGTCGCCAGCGCGACCTCCTGGATCGTCTTGCTCGCCTCCGGGTCACCGCGAACCGAGAACTGGCCTGCCGAGAACTCCAGGTCGTCGGGCGAGGCCTCCAGCATGGCGGCCGCGATGACCTTGGCCTTGGCCACGACCTTGTCGCAGGCCCCGACCAGGGCCATGCCGCCGACCGCGAGCGACCGCGAGCCGTAGGTGTCCATCCCCTTGGGCGAGACCAGAGTGTCGCCGTGCAGGACCCGGATGTCCTCGAACGGCACGCCGAGCTGGTCGGCGACAATCTGGCTCCAGGCCGTCTCGTGCCCCTGGCCATGCGCGCTCGAGCCGGTCACGACCTCGACCTTGCCGGTCGGCAGCATCCGGATCGAGGCACTCTCCCAGCCGCCTGCCCCGTACGACAGGGACCCGAGCACCCTGGACGGGGCCAGGCCGCACATCTCGGTGAACGTGGAGATGCCGATGCCCAGGCGGACCGGGTCGCCGCGATCATTGCGCTCCTGCTGCTCCCGGCGTAGTCCGTCGTAGCCGAAGAGCTCCATGGCCTTCGCGGTCGCCGCCTCGTAATTGCCCGAGTCGTAGGTAAGGCCCGCGATCGTGGTGAACGGGAACTCCTCGTGCTTGATCCAGTTGCGCTCGCGCAACTCCATCGGCTCGATCCCGAGCTCGGCTGCGAGTTCGTCCATGATCCGCTCGATCGCGAACGTCGCCTCTGGCCTGCCCGCGCCGCGGTAGGCGTCGGTCGGCATCTTCGTGGTGAAGATTCCTGTGCACTTCAACGAGTAGGCGTCCATCTTGTAGATGGCCGGGTACATGAACGCGCCGAGCAGCGGCACCCCCGGCGTCACCAGCATCAGGTAGGCGCCCATGTCGGCCAGCAGGTCCACGGACAAGCCGCGGATGCGGCCGTCGCGGTCGGCCGCAATCTTGATGTACTGCCACTGGTCCCGGCCGTGATGCACGGTCATGTTGCCTTCGCTGCGGGACTCGGTCCACTTCACTGGCTTGCCGACCCTGCGGCCGACCAGCACGGCGAGCACCTCTTCCGCGGTGACCTGCAGCTTGGACCCGAAGCCGCCGCCGACGTCGGGCGCGATCACCCGCACGTTCTGCTCGGGGATGGCGAAGAACGCCGAGAGCGCGAACCTGAGCACGTGCGGGATCTGGGTTGCCGACCACAGCGTCACCTGGTCGTCGATCCACTGGGCAACCACGGCCCTGGGCTCCATCGCGCACGGGATCAGGCGCTGCTGCCGGTAGGTTCGCTCCACCACCACGGGCGCGTCACTGAAGGCAGCGTCGACATCCCCGCTGGCGAACACCCACTCGTAACTCTTGTTGCCCGCCTCGTGCACCTTCGGCGCGCCCTCGTCAAGCGCGGTCCTGATGTCCAGCACGGGCGGCAGCGGCTCGTAGTCGATGTCGATCGACGCCAGCGCATCGGCCGCGGCGTAACGGTCGCGGGCCACGACGACCGCCACCGCCTCGCCGACGTAACGGACCTCGTCGACGGCCATCGGCGGATGCGCCGGGATCACGATGTCCTCGGTCACCGGCCACGCGCAGGGCAGGCTGCCCTGTTCCCCGGCGAAGTCCGCACCAGAGAACGCCGCGATCACGCCCGGCTGGCTGCGGGCGCCGCTGACGTCGACCCTGGCTATCCGGGCGTGCGCGAACGGACTGCGCAGGAATGCCATATAGAGCATTCCGGGGAGAGTGATGTTGTCGGTCCAGTTTGTCTGGCCGGTTATGAGCCTCGCGTCTTCCTTCCGCAGCCGGGCCCGGCCCAGCTCGGCGGACGATTCCACGGTCGCGGTCATAGCGACACTCCCGCCTCGGCGGCGCGCCGCACGGCCCGCACGATGTTTTCGTAGCCGGTGCAGCGGCAGAGGTTACCTTCCAGCCCCTCGCGGATCTCCTCGTCCGTGGGGTGCGGGTTATCGCGCAGCAGGTCTGTCGCCGCCATGATCATGCCGGGGGTGCAGTATCCGCACTGCAGGGCGTGCTCTTCGTGGAACGCCCGCTGCACGGGGTGCAGTTCGCCGTTCGCGAGGCCCTCGATTGTGGTGATGTCAGATTTGTCGGCCTGGACGGCCAGGACGGAGCAACTCTTCACCGACACCCCGTCCATCAGGACAGTGCATGCGCCGCAGTTCGAGGTATCGCAGCCGATAGGAGTGCCGGTCTTCCCCACGACGTCGCGAAGGTAATGAACGAGCAGCAATCGGGGTTCGACGTGGTCGGTGTAGGTGATCCCGTCGACCGTGACGGTGATGTGCGTCATGCGCTGACACCTCCGGAGACATGGCGGATGCGCTGATGCAAACTTAGGACGGCCGGCCCATGCCGCACCAGTCCCTGCCACCCCAGCCCCACATGCGGGCGCCGCCGCCCGGCCGCAAGCTCGAAGGCGTGTGCTGCAATACCGGATTTCTCATGATCTGTGTGCGACCCAGGGCCGACATTTCATCCGTTCGGTCGCGATTTTGTTCGGATACGTCCGCATACCAAGCTGCACAATCGATGAAATGTCGGAGGCGGCCCGTCCTCTTGGCGCCGGAATCACAGGACTCAAGCGGACCGGCCCGGATGATGGCGGCCGGCCCGGATATGGCGGCCAGGCCCGCCGGCGCCGGTCAGCCGAAGCGGCCGTTCACGTAGTCCGACGTGCGCTGGTCGGCGGGGTCGGAGAACATCTGCTCCGTCGGCCCGGACTCGACGATGTAGCCAGGCGTGTCGTGTGTCGCCAGGAAGAAGGCACAGTTGTCGGATACACGATGGGCCTGCTGCATGTTGTGCGTGACGATCACGATCGTGACCTGATCGGACAGCTCGGCGATGGTCTCCTCGATCCTGTTCGTGGACGTCGGGTCGAGCGCGGAGCACGGCTCATCCATCAGCAGCACATCCGGCGCGATCGCGAGCGACCTGGCGATGCACAGCCGCTGCTGCTGGCCGCCCGACAGGGCGCCGCCGGGCGAGCGGAGCCTACGGTGCACCTCCTCCCACAGGCCGGCCCGCCGCAGGCTGTCCTCGACGAGGTCGCCGGTGTTCTGGACCTTGATGCCGCTGAGCTTCAGCCCGCTGGCGACATTGTCATAGATCGACATGGCCGGGAACGGGTTTGGCTTCTGGAAGACCATCCCGATCCGCCGCCTGACCTCGGCCGGGCGGACGATGGGGTCGTAGATGTCGTGGCCGCCAAGTAGCACCTGGCCCGCCAGCTGCGCGCCCTGCACCATCTCGTGCATCCGGTTGAGGATGCGCAGGAACGTGGACTTCCCGCATCCCGAGGGACCGATCAGCGCGGTGACCTTGCCCGGCTCCATATGCAAGGTGACGCGCTCCAGCACCTTGTGCCCGCTGAACCAGGCGGAGATGTTGCGGGCTTCGAGGCCGTAGAGCTGCTGCTCTCCAGGCGACAGGACCGCGGTGTCATAGCCTTCTTGCTCCGCCCGCGCCGCCGCCTCCCTGGAGTGCGGCAGGTAATCCTGGCCGTTCGCTGAGTCCGTCATCGCGGCCGCTCCGCTTGGTTCATCGGTCGTCGTCATCGTCGGTAATGTCCTGACTCGGCTAGAAGAGGTTCGGCAATACGGAGGCGAAGTTCTCGTAGAGGTTCCAGACGATCGCGAGCACGGCCGGGACCAGAACGAAGTAGACGGGCCAGAACGACCAGCGCGACGCGGCGACGGCACCGCCGACCGAGACGATCACGAGCGCAAGTCCCCAGACCATCGTGAGGGCCAGGGCGCTGTCGTCGCCCGCCATGGCCTGTTCGTCTGGCGCTATGGCCGGCAGTACGGACGGGCCGTTCTGTGGTGCGGACGCCAGATCGGCGTCGACCTCAAGGTAGTAGGAGGGCACTATCGATGAGCTAGCCGTCAGTAGCACGAGGCGGTTGAGCGAGCTGTCGTGCACGGGATGCTGGCTGTCGCCGATCGCGGCGACCTTGTACACGAACGTGCCCTGCTGCGTGATCGCGACGATCTCGGCTCCGGCCTGGAGCTCACCGATCTGGCCGAACGGCGAGCCGAACGTCGCCCGGCGGCCGTAGATCACCGAGAGGCCGGCTTGCCCTGGCAGCGGGGTGTCACGCAGGTGGCCGGGTCCGAGCGTCATCTGCTCAGGTGCCGTCCCCTGGACCACGACGAGGTCGTGAATGCCGATGCTCGGAATGTCCAGCACGGTGACGGGCGCCCCGAGCTGAGTACGCCCGAGCGCGCCGTACGGCCCGAGCGGGCCCAGGTCCTGTCCGAGCTCGTACCGGAACGTGCTGAACAGCCTGGCCTGAGAAGCTGACTCCTGAATGCCGGAGAGCCCGAACAGGTAGCCGACGAAGCCGAGCAGCAGGACGGCAAGCACGAGCATGCTCGCCGCGGCGCAGCGAGCGATCGGGATCGGGCTCTCCGGCTTGCTCGGGCGGACCGGCGCCTCGGCCGGCGACGCGACCGCGGTCACTGGCGGGCCTGACGCCTTCTGCGCAGCACCATGTAGATCGCTGGCGGGAGAACCACGACCGCGAGCAACTCCACCACGGTCATCAGCCCGAGCATCGTTGAGTTGGTGCTGTCGCTGGCTAGGTTGACGACCTGTCCGGTCACCGAGCCTTGCGGCGCCGCGTCGGCGTCGTTGCCGTTATCCGAGCTGCTGGCCGTGCCGGTGCTGGTCGACGTCGATGCGGACGGGTGCGCGCCCGGCTTGGCGGAGGAACTGTCGGGGTCGCAGCCGTTGAGCGCCGAGCCGACTTTCTGGCACTTGTTCGGGTAGGGCGCATCGTCAAGGACGATGAGCTGGCCATTGCGGAGCGTCGGGTTGTCACAGTCGGACATGGACGGCGTCGGCACCGCGCCAGGGATCTTGCTCGATTGCAGCAGCCCGCCTTCGACGAGGTTCAACGGCAGCGGCGAGTATCCGAGTTCGGCTGAGTACTGCTGGCCCGCGCACAGGAAGTAGTCGATGTAGGTGCTCAGCGTCGCGCCAGCGCCCTTGCTGAAGACCGAGGGGATAGCCGTCGCCGTTCTCGGCACGATCAGGTAGCTGTAGCTCGAGAGCGGGTAGGAGCGCGGATCCTTGAACGTGTAGACGTTGTCGAGGTCCTGCTGCAGGAAGTTGGGGCTGCTCGGGTCCTCGTTGATGACGGCCTGGGTCAGCGCCACGGCCACGTTCGAGGCGGTGGGCTGGACGTAGTAGCCGGCCGGGTTGAGGAGCGACACCACCGGAAAATGCGAGTTCAGCGCGTAGGCGTACTCGTCATAGCCGATTGCACCCTGGCCGTAACTCGCGCTGACATACGAGGCGACGTTGTTGGAGCCGTTCTGAGAAACCGACGCCCCCCAGCCGCCGGGGTAGAACTCGGTCTGGATGCACGGGTGGCTGGCGGTGCCGACGCGGTTGTTGGTGATCTTCGCGCAGAACGCGTTCCAGATCGACGGGTACACGTGCGACATCCACCTGGTGAAGAAGTAGGTCGCACCCGAACCGTCGGACCGAACCACCGGGATGATCGGGATGTTCGGCAACTGCGCGCCGTAGTCATGAGTGATCTCGGGGTTATCCCAGTTGGTGATCACGCCGGTGAAGATCTTCGCGATCGTCTCGCCTGACAACCGCAGGTTGGTGACCAGGTGCCCGCCCACATCCAGGTGGTACATGAAGGCCGTGCCGCCGGCGGTGTCCGGCACGTAGGAGTAACCGTAAGGCGAGTGCTCGGCGCCGCTTTGATCGAATGGGTCAGTGCCGTTGCGGAACGGTGGGTCGGACGCGGCGAAGTCGTCCGTGCCGTTCATGTAGTCGTCGCGCCCGGCGGCCGACCCGTCGGGGTTGAACTGGATCGTGATCCCGTTCGCGTGCAGGTTCTGCGCCCACTGAGTGAGCGCCACCGAGGCCCAGCTCGAGCCGGAACCGAAGATAGGGGTGTAGGTCGTGCTCGCCAGCGCTGATGACATCGGTACCAGGGCCGTGAGTATGACCGTGGCCAGCAGCACCACTCTCCCCGCGGCGGGGCGCAGGCCGATCTTCATTGTGTCTTCCTCCTCGGAAGCCGTAGCCTTCGCACCCGCGCAAGCGCGGCAATACCGCCCTCGCCGATCACGAGCGACGTCGAACCACCCACGGCCAGCAGCCCGCCGATGACGAGCAGCGCCGGTACCGCGTATCTCGCGGAGCCTGACGTGGTCGGGTTGGCGACGTAGCCGAGGTGAACGGCGGAACTTGCGGTCGGGGACGGGGTGGGCGACGGCGTTGTCTTCGCCTTCGAGGTGCTGCTCGACTTGCTCTTCTTGGGATTCCCGGTCTGATCAAGCACCTCGGTCGCCGCCTTGAGGGTCTGGTCGCGCATCGCCGACGTCAGCGGCAGGTAGCCGGGCGGCAGGTCGCCTGGCAGCAGCCCCGACTGCTGGCCCTGATTGGCGACGAACTCCAGCCACTGCGCGATCTTCGCGGCCTTGGTCTTCGAGATTCCGCCGGTGGGAACCATCGCGTAGACGACCATCGTCAGCGGGTAGGCGTCCCAGGCCTTCTTGCTGGTGTCCGTCAGGTTGACGCTCTCGGTGATGTGGTTCTGCGGGTCGGTGACCATGTCGTTCTCCACGGCCGCGAGCATCCCCGCGTCGGTGGGGGCAACGTAGTTTCCGGCCGCGTTCTGCAGGGAGGCCGTCGGGAACAGGAACGCGGACGCGTCGCCGTTGTCCAGGATGGCGAACAGGTCACGCGTCCCCGGGACCTCCGGCGCCAGCGCGTCATAGTTGCCGTACTGGTCGACCGCGGTCGAGGTACCAGGGAAGTTGTTAGCGAGCTGGTAGGAGACCACATCGCTGAGCGGGAACACAGGCGAGTACAGGTGCGAGTACAAGATGTTGGAGTCCATCGGCGTGAGCGACTGCGTCGGCAGCTGCAAGTCGACGTAGTTGCTGTTGATGTGCTCGCCGTCGGCAAACATGCCCTCGGAGAACTCCTTGGCTTCCTTGTTGGCCGCGATCCAGCTCGTCAGCTGCCAGGTCATGTCGCTCAGGCCGGACAGGACGGTCGGCACGACCCAGTCGCTTTGGGCCGCCTGCACCCGAGGGGTGAGATGGGTGAACTCGGGGTCAGCGAGAATGCTCGACGGGTCGTAGTCGACGGCGTTGTCGCACTGGCTTGTCGGCAGCACATCGTCACTGCAGGCGCTGTTCGAGAAGTCGTAAGACTCCGTGATCAGCTTGAGCACTAGCCGCGCGTCGAGCCGGATGTGGTTGACCGGCAGCCCCGTGTTCGGGTTGTCGATCCAGAACGCGATCGACTCGGCCGTTATCGCGACCGGAGCGTAGGTATACGGGTACTTCGACGTCCCGGACCCCGGGTAGGTGGTCAGCGCAACGTCGTCCAGTCCGTCCTGGAAGTCCTCCCTGGCCAGCGGCTCGTTCTGGGCCGAGTCGTACTGGATGCTGAGCGGATCGGCGGCGCTGCACAGCGCGGTCTGCCATGAGTCCATGGCGGTCGCGGTCATCGGCGAGCCGATCACGGTGAAATCGGGGGCGCGCACCGGGCACGCGGAGACGACCGGGTCGAAATGCAGCGGCACGACGATGCGGTCCCTCCATGAGCAGGACGCCTCGAAGTACTCGGACTGCTGCGCGAAGTCGACCTGGCCGGTCGCGTAGACGATGTCCAGTGAGTGGTTCGCGCAGTTGGACGGGGTGCCTCCCTGAGCCGGCATCACGACGACAGAGCACGGGTGGCCGGAAGCGCAGCCGAGCCAGTCGTTCTGGTCCCTGGTCAGAAGTTCCAGGTCGGCCTCTCCGTCGCCTTGCCCCGACGTCGTAGCGACCACCGTGTTCTCGGGGCCATCGGGGCCAGGCCCAGGCGATCCGGCCGATCCGGCGCCCAGACAGTCGTTCACGTTGCCCGGGTTCGTTCCCCTGCACTCGAGCACCTGGACCGGATACAAGGTCGAGTCGGCGACGTACGGCGTGTTGACGCTGGGCGTGAACTCCTGCCAGGTCACCAGGATTGACTGGTTGGCCAGATCGTTGACCTGGCTCACGGTGACGTAGCTGCGACGGGAGAACAGCTTGTTCGTGGTGGGGTCATACATCCGCCGCCCGCTGACGACAGCACCGCCACTCGGCGCGGACGGCGGCGTATAGGGCTTGCCTCCGCCTTGCCCTGGCCCCGGTGATCCCGCCTCGGGGTGTGGCGTCGCCGCCTGCGCTGCCTGGCTGCTCCCGGCAACGACCGGAAATAGCGCGAGCCCAAGGCAGACTGACGCCAGCCCGGCGAGCGCGCACGCCCGCCGGCCAGCCAAGACTCGAGAGTGGCCGGCTCGCATCTAATTCCTCATCGCGACTGGTGGTCTCGGCAGGCGGTTCACGACTGCTGCGCCTCCCGCCTGAGTCGGCGCAGCTGCCGCTTGCTGAGCTCGCCTGGCCGCTTTCCGCCGAGAATGCGGGCGATCGAGAACAGCACGACCACGACCAGCATCAGGGCGAAGCCCGCCCCGAACGCCCGCTCGACGTATTCCGGATATTCCCCATAGACATAGACGTTATTGAAGATGAACGTTGGCAGTGTCGCCTGCCAGCCGCTGAACGCGTTCACGTTCATCGAGTTGGAGTATCCGGCGACGAGCAGCACGGGCGCCGTCTCGCCGATGCCTCGCGCCATCGCGAGCACGACGGCCGTAGCGAGGCCAGAGCGGGCCGTGGGAAGGATCACCTTCCACACCGTTCGCCAGTGGCTGGCGCCGAGGGCGAACGACGCTTCGCGCAGCGTCCCTGGTACGACCCGCAGCACGACCTCACCAGCCCTGATCACCGTGGGCAGCATGACGATCGAGATGGCCATAGCCGCGGCCAGGCCGCACTTGCCGAGGCCGAAGCTGAGCACGACCAGCGCGTAGATGAGCAGCCCGGCGATGATCGACGGTAGTGCCGTCATCGCGTTCACGATCGTGCGCACGGGCCGGGCGAGGGCCCCGCCCACCTCAGCCAGGAACACCGCCGCCGTGATGCCAAGCGGGACGGCCAGCAGCGTCGCGATCCCGAGCTGCTCGAGCGAGCCAACCGCGGCGTGGGCCATGCCGCCGGAGCTGAGCGGCTGCAGGAAGCCCGTGGACACCATCGTGCTGGTCCAGAAGTTCGGGTGCACGATTGCCGAGAGGCTCTTGACGAAGCTGTAGCCAATCTGGTCGACGACCACGGCCGTGGCGAAAACGCCGCCGGTGCTGACCAGCACCGCCACGGTCTTGTCCCTGACCACGAGCCGGTTCCACCGCATCGTGGCCGCGGCCACGTAGAAGAGGGCGAAGAGCGCGTACCAGCAAACCCAGAATCCCAGCGCGCCGGTCCAGGGCAGCAGCCGTTCGTACACGAGCCAATCCAGCCCGAGCGCGCCGATTGCCGCGCCCACCAGCGTGAGCACGTCCTCGGGCGTGACCGTCCTGATGCGCAGCGGCTCGTCGGCGCTGGGCTGGCTCGCCTGCCGCGCGCCGGTATCGACGGTGGTCATCGAATGCTCCTGTTCGTCAGCCGACCGCGCCGTCAGTCCGCCGTTGCGGCGCCGGAGCGCGACCTGCCGATGATGATCGCGGCAAGCGAGTTGACCACGATCGTGATGGCGAAAAGCACCAAGCCGGCGGCCATCAGCGCGGACAGCTGGTTCGCGCTGGCTGAGCTCCACTCACCCGCGATCAGTGCCGCGATCGAATTGCCTCCGGACTGGGCGATGTGCCAGTTGACCTTGAATATGGCGCTGACGACCAGCAGGACCGCTATCGTCTCGCCCAGCGCCCGGCCGATCCCGAGCATGCAG
>Ga0335075_10002346_pt1 | contig 30540 bp, 37 predicted proteins | sample Lox_Sample_24_FD_206723 | JGI IMG/M metagenome (GOLD analysis project Ga0335075, IMG submission 206723) | Soil microbial communities from Loxahatchee National Wildlife Refuge, Florida, United States - Lox_Sample_2.4 | ecosystem: Environmental > Terrestrial > Soil > Wetlands | place: USA...
AAAAGGTTCTATATCAGCCTCGGGTTTACACCCTGCGCTGATGAGCCGATGACCATGGTCGTGACCTTGCAGGATATTCGCGCCGCCCTTGCTTTGTAGATCGAGAACCACCTGACCGCGCCTGAAGCTGCAGAACGTATGAACTTTATCCTGGGTTTAGCTCCAGCACGTCTACCGTAGTGATCCTGAATTCTTCTGAGAGGATGTCGTTGTAGCCAGGGTAAACCCGGGATTGTAGCACCTTTATTTTCAGCAATATGTGTTCGGCGGGGTGCGTTGCCGTTTTGAATTCAAAAAAAATGGAATAAATGGGCCTTGTTGCATCACTTTATTTAAGAGCGGCTTCTGGAGATCAATGGCATCAGTGCAGGTCAGCGACCAAATCTTCGATGATTGGGTGCGGCAATACCACCGGCTCCTCTATGGGATCGCCTACTGGTGGACCGGCTCGCGAGCAGATGCCGAAGAACTAACGCAGGAGGCGTTCTTCCAGGCCTATCGGTCGCGGTCCGGTCTGCGCGATATAAAGGCGGTGAAGGGTTGGCTGGTTGGGATACTCAGACATTGCTATGCCCAGATGAACCGCAAGGGGCACGGCAAGATGGAGGTTTCCCTCGACGGGATGATGGATGAGTTCGAAGACTTGAATCAGATCGGCATCAATGCTCCCGATGTGAGTCAGGCTCTCGCCCTTCATCAATCTCTGGACCGCCTCGATGAGCGGCATCGGTTGCCGATAGTACTCTTCTATTTCCAGGATCTCTCCTATCGAGAAATCGCCGAGGCTCTGGAGTTGCCGATCGGAACTGTAATGTCCCGGCTGGCGCGGGCCCGGGAAATTCTGCACGACAGACTGAGCACACGACAGAAGCTGACTATCGTGAAGAAAGCAGCGGGATCATGAGTTGTGAATTATACAAATCGGAGATATACGCCTGGAGGGCTGGCAGCGATGCTGCCACTTTTCAGCCGTTGTTCGATCACATGGCAATTTGCCCTGAATGTGCAAGGCTCTTTGGGCAGGTGGCTGCGTCTGATGAGCGTCTTCAGCGCGCTTTTCGAGCCATTCCTGAAAGTCCTGACCTCGAGGACCGAATCTTTGCGGGATTAGCTCATCAGCGCGCACAGAAAGCGGCTCGAAAACCGATATGGAAGCCCTGGATCTTGGTTCCGGTCCTTGCCTCTCTTCTGATCGTATTTCTCTGGGGGATCGAACATCAGTTGCAGCAGGCGCGCCTGAACCAGGAAGTCACGGCTTTCCTGAGTACTCCCCCCGCGCTCCAAATTGATAGCACCGATCGCCATAGACTCCTTGAATGGAGCTCTGCCAAACTGGCGGGTCCGCCTACCCTCCCCTCTGTGCTAAACAAGGTGGAATTTCGTGGTGCGGCGGCGGTTACACTGGTCAACCATAGGGCTGTCCTTCTAAAGATGAAAGATGAGCAACGCGCGAGCCTTCTGATCGTTGACGCGCGTTTGACGCAACAGAATGGATTCCAGACCATGCGCGAGAAGTCAGGCAGTGCGAGTCTTTGGTCCGACGGAAGGCGGACCTACATTCTGCTGTTCGATGGTAACGAACAGCAGATGCATGCTTATATGGCGAAGATGGGCATCAACACGTAATCTCTGAAAATAACACTGAGCGCTTGGAATATTTCATTCCCTCCTCGCCACTTTACCTATGGAAGCACAAAGTATCAGGTGCTCACCACCAGTAAAGCATCAGGAGATTCGCATGCATAAATTTGGAAAGCTCGTCTTGACGACGGGAGTGCTGTTGCTGCTTTCGGTAATGCCGCTCGCGGCGCAGGTCGCAAATAGTGCCTTCTATAGTGTCGTCTTTACAGCACCCTTCCCTTTTTACGCAGGCAATGTCAAGTTGCCTGCAGGCTCTTACATAATTACCGAACCGAACCAAAATCCCTCGACAGTGCTAATCCGGAATATTGCCGATACGAAGGGAGCGTTCGTTATCTTTATACCCACAACGTCCTGGAATCCCCAAGAGAAATCATATGTCACCTTCCAAAAATATGGAGATACTGGATATCTGCAGACATTGTCGCTTGAGGGTGACACTGACGGGATAGTATTCCCCCAGACCAAAGCCGAAGCAAAGGCCGAGAATATGGCCGAGACCATGGCCGAGAACGCGAACGAGAACACGAAGGTTGTGGAGCAGGCTATGCTTGTAAGCGGCAAATAGAACCGGTTGGCAGTTCATTCGTGGCCGGCGGTGGGACCTGTGATGATGTGGATTTGTTATGTGGGTTCCACATCGTCACGCCGGGCCCTGGTCAGTTCCCCGCCTCTGGAAGGAAGCACACCGTTCAACAAATACATATAAGAAGAGAATTCATGAGCGTTGCTTTCATAGGGTCGGCTATGGCAGCGGCCACCGCTTTTTTGTCTGAACCTTTTGTCTGAATCAGATCCGGCTTTAGCAGATTCAGTCAGCGGTAGGAGCGTGAACCGCATGGAAGATACCATAAACAACGGCAGATCTCGTTATTACAAGCCGCCCATTAGATTTGGCATGGGAGCGGTCCCGTTGGAAAATGACTTCACAGTCGCTACCGATAAAGACGCATACGCCACTCTAGAAGCAGCCACGGCTGCCGGCGTTCGATACTGCGATGTCGCCCCGGTATGGTCTTAGTCTGGCGGAGAGAAGAGTCGGCAACTTTCTGCACACAAGGTTTTGCTCTCAGGAATCCCGTCAATCCCTTCATCATGATCTGCGATCGCCCCAGGATCGCTGCCTTGAGGAAAGAATTCCCTGAACTCTTTGTCCCTATAAGGGGCGACAGTGAAATGAATTGTGCGGATCAATCCTGTCGGTGCAAATGTCCGCGAACAGCATAGCGTTGCGCTTACACCGCCCAACGGAAATAAGGCACAGGTCTCTGATTGGAGAAGCCCTCGCATTTTTCTTTAGAAAAGCACCAGGCGCGGAATAATTTGGGCCGCTCATGCCACTTCACTATTGAGAGCGAATTCTGCATGAGCACATACCGCTCCCACATTAAGCACCGGAAGGATTGTCACATGAAACATACCGTATTGCGTCTCGTCTTCACCGCCTTTCTGGCAACACAGGCCATCCCCATGGTTACGCGGGCCCAGGTCGCTCCGCCTATCACGGGAGTAAAGGGGAAGCTTGTAGCTGTTACGCACGACTCCATCTCGATTCGCGCGCATTCAGGTGTAATGCGCATTGCAATCAGGCAGCCTCTCACTACCTATCGACAGGTGCCTTCAGATCTGAGTCATGTTACATCCAGCTCATATGTTGGCGTTGCCTCCGTGAAGCGGGCGAATGGAACTGAGGTGGCGACCCAAATCAAAATCTTCCCGCTGGAATTGCGTGGCGCGGGCGAGGGCAGCGTCCCGATGGATGCCGCTCCGGGCGCCATGACTCACAGCAGAATGACAAACGGCTCAGTGTCTCGACCGGCCATCGCCATGTCTCACTCGCGCATGACAAACGGCACAGTGCAGAAGGGCAATGGTACGACGCTGGTTGTTCACTACCATGGCGGCGAAAAGACGATTTTGGTGCCCGCAGATGTACCGGTCACTCAGGTTGTGCCGGGAATAGTGCACTTCGTTCCGGGAGACACGGTTTACGCCGCGACGGCGAAGGAGTCCAACGGAACGCTCGCGACGAACAAGATCTTTCTCATCGCCGCCGCTCCGACTGCACACGCAATGTAGTAGCTGCGTCGAAACCGGCGCCGTTCGCCGCGTGAGCAACAGATCTTCACGCTGCAGATCGTCATCACACGCAGCCGGTTTCTGCCCCAGTCTGGCAGCGCAACGGCTCTCTGATCGAATGTGCGGGCTAATGCGCAAAAGTGCCAAGTCATCCGAGGTTCAGCGCTGCGACTACTCTCCTCTTCAGTAGTTGGGAGTCGCACAACGTCCGAATCGCATGTACGACAACCTGAAGGAGATCTTGATGAGCGTGACAGCTGCAGAGACGAAACGGGTAGAGCAACTCGAGGATGCTCTCCGCTCCAGAGTCCTCGAAATGACCACCGTGATCACCGAGCGTCTGCCGTATTTTCGCCGCATTGCGGCCCGTTACCTGGAGAACGCGGCCGACGCAGAGGATGCGGTACAGGATGCGCTCCTGTCTGCCTGGAAGCATCTGGGAGAGTTCAAGGGCCACGCCCAGTTGTCGACCTGGCTCACAACAATTGTGATGAATTCGTCACGCACGATCCTCCGAAAGCGCGCGCGTCTGCGCCTTCTTTCGATCGAGGGGCCGGAAGAGAGCGATAACCATGCCTTGTTCGCACAGCCCTTGCCGGACTGTCGACCGGATCCCGAGGTTCAATTCTGGAACTCGGAGTATGAGCGCTGGCTGCACCAGTTGTTCATGCGCTTGTCTCCTGCATTACGCGTCGTCATTCACATGCGGATCGTCGAAGGGCTGAGCATTCGAGAAACAGCGGAGGCGCTAGGCTTGACCGAGAGTGCTGTGAAAGCTCGCGCGGCCAGAGCTGGAGCGAAACTTCGACGGCTGGCCCGCAAGACATCAAGGGGGTCTCTGCAAATGCCCAGTCCCGCGCCCCGCGCAACCAATGGATTCGCTCTGCTGAACCTTAATTGAATGCGCCCGGCAAGAACCATCACGCATCACAGTCATGTCAGCAAGGCAATGAATACGACCTCTGGCAACCAGGAGCAGTTTCAGGAACAGCTCCGGTCGAACTCCGCCGCGCTCCATGATCTGTGGACAAGGACGACTCGGCATCTCTCGTGGTGAGTCGTGGAGGAACCGAACTTTTATGCTGCAGGCAATCCAAATTAACCAGCAGTCGATCGCTACAGTCACACCGGTAGATCATCCGCGCGTGCAGGTAGCTCGCAAGCACCACCTGCTGGTGAGAGTAAGCCATTGGCTGAACGTGCCAATCCTGCTGGGCCTCGTCCTAAGCGGCATCGCCATCTACTGGGCTTCGCCGGTTTACCAGCACACACCAGATCCACAGACCGGGAATTTTGACTACTTGGCAGATGTCGGCATCTGGATATGCGCTCACGTGCCCGGCCTGCATCATTACCACAGTCCGCCAGACTGGGTTTACAACCATATCAGCCTCGGGCCTGGGATGCTCGCCCAGGCATTGCGTTTTCATTGGCTGTGCGCCTATCTGTTTATCCTCAATGGACTGGTATACGTGGCCGGGCTGGTCATGGGAGGAGGGTGGCGTGCTCTTTTGCCGCGCCGTACTGACCCGCGCGACGCAGTGAAGATGTTTCAGTACTATGCGGGTCTTCCTTTTGCATGGCTGGCGCGCCGCGCCTGGCTGCATCCACACTTCACCACAAAGTACAACCCGCTCCAGCGCCTCGCTTACTTTTCCGTTCCGCTTGCCGGATTTCTTTCCGCCGCCACCGGCTGGGCGATCCACAAGCCGATGCAACTCTCCTGGCTGGCTGCGATCTTCGGCGGCTATGACAAGGCGCGCATCTGGCACTTCTGGTTGATGTGGATTTTCATACTCTTTGTGGTGCCACATGTGATCCTGGTTCTCGCTGACGGCTGGGATACGCTGCGCAGCATGATCGTAGGCTGGTCGGCGAGAACAGAAAGATCGGAGGGCGTTGAAAATGAATCCTGAAGAGACTCACGAACCCGCGGAGCGACGCGATGCAGCCGCCACCGGCGCAAAGCCGGAGCGAGAGATGCCAGAGTCCGGCGTCGCGGAAGAAACGCCTGCCCCCCTGCCACAAATTGAGCCTTCTGAATCTGCAGCGGCCTTAGAGCCTCAGACACAGTCTGGTCAAGAAGAGGAAAAGCTTGTCGCGCTGCCACAAGTTGATCATCCCGAAACTGCCGAGATTGAAGGGGAGCAGACGGCCCTGGATGATATGCCGCTATCGTCAGTTGTTCGCGAACCAGAATCTGCTGAGTCAACTCCATCCATCGCTCCGGAGTCTGCCCCTGCCACGAAAGCGAAGAGCTTCTTCCGGGAACAGCCTCCGCAGATGATAGAAGTGGCTCCCCATGTTCTGCGTCATTGGACTCGCCGTGATCTTCTGCTCTTCGGGGTAGGAGCTGTTGCTGCATTGGTTGGGGGCGGCTCTTTGCTGCCGCAGGCCACGTTGGAACGTCTTGGAGTGGCGCGTGGAAATAAGCCTTGGCCCGGGAAAGAGTGGCTTTTGAATAGAGCTTTGCGCATCGACGACGATGTTGCAGAGGCGCTCTATTCGAAGAATCGCCTGGTACCCACCTATACGAAGTCGCAGATCACCCCACTCAAGAACAACTACAACGGAGTGACCCCCGACCCCAGCTACATCCCGGGATGGCGCCTGACACTCGACGGCCTCGCCTCCGGTGTAAGTGTTTCGCTGAACATCCGCAATCTGCTCACGCGCTTTCAGATGCATGAGGAAATCACTCGGCTGGTCTGCGTAGAAGGCTGGAGCGCAATTGCGTGGTGGGCCGGTTTAAGGTTCAACGACTTGCTCCACGCCTATCCGCCCGTGTCGCAAGCGAAATGGGCCAGGGTGGAGTCATCTGTCAATCTCGATCCGTGGGGCGACCCCGACCCGTATTTCATGGCGATCGATCTGCCGACAGCCCAGCATCCGCAGACCCTGCTTGCAACCCACTTCAATGGTCAGCCGCTCACGGTCGATCATGGCGCTCCGCTTCGTTTACTCGTTCCGGTAAAGCTCGGGCTCAAGAACGTCAAGGCTATCACTCGGATCACCTATATGAAGGAAGAGCCAAAAGACTACTGGGCAGAACGCGGATATTCACGCTATGACGGGATATAGGCTGCGCAAGCATTCACGATGACAAGACCATCTACAATCTGAAATGCGTCTCTCGCCCTCGAACTCGAAGCCTTCACGAATGGGCGACTTTTGCGTCTTCGGAGCTTCTGGATTAGGGTGATGAATTGGGCAGTACGGCGCGTTTCGTGAGCCCCTGGCTGCGTTCATGGGAGATTCTCAGGTTCCATGGGGGCAGATGCGTTGCAGAGTGCTGTCAGCCAGGCCGTGCCGGGACAGACCGCGGTGCAGCCGGAGGGCGCATTCCTCAACGCCGTCAACTGGCTGTGCAATGTGAACCGCCCTTTCTGCGTCAACAGACGCGAGTGTATCGATTCGGATCGGGTAACTTCCGGCTCTGGGTCGGGCATCGCGTCTTCAGTGTATCGAAATGACTCCAGACGGAGCGAGGCAATCGCGCGTCTGAAACATAAGGACCTGATCGCGCTGAAATGGCCGGGGCGTCCTAGGCAGAACGCCCCAGCTCATCGTTAGTATGCAGCGATGCCGTTGAGGCCAGCGGATGCCGGCAGGCCATCCTGCTGCCCAAGGTTCGCCAGACTTCCATCCTCCTGAACGGCGAAGATGGAAATGACGCCGGCAACTGTATCCAGGGTATACAGATAACGGCCGTCATCGCTGGCTGCGATGTCGATGTTGAGGCTGCCGTTAGGAGTCTGGCCGATAACGCCATTATCAATGGGAGTGAGTGCTCCGTTACGTTCGATGTTGAAGCCCGAGAGTGTCGAATTGTTCGGATTGGATGTATACACCGAGCGGCCAAACCGGCCGATCACGTCCCAGCAGGTGGCGCTGCCGCCAGTGGGAAGAGCGTTCGAGATGGTGTCAAGCGATCCGTTCGAGTCCAGCTGATACGAAGAAATCGTGGACGAAACCGTTTGGTTGTTTTCCACGTTGCCCACAATCAGCGCTCCGCTGGGAGAAAACACCGCCGCGAAGGGGACCGCGCCGGCGCTGTCGTTCACCACAGGATTGGAGAGGGTCCCGTTCGGAAAAACGTGGAACACAGCTATTTGATTAGTCGCAGACTCAAGGACAACCAGAAACTGCCCGTTGGGACTAAGAACAACGTCGGTCGGCCCAGAGGGTGAGTCTCCAAGGGAGCGTGTTGAGTGCGGAATGGGGAGCAGATGGCCATTGCCGAGGACGTGGAAGCCGCTCACGCTGCCGTTGCCCCCGGCATTGAGCACGTAGAGCAGATTCCTAACTTGCGTAACAGAAGTGGGAAAACCGCCGCCGGTCGAAGCAGTATCGAGCAGGGAGAGTTGGGCCCCGCGCACCGCAAACGACGAAACCGTGCCGCTCCCGGCGTTCACCGCGAACAGCAGACTGTGGTCCGCGCTCAGCGTAAGCGAGCCCTGCGAGTGCAGCGGATCGAGGGTGCCTCCGCTGCCATTCCCTCCGGTGCTGAATGCCCCGGCAAATTGCAGCGAGCCGTCTTCACGACGGATATATGCGTTGATCTGGTTGTTGGAAGCAGCATTCGTCATGGCGAAGACAGCGCCGCCACTCTCGTCCTGGGCAGCGGCGCGGTGCGGCGCCGAGACCAGAACAGCGGCTGCGGCGAGAAACAATACACTAGGGAGCCTTAGGCTCTTCATCACAATTCAACTCCAATGATTGAAATCAGGCCAGGAGTGCATACCCTTCGCGCACAGAAGGCCGTGTGCTGAATGAGAGGCGTACGGGTGCGAAAGGTTACACGGAGGGCGCCGCAGAGCGCCGCCAGGAGGAAATCACGCGACGCACGGAAGCCACTTCCTCCGGGTGGCCGGCTGCCAGGACAGCGAAACAAATGGCGAATACCGACCAGTTGAGGGAGGCTCCCCAATACATCCAGAAGGCTGCGTGCGGCCCCGGGTAGCCGCCCGAGAGCCATATGGCCAGCATGAGCGCGCAGCCGAAGAGGCTTGCCACGCGAGAGCGTAGGCCGATCAGCAGCGATACGCCGATAAGGAACTCGCCGTAGCCCACGGCAATAGCCATCGGAGTGGCTGCGTGGGCCTGAATCCACCGGAGAACCGGAATCATGAACGGGTACGCTCCGTCGCGAATGAATCCCTCAACATAGTCACGAAAGCCGGAGCGCGAGAATCCGGAGCCGAAGACCTTGTACTGGCCGAAGACGACAAAGAAGAACCCGATAACGATGCGCAGCAGGGCCAGCGCAACTTCATTCTTATCCTTTTTCTGCTGAAGTGCCCGCGGGTCGTGACCTATGTCGGACATCGAATTTCTCCAGTTATCTTGCTGCGCTTGTGTTGGAGTCCCGTCGAAGCATCGGGAAGGCTTGATATCGTGGGCTGGACCCACTTGGACGCCAGCCGCGACCACGACGTCAGCCTGGGAGCGCGATCCTCACACGAAGGTCAGGGCCTCTTCAGACGGTTTTTTTGAAATGTCCGGCACGCAGGCCTCTTCGTCCGGATAGCCGACGACAAGAATGAGAAAAGGCTTCTCTGGGGCCGGACGGCCGAGTATTTCGTTCAGGAATCCCATTGGACTCGGGGTATGCGTAAGCGCGACCAGGCCCGCCATATGAATGGCCGCAATGAGCATGCCCGTGGCAATACCAACCGACTCTGTCACATAGTAGTTCTTCATTTTGCGCCCATTCGGCGAAATTTCGTAATGTTGCGCAAAGATGACGATGAGGTAAGGGGCGACTTCCAGATACGGCTTGTTTTCATCTGTCCCCAGCGGGGCGAGAGCATCGAGCCACTCTTTGGGAGCACGCCCATGGTAAAAGCGGCGCTCCTCTTCTTCTGCAGCAGCACGAATCTTAGCCTTTACCTCTGCATTGCTGACGACGACGAAATGCCAGGGCTGCTTATTGGCGCCGCTCGGAGCGCTTCGCGCAACGCACAGGCAATCCTCGATCACCTCCCGCGGAACAGGACGTGAAGAAAACTGCCGTACTGTGCGACGCCGGAGCATTTCATCGCGAAATGACTCTGCTCGGCTCACCATTTCCTGGGCAGAAAATTCACGGTACGTGGTAAGAGGAACAAAACCTGGGGCGGACATTGATGCCTCCTCGCGTCGTTATTCTAAGCGGTATACCAAACTGGCCACAACCGCGCACATGCGCTGGAGTCACCGTGCGTGCAGTGCCCGTTTTCACCTCGATAAACCAGAGCTAGATCTGAGCCATTCCGCCATCCACACATATTTCGCTGCCGTTCACGAAGGTGGAATCATCAGACGCGAGAAATAGCGCTACTGTTGCGATCTCTTCTGATCGTCCGAGCTCCTTGCGAGGAATTCCTGACCGGAAATACTCCTTGGCTTCTGCAGGAAGGTTCGCAAGAGCGTTGGTAGCGATCGGTCCCGGGCTGAGTATATTCACACGAATTCTGCGCTCCGCAAGCTCGACCGCCCATGATCGCGCAAACGACCGCAACGCCGCCTTGCTTCCGGCATAAACGCTCAGCCCCGGCATGCCCTTGAGGTGAGCGATCGATCCATTCATGACGATCGATCCGCCATCGCACATCATAGGCAGCGCCTTCTGGACTGTAAAGAGTGTGCCGCGGGTATTCAGAGAAAAGAGGGTGTCGAACTGCTCTTCGGTGATCGCCCCCAGCAGAGAGCGCCCTCCCTGTCCGGCGCTGGCAAACACCACATCGACATGGCCCTTCTCGCGCTTGACCGTCTCAAAGAGCCGGTCGAGATCGGCCAGCTTCGCTGAATCACCCTGCACTCCGGTCACATTCCGTCCAATCGCCTTGGCTGCTCCGTCAAGATTCTCTTGCCTCCGCCCGGTGATGAACACGTACGCTCCCTCTTCGACAAAGAGCCTTGCCGAGGCCAGCGCCATCCCCGAGGTTGCTCCGGTGATCACCGCCACTTTCCCGTCCAACTTACCCATCAATACCCTCCTTGTTGCCCGCCCTGGGAATTGTTGAATGCAGAATGGCACGCCAGTCAGCAGCGAAATCGCCTCTCCGCGTCATTAGAGGCTTCCGTCGCATTTTGGTTACAGCGCATGCTGAACGCAGGCCTGTGACCTTCAGGAGGCAACGCATCAGACGACAAACGCATACCCCCGGGAGGTGGCTCCGTGCAGCTTCGCCCCATGCTCGCCTGTTCGCTTTTGCTTTTTGCCATCGGCCTTCTTCCGCACTTCGCCACGGGCCAGACCTCGGGTCAGGTACGACCCGGTTCGGCAGTGATCGTGGAGCTCTTTACCTCGGAGGGATGTTCCATCTGCCCTCCTGCGGATGCTGTGTTGCGCCATATCAATCTGAAGCAAACACGTGCCGGGCAGTTGATTGTCGGCGTCAGTGAGCACGTCACCTACTGGAACAATCTCGGATGGAAGGACCCGTTTTCAGCCCCGGAATTTACCGAGAGGCAAGATGTCTACGCCTCGCGCATGTCTCCCGTGGGCCCTTACACACCCCAAATGGTTGTGAACGGACGCGAGCAGTTCGTTGGGAGTAATACCGACGCACTTCACAAGGCTCTTGGGGATGAAGCGCAGCGAGCTCATCTGAAACTGAACATACTCTCCACGGCACCCTCATCCTCGGCACTGGATGCGAAGTTTTCTGTAGCGGGGGAGACGTCGAGGCCGCTCGATATCATCGCGGTTCTGACGGACGATGCGAACCAATCCAATGTGCTGCGGGGCGAAAATGGCAGGAGGCTTCTTCAGCACGTCTCACTGGCGCGTTCGCTGGTGCGCGTGGCGACGGTCAAGGGCGACGGAGAGGAATCCGTACACATATCGTTTCCGAGTGGATTCAAACTTGGCGGCCCCGGTCATCACCTGACTCTGTTCGCTCAGACGCAACATCAGGGCGCGATTGAAGGAGCAGCGACGACCGGGCCGTAGGGCGTTCCAGACGCCTGCAGCCAAGCGCCTCCCGATGATTCAAACAGGCGGCAGGGGAAAATAGTCCCATCGCGGGGGCGCGATTTGACCGGTATTTCCTGGATCGGCTTATGAAACCTAGCGTGTAAAAAAGCGCTGTAACCTTTCGCTGCGCCGCGGGTCACACGGGCATCCCAAACCAGGAGCGTCTCTGAATGGAAGTGCCACGTTTCAGATCTCACAAGATCCATTGGCTTGCCAGACTTCAATTCAGTAAAACGACTCCATTAATTCTCGCCCTTATTTGCGCTTTATCTGTGGGAGCACTCGCGTTCGCGGAAACTCCCGCAGTAGGCGCCAAAGCACCCGACTTCACACTTTCGACCCCAACAGGCAGAACCGTCCAGATGTCACGGGTACAGCGGGGACACGACCTGGTTCTCGTTATATTGAGGGGATTTCCCGGCTATCAATGCCCCTACTGCGTGCGGCAGGTCCATGACTTCATCGACCATGCCTCGGACTTCAGGGCGAAGAATGCAAGGATCCTTCTCGTCTACCCTGGGCCTCCAGGCGATCTCGACCAGCATGCCAAGGAATTCCTGGCAAAGCAGACAGAGTTGCCATCGAACGTTGTTCTTGTGACGGATCCGGATTATGCGGTAACCAATCAGTACGGGCTACGCTGGGACGCACCCCACGAAACAGCATATCCATCGACGTTCATCCTCAACAAGAAGGGGATAATCGTCTTCGAGAAAATCAGCCACACGCACGGCGATCGGTTGTCTGCGCAGGACGCGCTGGAACACCTCCCGGCCAAATAGTTCCTTTTGGGGCTGCGATAAGCGTGCCTCCCTCGCAGCCTCTTTCCCCGGGGGCACAAACAGAGTTTGATTGATGCGACACGGTGCCGCGGGCATTACAGTACTTGCAGCCTTGGCGATTTCATCGGTTCCCCCATGCGTTCCATTGGGATGGTAGTACTTATGATGCTTTGTGCACCTACCGAAAGAGAGCGAACGCCGCAATGCCAAGGGCGACTGCATCTTCAAGCACAGCAGCTGGTAGATCACGGCCAAACTTCCTTGCTAAAAGGCTCCTCGCCTTAGCTCCTCCGAATGTTCCGGCCACAGCGCCGATGATTCCTACCACTAAGCCAATGATCATTCCATCGCCAGAAAGCCCAATCGCAAGACCGCACAGAGCGCTCATCACAATTCTGCTGATGAACTGAGGAGGTATCAAGCGGCTTGGAGTCTTCGGAAGCTTGTCGTTGACCAGCTCTGCGATCGCCATGAGGGTCAAGATGTACGGGGTGAACGCGTAGCTCAGAAAAGCAAGCCAAGTGTGCTGTAGCGGCAAGATGCCGAAGTGGGCAGCCCAACTGACAGCGGCCAGTCCAATCAGCGCTCGTAGCCCGGAGGCGATCCCAATAAGAAATGCGTTGATGAAGATAAACATGAAAAGTCCTTGTAAGCTCGTCCGAGCATAATTAGCTAGATTTGACGACTTGTGGCCGCACTACGCCTGCGCGTGGTGCGAACCCTTCGCTGATTGCAGAGCGGGCTACAGGTTAATCGTTCTCCTCACCAGTGGTCGTCAGATTGTGAGAACGACCCTCCCAAAGGGGCGGCCCTCTACGAGGTAACGGAGAGCCTCAGCCGCTTCGACCAGAGGGAAGGTCTTAGCCACGATCGGTTTGATGGCGCCGGATTGAAGTAGAGAGACAATAGCCTTCCAAGCGTCAGTAACCGTTTCCTGCGGCTGACGGAACATATTGAGACTCCGGATACTGGCTTGTGGCACGATGAGATCTGTCACGTCAATGGTCGTCTTACGGCTTGCGGAATATCCCAGTGTTGTCAGGCTTCCTCCCAACGCGAGCGCTTTGAGCGCCTCGCTCAAGCCTTCACCACCGATCCCATCGACGACAATGTCTGCACCGTAGCCGTCAGTGACACGACGTACGCCGTCACTCAACTTCTCCAGGGAAGTATCGATGACCTCATTGAATCCGAGCGCCTTCGCCTGCTCGGCTTTCGCGTGGTTGGTCGTGCTGGATATGGCGTGTTTTGCTCCCAGAGCGCGCGCCAGTTGTGTCACCGCGTTGCCGACCGATCCTCCGATCGCCGGCGCCAGAACGGTTTTGCCTGGACGAAAACCAGCCAGGGTAAGAGCCACTTGCGCGGTGAGATACGCGACCGGAATGCCTGCGGCGCTTACATCGTCGACACCATCAGGTATCAGGCAAAGATCTTCCTTGCGTACGGCAATCCACTCACGATAGGTTCCGTCCTCGAAAGCGCCATAGGTGCCCCAGAACATCACGCGTGAGCCGGCAGGAAAATCCACTCCGCCTCCCGCCTCCACGACGCCCGCTCCCTCGTTGCCCAGGACTAGCGGCACCTCCGGGATGTGAAATTTGCCGAAGAGAATTGTATAGTCGAGCGGCGTGACGCCAGCCGCCGTGATTCGTACCAGCACTTTCCCGTCTGTGACCACTGGTTTCGGGAGATCGACCAGCTTTAACGCTTCATAACCAGTAAATTGCTCCGCTCTCATTGCACGCATATTGATTCTCCCTTTTCCATGTCACTCCTGGCCTGCGCCCCTCGACCGCGACCTGGAGATTGTTAATGTCGACCGAGACCACCAGCGGGTTGCGAATTTGGTTGAGTCCTGGGCCTTCGCCGAACAAGCCGTGTGGATGATTGTTATAATCCACATACAGGATTAGATTCGTAATCCTGATTTGGTCGCAGATTATTTTGGAGGAGGGTCATATGGGCTATTCCAAAGCCCAAAAGGAGAAAACTCATAAGCGCATCGTTGCCATTGCCTCAAAGAGATTCCGCGAAAAGGGCCTCGCGGGATTCGGAATTGCGGAGTTGATGAAGGAAGCCGGTCTCACGGTGGGCGGTTTCTACAGGCACTTCGATTCGCGTGACAAACTAGTGGCCGAGGCGGTCAGCGCCGCATTTGGTGTCTGGCAGCGCCAAAAGGAAGCCGCTGAATCCGGCGGGCCGCCGCTAACCTTCGCGAAACTGATCGACGACTACTTAAGCGATGTGCACCGCAAGAATCCGGGTGCGGGCTGTGCCTTCAGCGCACTGGCGCCGGAGATCGCTCGCAGCGATAAGCGGAACCGTGAGCTTACCTCTGAACAGGTCAGGAAGGACCTTGAGTTGATTGCCGAATTGCTGCCAAGCAAAGACAAGCGCGCGGCAAGATCGAGAGCGATCTTGACTTTCAGTGCGCTGGTCGGAGCGATGTCGCTGGCCCGCGCCGTACCGGATGAGGGGCTTTCGCACGAAATCATGAAGACGGTGGCAGACCTTCTGAAGAAACCCGCCTGAGAGCGACCACGCCGGACAGCTTCAGCACAGGGGCTCTTGATCAGATTTGCCCTCTGCCGCCGTCAACAAACAGTTCGATACCCGTGACGAAACTGGAGTCATCCGACGCCAGAAAAAGCGCAGCCTTGGCAATTTCATCGGGTTCTCCCATCCGTCCCATTGGAATGGTGGACACAATCCGTGCAATGGCGTCTGCAGGTTGCCCATCCACAATTGGCGTATCGGTTGGGCCCGGGCTAACAACGTTTGACCGAATATGTCGGTCCTTGAGATCTGAGGTCCAAGTTCGGACGAAAGAGCGGAGGGCGGCCTTCGTCGCGCCATAGACGCCGAACCCGGACGTGCCTTTTACGCTCGCTACCGAGCCGTTGATAATAATCGAGCCACCATCGTTCAGGAGCGGTAAGAGTTTCTGCACCGTGAACAGCGTTCCCTTGACGTTGATGTCGAAGAGCTTGTCAAAATGTTCCTCAGTGATTTTGCCGAAGGGAGCAAATTCAGCAATGCCGGCATTGGCGAAAACCACATCGATTTTCCCCTTGGCCGCGACGGCCTCATAGAGACGATCAAGGTCGGTTAATTTGCTGATGTCTCCTCGAACGCCAGTAACGTTGTTGCCAATTGCTTTCACGGCCTCGTCGAGTTCCTTTTGACGACGGCCCGTGATGAGGACGTAGGCTCCCTCCTTCACGAAGAGCTTTGCAGTAGCCAATCCAATCCCGGTCGTGCCACCCGTAATGACTGCTACCTTCCCTTGCAGCTTCTTAGTTTCGGACATCGGTAGTCGTCCTCTGTTTCTCTTGCTCTCGGTGGGCTGAAAATTTGTGTGTCGAACACTTATGAAGGGAAACGCTTGCCAAACATGGGGAGGCCGCTGGCGGACTCGGCCTGTGTAGCTTCGTCTTGCAACACATCCCAATGCTCGGCCAGGAGACCGTCCTCGAATCGGACAATGTCTGCCGCAATCCAGGCGGCGGGCCTTCCCATCCCGGTGAAACGGCCGTGTGCGATGACATAATCGCCTTCTGCGACAATGACTTGGTTTTCGTAGCGCAGCGTGTCTGGCGTCGAACGCACCAGAGCGAACAGTCCCTCGCGTCCCGGCGCGATATGCGCGCTGTGCTGGATGTACTTCGGCGACCAGAAGCGTTCTGCTGCCGCGTAGTCGCGTTTGTTGAAGAGAGTGTCGAAGGCTTCGAGAACGATCGCCTTGTTCCGTTCGGGCGTTGTTTTTGGCATGTTCAGCTCCTGGGGCTATGTTCGGATGATTGGTGTGTCGGATAATCGGAATAGCCGTGCGGCCCCGAGGCGTACACGGTTTCCCAATCAACCTCAGCGAGAGAGACATTCTGTGCAAATCTCTGAACCAGATCAGGATTTGCAATATAAGGACGGCCGAAAGCCACCAGATCCGCCGACCCCTCCGCGATAAGACGATTGCCGCGATCACGGTCCATCTTCACGTTCGCGATCAGTGTGCCTTTGAAGAAAGGACGGAAATGTTGGAACATGCCGTCGTCGGCCAATGTCTCCAGTGGCGTACCGGTGAAGTCGGTGGTATTTCCCATCAGCAACAAGTGCGAAAGATGGTAGGCGCTTAGCTTTTGAATTGCGTATTCGGTGACCGGCAAGGTTTCGTCGTTGGCTTGAAATGCGCCGCCTTCATGCATGGGGCTGATCTTGACTCCGACCCGCTGTGCATCGACCTCACCCAGCACCGCTTCGACCACCTCGAAGAGAAAACGCGAGCGATTTTCCAGGCTTCCGCCGTATTCGTCTTTACGCAGGTTGGTGGCGGCGTTCAGGAACTGCGAGATCAGATAGAGATAATTGGCGAGAATCTGAATACCATCGAAGCCGGCTTCCATCGCGTTACGCGCAGCTCGCCCGAAGTCCGCAACCGTGACTTGAATCTCCTGCTTCGTCAGAGACCGCGGTGTTACCGTGGGCTTCCTTCCCGTCGGCGTGACCGAGATCTGGCCTGGATCGACGTTCGATGCGGACACGGGTTGCGCGCCGTTCAGCAGTTCGGGATGCGAGATTGCGCCGGTGTGCCAGAGCTGTGCAATGATGCGGCCGCCAGCTGCATGGACGGCATCCGTGACATGTCGCCATCCGCGGACCTGCTCCCGTGTCCAGAGGCCTGGTGTATCGGCCCAGCCAAATCCTTCCGGGCTAATCGCGGTGGCCTCGGTGATGATCAGTCCAGCCGATGCACGCTGCGAGTAATACTCCGCTTGCAAGGCCGTGGGCACATGATCGTGCGATTGCGCGCGCATCCGAGTGAGAGGTGCCATGACGATGCGGTTAGGAAGATCGAGGTCTCCCATCCGATACGGTGCGAAAAGTGGCTGATTCGACATGACGGAAATCTCTTTACCTTTGCTCAAAGTGTTATTCATTGCGTTCCTCACGTTGTCAGTTAGAGCTTCGACCCGCCATCGACGGGAATACTGGCACCCGTGATCCAGCGCGCGGCATCGGACGCCGCAAAAGCGACTACATCGGCGACGTCGTCGGGTTTGCCGAGTCGCTTCAATGCCTGCATTCCTAGCGCGACCTCGCGTCCCGCCTCGGTCTTTGTAAAATTCGACATATCCGTGTCGATTACGCCTGGTGCGACTGCATTTACGCGTATGCCGCGCGGCCCGAGAATAGCGGCCCAGTTCTTGACCAGCGTCTCAAGTGCTCCTTTGGTAGAGGCGTAAGCAAGAATCGAAGGATTTTCCAAAGTGGGCTTGCCTACCACCATACGGGCTCCGAGAGAAGAGACAACAACAATGCTTGAGCCCTCACCAAGAATCGGCAGTAGTTGCTGCAGCAGGAAGAACGGACCTCTGACGTTTGTCGCAAAGAGGCTGTCAAAATCCTCTACCGTATAATCCGCAATGCGTGCCGCCTTGCTGATTCCGGCGTTGAGCACAAGCACATCCAATCGATCGCCCACGATGGAGCGCACCTGTTTGGCGAGCAGTGCAGCACCCTTAGGAGTTCCCAGGTCAGCTGAGATTGCATCTGCGTGCCCGCCTTTCCTCTGGATCTCGGCGACCAGAGATTCCGCTTCCTGCGTGGAGCGGCCATAGTGAACCAGGACGTGGGCTCCGGCTCTGGCAAGCGCCGCAGCTGTCGCGCGGCCGATTCCTCTTGATGCACCCGTCACAAGCGCGGTTTTGTTTTCGAACTCAGGCATTCATTCCTCCATCCACGGTCAGATTCGCGCCCGTGATGTACGAGGATTCGGGACCGGCGACAAACGCCACCATCGCGGCGATCTCATCCACTTGTCCGTAGCGATCGAGCGCCGTGGCGGCTTTCTGGGGTACCGCCCAATCACCCGAGGCGGGATTCAAATCCGTGTCGATCGGACCCGGCTGGACATTGTTGACGGTAATACCCCGGCTCCCAAGCTCTCTGGACAATGCCTGTGTGAACATCTTCACGGCCCCCTTCGTGGCAGCGTAGGGCACAAGCCCGGGCGCCACAGCACGCTCACCCACAGCCGAACCGACCATGATGATGCGACCACCATCCTTCATGTGCTTCAGCGCCGCCTGCGTGGTAGCGAATACCCCGCGGAGGTTAATGTCGATCACGCGATCCATCTCCTCCAGCGTCGACTCCTCAAATGGTTTCGGAATTGCCGTGCCGGCGTTGTTTACCAGCACATCAAGTCGGCCGAACGTGGAGACCGCCTTCTCGACCGCACCCTTGACCGCTTCGACGCTGGCAGCGTCCGCCTGGATCGCGATGGCCTTTCCGCCACCGAGTTCAATCGCTTTGACTACGGCCGAGGCCGCGCTGGCGTCCTTCGCGTAGGTGATGGCTACGCTTGCTCCATCGGCGGCCAGACGCTTCGCAATCGCTGCGCCAATGCCGCGGGAACCGCCGGTGACGAGTGCCACTTTCTTCGCTAACGTGGACATATATCTCCTTTGCTTTTTGGAACAGTTCACAAAACCGATTCGGCCGCGATCGTGCTCGATAGTGTCGAACCGATTCTGAACCGTGCAGTTCTATACGATGATGAAGATTTGGCGAGGATGCAGAGATATTGAACTATTTAGTTCTTTATCGGACAATATCTTTGTGGGGCGCCCGAAGAGCTTTAGCCGAGAAGAAGTGCTGGAGAAGGCGATGCCCGTCTTCTGGAAGCACGGGTTCGCGGACACGAGCCTCCAGGAACTGGAACGAGCCACAGGCGTGAACAAATCAGGGCTGTATGCCGAGTTCCGAGACAAGGAAGATCTTTTTGTGGCGTGCCTTCGGCACTATCTTAAGAGCCAGGAGAAGAGAGGATTTCTCACCAGAGAGCCTCTGGGCTGGAAGAACGTCGAGGCCTTTCTTAAGAATGGCCCTCTCAACAAGGGGGAACAGCAGGGGTGCTTTTCCGTCAACTCCATGCGGGAGTTTGCGATCCTTCCAGATGAGGCTTATGGAGTCGTGACCGACAATCGGGCGCTGTTGCAGCGCCTTCTCGCCATGAATATCGAGGCAGAAAGGCCCAGGATGGCTCCTTCTGCAATTGCGGAGATGGTACTTTCCTTCTTCTCCGGATTGTGCATTGAGAGCAACCTCAAATCCGGCAAAGCCTCGTCGACCCGCAAAATCGAAGCCTTCATGACAGCGCTTCGCAGTCTCTAATTGAACGATCCGTTCTCAGAAGTCGGCTTGTGGGAAGTTACTGTCACTATCGGGTGACGGGCAACTGGAACGCTTCCGGCCATTCTTGAAGACTTGCTATCGGACCTACTCTTTCTGCACCTTGCACTGAAAGCTACTAAGCTGGCCAGTCAGGGTCGTCGATTGTTGTTCAGATGGCGGTGCGCCCTCCATCCACGGCAAGTTTTGCGCCGTGAATGAAACTGGCACGGTCTGTCGCCAGGAAGACAATCGCCTCAGCGATCTCGTCGGCGGTTGCCGGACGACCCGCGGGGGCCTGTGCGGCGAGTTGTTCCAGACCCTCTCCCATTGCATCCGTGCCCTCCGTGCGCGTGGGCCCTGGACTCACTGTGTTAACGCGGACACCCTTCGGTCCATATTCGGCAGCCCAGGTTTTTGTCAACAGATTGATGGCGGCCTTGCTTGAACCGTAGAGACTCATCCCGGGCGCTCCGTAATCGGCAGCCATCGTGGAAAGATTCACGATTGCCCCTTTACCTCTCTTGGCCATCAGCGGGGCAAGCTCTGCGACGAGGAAATACGGAGCCTTCACGTTTGTGGAAAAAACGCGGTCAAACTGCTCTTCCGTCATTTCATGCGTAGGCCCGAAAGGATAGATCCCGGCATTGTTGATGAGAATATCGACATAGCCATTTCCGAGCTCGATTGCTTTCCTGGCCACTTCACGGGCGCTGTCTGCGCCTCGAAGCTCGGAGGAGATAAAGTCTGCTTTGCCACCTGCGGCGCGAATTTCGTCGGCGGCCTTCTTCCCGCGCTCCGGATTTCGTCCCACAAGCAAAACACGAATACCAAGCTGAGCGAGCTTCTTCGCTGTCGCGAGCCCGATTCCACTTGTTCCTCCCGTGATAAGCGCTGCCGTAGTGCTCTCCGCCATATCTAATCCCCCAAGACGATAGCTACTGTTTGTTCGATGCACCCGCGTGTTCGCGGGATTGAAGAAACCGGCAACGGCCTGCGTTCAGCAGCTTCCCCCGGTCTCCTTTGTGCCGGGTGGCGTTAGTTGCTCGTGACTACCGATGGTACAGATAATCGGTTCCGGCGCCTGGAAAGCTGGGGCCAAATTGATCCTTGCCGCCGGTTGATTGCAATCGGCAAGTCCGCTCTGCGCCAGGAATTGACCCACATTCAGTAGCCGGATTCCCAGACCCTACGGTGTTTCCCGTGACGAGTCTCATGTTTCGTAACAGGGAATGTATCGAGTCTGAAAATGTTCCGCAGCGAGGAGGCACTGCGCCTCCCCGGAACGAAGCAAACTATTCCCCCACCACCGGCTTTGCAGCTAGAACATCCTTGAAGCTCGCGCGGTATTGCAGAAAAACCAGAACCCAGAGCACAGATGCAACCAGTGCTGGCGGAATGCCCGCTGGCGCAAAGGTCAGATGAAACGCGAGGATATTATAAAGCTCCGCCGCTAATAGCGTCAGCGCGAGTGGCACGAAGTAGCCCGAAAGTAAAAGCAGCCCACCAATCAATTGAATGGTGAAAAAGAACGCGGCAAAGTGCGACGCGCTGATAGCGACGAAGAACTGAATCGCCAGCGGATTCGCCGGCGGCGGTTGATGAATGAAGTTGAGAAACCCATTCAGACCGAAGACCGTAAATATCAGTCCCAGCAGATAGCGCGCGATGACGGAAACAATCTTCATATGTTGTCTCCCTTAGATCGTCTGCGCGTGCGTTTGCACAGCCTCAAGATGCGGCGCGAGGAACGCATCACGGTCCTGCCCGTAGTTGAGTGCCGCGGTTCCACCTGTCGTGAGGAAAGTCACATCCGTCACGCCAAGGAAGCCAAAGACCGACCGCAGGTAGGGCTCGACAAAGTTGAAAGACGCCATCTGCGTCTGCGGATCATAGATACCACCTGTCGCAACGATGAACGTCGCTTTTTTGCCGGTGAGCAGTCCTTTCGGCGTTCCGTCCGCATAGGAAAAAGTCCTGCCCACGCGTGCGATCTGGTCGATCCAGAGCTTCACCACCGAGGGCACGCCGAAGTTATGCATCGGTACTCCGAAGACGTATTCATCGGCCCGCTCAAGTTCAGCGAGCAACGCGTCCGAAAGCAACAGCAACTCCTTCTGTTGCGGAGTGCGCGCTTTTTCCGGCGTGTAGGCAGCACCCACCCATTCTGCGGTGACAGGCGGGATTGTGGTTGCGTTAAGGTCGCGGTCGACGACCGTTCCATTCGGGTGCGAGGACTTCCATTGAGTAACGAACGCACCGGTAAGCTGGCGCGAAACGGATCGCCCATACAGCGGGCTCGAGTCGATGTGAAGAAGCTTGGACATACGAGTGATCTCCTATGCGACAACTGATGCTTAATAGACAAATGTAGATTCAAATAAATCGACAATCGTCGATTAAGCATCTAATGCTGCAGAAGGAGCTATGTTGGAGTCAGTGGCAGACGCATTCCAATCCGGGAACACAGCGGAAAACACGGATCCCCGTGTCCTCCGCAGCCGTCAAATGTTGATGGATTCGTTACTGAGGTTATTGACGCGCAAGGAGTTCGATGACATCTCCATACAGGAGATTGCAGATGAAGCCACCCTGAACCGGGCCACTTTTTACCTCCATTACCCGGACAAGAACGCCCTGCTGCAGGCCATGAGCGCCGCTCGCTTCCGCGACCTCATCGCTCGACGCGGCCTTTCCTTCACAGATTGCGATGGAGCGTTACGAGCGATTGCTCTCGGCGTCTGTGATTATCTGGCGGAGACCACAGGCTGTCCCAGCCACTTGACGAAGATGCCTCTCGAACGCTCAATCATCCCAGTGGTGGAGGGTATGTTCTTGGAAGGCGCTGCAAATCATCCGGCGCCGCCCGGTGTCGATTCCGCGCTGCTTGGAACCACGGCCGCCTGGGCCATTTTCGGGGCCGCGCGTAGCTGGCTGCAAATGCCGGATCGCGTTCCCGCCGAGGAGATGGCTGCCAAGATTGAAGCGATGGTGAAGCCGATCTTGCTCACTGCCTCCGTGTAGGTTGCCGCGAATCATTCACGATCCCTATGAAAACATCCGCATGGTGCGTGCGACCGACAAATAACTAACCACAAGTCTTAGTGCCGCTGCACGCGATCCAGAGAGCCCCACGCTTCACCGGTTGTTGAAGATCATTTCTGCAGGTTGGATGCCGCGACCCATGGCCTCTGCCCTATTCAAGAAACCGCGCGTGCAATCTTCGGTATTGAAGAGATCCGTGACAACTTCGAGCATCACGGTGTTGGCCGCCGGGACACCGCCAGGCGACCAGGCCTTGAGCAGTGCGCGGGTCTCATGCCTGAACGGTTAGATGGCGCGCTGTCTGAACAGTCCTGATGGACCGCTTCGATATTGCAGCGGTTTTCGCCTCCAGTTCCGCGATTGCGGCATCTGCATCCTGCATGATGATGACCCGAGTAACGAAGTTGCACAACTCCCGTACGTTTCCCGGCCAATCATAGAGGAGAACTGCCTCCGTCAATTGAGAAGAGAATTTGCATTCCCTGCCGTTCTTCATTTCAGCCGGTGTGCGTCGAATGGTCTCCTCAATCAGATAGGGAATTTCCTCGCGGCGTTCTCGAAGCGGGGGAAGATTGATGACAAATGTACTGAGACGGTAATAAAGATCTTCCCTGAATGTCTTGTCGAGCAGTGCGCTTTCCATTTGAATATTGGTGGCGGCAAGGACGCGCACGTTCACCTTTGTGGATTTCAGCCCGCCAAGACGGGTGAACTCGCCGTCCTGGAGTACACGCAGGAATTTGGCTTGCAGATGCGCGCCGATTTCACCAATCTCGTCAAGCAGCAATGTACCGCCATTCGCCTCTTCGAACCTTCCCGGCTTGTCCTTAATCGCTCCAGTGAATGCTCCCCGCTCATGTCCGAAGAGCTCACTTTCGAGCAAATCCACCGGCAATGCGGCGCAGTTTATAGTCAGAAATCTGTTCTGGGACCGTCGCGAATGCTTGTGGATCAGGCGCGCAAGCACCTCTTTGCCGGTTCCACTCTCTCCCAGAATCAACACGTTCACATCGACATTGGCAAGCAACTTTACGTGGCGATAAATCTTCAGCATTTTGGACGAGGCAGCAAGAAAGAACTGGTTATCCCCCAGTTCTTCGAGATGTATGGCCGCATTCATGTCAGCAGGGATGCCCACCGCGGGCAATGAGGTGGGGAAAACGAGATCGCCGCATTGTCCCCGCACAACAGGACCGCGCAACTCGTCGACCAACGACTCGAGATCGCCGCATGTCACCGGCTTCGTCAGGAAGTGCTTGATGCCAAGCCCGGACGCTCGCTCGCGCAGCAATTGCTCCTCAGCCCCCAGAATTAGGCAAAGGCTATGCTTGTGAGCTCTCTTCAAGAATTTGCGGAATTGTGCCGCTTCCGATGATCCTGTTGGGGGGGACTCCACCACCACAATATCTTGATCGAGATCGAGCCTACTGCTCAGAAGCGAATTAGCTTGTGAGTAGCCATCCAATTCGGTCACTCGATGCCCAGCGCCTTCCAGAACCAATTTGACTAATGAGCGCGTCTCGGGATTGTAAATGGCTGTAAGAACAAGCAGGGGTGATTTCACAGAACACCTTCCGCAAAAAACCGTTCGCTCTGCGTTATGTGTTAATTGACAATGTATGGCCGCAATCCAGCTTCATAGGGCAACGCTGGATAGTATGCGTCCTTGACCGTTGCTGTGGTTCTTGTACTGACGCTGCCCAGTGGCGGCCGTGACCGGGAGAGCTTTCGGCTCGTGAGTCGTAAACTGGAAGGAGCTTGCAGGCTAGAATTCCGTCTTCTCGTGATCAGGTAAAGGGGATGGGGTATGCTACGAACCTTTTCATAGACTCCTTCTCTTCTGACTGCCCCATGACATTCGTAAGTTTCTTTTGGCTTGATACATGGCCCGGTCCGCCTGGAGCATTAATTCCGCAACAGAACTAGTATTCGGGGGAGCGATCCGAACGACGCCAGCACTGAAAGAGAGTGGGTAACGGGATTCCTGGGCACTCACCGTTTCCAAGGTTTCATGTAAACGGACCATAATGGCACCTTGATCGTGACCTGTGGCCTCGATTGCAAGCACAGCAAACTCATCCCCGCCCATGCGAGCAAGAACATCGGAGTCACGAAACGTCATCCGTAAGACTTCTGCTGTGCGGAACAACGCAAAATCGCCTTCGGAATGGCCGAAAGAGTCGTTAATCCGTTTCAAGCCATCTACATCCAAAAAGAACAGCAACATATCGTGACCGGTTCGGCTGGCCAGTTTCAAATGCCGTTCGGTAAGGCACAGGAAACCGCGGCGGTTATACAAACCTGTGAGTTCGTCGGTAAAGGCCAGACTGCTGAGTTCCATCTGTAGCTTCTGTTGCTTCACTACACACTGAACCGCGCGCATTAGGAGTTCACTCTTACGCTGCCCCTGCATAGCGCTTCCTTGGGCAGAATCAGACGAGGCCTGGACTTCTCGCAATAGGGTTACGAGCTCCTGATTGGATTCTGACAGCAGGCTCTGGAAAGTCTGGTCAAGGGATCGCTTCTCTTCCCTGGCGAGGTTCAAAGGTGAAACTTCATCGGCGAACAGAGGCTCGTAGTCAAGTGCTGACCCCAATGCCGGGTTATTCAGCGGCAGAGCTTTACATGACTGACTTTTCCAGTGCATCCACGGACCTCCATGAAGAGCATGAAATATCGGGATTGCGCGGCCTTCGGGAAGACAATAGCTACGGGAAGTTGCTCCGAACATATCGGTATCGTTGTTGGTTGTGTTCAACAGGGGCCATCTCCGTGGAAGGGCGTCCCCCCGGACCCCTCCCACGGACCTGGTCCTAGCACCAAGGCAGATTGGCTGACCGTAATATAGAGCGTCGGGGAAAATGCTCAATCCGGTGAATCATCCATTTTGTCTGAGTGGGACAACTGAGAAGCAACTAAGGGGAAACCCCGAGCGTAGATTGCTATGGCTGTACCAGACCGCGCCGTATAGCATAGCGGACAAGGCTGGCCAATTCATGAATATCAAGTTTCCGCATCAACCGGGTCCGATGAGACTCAGCGGTTTTTATGCTGATCCCTAAGACTACAGCAATTTCCTTACTGGATTTTCCTTCGCCGACAAGTTGAAGAACCTGGCGCTCCCGCGAGGTAAGTGGATCTGTCGGAAGTGGCGTTCTAGACAGAAAAGCCTCTACGACCGTACGGGATATTCTCGGACTGAGATAAATCTCTCCGCGACAGACCTGCTCGATCGCATGGACCAGGTCAGTGGCCGCCTGATCCTTCAATACATATCCCCTCACCCCAGCCCGAAGCGCCTCGGTGACATATTGATCCTCGTCGTGTCGAGTTAGCAGTATGGTCCTCGTTTTTTGCGAAGATTTCCGTAGTTCACGGGCAGCGTCGAGTCCGTTCAGGACTGGCATACTGATATCTAAGATGGCAACATCAGGGCGGACATCGGGAACCAGCCGGACGGCCTCCTGGCCGTTGGACGCCTCTCCGACAACATGGAAACCCTCTCGTTCCAGCAGCGCCTTCAAACCCTGGCGGACAAGCTCGTGATCGTCGGCGAGAACCACTCGGATTGCCATGTCATTTCTCCACGGGAATTTGGACCAGTAATTCTGTTCCTCTGCCGGCTGCTGAGGCAATTTGCAATGTTCCCCCCACGGCATGCAGTCGCTCGCGGATCCCTATCAGCCCCAGGCCTTCTCGCGCCGAGCATGAAAGCATAGTGGGGACATCAAAACCCACTCCATCATCGCGAACCTGGCAGTGTAGATACTTCACGACCCTGGTGAGACGAATCTCTACGCTCTTCGCGCGCGCATGTTTAGTGACGTTTGTAAGGGCCTCCTGAATAACGCGATACAACGCAGTTTCAATGTTCCGGGCAAAGCGATCTTCCAGTGAGCTGTAGATTCGGATCGACAATCCCGCCCTCGTCGAAACACCGTCGGCAAGAAACTCCAGCGCCGGCACGAGGCCCAGGTCGTCCAAAATCGGGGGACGAAGCTCATGGGAAAGCCTGCGCAACTGCTCCTCCACCTGATCAAAAATCTTACCGACTTCCTGAAGACGCTTCTGGAGAGAAGGATCGATATCGTGCGCCACGCTGGACATGGCAAGGCGAGCAGCGATAAGGAGTTGTCCAGCTTCGTCATGTACGGCGTGGGCAATGCGCTGGATTTCCTGTTCCAGTGTTTCATTCAGCCGCCGTAGAGCCGAAGTGGCATCCTGGAATCCGCGATGGGCAATCTCGTAGGGCGAAAGGCTCTCGCTGAAGAATTCCTGTGCCCTGCCCAGATTCAGCGTAAGAAGAGACGCCGAAGGACTCATGCCCGGCAATACTTGCGCGATGGCAGCGTGGTGCATGGCTGCCATGTCCAGCAAGCTCCAGCCCTCGGCCAAGGCAGTGCGCCCGATCTCATAGGCGCTTCGCAAGGCGTCTTCGCCGCCAATCGAGAGGTATTCTTCGAGCGCCTTGCTGTACGATTGCTCCAGTTCCTGCACCTCGCCGTTATGAGCGTTCTCACTCACTCTCATGCGCGATCCCGTAGATATCGAGCGACGAGCACCAGAGCATCGTCGGTTGCTTTGCCGTGCTGGGCCAGAATGTTTTCGGCGGCCGTCCGTGGCGGATACTTTAGAGCCGATCCCCGAACAAAGTCTGTGTGAATGCCATCGGTAGCGAAGATAAGTGTATCCCCTGCGGCTAACGGGAGAACTTCAGCCTCCAGTGAAGGTAGTTGATGGCCCACAATCCCGGCGCGTAACAACAGCGGTACTTCTTCCTCAGCGCGCGCGAAACCGCAACGAAGCAAAACTCCCTCGACATTGCCTACACCCAGCCACGCCACCTGCCCGCGGGACAAGTTAAGCGAGGCGACGCTCAGTGTGACTCCGCGCGTGGAACGGAGTGCTTCGTGACACCGCTGGAACAATTCCGCTACCGGCTCTGCCGCGTGCGTTTCCAGCGTTGCCGCCGCAACCGCTGCGGCCGTCGCTGCCTCTTCTCCGTGCCCGAGGCCATCCAAAGCGGCCACCAGTACGCCGTCAGCGAAAGGCTTCACGACGCTCAGATCACCGGAGGTGGTTTGCCCTGGAAGCGCACGAGAGGCAACGCCCCATTCGATCGGTGATAGCGCTAGGGTTTCCATTTCTTAGCCGTCACAGTTGTGCCGGATTTCTCCGCCGACACAACCTCAAACTCATCTACCAATCGCTTTACCCCCGGCAAACCCAGACCTAGACTTCCCGATGTCGAAAATCCGTCGCGAAGAGCTTGCGGGATATCCGATATGCCAGGTCCTTCGTCATGCGCAACTAACTGAATGCCCTGCCGATTTGAGCCATTAATCACGGTAATCTGAATCTCGCCGGACTTAGCATAGGTAACAATGTTCCGCGCCAGCTCCGAGATGGCGGTAGCGATCAGGGTGGCATCTCCAGAGGAAAAGCCCAGCGCAGTCGCCAGCGAACGGCCCTTTTGACGGGCAGCGACGATGTCCTGGTCCGAATTGATCGGAACGTGGATTTCGTTTTCCACGACTCGTAAATCTTTCACGCACCGCTCGCCGACCTTTGACTCAGATGGGCCAGGCCTTCCTCTAAATCCAAAGCGGTAGCCACATCCTCCAACTTCAGCCCCAGTTGGACCATAGCAAAAGCGACTTCAGGCTGGATTCCTACAATCACGGTTTCCGCTCCACGCAAACGGATCATCTGGGCGACCTCACGCAGAGTACGCGACGCAAACGAGTCCATCACATCCAGTGAGGTCACGTCCACAATGACGCCCCGCGCCCGGCAAGATACCACTTTCTGAACCAGCCCCGTACGAAGCTGAAGGAGATCCGCGTCGGTAAGGGCCGCCTGGATCGTGGCAATCAGGAAATCTCCTTGTTTGAGAATTGGGACATCCACTATAAAACTCCACGCTGCGATCTATTGGGTTTCGGTAGTATGCGCAACTACTTTGTATCCCAGCAGGCGCTCGGCCTGCTCGATGCCTCCCTGGAGGTCGCCGACAGTGTTCATCTTGCCGAGATCGACTCCTATGTTCACAATGGTTTGAGCAATTTCCGGTGAAAGGCCGGTCACGATCACCGTAGCGCCCAGCAGTCGCGAGGCCTCGACCGTTTGCACGAGGTGGTTGGCCACAGTGGCGTCCATCGCAGCTACACCAGTAATGTCAATCACGACTACTTTTGCGCGGTTGGTGCGGATGCCGCGCAGCAACTGCTCAGTCAACTGGCGCGCCCGCTGCGGGTCAATCACACCAATGATAGGCAGGATGAGGAGCCGTTCACGGACCTGTAGCACAGGGGTTGAGAGCTCGCGAATGGCCTCCTGTTGCTCGCGGATGATGCGCTCGCGTTCTTGTACGAACCCGACCGCCACGGTATTCGCAATCCGGTTCGCAGCTGGCTCGTAAGCGTCGAGAATTCGGTTCAGCATGGTGAAGTCATTTTGATACTTGGCGAACAGCGAACGGGCGAGGACGTCGCGGAGCAGAAGCACAATCCCAACAACTTCATCGGTCTCAACACCTCGCGGAATGATGCGTTCGGACAAGTCGCGGGCGTAAGCTTGCAGGGCCTCAAATGTACCAGTCTCCAGGGCCTCGACGTAGTTGTCGTAAACCGACGTGGCTTCAGCGAAAATCTCGTCCTTGGTCATAGCGGTCAACAACTTTGCTTCAGTGATGCGTCGCGCCCACTCTTCGCGGAGTTGGGTACGGTTGCCGCGCAAATGAGCGACTAGTTCACGGAGCAAAACGGAAGTTGGCCTATCATTCTCCGCGATCCCAACATACTCATCCCGAACTGGTATGGTGTTCGAACCGCTATCGATTCGAGTCATGGACTTCACTCCTGTCTGATCATGTCAACTGCGCACCCTCGATTGACTGCTGATCACAGTGACCCCAACACAATACTATGCAAGGGCTTGATGCGCCAGCAGGTGAATCCTGTATTTATTCACAGGAATCTGCCAAGCACGGCTGACCCGTTTTTGAAATGAAAACGGCAATCATTTGATTTGCAACGGGTAATAATAAGCAGCTTGGTCCTGCTCATGTGTCGTGGAGAGGAAATATGCGCTAGCCGTCGCTTTGCGAAGGTCGAGAGCGACCGAGACCTTCTCCTGTTGGCCCGTGGACACCGCAGCTGCGACTCCCTCTGCAACGACACCAGTGCCATCCTCGTCACGGGTGACAGCAATCAGGTACTTTCCAGGTGGGCTAAATTGAGGGAGTATGACTGTTAGGTGCACAGCCGTTGCGGGGAGTTCGATAGATTGCAATTGGCCTAGCTGTTCACCACGGAAGGTACCGGCATTCCAGAGATTAACCGTTTCCCGTACGGGATGGGCTATAGCCAAAGTCGGCTGGCGCTTGCGTTGGTGGTGAGAACTGCCTAGTTCTCGGCGATGGTCCAGACTCCAATCCTCAAACCCACTCCCAACTGACTCCCAATAGGGTGTCCGGAGGGTACTTTTCTGTACTTCCGGGTCGCCATAAGTGCGTAAAGTCCCTTAGATACATGAGCTCCCGGTCGCTCATAATTCAAAGGCCGGGGTTCAAATCCACTCCCCGCAACCAATATCAAATCAATAGCCTATGATTTGATGGCCGCTCCGAAAAACTCCCAAAAACTCCCAATTTTCACCCAAAGGTCTGTGGTTAAAATTACCAAACAACCAATTCCATCAAGTACTTACAGGCGATTTTTGATCGGCTACTCCTCGAAATTCACTCCCACTGACTCCCAAGGCTGATCTCTTCCATTCTGTAAGTCTTTGCTGGGTATCGACTTGCATCTATGCCTTAATATTCGTAAAGACTTAGTCTTTACGATTTGCTATACTGGA
>Ga0335075_10002347_pt1 | contig 30529 bp, 29 predicted proteins | sample Lox_Sample_24_FD_206723 | JGI IMG/M metagenome (GOLD analysis project Ga0335075, IMG submission 206723) | Soil microbial communities from Loxahatchee National Wildlife Refuge, Florida, United States - Lox_Sample_2.4 | ecosystem: Environmental > Terrestrial > Soil > Wetlands | place: USA...
CTGCGAGGTGTTGACCATTGCCGATGCGATACCGGCATCACTGTTCTTGACCCCGAGCGTCGCCGTGGAGAAGGCGGGGGCAAAGACGCAGCCCATGCCGACTCCGGTGAGCAGCAGGCCGGGCAACACGTGGGTGACGTAGGCCGCCTGCGGAGTCAGCTGCGTGAAGATCAGCATGGCGGCGATCCCGAGCGTCATCCCGGTCATCACCAGGGGCCGGGCGCCGGTGCGATGCAGGATCCGCGTCTGCACCGTGGTCGAGGTGAGGACGATCATCGCGGTCAGGGGCAGGAAGGCCAGGCCCGTCTTCAGGGGTGAGTAGCCGAGGTTCTGCTGCAGGTAGTAGGTGAGGAAGAGAAAGACGGCGAACACCGCGGATCCGGCGATGGCGATCGTCGCGTAGGCGCCGCCGCGGGCCCGGTCGGCCACGATGTGGAGGGGCAGCAGCGGATGCGCGGCACGCCGCTCGACGGCGAGGAATCCGATCAGGAACACGACGCTGGTGGCCAGCGAGACGATCGTCGTGGTGCTGGACCACGAGCTCGTCTCCGCGCTGGAGAACCCATAGACGAGGGCGAACAGGCCGCCGGAGGCGAGCACCGTCCCAGGCCAGTCGATGCGGGGCCGGTTGGGCTGACGCTCGTTGCGGATGATCCGCAGCGCGAGGATCGCGGTGGGGACGGCGATGGCCAGGTTGACGTACAGGCTCCAGCGCCACGAGAGCGCCTGCGTGAGCACACCACCGAGCAGCAGTCCCACCGAGGCTCCGCCGGCTGCGATCGCGCTGAAGATGCCGAACGCCTTGGGACGGTCAGGGGACCCCTGGAAGGTCACGGTCAGCAGCCCGAGGGCTGAGGGGGCGAGGATCGCTCCGAACGCTCCCTGCAGTGCCCGCGCGGCGACGAGCATCCCGAAGGACTGGGCCAGACCGCCGATCGCGGAGGCAACGGCAAAGCCAGTCAGGCCGCCGATGAGCGTCCACTTGCGCCCGAACAGGTCACCGAGTTTGCCGCCGAGCAGGAGCAGGCTCCCGAACGCCAGCGCGTAGGCGGTGATGACCCACTGCCGGTTGTCGGCGGTGAAGTGCAGCGCCCGCTGCGCCGACGGGAGCGCGATGTTCACGATCGTCGCGTCCAGCACGACCATCAGCTGGGCGACGCCGAGAAGGGCGAGAACGGCCCATCGGTTGGGGCGAGGGATCAGGTGGGTGTCCGGGCTTGTGGTGCTCATCACGGTCCTTCCAAGTGGGGTGATGAACACCTTAGCACGAATCATCCATGCTGCGGGTATCAATTACAATCTGGTAACGATGTCCACAGCGTGCATGATGCCGAATTTTCCGCTATAATCGCGCTCGTCATGAGTTATGAGAACTGCCCCGGCCCCCCCAGCGCGATGATTCTGCTGCCGCGGTTGGCCAAGCAGGTGATGCGGCGCGCGAATCCCGAAGAGCTGGGACTGGACCTCCGCCTCCTCATGGCCCTCAGCTTCGTGGGCGACCACGACGGGGAGCCCCAGCAGGAGCTGGTTGACGCACTGTGCATGGACGCCAAGAACGTCGTCCTGCTCCTCAACGAGCTCGAGGACACCGGATACGTGGTCCGTCGCCGTGACCCCGAGGATCGTCGCCGCCACCGCGTGCAGATCACCGAGGCCGGCCGCGACGCGCTGACGCGCGCTCGCGCGGGCATGGACGCCATCGAGAACGAGGTTCTCCAGGCCCTTGACCCCGACGAGCGGGCCGCGCTGTTGAAGCTGCTCGCCCGCGCACTGCACGGCGTCGAGCACGTTGCCGCCGAGGGGGAGCACCCCTCGCTGGCGACCGCCTCGTCGTAGGGTCCTGACCCGACGGCCCGACGAGGCCCGCCGCTCCCGCCCCGGGGACCCCGACTCAGGCCGGCACTGGCGCGGTAGCGCGTCGTGGCCAGGATGAGCGCGGTGTGGTGAGGGATCGTGGGCCGGGCCCGACGGGTCTTGACGGTGACGGTGGGCGATGAACGTTCCCGAAACAATCGGAGTCACACGCTTGCGGCGGCGGCTCCCGACGGAGATCGTCAGGACTCACACGACCCGTCGATGCGCGTGGTGCGGCGTCGACTTGATGATCGAAAGGGACTGCGAGATGCCGATTCCAACCGCGATACAAACGTTCATCGACCGTCAGGCGGACATGGCACCGGACCGATACGACGACCTCCGCGCCGTGATCTTCAACGGGACGCTGAAGCGCTCGCCGGAGCCCAGCCACACAGACGGCCTGCTCGCGGTCGTGCTCGGCATTTTTCAGCGGACCGGCGTGACGTGCGCTGAGGTGCGAACGGTCGATCACGAGATCCCGCCCGGAGTATGGCCCGATATGCGCGAGCACCGATACGACAGAGACGACTTTCCGGCGATCTACCGCGACGTCGTCGAGCCAGCCGACATCATCTTGATCGCGGGCCCGATCTGGCTCGGCGATCAGAGCTCTCCGACGCGAAAGATCATCGAGCGGCTCTACGCGTACTCCGGTCAGGTCAACTCATCCGGGCAATGGTCCTATTGCGGGAAGGTCGGCGGCGCCTTGACCACCGGCAATGAGGACGGAGGCAAGCACGTGAGCGCGCAGATCCTCTATGCGCTGCAGCACATCGGGCTCGCGATCCCCCCGCAGGCTGATGCCTACTGGAATGGGGAAGCGGGGCCCGGTCCGTCGTACCTCGACCCCGACAGCGGCGGTCAGAAGAACGCCTGGACATTGCGCAACACGGTGTTCATGACCTGGAACCTGTTGCACCTCGCCCGGATGCTCAAAGACGCGGGGGGCTTTCCGGCCTACGGCAATTCCACCGACGACTGGAACCTCTCGCAGCCGACCCACCCCAACCCGGAATATCGGTAGCGTCACCGACGCTCAGCGAGGGCGTCCTCTCCCGCCGAGCCGTCTCACGCGCCAACGCTCAGAGGGTGTGCGATCCCCCGGATCCGCCGCGCGGCACTCAATAACATGCGGTCAGGATGCCAGCGCCGCTCAGCCCGACGCCAGCGCCCGGCGAGGGCGTCTCGATGGCGCTGGCGCTGGTCAACACTGAGGTGGAGCCCCGCGGTGAGAGGGTCGACCTGGTGCCCGACGGGCTCGCCCTGGCCGGATGGTTTCGCTCACGTGGTCTGAAGCCGGGAGCGGGTGCCGCGATCACGCGACGGGACCTCGAGCGCATGCGTCAGCTGCGCGCCGCCATTCGTGCGGCGTTTCTCGCCCGGGCAGCCGGGCGTCGACCGCCACGCACAGTGCTCCAGGAGATCAACGATGCGGCAGGGCTGGTGGCTCGATCGCCGCAACTGAAGTGGGACGAGGGCGGTCCGACCCAGACAACGCGGTGGGAACGAGGAGCACGCCCGGTGGATTTGGCCTTGGCGCAGATCGCGGCCAACGCCATCGCCACCTTGCTGGGCGACCGGGGCGAACGCCTGCGGCTCTGCGAAGCCCATGGCTGCGGTCGGATGTTCATCGCCGATCACGGGCGGCGGCGTTGGTGCTCACGAGCTTGCGGGGACCGGGTGCGGGTCGCGCGTCACCATCGAAAGGTGAGCGGCAGCCGATGATGCCGGCGGTGTCCGCCGGTTGATCGCCACGGGGCGGCGAGGCGTCCGTGCCTCGCCACCCGCGATCGGCGATCCGTCCCGTCGTCACCGGATGGCGATTCCCGCCGCGCCGGTTGTGGCATGGGGCAACGCCACCGGAGAGCCCTGAAGCTCGCTCACGCCGGTGCCGGATGTCGCGAATGCGGCGACAGTGCCCGTCCCCGACTCGTTGACGTACAGGAAGCGGCCGTCGGGGCTGGTGACCGGATCGACGGCACCCACGCCGGCCTGGGCGCTCACGGTCGTGTTGCTGAGCAGCCGGAGGTTCCCGTTGGCCGCGATCGCGTACTTGGAGATCGTGCCCGAACCCGTATTGACGGCGAACAGGGTCTGACCGTCAGGGCTGATCGTCACCCAGCAGGTGCCGCTCTGGCCGTTGGCAAACGGCGAGTTGGCCAGGGGCGACAGCCGCGCACCGAAGCCGTCGTTGAACACCGACACCGACCCCAGACCCGCGCCCTGATGGGCGTTTGAGACAAACAGCTGGTAGGGGTTGGTGGGGCGAAACTGCGAACCGAAGGGCCCCAGCGCCTGGGCGGCGTAGGGCGAACCCGCGGCGGCCTGCAGACGCCCGTCAAACCCGACCTGGAAACTGTCGATCAGCGAGGTTCCCACCTCGGTACCGACCACCCGGGTACCCACCGCGTTGAAGACCACGTCGCCCGGATCGGCACCGGCGGGCAGGGCCACCGTCGATCCGAGGATCGGGATCAGACGACCGCCAAAGCCCAGGCGGAAGCCGGTGTAGTTGCCGGGTCCCCCGTCCCCCTCGTTGGCGACGTAGACCACATCGCCGTGAACGGCGATGCTGTCGGGCTCGACTCCTTCGGAGCTGAACGGGCTGCCGGGAACGGGAGACAGCGACCCGTCGCGGTGGACGTACTCGACACTGATCTGGTTGGAAGCGGCGTCAGCCGCGAGTAGCAGGCGCCCCCTGGCGGTGATCTGGACGGCGCCCTGCGAGGGCAGGCCGGTGCCGGTGCCGACACCGCCGACCTGGAACGGTGACCCCGGCGTCGGGGTCAACGACCCGTCGGCGTGACGATCGAACGCGGCCACCGAATTGACGCCACTGGTGTTGGCATCGAGGTAGACCTGCCCGACCGTCGCCGAGCCGGGCGGGACGCCGAAGCGGTGGTGATGAGGGGTGGCCGCCGAGGCGGCGCCCGGAACGGCGACTGCGCCGACAGCCGCCATCGCGGCTGCTGCCGCCCACAGCGCTGCGCGCTGGAGCCGGCGGGTGACAAATCGCATTACTTCTCTCCTTGGGTGGGAGTGACAAGCGGGCCGCACAGAGGCCGCTAAGGGCCGCCACGGCGCGGCACTGCTCACGGTTGCCCACGGAACGTAATGTCTAATTCTTAATTAGGCATTACAAGATCGGTTAGCATCCTCGCCGTAACCAGCCGACCAAAGGAGCGACCGTTGACCGTGACCGTGGGAATGCTTGCCGTGGTGCAGGCCAAGTGAGCACCGCCTCCGACGCCGCGGTGCGTGGCCGGGTCGCCCTGGTGACCGGCGCCGGGCGCGGGATCGGGCGCCAGATCGCGATCGGGCTGGCCGCGAGGGGCGCGGCGGTTGCCTTGCTGGCCCGGTCTGAGGACGAACTCGCCGACGCGGTCGCGGAGATTCACGCTGCGGACGGGACCGCCACCGCAATCGTCACCGACGTTCAGGACTTCCAGGGACTTCTCGGCGCGATTGAGCGCGTCCGCGCGGAGCTCGGCCCACCCGTCGTCCTGATCAACAACGCCGCCGTCGTCGCGCCGCTCGGCCCCACCCACACGCTCGACCCGACCGCCATCGCGATCGCAGCCTCGGTCAACATCGTCGCCCCCATCACCCTCAGCGCGATGCTGCTGCCGGACATGACCGCCGCAGGATGGGGACGGATCGTCAACATCTCCAGCGGAATCGCCGCCACCCCGGCGGCCATGCCCGGGATGACCGTCTACGCCGCCGCCAAGGCAGCGCTCGAGGCCCACACCCTCAACCTCGCTGCCGAGCTGGACGGCACCGGGATCACCGTCAACGTCTACCGCCCAGGCGCGGTCGACACCGCCATGCAGCGGTGGATCCGGGAGCAGCCGCCTGAGCGGATCGGCAGCGCGCTGCACGATCGCTTCGCGGCGATGCACACCGACGGGAAGCTGGTCAGCCCAGAGCGCTCGGCCGCCTCGCTGCTGCGGCGACTCGCGAGCTCCGAGACCGGTCAGATCTGGAGCTTCGAGGATCCGGCGCCGTAGCCGCGCCTCCACCAACCTGCCAAACCCGACCCCGAGAGGAGTCCCTGAACCATGCCATTGCTCAACCCGGGCGACCACTTCCCGCCCATCGCCGTCACCCCGGTCGGCAGCGACGCGCTCGACCTTCCCGACGCGCTCACCGGCCACTTCGCCGTCGTCCTGTTCTACCGCGGGGCATGGTGCCCATACTGCAACGCACAGCTGCGCGCCTTCCAGCGCGCCACCGACACGCTCGACGGACTGGATGTCAAAGTCGTCGCCCTCTCGGTCGACGACGAGGCCACCACCCGCGAGTTGATCGCGAAACACCAGCTGAGCTTCCCTGTCGGCCACAGCGCCGACGCCGCCGCCATCCACGAGGCCACCGGCGCGTTCGTCAACCCCGACCCCACGTTCCTGCAATCCACTGGCTTCGTGCTTGACCCGACCGGCAACGTCATCGTGAGCGTGTACTCAAGCGGCGCCATCGGCCGCCTCGTCCCGGAGGATGTGGCCGGGCTGGTCAAGTACGTCAAGTCCAAGCAGCCGGCATGACCCAGCGCCACGGACTGACACCTCGCGCTCCCCGGACGTGAGGTTCGTGGGTCTCGTCGAGACTGAGGTGATCAGAGGAACTGCGCGCGGAACTCGTGCAGGAACTCCGTCACGGGTCGAGCGGGCCGCCCGGTGATGTGCTCGAAGGTGTCGGTCGTGCGGTCGTTCTCGCCGGCGAGGATCGCCCATTCGCGGGCGATGAGCAGCTCGACCATCCCGGCGGGGAGCCCGGCGGCGATGAGCCGCTCGAGGAGTGGTCGCTCGGCGGCGACCTTGAAGGTGACCGGCTCGCCCAGTTCTGCGGAGAGCACCTCGAGTGCCTCTGGCCAGGACATGGCTTGTGGGCCGGTGAGGTCGTGGTGAGCGTTCCACAGAGCGGGATCGGTGATCACGCGTACGGCGGCCTCGGCGGCGTCGCGGTGATCGATGAGCGCCATCCGGCCGCTGTCGGCCAGTCCGGTCCAGGTCCGAGACGCACGGATCTCCGGCGCCCCGGCCAGCAGCGACGCTGAGAAGATCGCCGGACGGATCGTGGAGTAGGGCACGCCCGTCGCGGCCGCGAAGGAGTCGATGCTCCAGTGCGCGCGCTGGTTGATCCCACGGGAGTCCGGCGACGTGTTCAGCACCGCCAGGCGGCTGACCTGCTCCACCGAGGCGACACGGGCGGCGACGTTGATGACGATGCGCTGCATCACCGCTTCGATCCCGATCGCTCCCATCGCGATAAACACCCGCCGGGTCCCGCTGAGCGCGGCCTCGACATCGCGCGGGTCGTCGAGCTGGGTCGCGCGGACCTCGAGGCCAGCCGGCTCGCCGAAGCTCTGTCGGGCTTTGTCGGGGTCTCGGACCAGCGCGCGGACCGGTTCGTCGCGGGCCAGCAGACCGCGGACGATCTCGCTGCCGACGCGACCGGTCGCGCCAATCACTGCAGTGCTCATGGTGTCTCCTCTCGATTGACCTCGACTCAATGAGCTTTAGTTCGCTCACTGAACTAAAGCGAGGCGCACCGTACCACAGATTCAGTTCACTCACCAGACTTAATTGTTATGATGGTGGCGTGACCCTCCCCAGCGCTTACCCCTCCCAGCACTGCTCGGTCGCGCGAGCCCTGGAGGTGCTCGGAGAGCGCTGGACCCTGCTCATCGTCCGCGACGCGTTCTACGGCGTCCGGCGCTTCCAGGACTTCGTCGACCACCTCGACATCCCGCGGGCCGTGTTGACCGCGCGTCTGAAGAGCCTCGAGAGCGAAGGCGTGCTGCAGCGCGTTCCCGGATCAGGCAAACGCACCGAATACGCCCTCACCGATAAGGGCCTCGCGCTGTGGCCCGTCGTCCGCGGGCTCGCCTCCTGGGGAAATACCTACTACTCACCCGCCGGCCCCATCCGCCTACTACGCCACGACACCGACGGAGGCGCGCTCGACGACCACGGCCGCTGCACCCGCTGCGGCACGATCCCGCCCCCCGGCGAAACGATCGTCGAAGCGGGCCCGGGCTTCGGCGACGGCGGGGGCCGAACCGACCCGGTCTCCCAAACCCTCCACTTCCCTCACCGACTCCTCGAACCGATCCACGCCGACCGCTCCACGCCGACTGGTCCTTCCCGCCGCGCCGACCGAACGGACGACGGACCGCCTGACCCCAGGCCAGACCGATCAGTCGGCGTTTCGAGAGCCGCCGCCCGCTGAGTCGACCGTTAGGCTACGTCGCTGATGGCGACCCGTGGCCTCTATCAGCGTCACTTCTCCGGCGCCCAGCGTGAGCGCGCGCTGCTCTCCGCGGTCGGGTTCACCGGCGCCTTTGCGACCGCGCGCGCAATCACCCACTCCATCCGCGCCGGCGTGGGCCCCTTCGGGAACATCACGCCCGGCGGCAAGCACATTCACCACAGCACCTTCGGGATCCTGGGACTCCTCTCGATCGGCTTTCTCTGGACCCACCAGGTCTTCACCGGTCACGACGACCCACCGCGCTGGGGATCGCGGGTGACCGCCGCCAGCTATGGCATCGCCTCGGCGCTCACGCTTGACGAGTTCTCGCTGTGGCTGGACCTGCGCGACGACTATTGGTCACGCCAAGGGCGCAAGTCGATCGACGCGGTGGCGATCTTCGGCGGCATCCTTGCCATCACCGCGATCAGTGGACCGGCTCTGGACGAACTCGGCCTCATGCCAGAGGTGGTCAAGCGCTTGGCCCCGCTGGACATCGGCGCTCCCGACACTCAGTAATCCCCGGCTCTGAGCCGTGGTGGCTACGGGCCGGTGTTGACCGTCCAGACAAGGTTCAGGCTGTAGACCTCGCCCGTCTGGAGCTTGTGCAGGGTCGACGGAGTGTTGAGAGACATGGTGGCCGAGCCCGATGAGACCCAGGCGCCAGTGGCCACGGATGAGGAAGCGGACACGATCTTGACCGGCGTGCCGGTGTCGATCGGGCAGGCAACCGTGTTGCATTGATAGGCCGGCTTGGTGGTGCCGGTGGTCCAGGTGGCGGCGGCCGTGTTCAACGACAGCGAGTCGGGATCGAGCGTGAAGCCGCCCGGGACGTATCCCGCGCTGTCGGTACCGCAGCTGGTGTTGGGGCAGAACTGCTTGAACACAGCACTGTTGCCCGCGGAGGAGTCGCCGTTGACGGTCAGGTTCCAACCGACGTCGGGCGTGCCGCTACTGGTGACCTTGAAGCGGTTGGTGGTCAGGTTCCACGTTGTCGTCGTGGTCTGGGCCTGTCCGTTGAGCGTGATGCCGGTGAGCGCGGGGAGGTTGGTCGCCCGCGTCAGTGCCACGGTCTCCGCCGCCCGTGCGCTGCTCGCGAGGCCCAGCGTGACGAGTGCGACGGTCGATGCGATCACTGTGAATCTGGGGCCACAGCGTCCCGAGAGCCTTGCCCTTGCCAACATCGGAGCAGGGGCGTCCTAGCGCTGACCGGCGGTCGCGGGTCGCCGGCGGGGAGAGACCTTCGTCGCCGGCTGATGGCGTTGGCCGGCGGCGGTCACGCGGCCGAGCAGTTTCTGGGCAGTCGTCGCCTTGTTGGCCGTCGCGACCGCGATCCCGATCGGGACGCCTGCCAGGTCGGGGTGCCGCGCGAGCTGGGCCTTGAGGTCATCTCTCAGCGCGTTCGCGGCCGGCCGCGAGGTCTGCGGGCAGATGACGAGCACCCCCTCCCGGCGAAGGTCACAGACCCGGTCGCTGCGCCGCAGCCGCGCGTGGATCGTGCTGATGATCGTTGCCGCAGCGCGCCGGTTGCCGCTGATCAGGACGAGGCTCACCGGACGCTCGCCATCGGGCGCGAGCTGGCGATCGAGCAGCGTCAGACCTGCCGCTCGGTTCAGCGGCCGCCGTCGACGCTTGAGCAGTTGGCGCACGCCGATGCTCATCGCGAGCGCCAACAGCAGCAAGGCCAGCCAGCGCCACGGCGGGGTCGACTTCGGCAGCTTGCGTCCGCCGTAGTTCTGCTGCTTGACCGCCGCGGCATGGCTGAACACCACCCGCGTGTCCAGGCGCGCGATCCCGCCGGCATAGCGCAGAACGGCCCGGACCCGGTAGCTCGCTCCCGGAGTCGGCTGCTCACGCGAGGCGGCGAGGGGATAGCTGATGCTGGTACCGGAGACAAACGTGCCCGGCGCCACCGTCGCGGCGGCGACGACACGGCGTCCCGCGGTGACTCGCACCGATCCGTGAACGTTGGTGAGGATCACGTTGCCGGTGTTGCTGGCGTTGACGTGGAACACCAGACCCGACGGCTCCCGGCTGACGGTCGCCCCGCTGAACTTCACCATCGGGGCCCGCGGGCCCGGGAGCTTCACCTCGACGCCGATCGCGTAGCGGTCGGTCTCCCCGATCGCGATACCCCTGCTGACCTTCGCGGTCGATGTCTGGCCGAGCGCTTCGACCGCGACACCGCCGAGATAGTCACCCGACGTTGCGGCGGCGGGTATGTGGAGCGACACGGACACGCTCTTGCTGGCGTGACGTGGGATGACGATGATCCGTCGGCTGAGCCTCAGCCAGGTGGTGGGACCGTGGATCGCCCCACCTGTCTGCGCATAGGCGGAGCCGAGCGTGTTGGTGGTGATGGCGTCGACGGGGTCAACCCGCACCGTGACAGGCCGTGAGGTCGGGTTGACCACCTGGAGCGAGCCGGCCGTGACGGACTGCGCGGGTGACGCCGTGAGCTGGAAGTAGGGAGAGACGAGGCCCGAGGCCTGGTGCACCTTGACGATGATCGCCGGGCTCTCAGCCCACGCGGTCGCGGTCATGAGAGCAGCGGAGGCGAGGACTGAGACTGCGAGAAGCGACATCCCGCGCACGACGCGCACGATGCCGTTCTGACTGCGATAAGACGACTGCAACTCACTCCTCGCTTCGGTCGTGGGGAGCGAACCCGAGCGTCGCTCCCCGGTGCCGGTTCCTACGGTCCGCTGTTGATCGTCCACACGAGGTCGACGCGGTACACCTCGTTGGTCTGCAGTGTCCTCGTCGTCGACGGGGTGGACAGTGCCAGGCTCGTACCGCCCCACCCGGTGGTGGCCCACGTTCCCATGCCGGCGCCGCTCGCCGCGGAGGCGATCTTCACCGGCGACCCGCTGTCGACGTTGCACCCGCTCGCGCACTGCAGCGTCGGCCCGGTCCCGGTGCTGCCGTTCTGAGCGGAGAAGCTCGCGCCCGTGCTCGACAGCGTCAGCGAGTTCGCCGCCAGCGTCTGACCGCTGGTGACGTACCCCGGACCGGAGTCAGTGCCGCACGTGGCGTTGGGGCAGTACTGCTTGAACACCGGACTCTTGCCCGTGTTGCTGTTGCCGTTGACGGTCACGTTCCAGCCTGAGCCGCTTCCGGTCGCGTCCTGAACGGTGAAGTTCGTCATCGTCGTATTGGTGGTCTGCGCCTGGCCGTTCAACGTCAACGCGGTCAGCGTGGGAAGCGCCGGGGCTGACGAGAACGACAATGACCCGCCGGTCACGCTGAACTGCGTCTGGTCATTCGCGGTTGCGGCAAGGGCGCTCGCCGGGGCCAGCGCCGCGGCTGCGGCGACGGCTGCGACTCCACACAGCGCCTGCCTTGAAATTGAGATCACCCTTGCCTTGAACATCCGTGCTCCTGAATTGGTAACGGGCTGCCATCCGGGCGGCCCTCCATTGGGGCAAGCATCGGCAAATGGTCAGAATCCTTGAATGTGGTGTAGTGCGGTTCCGGATGCAGCTGTCGTGACGCCGCGCCACCAACACTCCGTCGAGGGCTCGAGGTTCTCGTTAAACGTCAGCTTTTAGCTTGCTACACGCGACTCCCTGCCTGTACCGACGTCCCGTTCGGGGACGTCTGTAATCGCGAGCCAACGTTCATCGAACGCGAGCGACCCGGCGCAGTGTCGGATCAGTGGATCTCGAAGTAGGTGGCGGCAAATGAGCGCGGGACCGTGCTCTGCTGGTGAGTCGTGCGGATCGGGTTGATCATCAGCTGGTAGCGCCCTGGGCACCAAGTGCGACGGCCGATTGCGCGGGGTGCCACCCGGTAGGTAGCGCGTGCGCCTGAGGCGGAGCGGGTGACGGGCCCGGGGCCGACGCGAGCCACCGGCGGTCGCGAGGCCCAGTACGCGCAGTTGGGGCCAGTCGGTCCAAACATCTCGGCCGCGGGGGCGGCAGCAGTGTGGGCGGTGACCGGAGTGTTATTGAGGCGGATGCGGAACGTGAAGGTCGTCGTGGCAGTGCCCGTGCGCGGAACGAGCAGGATCGCCGGCGGGTGTGCAACCGGGCTCTGGACCGGCGCAATGCCTCTGGGGATCGCGTCGAGGCTGGAGACCGTCCCCTCGGCCACCACAGTGCCCGTACTGCCTAGGTCAAAGAACACCCCCGTTGACCCGGCGCGGAGCGCCCCCGTCCGGTCGTCGAAGGTCATGGAGTACCCCTGGGCGGTGATCGCGACCTCGTCGCGGCCGGCTGCCCGCCGCGCTCGCGTCACCTGCGCGCCGGGCAGGTCACGAGCGACGTGGTAGAGCGCGAGCACCAGCGGCCGGGGCACGGGCGCCATGTCTAAGTCGGCGATGGCGAGCAGCGTCTGGGCGACGCGTCGCGAGAGAAACACCCGCCGCAGCCGGGCCCGCTGGGCGGGGGTGTGCTGGCCGTGTCCGAGATAGGCAGCGAGGTCGCGTAGATCCTCGGCGGTCACCGCTTGACGGAGACGGGCGCCCAGCGCGCCGGCGTCGCTGGGGAGGGCGGCGACTTGGCCAGTGGTGAAGAGACCGTCACCCGGATCGCGTGGGTTGAAGGGGACGCCGTCAAACGCGCCGGTGGCGTTGGTCTGAGGCGGCAGCAGACCGTCGCCGGCGATCACGACATCCAAGGAGCCCGGCGCGTGGCCCGGCGTGGTTTCGCGCAGCCGCCAGCTGCCATCGGTACCCACCCAGTTCTCGACCGTCGTTGACCGTGCCGCGAGGCCGGAGTTGGGGCTCGCGGAGATGATCGCCCGGGTGTAGCGGTAGGACGTCGTGGCGTGTGCGCCGGCGACACCCCTGACGCCCGCTGCGGGATCGTGTCTGGCGCGACCTCCGTCTGATACTGCGGCCCACACCAGGGCGACGAGTACGGCGAGGCCGACTCCGGCCGCGACGGCGGCGCGGCGGCGGCGTTGGCGGTGACGCGCGTGTCGCCAGGCCTCCTCGATCAGCGCGTCGATCTCGTCGGGCTGGGGAGTGCGGGGTGGAGCTGTCGCGCTCACATCTTGATCAATCGCCACAATGAAACTAAGATAACTAGCATTATGTTCTCCGTCAAGATCGACCAGGCCGACCCAATCGACCTGCATGAGCAGGTCGCCGCGGAGATCCGACGCGCGATCGCCGACGGTGAAGCCAGTCCGGGCGAGCGTCTCCCGCCCGCCAAAGATCTGGCCGCCGTCATCGGCGTCAACACCAACACCGTGCTCCGCGCGCTGCGCGTACTGCGCGACGAGGGACTGCTCGAGTTCCGCCGCGGCCGTGGCATCACCGTGACCGGAACCCCTGACCGGAGCGTCGTCCTCACCCAAGCCAAAGCCCTCGTCGCGCTCGGCCGCAAGCACGGCTACGCACGCGACGAGCTCATCGACATCCTCCAGTCGATCGGATGACGGCCGTCACGCCGAGCCGCTGGCGCCCCGGCTACCCCACGTTGAGTGTTGCCATGGCGTCGAACGCCAATCTGGGTCGCCACCCCAAGCCTTGATAGCCGCTGCCGGGCCCGTCCGGGAGCATCGACACCAGCCCGTAGCTGGCCAGGTCGACGTCCTGATCTGGATTGCTGCTGGTCGGCTGGTGATAGCCGGCGAACGTAAACCAGAATGCGAGGTCCAGCCCCTCCTCAACGAAGATCCGGTTCAGCTCCTGCATGTATCTGACCTGTTCGGACTCGTCGCGCTCGTACCGCGCTTTGAGCGTGGGGACACCGCCAGAGTCGTACTCCGCGATGTCCCAGCCAAGGCCGCCCTTATCGGCGGCGCCGACGTACGGGCAACACCCGTATTCGGTCGCGACGACCGGCTTGCCGTGACGAAACCGCTTGCGCAGATCTGCGCGGAACGACCTGGCGTTGCGCACATCGCGGTAGGCGTCGACGCTGACGATGTCGAAACGCGACCAGTCAACCCGCTCCCACGACCCGGCTGCGTAGGTCAGCAGTCCACCGAACCGGCCGCGGACGGCATCCACGACCTCCGCCAGGAACACGTTCAGCCGCTTGGGCAGTCGAGCGAACGACGCGTACAGCCGGGGGCTCGGCTTCCCGAGGCGTGCGATCCGATCATACGAATTCGCGCCCGGCAGGAAACCCGGGTTGAACAACGTGATCTCACACCCGGTCACCAACACCACATTCGCGCCCCCGGACCGAAGGCGCTCGGCACGGTCTGCGCAGTCGCGAAACACCTCAATCAGATCGGCCTGGCTCACCTCCGGCGCAAAAGGAGCGAACCACACCTCCAGCCCCTCGGCCGCTGCAGCCTCAGCCGCGATACTGATCCGCGCTGGTGTCGAGCCGCTGACACGAACCGCCGTGCATCCCAACTGATGCGCGATGACCCGCATCTCCGCGGCGACGACAGCCTGGTCGAAGACTGGCCGGCTGTCGTGGTTCCCCGGCAGGAAGCCGGTGTCGTAGTTGACGCCCTTGCCGCGCACCAGGCTCCCTCCATCAGCGATCGTGCCCTCCACAATACGAGGATCCTCAACACCGCCGACCGCCCACGGGCTCCGGCGCTCTCCCTGATCTAGCCGCTCGAGCAGAGCCTCAGGGTCCGCGCGAGGATCGCGTCGCCGTGGTCACCTCCGCGCGAGTGCTCCCAGATCGCCTGTCCGAGACCGTCGGGTGAGATCGCGACCGCCCAGTCGTCCTCGGCGGCGTTGAGGTGGACCTGCGGGCACCATCGCCGTCCGGCCGGGCGGACCGCGGCGGCGCTCCAGATGGCGGCGAGATCACCTCGTCCATCAGCGACCAGCCGAGGGTCAGCGCCCGGCCCGCGATCCCGGAGCGCCACGAGCTGCCCGTTCGGCGAGAGGTCAGCGTCTTCGATCCCGTGCTCTGCGCTCCATAGGACGGTCGCGTTGCCGCGGTCGTCGGCCGCGATCACTGGATCACGGCCCGCTGAGGGCAGCGCCATCGACTGCGGACTGCGCCAGTCCTGAGACGCGCGCAGGATCGCCACGCGTGGGTAGAACGTGTCGTCGTGCGGCCACTGCCAGACGATGAACGCGGTGCCGTGAGCGTTGATCGCGACGCGCGGCTGGGGCTCAAAGATCCACCCGTCGCCCTGCAGTCGATAGTTGCCAGCAAGTCCGAGGTTCACTTTCGGCAGCCACGACGCCCGGCCCGGCGGCTTGACGGCGGCATAGACGTGACCCGTGGCCGCCGATGAGATCCCGCCTCTCAGCTCCTCCCACACGGCCACCGCAGCACCATCCGAACTGACAGCGAACGCCTGCAGTCCAGCGCGCGGCACATTGACCGGTGCCGACCACGAGCCAGCCGTCGCGGGATGCTCGGCAACGTAGAGGCCATGCGACGTCACCCACGCGGCGAACGCGTCGCCGCGGCCGTCCATCCCAACCTGCGGGATCTCCGACACGCCGCTGTCGAGGCGGGTGGAAAAGAGTGTCACTGGAGTGGGCCACTCGGTGGCCCCTGCCCGACGGTAGCTCGCTTCCACGTCCTGCGGGGAGCTTGACCGCCCTTGAGTCCAGAGGATGACTGCAGCGCCCGACGAAGACGCCGCGATCTGCGGCTCCCATTGACCCGGAACTGATCCATGAAGCCCCACCGCCCGGGTCCACCGGCGGGTCGCGGCAGACCAGTGCGCGGTCGTGATCTTGCGATCAGCCCAGACGGCATCAAATCCCTTCGTCCCATCGGCAGCGACGGCCGGATATCCAGGAAAGACACTGGACCCGAGCATCGTTGACGGCCCGCTCGCGCCTCGAGGTGACGCGAACGCAACGCCGAGACCGACCAGCACCACGACCACCCCCAGCGTGACGGCACCGCTCATCGTCACACGCCATCCAGCACCGCCCCGCATGCCCCTCATCTCAGGCTCAGCCCGAGCCCGGGGGCGCGGCCCTGTCCGATGTCATAGCGGCCCGCTCGCGGGTGCTCGCTACGAGACCCTCCGACGGGTGACGGGTCATATGTCGCAGGCTAACGCGCCACTCCAGCAGCCGCTCTGGTACCGCAAGGCCGATGCCGGCTCAACCCGCATCGCTCACCGGACGCGTAGGCCTGCCGCCGCCGGTCGCGACGCTGGGAAGGGCGGACCGCGTTGCGCGACTGTGTGCGCCCTAGGACCCGGAGGTCGGCTGGACGATGGCCGGGTTGGGCGGGAAGCACGTCGGGAGCGGCGGCTTCATCGCTCCGATGAACACCAGCAGTTGCCCGCTCGGGGTGTAGCCCGCAGCGAGGACTCCGTCAAATCCGGGGGCGAGATACTTGTGACCTTGATTGGGCGTGAACGTCAGCTTGTCGCTTGCGGCCGAGTTGGGGAACGCCGGCACCGCCATGCTCGTCTGGCAGTGCTGCGTGATCGGGATCACGGTCTCGTCGACCCCCATCGCGCGAAACCGTGCGTTCAGCTCAGGGATCGCGGCCTGCAGATCGTTGATCGTGACCGTGATCGAGCCGTCGGCGTTGTGCGTCAGCGCGTAGGCCGGCGGAGTGCTTGCCGTGGCTGACACCAGCAGCACGACCGCGGTCGCCACGGCGGCAATCGCCCCGAGCGCAGAGGTCGTGATCACCACCGGCCGACGGAGAGCGTCGCGCACCGGCCATCGCCGACGTGCCGCGGCCCTGCTGTGCTGAGACGCGATCTCGTTGGCGCCGTGCTCGTCGGCCAGGTAGGTCCACAGTCGATCCTCAAAGGTGTTCATCGCGCACTTCCTTTCTGAGCCGGGCTCGCGCCCGGTGGAGTCTCACTCGTAACGTTCCGGCGGGCACACCCAGCACACGAGCGGCGTCCCGTGGCTCCAGGCCGGCCAGGTCCACCAACTCGAGCGCCTCGCGCTCCAGCGCCGGCAGCAGCGCACACCTCGCCAGCAGTTCCCGTCCCTGTCGCTGCGCGTCGATTCGTTCCGCCAACTCGTCGGTCTCGTCGGCGTCAAGGACGAGCCTCCCGCCAAGCTGCTCGATTGCCGCCCGGTTGCCCGACAGCCCTTCGCACCAGCGCGCAAACACCCGCCGAGCGATCGCGATCAGCCACCCGGATGCTGAGCCTCGTGACGGGTCGAAGGTCCCGAATGACCCGACCGCTTCAACGAAGGTTTCAGAGACAAGGTCGGCGACGACCTGCGGCTCAGTGCAGCGTCGCGCGAAGTACGCCGTGATCAACCCGACACACTCCCGGTAGACGACAGCGAACTCCGACGACGCCGTCGGCGCCCGCTTGGATCCGGTCAAGCTCACGTCCATAGATTGGGCGATCAGCCTGCGAGCGTTACACGCTGCCCAGCTCCGAACCGCCGGTTCACAGCCAGGGGCGCATACAGGCGATCCGCCCGCCCCACCCGCGGCGCTAACCACTAGCCATCGCGGCCGTTTGGTGAGATCCTGAGCTTGGTGCGGGTGACTGACCGAGCAAAGAGCAGGACCCGGGGCTCTTAGACCTGCCGCGCTGCATGCCCTTCGAGGGCCAACAAGATGCGCGCCCCACTTGTCGCACCCGCACCACCTCTCAGACGCCGGGTGTGCTCGGCCCCTGGCGGGGCCCGCGTCTACCCGGCTAAGGCAGCCACGAAGGACGCTGCGGATCCGACTCGCCGCCACCCATGCGTCAGGTGTGACAAGAGTGTGACAACTGCTCACCCGCGATCACCGTCCGTGATACACCGCAGGGCATGGACGATCCGATCAACATCTACATCCCTGCAAGCGCCGACGACCCCCGTGATATCGGGCCCGACCTACCGGGGATCCTCGTCCGCCGCGGGCCGGCGCTGCATCCCGAGGAGATCACCACCGTGAACGGAATCCCGGTCACGAGCGTGGCCCGGACGCTGGTCGACTGCGCGGAGTGCTGCGAACCGGAGGAATTGAGGCAGATGTTCCTCAACGCGCGCGAGCGCGGGCTGCTCGACGTGGCAGCGGTGAGACGATCACGCTCGCGGGTCGAGTGGCGCCCGTCGCTGGCGATGTTCGATGCCGTGTTCGCCGAGTTCGACGATCAGCGGCGCACACCTGAGTAAATGATCGCCGGAAGTTGACGCTGGCGGCCACTCAGACTAAGAAAAGCCTCGCTGTGCTGGGCTTTTATTCCATAGCGGGACGCGGGGTTCGAGTCCGCGATCGGGTTATGAGCCGCCCGGGCTCACATGGTCGCTCGTGCGCGCCAGTGCCCGTGTTCCCCATCCATAGACGGTTTGAGTGTTTAGCGCTGGCCACCTGTCGCCGGGTGCGGGGAGTTCGTTTGACGCTCGTCTGAATCCCTGGTTGGAGGCGCCGAATCGTCTAACTGGGTCTGAGAATCGTTTAGACCTCACGTTCGCTGGAGCTGCCACTGAAACGATCTGAGCCGGTCGCTTCGCTCGCTACCGGCGCCGCACGAAACGAGCACAGTGCGGCACGATGAACTCAAGCTGGCCGCGGGCCGGCGCAAAGACGATCGCCTCCTGGATGAGGCTCTCGCGGATCTTCGTCACTGCCTCCGGCTTCCGGCCCAGGCTGCGGGCAATCGCGGCGCTTGACACGGGCCCGTCACCGAGGGCCGCCATCGCGTACACGTAGGCTCGCTCAGATCGATTGAGGCGTCCCAGTCGCACCTCGAAGAAGCTCTCGTCAAGCTCGCCCTCCGCGAGCGGAATCGCTGACTCAACAGCGGCTCTGGTGATGTGTGGGCCGTCTCGCTCGCGCCATGCCCACCGTCCGACTTCCTGCAAGAAGTAGGGATAGCCCTCCGTATAGGCGACTGCGATCTCGAGCGCGTCCTCATTCCAGATCACTCCCTGGCCACGGGCAGGATCAGCAAGCGCCGAGCGAGCAGCCTCCACTGGCAGTGCGCCCAGTTGCGCGCGGAGGAACATGCGCTCGGCGTAGGTCTTCGCCTCACCAGTCAGTGCCGGAACGAGTGGCAAACCTCCCGCCACGAAGGCAACGGGGAGAGCCTTCTGCTTGGCACGGTGCAGTGCCATGATCAGCGCCTCGTAGTCCGCTGCGCCAAGGTTGTGTAGCTCATCAAGCACGACGGCAAAACCAACTCCTGCCTCGGCGGCCGCCTCGCCAACTGAGATGAGCACGTCACGCAGGTCATCTGCGAGGTCGCCGGAGTCGGCGTGGCCGGCCAGCGCATCTACGCCGAGCTTGAAGCCGACCCCACCGGGGAGAGTCACCTCGAACGAAGTCAGGATCTTCATCGCCCGGCGCAGGCGATCGCCGGCTTTCGCCCTCACCGACAGCTGCCGTAGCGCGCGACTCGCACTACGGCCGATGAGCACCGCAACCGCTGAGTCGCGGGCTACCTCTTTGCTCTCCGCCGGCCAGCCGGCCTCAGCACATGCGTTCTCGAACTCATTGAGCATCACCGTCTTCCCAACGCCTCGAAGCCCCGTAATCAGAAGATGCCGCTCGGTCCCGCCCGCCTGGAGCTGGGTGATGATGCTCTGAAGGTGTTCAAGCTCGCGATCGCGTCCAACGAGCGCGGGCGGACGGACGCCCGCATCAGGGGTGTACGGGTTGAACGAGCTCGATCGAAGGTCCATCCGCTTCTATACCACAATATACCTTGATTGCGGATAGAAGGGGATAGAACTCCATGCGAACTCGCCAGATCACGCGAGCGCAGCGCCGCATCCCCTGCGCGATGGGAAACACCACACCCCATGCCCCTCTATCCCCTTCCATTCCCAAGTCGCACATAGATCGGGATAGACGGTCACAGATCATCGACCGGACACGCGCGTCCGGCCCGCACCGCTTGACACAGCCCGAAAACGACGAGAGCCCCGTAGTGGCTCGTGCGCGCCCCTGACCGTCACTACCGGCGTGTCCGCCGCCCGGAGCGTCCAAATCCGGACAAATGTCGCCGAGTGGTGGGACGTTCGTTTCACCCTGGTTGGGATCTCGACTCTCTTGAATCAGTCGAGCTAACGGTACGCCAGCGACTCCTCTCCTCCGAGGGGGAATGTGGTCAGCTTCGAGCTGCCGTAGATGGATCTGTCGCCTTTTCTGTAGACTGGCTCAGGGATGAGCACCACGATTAGGGTTAACGAGCAGACCCGCGACCGCTTTGCTCGGCTCGCCGACGCTACGGGACGGCCTATGTCGCAGCTGGTCGACGAGGCCGCGGAAGCGCTCGAACGTCGCCTCTTCTTCGAGAAGCTCTCGTCCAGCTTCGAGACGCTCCGAGCCGACCCCAAGGCCTGGGCCGAGGTTGAGGCTGAACGTGCGATCGAGAGCGGCGCACTGGCCGACCGCTCGTCTTGAAGCCGCGCCGCGGAGACGTCTGGCTGATCGACTTCGGAGATCCGGTCGGACGAGAGCAGGCAGGGATCCGACCTGCGGTCGTCGTCTCAGCGGACCTGTTGAACCAGGGGCCGGCCGGGGTCGTCGTCGTGGTGCCATTGACGACGGCCGCTCGCGGGCTGCCGTCCCACGTCGAAATCAGCCCTGAGCACTCCGGGCTGGACGAAGTGAGCTATGCGAAGGGCGAGGATGTCAAATCGGTATCGGAGCAGCGCCTCGTCAATCGACTCGGCTCTGTCGATCCTGCGCCGCTATTCGAACTCGCCAGGGTGCTCCGCTTCCTGCTCGACCTCTAGTAGTCCCGCTCCGCCAACTCCCGCTCCAGCTGGCTCCAGCGCTCGACCGATACGACCACCGACTAGCTCGCGCATAGCGAACCGTCTAGTTCGCAAGTCGCGAACCTAATCGGCTCTGCTGAGCGAGCCCACTCGCAACCGGATGTCGTGGATGATCATCACTCAGGCCGAACGCCCCATGCGGATCGGCCGGCTGAGCGCCGGGCCGATCTGCTCGCCACGCTGCAGATAGCGGTTAGGTCTCGGGGTCGACGAGCTTCAGTTGGCTGTCGACTCGCCGCGCGCGTTTGATGGTGACGGTGCCGTCGTAGATCTCGGGTTCGTGGAACGCTTGCATCAGCTTGTGATGGGCGCGGTGGCGAAGCGCCTGGTGCTCGTGGTGGACAGCGGCGGCGTACTCGGCAGGATCGGTGGGGCGCTCTTCGGGGAGCCGGCGGGCAAGGATCTGGTGCGCAGCCCACGCGTAGACGGCGTTCGCGGCCGCTTCAACCTCGAGCATCCGGTACGGCACGTACTCCGCGACCCGCTTCTTGGTGTACCCGCCGCGGCGGGCAGCGCGCTCGAGCTCCCGGAATTCCTTGCGGCCCTCATAGACGGTGACGATTCCGGTCTCGGGGTCGAACTCGGCCTCGATCAGCTGGTCCTCATCCTTGCGGGCGATCTCTCGTACCCACCCCGACGCCCGGTGGCGGACGATAATGACCTCCAGCTGTGCCTGATGCTCGCCAGCGGTTGCCGTGACGACGAGGCGGGAGCCGGGTTCGACAATCACCTTCGCGCGGATGCTCCCGGCAATTGCGGAGAGTCCGCGTGCTCCGGGCTCGGAGAACTCGGTGCTGCGTAGGGAGAGCGAGAGGCCGGGGTCGGTGTCCACCTGGACCTTGGTGCCGGCGGGCACCTGGTCAGGGTTGGCATGGATCGTGATCGTGCGCTGCTCGCCGGGGTGCATCCGGATCGGGGACTGCTTGAAGAACAAGGCTGCGAGCACCGGGGATGCTGGCGGCGCGGCTGCTTCGCGGTCGTTGGTCTCGTCGGAGCCATCGGGGTCGACAGTCTCCGGACTGTGTTCGTCTGGCGCGGCGCTCGCGGGCGCGCTGCCAGGCTCGCGGCCGCTGCTGCCGGGATGGTCAAACGCGGCCTTGAGCGCGTCGTTGAGCGCGCGCAGGCCGACCTGGTCGCGGGCGGTGATCGCGCGGGCCGTCCCGATCAGGTGGGCGCCGGCACGACGTTCCTCATCGGCCACGATCGGCTTCAGGACGCGGTCGATCGTCGCGTAGAGATTCTGCACGAGGCGGTGGTGCTCGTTCAGGCCCGAGCGGTCAACCTTGACCACCAGCTCCGGGCGCGGCGCATCCAACGCGCGGCGCTGCAAGGCCTCGATCTGCTCACACACCACCTCTCCATAGAGATGCCGGGCGCCCGCTCGGCCCTCACATCCCGCCAGCGTGTTCTCGTGCGCGGCCCGGCCAGAACGGATCGTCAGCCCACCACGGCGGGTGGCGCGCGAGAACCCAGCCGACAACGCCTCAGTAGCACGCCTGACGGTGATTCGGGCGGTGACGCCGGGCGTGACGTCGATCTCATCATCAAACAGCACCGGCCGCTCCGGGTCTGGCTCGGGGGCCGGGTAGGACACAAGCTCCAGCGGCGCGCCAGGCAGCTCGAGATACAGCTCCCTGCAGGGGTCCTCGATGACCGGACGCAGCTGCACCAATTGCGAGACCAGCGTCCGCAACCGCCCCGCCGCCGGCAACCGCGGATCGGCGAGCGGGACCGTCACTCGGGTCCCGGACTCCGACACCCCGAGTGCCTGGAGATCCTTGCGCTCAGCGGCGCGGTCCTGAACGTGCACGAACGCGTACGGGTCATCGCCCGGCGCCGGGAAGAACCACGACTCGACCATCCGCCCGTCGCGGATCCCCTCGATCCGGCCCGCGCCCTGCGCCAGCCACACATCCCGCAACCCGCGGCCGAACAGGCCGCGCTGACCATTACGCGGCGGCGCGACTCCCAGCGAGCCAAGGCGCTCATCGACCAGATCAGCGTGGACCCCTTCCCCGTCATCGCTACAGCGCAGCTCGTGCCTCCAGCTGACCAGCGCCGGGGAGCGCAACGGCCGCAAACGTTCCCGCCAACTCTCTAGGAACGCGGGATCAGGGTCGCCGAACCCCAGCACAATCCGACCGCGATCTCGGCCCGACGCCGTGATCGCCGCATCGGAGTTCGTCACCAGCTCCGGGATGATCTGCACCAGATCGACGCCACCCTGCGCAAAGTTCTCGCGGAAGTACCGACCGCGCGCCCGGCCGACCCGCACCTGACCAAGATCGAACCCCACACTTGTGCTCATCACGCCAAGTATCCCGGGCGTTGCATGGAGCCGGGCGCTCGTCGTTCAGTCGAACTCGTAAGCGCTTGACGGCCTGGCGGCACGCGCGACAATCGCGCCGAGTTCGTGACAGGGCGCCCCGGCGCGTCACGCGGCGCTCGGCGACTCTGGGTGTTGCCGGCCGGCGCGCGTCGCCGGCGCGCACCAGCGGTCACCGATGCGCGGGGAGCTGCTCGCCGACGACCCGGCTCAGCGGCCCGAAGACCGCGCATCAAACACTGTGTCTGGTACCCACGAGTGGTACCCATGTCCACCGCTTCAGTAGGTATGGCAGGCCCATGAAAAAGAAAAGGCCCGCAAACGCGGACCTTTTCGAGAGTAGCGGGGGCGGGATGCGAACCCGCGACCTTCGGGTTATGAGCGGCGGTTGAATCGTGCTTGTCGCTCGATACCCGTGCCCGCCGTGCCGCCCCGTCCAGCAGCGCTATGGCGCTGGTCCGGCCACGTGTCGTCACATACTCTGAAGTTCGTTTGACGCTGGTTTGATCGCGTGAGCCAGTTATGCCGCTACGCGGCGTCGAACGCCGCGATTTCTTCCTGAAGCAAGTCGCGAAGGTCTTCCTCAGAAGAAGCGAAGTAGCTCCCGTGCGTCAGCTTGACCGTCTCCAGAGAGTCGGATCCCACCAGAACGATGTCGTAGTTGGAGTCGCCGCGATGCTCGGCCTCAGCGGCCTCATACGCAGCCACGGCGGCGGCGTAGTCGGTCCCGAGGTCACGGACGTCAGTGGCACCCGCCCGCACGTCCATCGTGAGGAGGAACTGTCTGATCTCGCTAGGGGACATCCTCGTCCGAATGGTAGTAGTGGGCGGTCGCGTGGTACAGCCGCGAGATCTCTCGCCGGAGCTCGATTGGTAGCGGTTGCCCAGCACGTGCCGCAGCCATCTGCTCGGCAACGAGCCGATAGTAAGCTCGCAGATCGTCTTCACCGCCCCCGAACTTGAGGGGCTGACCCAAACGGCGGGCGTCCCGCTCGACGGACTGCGCCCAACGGTCCTGCCAGCCGGTACGGAGCTGGATCTCGATGAAGCGATCATCCTTGACGACGATCACGTGTACCGCCCGATAGCCGTCTGACTTTGGTCCAGGCTCCTGCCCGTCAATGTACTGACGCAGCCGGCGGACGTTCCAGCGCCTCTTCAACGAGGCCACGACTCCGTCCACCATCGTCTGTTCGGGCAGCACGGCTCGAACTCCGCCGATGTCCTCCATCTGGGTGAGCGTCCCCGGATGACGGTCGAGCTTCTCAACGATCGTGTCGAAGCGCTTCAGCCGCTGCGTCACGGAGCGCTCATCAGCACCGGCCTTGCGTAAGTAGTAGCGGAGGCCCGCGGCGACCTTCGAGAGCGGCACGGCATGCAAGCCACGCCAGTAGTCGACGATCTCCCGCGCGGCGTCCAACTCGGGGTCGTCCGGCGGCCGGACCCCGCCGCCGGAGGACTTGCGAAGGCGCTCGCCCGCTCGGTTCACGGCTCGCTTCGAATAATCCTGCTCAGCCATGCTCGCCAGCGTGGCACTCAACCCGGCGGTAATCCTTCGTGCGTCCCCGCCTACGCCGCAGCGACACTACGTGCCACTTCGAACAACTCCTCGGGCATCTGTTCGGGGAGCTTCCACGTGAACGCCACCGGCCGTTCACCGCGGTGGTCGACGTACGTCACCGGGCCGAGGAACGTGAACGGCTGCGTCCCGAGCTCTGAACGCCGCTTCTCGCGGACGAAGAGGAGGACGCTTCCACCGCGTTGCTGATGCTCAATCCACCGACGGACACGCCGCTGCTGTGGGGTCTGCGTCGACTGCGACTCCCAATGGAACAGATCGCGGTTGATCGCGTAGTCGCGGTACATGGTCGTCGGTGAGTAGTCGCGCTCCGTCTTTTGAAGGTCGACGAAGAACGCGTCGTACCTCTCGTCGGATGTTGCCGTGAGCCCCTCGCGTGAGGGCGGTGGCTTGACGCCCTCACCGATTCCGAGCGCGGCGAGCACATCTGCCCGCGTGTACGCCGCATGAAGCACGAGAGGGATCTCGGGCGCCAGCTGAGATGGCCGGGCGCGTGTCGCCGAGTTGCGATCGAGCAGTTCGAGCAGTTCCACCACCTCGCGTCGCACGTCCTCTTCGAGCCAGAGCGCTAACACAAAATCGTCGAGCGCCGCGAACCCGCCGCTTCCCGAACCTAGTTTCCACGCGAGCATGGTCAGCAGGCGTCGCTGGCGCTCATCGAGCGATGCCGGCGACGGCGGCTCCGCATCTCCGAGAAGCGAACCGTAGAAAGCGGCCCGCTCGGGGTCGTCAATGTGCGTCAGCCGGCTGAGCGCCTTCAGCGTCTTGGCCTCGAACTCAGAATCCGTTGCGCCGACCGTCGAGTGATCCGCTTCGCGCCTCAGCTGAGTCCACGATCGCCCGCTCTTATAGACGTCCTCGAGGCGGTGGTCGTGCTTTGCCAGAAAGTCGGTGAGCCGGGTCCCATCCGGCTCGCGTTTCAGATCATCGACCAGGGTTGACCAGCGGGAACGGCGGACCGCCGCCCTCAGATTGCCAAGGATGATCTCACGGCTCTGCTGGTCAAGGTCGACCGTGCACCCGGCGGGCAGGAACGGAAACTCCTCCTCGACCTGCTTGAGGATCCTGCCCCTGCGCGCGTCCAGGATGGCCCGCAGCCGATCCTCGAAGCGGAACTCGCGGTGTTGCTGGCCGATCAGATCGATCACGGTGAGGCTGCTCTTACCACGGGCGCGGCGTAGGCCGCGCCCCAGTTGCTGGGTGAACACGGTGGCCGATGTCGTCGGGCGGAGCAGGAGGACCGTGTCGACGTCGGGAACGTCGACGCCCTCCCCCAACACCTCAACGGAGAACACGCAGCGGATCCGGCCGCCTGCCAGGTTGTCGAGCGCCTGATCCCGAATCTCGCTGGGGTCCTCGGCGGTCAGGGCGACGCTCTCCAGTCCGGCATCCGTGAACGTCCGGGCCATATAGCTCGCGTGCTCTTTCGAGACGCAGAAGCCAAGCGCTCGCATCTGGCCTGGATCCAGGACGATCCGCTGGATGGCCTGAAGCAGCTTCGCCACCCGGATGTCGTCGCCGGTCAGAACGTTGCTGAGCTCCGCCGGCGTGTAACCCCCGCGCCTCCAGGTCAGCTGACGAAGATCGGTTCCGTCAGCCACACCGAAGTACTGAAAAGGCACGAGGAACCCTTGGTCGACCGCCTCCCACAGCCGCAGCTCGACGGCGATCCGGTAGTCGAACCACTCGGTCACGTCGCGACCGTCCAGACGCTCCGGCGTCGCGGTGAGGCCGAGCAGTTCACGCGGCCGAAGATGGCTCAGCAGCCGGTCGTAGCTGTCAGCGGCGGCATGATGAAACTCGTCGACGATCAGGACGTCGAACGCATCCGGCGCAATCTCGCGGATCCGCTGATCCTGAAGCGATTGGATCATCGCGAACACATGACGCCCAGTGGCAACGCGGCCAGCGCCGTGCTTCTCGCCGAAGGAACCGCGCCGGAGGACAGCCCGGAAGGCGGCGAGCGACTGATCCAGGATCCGTTCCCGATGCGCGACGAATAGCAGCGAGAGGTCCCCGTAGCGCTCAATGAGCTGCCGGTAGTCGAGCGCGGCGACCACCGTCTTACCGGTTCCGGTCGCCGCGACGACGAGGTTGCGGTGCCGATCTTGGCGGTCTCGCTCGACCATGAGCGCGTCGAGCATGCGCTGCTGATGCGGGTACGGTCGGACGTCGAGGTTGGCGAAAGAGATCGTCGTGGCCTCGCCCAGGGACCGCTTGTCGTGCTCCTGAAGCGCACGTGCGAGGTCCTCCCCCCGCGTCTGGGGGTCGTAGGACTCGAAGTGCTCCGAGGCCCAGTGACTCTCGAACATCATCCGGACCCGGTCGATCACATGGCCTGCGTCCATGGACGACAGTCGAACGTTCCACTCGAGCCCGTCGAAGAGTGCTGAGTGCGACAGGTTTGATGATCCGACGAATGCGGTCGTGAGGCCAGAGCCTCGCTCCAGCAGCCATGCCTTGGCGTGCAGCTTTGTTGTCCGCGCGTCGAAGGCCACCTTGATCGCTGCGCCGAGCCGGAACAGCTCGTCGACGGCTTGCTTCTGGGTGGTGCCCATATAGGTCGTGGTGATGACCCGGACCCGACCACCACGACGTACGACCTCCTCCAGAGAATCACGCAGGTGGCGCACGCCGGTCCAGATCACGAACGCACACAGGAGATCGACCGAGTCCGCGGTAGCCAGCTCCGCCTTCAATTCGGACCCGATGTTGGGCTGCCCTTCCGCGTTGACCAGGAGATCACTCTGACTGAATGGGGTCGCCGGCAAAGGCGGCAAATCGAGCGGCTGCCCAGTCGGCGCCCGAGCCTTGATCCCGTCCAGCACTCTCGCCGGGACGACGACCTCGGTCTGCGCCCAGTCAGCGGCATCGGGCACGATCTGACGCAGCAGTTCGTTGAGCCGGTTCGCCTGGACATCAGCGTCGTCGTCGAGCGCGAGTTGGCGTGCGATCTCGGCCATCGCGTGCCGTGCCAGCCGCGCCGGCCCCTCAGCCGGGTCAAGCGAGGCTTCCTGGCGGAACTCGGGGTCGAGTCGCCGGAGCAACTGCTCCAGCGCGCGGGTTATGAGGTGATCTCGGGGCCCCGGTTGCAGCCCGTCCAGGTTGGCCACGGCGGCACCCTACTGCGCCGCCGGCCGCCGGTCGATGTCCGCGACGCGGAAGGTTGCGTCGGCGGTACGTTTGACATCCGTCTGACACGGCCCGGAAATGACAAGAGCCCCGGAGGTTCGGGGCTCTTCTTTTACTGCAATTTCCAGCGACTTCGTGAATACGGCTGTTGCAGAAATGCCGAGAGTCCAAGAACGACGGGCAATCGGGATCGGCTAGCCCCCAGTTGAAAACACATGCTAAGTGGTGGGATGACCCGTTTCGGGCGCTCGCCGGGCGTTCCGCACGATGGCGCGTGCAGGCGCTACGTTCGCCTCATGGAAGCAGCGGTCGTTGGCGAGGGATTCATGATGCGACTGGTAGCCGAGCGATTCGAGCGGGCTCCCAACGGCGACTACCACGATTCGAACTGGATCACCGGTGCTGTTGAGCTCGATCTCGTCGGCTACAGCGCACGGCAGGCGGTGGCGTGGCAGGCAGAGGACCTCCATGCTTTCGCTCGCGCCCTCACGACGCTCGAAAATGAGCTGTCGGGAGTAGCCGAGCTGGTCACCCTCGAAGACCAGGTCAACCTCAAGATCACGCTCGACCACGGCTCGGGCCTCCTCGAAGGAGGCGTCCGAGAGCACGCCCGCGCCGCGCTGCTGTTTGAAGGCCTCAGGACAGACCAGTCCCACATCCGGATGGCTGCGGCTCAGATGAGGGCTATCGCCGACGCCTTCCCGGTCCGAGACGTATGACGCCGCCCGCGGCGACTCGGCCGCGGATCAACCTCGGATTCCGAACCCGAAGGGCCGGGCGACGAGCAATCCGTTTATGAGAGGGCGACGACGAGCGCGAGCGCGACCAGGAACAGAGCCGTGCACACCGCCCAAGTGCGGACGAGTGGTGCCAGGCCATCCCCGGCGGTCATCCGGGCGGCGAGGCGCACGAGCGCATCCGGCTGGGCTGCGTCAGAGCGATTGGCTTCCATGCCGTAAACGTGCACACGCGCTCGCCGTCGCATCCCGTTCTCACGCAACGGGCTCCGCGACCGAGTTAGGTGGTGATCAGGACAGCAGGGTAGGAACCTTGACGACCTCAGCGACTACGTTGCGCCCCACCCAGTAGATCCTCGACAGGTTGATCATGGCGTCGAAGAAGACCTGCTGGGCGACGTGCGCGAGGGGCCAGGCGTCGAGCTTGTCGGACTTCTCGTTTCCCTTGTGGAGGTACTTGCCGTGCAGGAAGAGGTCGATGAGGACGGCTGGAGTTAGGTCCTCGGTATCGGCGATCGAGCCGTCCTCCCGTGCGCGTTCCCACTTGAGGACGATGGTTGGTCGGAGCGCGTCCTTTTCCCACTCACGCAAGCTCTTGAGCTCGGCGACCGCGGCGTCGCGGTGCTCGGAGCCGCGCTCGTGCGCGTGGCGGCTGAGCAGCTTGAGCATCTGGTGGTAGCTGGTGGGCTCGTGGTGGTTGTAGAGCTGGCGAAACAACCCGACGACCGCCCGCACGGCCTCCTCGCCTGGGTAGACAAGTGTGCTCTGGAGCGGACCGCCGATCTCGGCGGACAGGGTGAGCTTCTGCTCCCCGGGCTGAAAGAACCTGGACCCGACGAGCTCCTCCACGTCGGCGATGTAGCTCCGCAGCCGGCGGGTCTCGCCCGCGTCGAACGGCGTGTAGATCTCCTCGGCAAGGCACAGGACGGACTCGGGATCCTGTCCGGCCGGCTCGGCGACGGTCGAGGCCATCGCCGCTAGGTCCCGGCGGCGTCGCGCCAGCGTTTCAGCATCGCCGCGTCGGCGGAGCCGGCCTGCACACGCCGGCCGGCTCGGAGCTTCCGGGCCATGTCGGCCAGTTCCTTGGCGTCCTGCAACTTCCAGTCGTTGGCCACCGCCCACGCCTCGATCTCCGCGGGCTCGAACTGCTCTCCGCTCTGAATCAGGGTCTTGAGCGTTGAGCCGGCCGCGTGTTTGTCGCTGGGGTGCGCGAGCGCCGAGCTGAGGTTCACCCGGATCGTCAGGCCTTCCATGGCGACGCGTACGACGGGGTTGGCGATCGTGGGAGCCGCGCCCGCCGGCGTGCCGGCTCGCGGATCGGCAGGTGACCAGGCCGCCTTCCATACGCTGAGGTCTGTGTCTGACCACGGGATCGCGCAGATGGCCGGCGGGGTGACCTGTTCGATCTTGGCGACCATGTCGTCGTCGGCCCACACGGCCAGGAACGGTCCGCGGGCGTGACGCCCCAGACCTCCGCCCCGAGGCGTGACGAGGGAGATGTTGACGCCATCGACGTAGGTCTGGCGGTCTCTGTAGAGCTGGGCTCCGGGCTTGCCGAGTGAGCGCTCCAGGTTCTCGGCGTTGCTGACCCCGGGAACGATGAGTGCGGCTGTTGAGAGTCTGTGCTCGGTCGCGTATGTGACTAGCCACCGCATGCCGGCGCGCACCGCGTCGTCGTCAGGGCCGTAGGCGTCAATTACAAAGCGCTCGGGCATGTCGGCCCCAAATCTAGCCCCGTTCCCGGCGGGGCTGGGCGGCATCGGTCAGCCTTGAGCTGCTTGCTGTCAGGAGCGCCGTCCTCGACGTAAGCTGCTGCCGTGGATCTGTGGACTCCGGAGACATTGGAGAGGGTGTCCCAAGCGCGACGCCGCGCCGAGGAGTTGCGCGGTCTGACCGATACCTTCCTGCCGCGGACCGTCGCCTCCACTGGGGCACACGAGGACTGGCCGTTGACGGGCTGGGCGATGATCTCCCGCGCGTGCGGGACGCTCGACTCGGTGATGGCGTTGATCGACGAGCGGCGCGCCACCGACGCCGGTGTGCTCACCCGTTCGCTG
>Ga0335075_10002348_pt1 | contig 30512 bp, 29 predicted proteins | sample Lox_Sample_24_FD_206723 | JGI IMG/M metagenome (GOLD analysis project Ga0335075, IMG submission 206723) | Soil microbial communities from Loxahatchee National Wildlife Refuge, Florida, United States - Lox_Sample_2.4 | ecosystem: Environmental > Terrestrial > Soil > Wetlands | place: USA...
GAGATGGTCGCCAACGTCTGGCAGGTGGTGGCGTCCGAGGGTGATCAGGTGGCCGACGGCGACACGCTGGTCATCCTGGAGTCCATGAAGATGGAGATCCCGGTCCTGGCCGAGGGCGGCGGCAGGCTGACCAAGCTCGCCGTGGCCGAGGGCGACGTGGTCCAGGAAGGCGACCTGATCGCGGTCATCGAGTGACCGCGGCGGCCCGGGGCTTCAGACGCCGGTGGTGGACCGCGGATAGGCGGTTTTCGGGTCGGTGACGACGTCGACCAGGTAGGGCACGCCGGAGTCGAACGCCCGGCGGAGCGCCGGGCCGATATCAGACGGCCGGGTGACGAGTTCCCCGGCCCCGCCGAGCGCGGCGACCACCTCGTCGTACCGGCACTGCGGCTGCAGGTCGGCCGCCACGTCGTAGCCGTACAGCGCCTGCATGGGGTGCTTTTCCAGGCCCCAGATGCCGTTGTTGCCGCAGATCATGACCACCGGCAGCCGGTGCCTGACCAGGGTGTCCGCGTCCATGAGCGAGAAGCCGGCCGCGCCGTCGCCGAGCAGCAGGACCACCTGCGCGGACGGCCGGGCGATCCGGGCCGCGATCGCGTACCCGAGCCCGGTGCCCAGGCAGCCGAAGGGCCCGGGGTCCAGCCAGCCGCCGGGACGCCGGGGCTCGATGTACTTGCCCGCGTAGGACACGAAGTCGCCGCCGTCGCCGATCACGACGGCGTCCGCTTCGAGCAGCTTGCCCAGCTCACCGTACACGCGCATCGGGTGGATCGGCTCCGCGTCGCTGCCCAGCAGCCCGGCGTCGGCGGCCGCGGCCTGCCTGGTGGCGGCCTGGAGCCTGGGCAGCCAGCCGGTCTCCCAGGGCCACGCCGGCCCTCCCGGCGCGCGGGCGCCGGCGAGCTCGCCGAAGAACGGCGTGAGCGGGCCGGCCACGGCCGCGGCGAGCGCACGATGGCGGGCGATCTGCTCCGGAGCGTCGGCGACGTGCACGACCTGCGCGGGAGGCGTGCCGTTCTTGCCCCCGTACTCGCCGTATCCCAGCCGGAAATCGAGCGGGGTGCCGGCCACGATGACCAGGTCGGCCTCGCCCAGCGCCGCCGCCCTCGCCCGGGAGACGAGCAGCTCGTGCCCGCCGGGGAGGATGCCGCGGCCCTGCCCGTTGGCGATCACCGGCAGCCGGAGCTGCTCGGCGGCGGCACGCGCGGCCTCGTGCGCGCCGTCCAGCCACACGCCCGAGCCGAGGACCAGGACCGGCCGGCTGGCCCGCGCGAGCAGCCCGGCGACCTCGCCGACCGCGGCGGGGCCGGGCTGTTCCCCGGGCACCGGGCCCGGCTGCGGCGGCGGCAGGAGCTCCGCGGTGCCGAACAGGGCCTCCAGGCTGGCGTCCAGGAAGACGGGACCACGGTGCCGGGCGGCGGCGATCCGGAACGCCTCGTCCGTTGCCGGGCCGATCCGGGCCGTCTCGTGCTCCGTCCAGGCCCGCTTGGTCACCGCCTGCAGCAGCGCCGGATGGTCGATCTCCTGCAGGCTGCCCGAGCCCCACCGGTAGTCGGGGGCACGGCCCGCGATCACCACCACCGGCGAGCCGTTGAAGTGGGCCGTGGTGATCGCGCTGATCCCGTTGGTCACCCCGGGGCCCGCCGTGAGGACCGCCAGGCCGGGGACGCGCGTGAGCCGGGCGGACGCCTCGGCCGCGAACACCGCGGTCTGCTCGTGCCTGACGTCCACGATCCGCATCGGCGGGTCGGCCTTGACGGCCCCGTCGTAGAGCGGGAAGACGTGCCCGCCGGACAGCGTGAACATGGTCTGGACGCCGTGGCGCTGCGCGGCGGCCACGGCATGTGCACCGCCGTGGGGTGCTGCTTCCTCGCTGGTCATGGGGTGACGTTAGCAACAGCTCGCGCGTCCGCTCCAGGCTCAGGCAGATGGCATTATGGCGGCATGCCCACCCTGACCGACCTCGCGATGCGCCAGGCGGGGCTCGCCGAGGCCGATGTCGACTGGCTGCACATGCTGCTGTCGGACTGGCAGCTGCTCGCCGACCTGTCGTTCGCCGACCTGGTGCTGTGGGCGCCGCTCCAGGACGGATCCGGCTGGGTGGCGCTGGCGCAGATCCGCCCGGTCACCGCGCCGACCGCGATCCCCGACGACATCGTCGGCTCGGCGCGGCCGGCCGGGGCGCGGCCGTTCCTCGACGTGGCCCTGCAGGAGCGGCGGATATGCCGGGAGGGCGACCCGGAATGGACGACCGGGGTCCCGGTACGTCACGAGACGATCCCGGTGACGGCCGAAGGGCGGGTGATCGCGGTGATCGAGCGGTCGACCAACCTGTCCGCCGCGCGCACGCCGAGCCGGATGGATCTTGCCTACCTCCGGGCCGCCGATGACCTGGCCCAGATGGTGGCCGCCGGCATTTTCCCCCGCCCGGGCGAGCAGCCCACCCTGGTCAGGTCGCCGCGCGTCGGAGACGGGCTGCTGCGGCTCGGCCGGTCGGGCAAGGTGACGTATGCGAGCCCGAACGGGCTGTCGGCCTACCGCAGGCTGGGCCTGACCGCCGACCTGGTGGGGGCGGAGCTTGGCCCGCTGACCGCCCGGCTGTGCTCCAACGGCGGTCCCCGCGATGATTCGCTGGTGCTGACCGCAAGCGGCCGGGCGCACATGGAGACCGAAGTGGAAGGCAACGGCTCCGTGGTTCAGCTGCGCGCGATCCCGCTGGTCGTTGGCGGTGCTCCCTCTGGCGCGCTGATCCTGCTCAGGGACGTGACCGAGCTACGGCACCGCGAGCGCGAGCTGATCACCAAGGACGCCACGATCAAGGAGATCCACCACCGCGTGAAGAACAACCTGCAGACCGTCGCGGCGCTGCTGCGGCTGCAGGCGCGCAGGCTCAAGGAAGCCGAGGCTCGCGCGGCCCTCGAGGAGGCCGTCCGCCGGGTGGGGTCGATCGCCGTCGTCCATGAGACGCTCTCGCACGCCCCGGACGAGATCGTCGACTTCGACGACATCGCCAGCCGGGTGGCGACGATGGCGGCCGAGGTGTCCGCTCCCGAGGCAAGGGTCAAGCCGGGCCTGTCCGGCAGTTTCGGGCTCCTCCCGGCCTCGGTCGCCACCCCGCTCGCCCTCGTGCTCACCGAGTTGCTGCAGAACGCGCTGCAGCACGGCCTGACCAGGCCGACGGGCGCGGCGATGGGCGGGAGCCTCAGGGTCGCGGCGCAGCGCCGCAGCGGCCAGCTCACCGTGACCGTGGCCGACAACGGGGCCGGGCTGCCCGCAGATTTCGATCTTGATGCGGCGGCCAGCCTCGGACTGCAGATCGTGCGCACGCTGGTCGTGGCCGAACTGGGCGGCCGGCTGGAGATCGCGCCCCAGCCGGGCGGCGGGACGAGGGTCCTGGTCCAGATCCCGCTGCAGCAGCAGCCGGAGCCTGCCTAGGCCGCGAACCCAGCCATCAGGCGTGTGCCCGGGCCCGGATGCGAGCAGACCTGCGCTTGAGCGCGCGCCGCTCGTCCTCGCTCAAGCCTCCCCAGACCCCGGAGTCCTGGCCGCTTTCCAGCGCCCACTGCAGGCATGGCTCCATCACGGCGCAGCGCTGGCAGACTCGTTTGGCCTCGTCGATCTGTAGCAGCGCGGGACCCGTGTTCCCGATCGGAAAGAACAGTTCCGGATCTTCGTCACGGCAGGCGGCGTGGTGACGCCAGTCCATGGGTCCACTCCTCCTGAGGCCGGGGCCTTCGCCAGCGGCTCCGTCTCCTCACTTGTGCTTGTGAAGGTTTTCACGAGCTATGCCATATGTCGGGACCTGTAGGTTCCCAAACCTGAGAGTCGTAATCAGAGGCTGATGCCTTCGATTGCCCCCCAGGCGAGGGGCCAGGCCACGAACCCCCGCGACCCGCCCAGCACGGCGCATGGCTAGTGCGCCGCTCGCCAGGAGCGTTATAACCCTCTCAAGGTCGGCGATGAACCGCAAGAGGCTTTGGCAAAGGTTCGGACGGTTTTCAGTGTCAGATGAGTCACATTGGGGGCATGCGCGGCCCCGCACCATGAAACGGCGGGCCATGGCGTGCATTCAGTAATCGGCGCCTGCCACAGCCGTCACACAATGACCCGCAAAGCGCCAGGAACCGACAGGAACGTGACGCTTTCGTGCTCGCCCATGTACTCCCCGTCCACCTGGAACGCAACGGGGCGTGCCGACCGCAGGGTCAGCTCGGCCTGATCGTGCAGGGTGAAAATGCCGCGCCCGCGCGGCGGCCTGGCCGACGACCGCATCTGGTAAATGGCGCGGAGCGTGCTTACCGTCCGCAGGCTGCGCAGCGCAAATACGTCGAGACCGGTTTCAAACGCCGCCTCCGGGTTGGTATACACCGGATGGCGCCCCAGATACGTCCACGGCGCGGTGTTAGACACGAAGCCCAGGAACAGCTGCTCCACCGGCGGCTGGCCATCGCGCTCCAGGGTGAGCGCGGGATGGTGCCGGTCGGTCACCCGGTAGAACTGCCGCAGGATCATCCGCACGTACAGGGCCGGCGTGGCCGCCTGGCCCTGCGCCCGGTGGCCGTCGACCGCCCGTACCACCTCGGCGTCGAGGCCGAGGCCCGCGTTGAAGCTGAAGTACCGGCCGCCGGCCAGCCCCAGGCCCAGGCTGCGCTCGCGCCCTTCGGCGAGCGCCTGCAGGATCTGCCCTGCCGCGTCGACCGGGTCGGTGGGAAGCCCGACGCTCTGGGTGAAGACGTTGGCGCTGCCGCCGGGCAGGGCGGCCAGCGCCGGGAGGCTGGCCGCGGCGGCCCGGCCGGCCCAGGGCGGGCCGAGGATCCCGTTCACCGCCTCGTTGACCGTGCCGTCGCCGCCCAGCGTGAGCACCAGGCCGAAGCCCTCGTCGCGGGCGGCGGATGCCAGGCGAGTGGCGTGGCCCCGGTAGCGTGTCTCCACGACCTCTAGTTCGACAGCGGACGACAGCGCCCGGACGATAACATCCCGCCGGAGCTGGGTCGTGGAGGTGGCGTGTGGGTTCACGATCAAGAGCGCGCGCACGCGCTCAGGTTAGCGATGCGCCGGTCCCGGCGCCTCTTCCGCCTCTTCCGCCGCATCCGCGCATGCTGACCGGTGCTGCCCTGGTACAGGGCATTGAGGCGGCGGGTGTGCTGCTCGCCTCGGTGCTCGCCGGGGTGGACGCGGCCGGCGGGCGGTCCTACCACGTCAACAGCGGGATCGCGCTGACGGTGATCGGCGTGGCGACCGCCGCGGCCTTTGGCTACCTCGCCTGGGGCATCGCGAGGACCAGGAGGTGGAGCCGGACCCCGGCCCTGCTGTGCCAGCTTTTCTGCGTGTTCGTGAGCGTCAACCTGCTCGAGTCGCACCGGTACGCGTGGGGCGTGCCCGGGCTGCTGCTCGGCATCGCCGGGCTCGCGCTGCTGCTCGTGCCGGCCAGCTTCCGCGCCCTGGGCCGCGGGCTGGAGCCGGAGCGCGACCGCTGAGCCCTTATTCGTCCGTGGTGAGGCCTTCCCTCAGCTGCGCGAGCGTCCTGGCGAGCAGCCGCGACACGTGCATCTGGGAGATGCCGAGCTCGGTCGCTATCTGCGACTGGGTCATGTTCCCGAAAAACCGCAGCATCAGGATCCGCTTTTCCCGCGGCGGCAGCCGCTCGAGCAGCGGCTTCAGCGATTCCCGGTATTCCACGCCTTCCAGCGCGTCGTCGAGCATTCCCAGAGACTCGGCCACCGCCGGCGCGTCCTCGTCGCCGGAGTCTGGTGCGTCGAGCGAGACCGTGGAGTAGGCGTTCGCCGACTCCAGACCCTCGAGCACCTCTTCCTCGCTCATCTGCAGGTGGGAGGCGAGTTCGGCCACGGTGGGCGCCCGGCCGAGCCGCTGGGCGAGGTCGCTGATCGCCTTGGTCAGCGCCAGCTTGAGCTCCTGGAGCCGTCGCGGGACGCGGACCGCCCAGCCCTTGTCGCGGAAATGCCGCTTGATTTCGCCGACAATGGTCGGCGTCGCGTACGTGGAAAATTCGACTCCCCGGCTGAGGTCGAACCTGTCGATCGACTTGATCAGGCCGATGGTCGCCACCTGCGTGAGGTCGTCGAGCCATTCCCCCCGGTTCCGGAACCGGCGCGCCAGGTACTCGACCAGCGGCAGGTGCAATTCGACCAGTTCGCCGCGAATGCGCTGCCGCTCCTTATCGTCCCCGGGCAGCGTCGCGAGCCTCTCGAACAGTTCCCTGGCCCGCCCGCGCTCGCGCGCCGCATGCTGGAGTTTGGCGGCGCCGAGCGCCACGTCGATGTCGGCGTCGCCCTCCACGACATCGATGCCCACAGTCTCGTCTTCCCCCGCCTGCTGGAAGTCGAGGACCGCGGACTCGCCGTCTGCCAGGCCCCCAGCTTGAGCGGCCACCGTGGTCTCGAACTCCTCGGTCAAAGCGATCTCGATCTCCCCCGTCACACCGACCCCGACGGCTCTCTTGTCTTGCGCAGCACGAACGTGAGCAGGTCGTCGGGGCCGACATACGCATCCACGCTGCCGGCCAGCGCGGTCAGCACGGTCCAGGAGAAGGTGTCGCTGGCCGGCTGCTGCGGATCCAGGCAGGGAACCGATACGGCGATCGTCATCACGTCCGGGCCGAGCGTGAAGCTGCATTCCAGATTGGCACCCGGCACCGCCTGGCTGAGCAACATGGCGCAGGCCTCGTCCACGGCGATCCGCAGGTCCTCAATCTCGTCGAGCGTGAAGTCCAGGCGGGCGGCCAGCCCAGCCGTTGCGGTGCGGAGCACGGACAGGTAGGCACCCTCGGCCGGCAGCCGAACGGTGACCTTGTCCTGTGCCTCGCTGCGTTCGGCGGGCTTGGCCGACGCTGCCCCACCGGGCTGGCCCGCCGCCCCCGGCGTGCCTGCCCCGCCCGCGTCCGGCCTGCCTGCCGCCCCCGTCACGGCTGTACTAGCTGCCGACGTGGTCGTTTCTTCCCTCACGTGCGCCCTCCCACACCGCCGGGTACCGGCCCGCTGATCGGGCTGTTCGCCATCCCGCCACGGCGGGCTTTCGGCTATCTCTGCAACTTACCGCGAGCGGGCCGTAACGCAGAAAGCGGCACGCGGCCCGGCCGGCCCGGTGCGGCCGCGCCCGCCGTACGGGCCCGGTCCGCAACGCAGCGGAGGACCGCGCTGGGCACCGCCCGCGTGGTCCTCCGGCTGGCTCGATTCGCTGGATACCGAAAGCTGTCAGCCCTGCTTTGTCTCCCAGAAAATCTTGCTGATTTCGTCGATCTTGGCGAGCAGCTGGTCGGCCACGGCCGGGTCGGTGCTCGATTTGGTGCCGCCGCCGCCGCCCGCGAGCTTGGTCGCCTCGTTGAACAACTGGTGCAGCTGCGGGTACTTCTCGAAGTGCGGCGGCTTGAAGTAGTCCGTCCAGAGCACCCACAGGTGGTGCTTGACCAGGTCGGACCGCTGCTCCTTGATGAACAGGGCGCGGGCGCGGAACTCGGGGTCGGTGTTCTGCTGGTACTTCTCCGAGATCGCCTTGACGGATTCCGCCTCAATCCGAGCCTGAGCGGGGTCGTAGACGCCGCATGGGAGGTCACAGTGAGCGTGCGCGATGGCCCTCGGTTCGAGAAGACGTGCGAGCAGCCTCATTGATCTCCTTCTCTCCTGTCAGATCATAGGTACCGGATTTCTGACAGTACCCCTTTGGCTTGGCGGCAATCAGGGAGGGCCGGTGCGCTGTTCGGTGTCGTTCCGCTGGCCGCTGTGGCGCGTCGCGGTGGCGGAACGGTCGATGGAGCCCGCGCTGCGGCCGGGAGACTGGCTGCTGGTGCTGCGCAGCGTCCGGGCGGGCCGGCCGCCCCGGCTCCGGCCACGCCAGATCGTGATCGCCCGGCATCCCGCCCGGCCGGAGATGTTCCTGGTCAAGCGGGCAGCATGGCCCGAGGCACCGGGCTGGTGGCTGCAATCCGACAACCCTGGCGCCGGGGCCGTGGACAGCCGCAGCTTCGGCCCGGTGCCCGCCGAGCTGATCGAGGGCCGGGTGCTGCTGCGGTACTGGCCGCCAAGGCGAGCCGTCCCGCACTGACCCGGCTTGCCCGCAGCCGGCCCGGAATGCCCAGCCCGGCCGGACGGCGGCACGCGGAGGCCCGCATCCCGAGGGGATGCGGGCCTCCGCGTCGTGCTGGTTCAGTGGCCCGCACCCCGCCACCCGGGATGCGGCCTCCGCGCTCGCGCCAGAATCAGTGGACGCGCGGGTCCACGCCGCCCGACTGCTGCGAGACGACCAGCATCATCTCGTCCCTGGGCAGCTTCGCGTACTGCGCCCAGAAGTAGATGACCACGCTGAACGCCGCGACGACCAGCATGTCCCACCAGAACGGGAGCCGGCCCGTGTTGTCCGGGCCGAACTGGCCCTGCCAGGTGATGACGCCCATGCCGAGCAGGTAGACCGGCAGCCACTGCGCCGACCGCCAGTTCACCGCGTCCAGCGGCGGCCGCTTCTCCGGGCTGGCGAAGGTGATCCAGGCACCGATCAGCACGTACCCGATCACCACGCAGATGCCGAGCTTCCAGATGATCTCGAAGCCGGACCAGTAGATGATCATGTTGGCGAGGATGAACGCCAGCGGGGACAGCCACACGGCGCCCGGCAGCCGGTACGGGCGCTCGGCCTCGGGGACCTGCCCGCGGAACGCGCCGAGGGACAGCGGCGCGCCCGCGTACATCAGCACGCTCGCCGACGTGACCAGGCCGACCAGCGAATGCCAGCTCGGGAACGGCAGCAGGAACACCAGGCCAAAGATGAACGCGCAGATCAGGCTGATCCACGGGATGCCGTTCCGGTCCACCCACTGGAACATCGGCGGGTAGTAGCGGTTGCGGGCCAGGCCGTAGCCGATCCGCGAGGTCGAGGTCTGGTACATCAGCCCGGTGCCGGCCGGGGAGATGAACGCGTCCAGGTACAGGACGATGGCCAGCGCGCCCAGCCCGAGCGCGCCCGCCACGCCCGCGAACGGCCCGGACACGATCGTCGAGACGGCCACGGGGCAGGCCTTCCCCGCCGTGCACGCGAGGCCGGCGAAGCCGTGCGTGAGCAGGCTCGGCTTCATCGCGGCGATGAACACGACCTGCAGCATGACGTAGATGATCGTGCCGATGACCATGGCCAGGATGATCGCCCGGGGCAGGTTCTTCTGCGGGTTCTTGACCTCGCCGGCGAGCTGGTCGGCCTGCTCGAAGCCGAGGTAGGCGAACACGATCCCGGACGCCGGAAGCGCGGTGAAGATGTCCTTCCAGCCGACGCCCGTGGGGATGAAGCCGCCGCCCACGCTGAAGTTGCCGCCGTGCCAGTAGAACAGCAGCACGATGATCGTGGCCACGGGGACCGCGACCTTCCACCAGGTGATGGCGGCGTTCACGTGCGTGAACAGCCGCATGGCCAGGAAGTTGACCGCGGTGAAGACCGCCATCAGGATGATCGTGAAGATGAAGCCGGTCCCGGTGACGTTGCCGGACGTGGCGTTGTAGATCCAGAAATGATGGGCATTGAACCAGTGCTGCCCGTACTGCATCACCGCGAAGCACTCGATCGGCGCGACCGTGATCGCCTGCAGCCAGGAGAAGAACCCGAACGAGATGCCCGCGATGCTCCCGAACGCGAAGTGCGGGAACCTCGCGGTCCCGCCGGCCACCGGGTACATCCCGCCCAGTTCCGCGTGGACCAGGGCCAGGATCGCGACCACCGCCCCGCCGATGAGCCAGTCGATGATCGCGGCGGGCCCTACCGCCAGCGCGGCGAAGTACGAGCCGAACAGCCAGCCGGAGCCGATGATCGACGTCTCAGACGCCCAGGTGGCCCCGATGAGCCCCATGTCCCGTCTGAGGCCGACATCTGCCGGCCGGGTGACAGTTGCGGCCGCAGCCTCTGTTGACATGACCGAACCTTCTTTCGGGTCCGCATACGTGGGGCCTACGCCCCCCATGCATGGGGCTCACGCCCCTCATACGTGGGGCATACGCCCGCTGAGTAGGGCTCATGGTAATGATCGACTCCGGGCATGAGAAGAAGCCGCTTGGCATCTTTTTGGTAACGCGGTTAACGTTCCCCGACGTCGTGACCGCTAGCACGGCTGCAAATGAAAAATGCGCCGACCCGGTGATCAGCGATACGCGGGCGCCGCCGACGGCGGCGGGGAGCAGGTGTTACCGCCGCCCGGCCGGCGGGCGTTAGCCGGCCGCCGAGTAACCGACTGCCGAACGCCGGTGGTTGCGCAGCGCCGTGACATTCGCCTTGCCGGCACAATGCTTCATGCAGTAACGGCTGGACCTGCTGGCACTGGCGTCGATGAAAGCGGCACGGCAATCGGGTATAGCGCAAATACCCAGGTGATTCATGCCGAACTGCGCCGCGATCGCGGCCAGGCCGGCGACCGCGCCCGCCGCGTACCTGTCCGCCAGCGACCCGCTCTCGTCGAGGTGCAGGTGCCAGCGGGAACGGTCGTGGCGGACCAGCACCGGCCGGACCGGGTGCTGCACGAGCAGCGCGTTCAGCAACTCCGCCGCTGTGGCGTGATCGCGCTGGGCCGCCGCGGCAAAGACGGAGGCAAGCTCCGCCCGCAGGGTGCGGAGCGCGTCCAGGTCGTGACGGGTCCTCGGCCCGCTCAGATGCGGGTAATCCGTCACGAACGCACCGAACGCGTCGGCGGTGCCGAGCTGATCGGTCTCGCTGTCGATGCTTGCGGCCGAATTCACCAGCCGCACCGCCAGCTCGGCATAGGACGTGAGATCCACTGAGGTCCTTAGCTGCGGGATGATTTGCCAGGCGTGGCCCGCCGAAAAGTATGGCACAACCTGGCGCCGGCCGCCGTCGCATTTACCGCACATATCAGACACCAGCCGCAGCGGGGACTCCCGTGTCGCACGGGGCGCCCGGCAGCGCTAGCCTCCACATCATGTTCGCTGTGACCGCGGCGCGCGTCAACGCCGAAGATCCCCTGGCCGGCCTCGAACTGGGAGACCACCCGGAACCTGCCCCGCCGGACGGGTGGACCACCGTCACGGTCAGGGCCGCGGCGCTGAACCACCACGACGTGTGGACGCTGCGGGGCGTGGGCATCTCGCCGGACCGGCTGCCGATCGTGCTCGGCTGCGACGCCGCCGGCGTCGATGAGGGCGGCAACGAGGTCGTGGTGCACGCCGTGATCTCCGGCGGCGACTACGCGGACGAGACCCTGGATCCGTCCCGGTCGCTGCTGTCCGAGCGGTACGACGGGACGTTCGCGCAGCGGGTCGCCGTGCCGCGCCGCAACCTGGTGCCCAAGCCGGGCGCGCTGTCCTTCGCCGAGGCCGCGTGCCTGCCGACGGCCTACCTGACCGCCTACCGGATGCTGTTCACCCGGGCGGGGATCGCGCCGGGCGCCACGGTCCTGGTCCAGGGGGCCGGCGGCGGCGTCGCCACCGCGCTGATCCTGCTCGGCCGGGCGGCCGGCTACCGGGTGTGGGTGACCAGCCGCAGCGAGGAGAAGCAGGAACGGGCGCTGAAACTCGGCGCCGACCAGGCATTCAACGTGGGCGCCCGGCTGCCCGAGCGGGTGGACGCGGTCATGGAGACGGTCGGCGAGGCCACCTGGTCGCACTCGCTGCGCGCGCTCAAGCCGGGCGGGAGGATCGTGATCTCCGGCGCGACCAGCGGCTCGGTGCCGCCCGCCGACCTGAGCCGGGTGTTCTTCCTGCAGCTGTCGGTGGTCGGGTCGACCATGGGCACCAGGGACGAGCTGAGCCGGCTGGTCCGGTTCTGCGAGCAGACCGGGGTCCGGCCGCTGATCGACCGGACGCTGCCGCTCACCGGGGCCAGGGAGGCCCTGGCGGCGATGATCTCCGGGGAGCTGTTCGGCAAGGCCGTGCTCACGCCATAGCCCGCTATAACCGGTCCAGCCGGCGCGGTCAGGAGCCGGCGGGGGCGTCCCGTTCAGGCTTGTCGGTGTCGTCGCCTTCGGGGCGCGACGAGCCGTCGCCGCCGCGGAAGACCTCGTCCTTGATCCTGGTGAGCGTGTCCTCGAGGATCGAGCGCAGGTCGCCGATGGCGTCCTCGCCGACGGACTCGGTGTTCCACGCGGCCTTGCGCAGCTCTCTCGCGAAGTCGACGGCCAGCCGTTCCAGGTCGCGGAGCATGCCGACGTCCCAGCCCGGGCCGCCGGGCCAGCCGCGGCCGCCGCGGCCCCACGGGCCCTCTTTCCATCCGGTCCAGCCGGGCCACTGCGAGGAGGCCCAGTCGGCCCATTCCCGCCCGCCGCGGGGCTGGGCATGCTGCCGGTCCTGCCGCGCCTCGTCCCTGGCCCGCCTGGCGCTGTCCCGCACCTCGTCCCTGGCCCGCCGGGCCCGCTCCCTGGGGTCTTCCCGGGTCCGTTCCCGGCCCTGGCCGCGGACGTCCTTGGCCGCCCAGGTGAGTTCCTCGCGCAGGTTGCGGACGGTCTCCCGGACATCCTCGGTCACCTCGCGGGCGATGTCCCGCACCGACTGGGTGAGTTCCTCCTCGAGTTCCGCCAGGTCATCGAGGCGCGCGTTGATCTCCGCACGCCCCTTGTCGGTGATCCGGTACACCTTCTTGCCATCCACCTCGTCGTGGGTGACCAGGCCCTCTTCCTCGAGCCTGGCGAGCCGCGGGTAGATGGTCCCCGGCGAGGGCGCGTAGACGCCGAGGAAGCGGTCCTGCAGCAGCCTGATGACCTCATAGCCGTGCCGCGGCGCCTCGTCGAGCAGCTTGAGCAGGTACAGGCGAAGCCCGCCGTGCCGGAATACTGGGCTCACGCCTGCTCACCTTGCCCTGTCGCCGTGGGCTTATCCATGGGACTTTCTTGAACGTTACGCGGGGAGGATGGCCGCGCACGCGGCGGCGCCGGCTCGGCGCGTGCCAGCAACGCCACGTCACCGGCCATGCTGGTCAGGCTCACGCTCGCCGAGCCCGAGCCGAGCGTTCCGCGCACGGTCGCCGGGCGCACGCCCGGCTGCGGGCTGAGCGTGTCGAAGCTGCTGCGCAGGCGGCCCGACGCGGACCGCAGATCGACCCGTGCGCTGGTGCGCTCGGGGATGCGGACGGCCACGTCACCGGAGACCGTGGTCACCTTGAGCCCGCCGCCGTCGCGCAGCTCGACGTCGGCGGTGACCTGGCCGCTGACGGTCCTGGCCGCAAACTGCCCGACCGTCCCGCCGGCCACGGTGAGGCCGCCGGCAACGGAGTTGAACGCGAGGTCGCCGTCCAGGCCGCGCGCCTCGAGGTCGCCGGACACGGTCTTGGTGTCCACGCTGCCGGTCACGCCATCAAGCGTGATGTCCCCGGACACGCTTTTCGTGGACATATTCGCGGAGATTCCGGACACGATCGCGCTCGCGCTGACCACGCTGACGTGCGCCGGGCACCCGCCGGGAACGGTGATCGTCAGCTCGGCCGAGTGCCGCTGCGGGCGGAGCCAGCCGCGCACGCCCCCGGGCTGCAGGTCCTCATAGCTGATCGTCAGGATCCCCGCCTCGTGCGTCACGAGCAGCGGCGGGCCCGCGACGCTGGCGACGTCGACCGATGGCGGGCCATCGCCGCCGAGGATCGCCACCGATCCCGAGACCAGCCGGACCCTCAGCGCCGCGACGTCGGGCAGGTCCAGGGTCCGGGGGGAGTCGATGGTCCAGCGGGGCATCGCCGTCCTTCCTCCCTTCCTGGCGGGCTGCGGCCGTTACGTACATACGATATGTCGTGTCTGCAAGTGCTGCGAGCGGCGGCGGGCCGGGCAGCGCTCCGGCACTACTCCCCGAGGTCGCCGGGGTCCCCGGGATCCTCGTCGTCCAGGCGGGCGAGCCAGCTCGCCAGCCGGTCGACGCCGGACTCCGTCTCCGGGTGCAGGTCGACGAACTCACGGAGCCGCTCGGCCAGCCAGCCCAGCGTGACCCGGTCCTCGCCCCGCCGCTCCTCGAGTTCCTCCAGCCCGCGGTCGGTGAAGTACATGGTCGCCGGCCTCTCAGTATTTGCCGGAGCGCGCGCGTCGGGCGGGCCGCCGCGCGGCCGCTCAGTCCTTCCCGGGCAGCGCGGCCTCGACCAGCCTGGCGTGCTCCTCGGCGTGCGCCCTGGCCGAGCCGCCGGCGGGCGCCGAGGAAGCGGGCAGGGACACCGCCTGGATCGGCCGGGACAGCAGCCCGGGCAGCCGCAGCGCCATGTAGGGCCACGCCCCCATGTTCGCCGGCTCCTCCTGGACCCACACCACCTCCTCGGCGGCCGGGTACTTCGCGAGCTCGGCGGCGATCTCATCGCCGGGCAGCGGGTACAGCCGCTCGGTGCGGACGATCGCGGTGTCGGTGATCTCGGCGGCACGCCGCCGCTCCGCCAGGTCGTAGTAGACCTTGCCGGTGCACAGCAGCACCCGCCGCACCGCCGCGCCGTCGGGCAGCCCGGCATCGCCGAGCACCGGGCGGAACGCGCCCGAGGTGAAGTCGGCCACGGCGGACGTGGCCGCCTTCAGCCGGAGCATCGACTTCGGGGTGGCCACGATCAGCGGCTTGATCCGTGTCGACAGGGCCTGCCAGCGCAGCAGGTGGAAGTAGTTCGCCGGGGTGCTGGGCACCGCGACGGTCATGTTGTCCTGCGCGCACAGCGCGAGGAAGCGCTCGATCCGCGCCGATGAATGGTCGGGTCCCTGTCCCTCGTACCCGTGCGGCAGCAGCAGCACCAGGCCAGAGCGCTGCCCCCACTTCTGCTCGCCCGAGCTGATGAACTCGTCGATGATCGTCTGAGCGCCGTTGACGAAGTCCCCGAACTGGGCCTCCCAGCACACCAGGGCGTCCGGCCTGGCCACCGAGTAGCCGTACTCGAAGCCGACCGCGGCGAACTCCGACAGCAGGGAGTCGTAGACGTGGAACCGCGCGGTGGGCGAGTTGAACGTCCGCAGCGGCGTGTACTCCGCGCCGGTGTGCCGGTCCACCAGCACGGCGTGCCGCTGGCCGAACGTGCCCCGCCGGGTGTCCTGCCCGACCAGCCGCACGGGGTGGCCGTCGATGAGCACGCTGCCGAACGCGAGCAGCTCGCCGGTCGCCCAGTCGATCTCGTCCTGCTCGACCATGACCACGCGCCGCTGCAGCTGCGGCTGCAGCCTCGGGTGCGGGGTGAAGCCCTCGGGCAGGGTGAGCTGGGTGTCGATGATGCGCTTGATGATCTCCTCGGGGACCGCCGTCGCCATGGCCTCATGGTTGACCGGGATGGCATCCCCCGGCCGCGGCCTGACCACGGCGCCGGGCTCGGCCGGGCGCCCCGCCGCGTCCCTGGTCTCGGTGAAGGCCCGCTCCAGCTCCTGCTGGTAGTCGCGCAGCGCCTGCTCCGCCTCTTCCAGCGTGATGTCGCCGCGGCCGATCAGGGACTCGGTGTAGAGCTTGCGCACCGAGCGCCTGGCGTCGATCAGGTCGTACATGAGCGGCTGGGTGAACGACGGGTTGTCCGCCTCGTTGTGGCCCCGCCGCCGGTAGCAGATCATGTCGATGACGACGTCCTTCTTGAACTCCTGGCGGTAGGCGAAGGCGAGCCTGCCCACCCGGACCACGGCCTCCGGGTCGTCCCCGTTGACGTGGAAGATCGGGGCCTGGATCATCCGGGCCACGTCGGTCGAGTACACGCTGGACCGCGAGTATTCCGGGGCGGTGGTGAAGCCGACCTGGTTGTTCACCACGATGTGCACGGTGCCGCCGGTCCGGTAGCCGCGGAGCTGGGACAGCTCGAGGGTCTCGGCCACCACACCCTGGCCCGCGAACGCGGCGTCGCCGTGGATCAGCACCGGCAGCACGGTGAACCCGGGCTCGCCCATGTCGATGACGTCCTGCTTGGCCCGGACCACGCCCTCGAGCACGGGGTCGACGGCCTCCAGGTGGCTCGGGTTCGCCACCAGCGAGGTCTTGATCGCTGAGCCGTCGCCCGGCGTGTACTTGCCCTCGGCGCCGAGGTGGTACTTGACGTCCCCGGATCCGTGGATGCTGGCCGGGTCCAGGTTCCCCTCGAACTCCTGGAAGATCTGCGCATAGGACTTGCCCACGATGTTCGCGAGCACGTTGAGCCTGCCGCGGTGGGCCATGCCGAGCACGGCCTCGTCAAGCTGCTGATGGGCGGCCTCGGTCAGCACCGCGTCCAGCAGCGGGATCAGCGCTTCCGCGCCCTCCAGCGAGAACCGCCGCTGGCCGACGAACTTGGTCTGCAGGAACATCTCGAACGCCTCGGCGACGTTCAGCCGGGACAGGATGCGCACCTGCTCGTCGTGCTCGGCCCGCGGGTGCGGCCGCTCCACTCGCGCCTGGATCCAGGCCCGCTCCTCGGGGTTCTGGATGTGCATGTACTCGATGCCGACCGTGCGGCAGTAGGAGTCCCGCAGCACGCCCAGGATTTCCCGCAGCTTCATCCGCGGCTTGCCGCCGAACCCGCCGGTGGCGAACTCGCGCTCCAGGTCCCAGAGGGTCAGCCCGTGCTGGTTGATGTCCAGGTCGGGATGTTTGCGCTGCTTGTACTCCAGCGGGTCGGTGTCGGCCATCAGGTGGCCGCGCACCCGGTACGCGTGGATCAGCTCGTACACCCGCGCGGCCCTGCTGATGTCGTTCTCGTGGCCGGCCGGGATGTCCTGGACCCAGCGGACCGGCTCGTACGGGATCCGCAGCGACTGGAACACGTCGTCGTAGAAACCGTGCTCGCCGAGCAGCAGCTCGTGGACGACCTTCAGGAACTCGCCGGACTGCGCGCCCTGGATGATCCGGTGATCGTAGGTGGAGGTGAGCGTCACCGTCTTGCTGATCGCCAGCCTGGCGATGGTCTCCTCGGACGCGCCCTGGTACGCGGCCGGGTACTCCATCGCGCCCACGCCCACGATGCACCCCTGGCCGGCCATCAGCCGCGGCACCGAGTGCTCGGTCCCGATCGTGCCCGGGTTGGTCAGGCTGATCGTGGTGCCGGCGAAGTCCTCGACCGCCAGCTTCGCGGTCCGCGCCCTCCGGATCACGTCCTCGTACGCCATCCAGAACTGGCGGAAGTCCATGGTCTCGGCGGCCTTGATGCTGGGCACCAGCAGCTGCCGGGACCCGTCGTCCTTGCGCACGTCGATGGCCAGCCCGAGGTTGACGTGCTCGGGCTCGAGCAGGACGGGCTTGCCGTCGTCCTCGGCGTAGGAGTAGTTCATCTGCGGGTTCCAGGCCAGGGCCCGGACCACCGCGTAGCCGATGAGGTGCGTGAACGACACCTTGCCGCCGCGTCCCCTGCCCAGGTGATTGTTGATCACTATCCGGTTGTCGACCAGGAGCTTGGCCGGGATGGCCCGCACGCTGGTCGCGGTGGGAACCGACAGGCTGGCCGCCATGTTCTGGGCGGTGCGGGCGGCGGCCCCGCGCAGCCGGACCTCTCCCCGCTGCCGGGCGCCGGGCGGCGGCGCGGGCTGCGCGGCCGGCCGCGGGGCCGGCGAGGCCGGGACAGGGGCGGTCCGTCCCGGGGCTGGGGCCTGGCCCGGGGCCGGGGCCCGCGCCGGGGCTGGGGCCTGGACCGCGGCTGGGGGCTGCGCCGGGGCTGCGGCCTGGCCCGGGGCCTGCGCCGGGGCTGGGGGGCGGCCGGGGGCCTGCGCCGGGGCTGGGGGGCGGCCGGGGGCCGGGGCCTGCGCCGGGGCCGCCGCTGCCTGCGCGGCGCGCGGCTGCTCCGGTGGCTTCGGGTGGTAGTCGGCGAAGAAGTTCCACCAGGCCCGGTCCACCGTGCCGGGGTCAGCCTGGTAGCGCTGGTACAGCTCGTCTACCAGCCATTCGTTGGGCCCAAAGTCGGTGCCCGCGGTGCCACCCGGCGGCGGCGCCTCCTGCTCGCCCGATCTGAAGTTGGCTTGCGCTTCGAGATCCGAGACCGACTCCTGGGACTCAGCAGACACGGCGGACATCGCCCCTTTTTGGTGCTGGCTCAAAGCACCCGGCAACCAGGGACCGCCGGGCTCGCGTGTAACCCCACGATGGCCCGCTCCCTGATCCGGCGCCCCTGTCGCCGGGCACTCTTGCTGTCATTTTCTGCATACCAGGCTACCCGGCACCGCGTCTGAAGTGCTTGCTTGCTTCGCACCGCGCACCACGGCGACTAGCCCGCAATCCGGTCCCTGCCGTGTGGCTCCAGCCAGTTGACGAACGGGCCCTTGGGTACGATCCGCGACGGGTTAACCCAGCTCTGCGTCTGATAATAGTGCCGTTTGATGTGGTCGAAGTCCGTGGTATCGCCAAAACCGGGCCGCTGGTACAGGTCCCGCGCGTAGCCCCACAGATGCCGATAGTCGGTCAGCCGGTGCAGATTGCACTTGAACAGGATGTAGTAGACCGCGTCGAACCTGGCCAGCGTGGGGAACAGCCGCACGTCCGCCTCGGAGGGCTGGCTGCCGAGCAGGAAACGGCGCCTGGCCAGCCGCTCGTCGAGGGCGTCCATGGTCGCGAACAGGGCGTCGAACGCCTCCTCGTACTCTGCCTGCGTGGTGGCGAGGCCCGCCTTGTACACGCCGATGTTGACCGCGTGGTAGATCAGCGTGGCGATCGCGTCGATGTCCCGCCGCTGCGCGGCGGGATAGAGATCGGGCGAGCCCGGCCGGTGGTACCCGGTGAACTCGGTCTCGAACATGACCGTGATCTGCGGTATGTCGTTGCTGATGATCCGCTGAGTCTGGGTGTCCCACAGCACCGGCAGCGTGCACTTGCCCTGGTAGCCGGGATCGGTGACCAGGTAAAGCTCGGAGAGGAAGCGTGCCCCGGTGACCGGGTCCCTGCCGCCCTGCGCGTCAGGGAACCGCCAGCCGCCGGCGCCCGAGATCGGGTCGGTCAGGCTGAGCCCGATCACCCGGTCCAGGCCCAGCAGGCTGCGCACGATCAGCGCCCGCTGTGACCATGGGCAGGCGAGCGACGCGTAAAGCTGGTAGCGCCCTGGCTCGGCAAGATAGCCGCTCGACCCGTCGCCGGTAACCCGCCCCGTGAATGCGCCCCGGCGGCGCAGGAACCCCCCAGTTGACGACGTCGCCGAAGTCGGCTGAGGCATCGAGGGCATCGCCATCCCTTCCGCCCTTCCAGGGCCTCGCAGGGCACACCATGATTTCCTATCTACTAGACCACGTGTTTGACGAGACCACCGCCGGCTTGGGCAGATCCCAAGGCTGGTGTCAGGTCATCAAGAGGGGCTGCGAGTGAGCTCTATCGCCACCGGGCTGACCCACCTGAGCGGCTGGGTTGCGTACACGGTGGTCGCGGCGCTGGTATTCGGCGAGACAGCGGTGTTTCTCGGCTTCGTGCTGCCCGGAGAGACCGCTGCGGTGCTGGGCGGCGTCCTGGCCAGCCGCGGGCACATATCGCTGGTCACGCTCGTGATCGTGGTCGTGGCCGCGGCGGTGACCGGTCCGGTCGTGGGCTATGAGATCGGCAGGCGGACCGGCGATCGCCTGTTCGCGGCGCGTGCCATGCGCCGCGTGCCTGGCGGGCCGGAGCGGGCGAGGGAAGCGCTGCGCAGGCGCGGCGCTCTCGCCGTGCTGATCGGCAGGTTTGTCGTGTTCGTGCGTGCGGTGATGCCGGCCGTGGCCGGGGCGGCCCGGGTGCCGTTCCGCACGTTCTTGTTCTACGAAGCGGTCGGCGGGGTGGCGTGGGGCGTCGGCTACAGCCTGCTCGGATACGCGGCAGGCTCGGCCTACTCGGCCGTCGAGAGCCGGGTAGGCACCGGGCTGGCGGTGGCGGTGGCCGCGGTTGTCGTGGTGGCCGTCGTCGTCTGGTCGGTGCGCCGGCGCCGGGCTGCCGTCGCCCCTAGCGAGGCGTACCCCGGGGACGCGGACGTCCGCGGCGACCGGGACGGCCGCGCGGACCCAGACGGCCAGCGGGAGCCGGACGGCCAGCGGGAGCCGGATGACCTGCGTGCCGACCGGCGCGGCGACTGAAGCCGGACGGCTCAGGACCGCCCGAACACGTCTTCCCGCCGGTGCTGCAGGCTGGGCAGGTCGGCCCTGATCTCGGCGGTCACCGCGGTGTCCACGTCGCCGACGGCGATGCCCGGCCGCGGGCCGAGATCCAGCCTTACCGTTCCCATCGGGTCGACGAGCATGCTGCGGCCGCTCCCCGTCGGCGCCCTGGTGGGTGGCTCGGCGCGGTCAGGGACCTGGTCGGCCGCGGCAACCCACACGGTGTTCTCGATCGCGCGGGCGCGGATGAGCGTGACCCAGTGCTCCTCCTTGAACAGCCCGGCGGCCCAGCCGGCCGGCACCACGATCAGATCGGCGCCGCGCGCAACCAGCGCCCGCGCGTGCTCGGGGAACCTGATGTCGTAGCAGATCAGCACCCCGACCCTCAGGCCGCCAAGCTCGGCGAGCACGGGCTCGTCGCCCGGCGCGACCTGATCGGACTCGCGCTGCCCGAGCGCGTCGAACAGGTGGATCTTCCGGTAGGCCGCGGCCAGCCGTCCCGCCGCGTCGAACGCAACGGCGGTGTTGTAGACCCGGCCGCCCGGCGCCGGCTCGAACACGCCGGCGACCACGGCGACCCCGTGCTCTCGCGCGGCACCGGAAAGCCCGCTGCAGAACGCGCCGTCGATCGGCTCGGCGAGCGCAGCCAGGTCGGTGCCGAACCGCGCCTGCGTTCCTTCGGGGAAGACGGCCAGCTCGGCACCTGCCGCGGCCGCGTCGGCAAGCGCCGACTTGGCGCGGCCCAGATTGACCGCCGGATCGGAGCTGATCGGTACCTGGCAGAGCGCGACTAGCATGCCCGCAGCGTATGGCACGAGCCGCCGCCGCGCACGAGACGGTCTATCCCATGGGGTCGGTCTATCCCATGGGGTTGGCGGCGGCGGCTTTCATGATCGTGGTAGATACCGCGCAAATATGCTCGTCAGCTACCACGATCATGGTCTGCGTGTTTACGGCGTGGCGGAAAAGGCGTTGCGGTGAGACCGTTAATGCGGACCAGGTCCCGGGCGCCTTTCCGGGCACTGCCGCTCCCGGGCACTGCCGCGGACCGAGCGCCTATACGGTGACCATCTGGGCAGTTATTGTGTGCGCGTGATCGCCCTCCTCCTCGCCGGGGTGGCCGTGGGCCTCTCGAACCTGGCGGCGTCGATCGGCATCGGCGTGACCGGAGTGAACGCCCGCACCCGGGTGCAGGTGGGGCTGGTCTTCGGCGTCTTCGAGGCGGGCATGCCGATCGTCGGGCTGCTGGTCGGCCAGCGGACCGCCGACGTCCTCGGGGAGGCTGTCCGCTGGCCCGGTGCCGTGCTGCTCATGCTGGTCGGTGCGGTCGGCCTGGTGCGGTCGTTCCGGGAGGGCCGGAAGCAGCCGTCCGCGGGGCCGCAGACAGCCGAAGGGCCGGAGAAGGCCGAAGGGGGGGAGAAGGCCGAAGGGGGGGAGAAGGCCGAAGGGGGGGAGAAGGCCGAAGGGGGGGAGAAGGCCGAGGGGCCGGAGAAAAAGGCCCGGGTTCCCGTCGCACCGCCCGGGCTCGCCCGCCTCCTGGTCAGCGGTCTCGTGCTCAGCCTCGACAACCTGGTCGTCGGCGTCGCGCTCGGCACCTACCAGGTCGGCATCCTGGCTGGCGCGCTGCTCATCGGCGCGGTGAGCGTGGCCATGTCCCTCGCCGGCCTGGAACTCGGCGGGCTGCTCGGGCGCTGGGTCGGCAGGCGCAGCGAGCAGATGAGCGGCGTCATCCTGATCCTGGTCGGGGCCGCAATCGCCGGCGGCGCGTTAAGTTAGCCGCCGGGCGTCACTCCGCGATGCGGAGCGCGGCCTTCGGGCAGGAACTGACCGCGTGCCGCACCGCGTCGGCCAGCGCGGGCGGGACCTCTGCGACGAGGATGTGCAGCCGGTCCTCGTCGTCTACCTCGAACACCTCGGGCACCAGGCCGGCGCATACCGCGTTGGCCTCGCAGGAGTCGCGGTCGACTGCTACTTTCACTGGTCTCCCCGCAATTGCGTCGACGGTACTAGCGAGTAGAGCACGCCCGGCCGGCGCGGGCAAGCGCCGGGGCGGCACACTAGCGGGCATGGGCTTCTCCGCTGAACTCGCCCGCGCCGCCGAGTCGGCCAAGGGCTTCATGCCGCCCCCCGAGGGCCTGGCGCTCTACGAGACCGCGGCGGCCTACGCGCCCCGTGGCCCGGTCGCCGAGATCGGCACCTACTGCGGCAAGTCGACGATCTACCTGGCAGCCGCGGCGCGCGACGCCGGCCAGTTCGTGATCACCGTCGACCATCACCATGGCTCCGAGGAGAACCAGCCGGGATGGGAATACCACGACGCCAGCCTGGTGGACCCGGCAACCGGGAGGCTGGACACGCTGCCGCACTTCAGGGCGACCCTGGCCGCGGCCGGTCTTGAGGAGCACGTGATCGCCGTCGTGGGCAGGTCGTCCGATGTCGCCCGGCTGTGGCGGGCCCCGCTGGGCATGCTGTTCATCGACGGCGGGCACACCGACGCCGCGGCAACGGCCGACTACGAGGGCTGGGCGCCGTGGGTGGCGGTCGGCGGCGCGCTGGCCATCCACGACGTGTTCGGCGACCCGGCGGACGGCGGGCAGGCCCCGTACCGGATCTACCAGCGCGCGCTGCGGGCCGGGGCGTTCGCCGAGGTGCGGGTGGAGGGCTCGCTGCGCGTGCTCGAGCGGGTCGGCGAAGGAATCGGCTGACCGGGTCGGCCAGCCTTCACACGGTGTCGGCCGAAGCGGCCGGCGGCCGCCCGGCCGCGGGCTCCTCGCACCCGCAGGCAGAGGGGTCCACGGGCGAGCCCGCGGCCCATCGCGGGGCAGCGGCGGCGAAGATCCCCGAGCCGCCGGTGGCGCCGGACAGCGCGTCCGCGGCCAGGATGACCGCCGCGGCCGTCCAGGCGCTCTGCTCGTTGGGGAAGTGCGCCCGGTTGGCGTACTGCCAGCCCGTCCAGTAGCTTCCGCTCGGGTCGCGCAGGTGCTGCATCTGCTCCAGCATCTCGAGCGCACGGGAGTGATCGCCGATCGCATCGAGCGCCAGCGCGAGCTCGCAGGTCTCAGCCCCGGTGACCCAGGGCTGATCGCTCACGCACCGGACGCCGAGGCCGGGCACGACGAAGGCCTCCCAGCCAGCCGCCAGGCGCTCGGCCGCTGGCGCGCCGCGCAGCGGGCCGCCGAGCACCGGGTAGTACCAGTCCATCGAGAACCTGCTCTTGTCGGCGAAGGCCTCGGGATGACAGGCCACCGCGTGACCAAGCTGGCCCGCCGCAAGCTCCCAGTCCGGCTGCGGCTCGCCGGCGTACTCGGCAAGGGCGATCGCGCACCGCAGCGCGTGATGCATGCTGGAGCTCCCGGTCAGCAGGGCGTACGAGGCGGCGCCCCCGTCGGGCAGGCGCTGCCAGCTGATCTCGCCCCGGGGCTGCTGCAGGCCGAGCGTGAACTCGATCGCCTTGCGCACCACCGGCCACATGCGCGCAGCAAACGCGTCGTCGCGGCTGACCTGGAGCTCGTGCCAGACCCCGACCGCCGAGTAGGCCGCGTGGTTGCTCTCCACCGCTTCGTCGAGCACCGAGCCGTCCGCGGCCAGCTTCGGCCACGAGCCGTCCGGCCGCTGGGTGGCCCGCAGCCACTCATAGCCACGCCGGGCCGACCCGCGAAGCCCGCACACGCTGAGCGCCATCGCGCACTCGACGTGGTTCCAGGCGTCGACGTGCCCGTCCGGCCAGCCGAGCGCGCCGTCCGCGTGCTGCATGGCGGCGATGCTGTTGCCGGTCGCCAGCACCTGGTCGGCGGTCAGGATTCCCGGCACCGCGGGCAGGCAGGAGCCTCCGGGTGCTGGCCGGGACAGGCTCGCGCCCGCCAGCCCGTCAGGCCGCCGCATGTGCCTTTTCGGGTCGCGGCGTCCCGGCGGCCGCCGCGCCAGCCTCGCTGCCGCGGCCGGCGCCCGTGGCGGCGGCGACCGGCTTGACCGCGTAGACGACGATGCTCTTGCCGATCAGCGGGTTCAGGGCCCGGTCGGCCAGCCGCATGATCGCCGGCTTCTTCATGATTTCCCAGACCAGCAGCCTGTGGTAGCCGCGGGCCAGCGGGTGGTCGTCGTTGCGGACGCCGATCGCGCACTTCAGCCACCAGTACGGCGAGTGCAGCGCGTGGGCGCGATGGTGACCGCCGACCAGCAGGCCGGCCCGGGCCAGCTTCGCGGTGAGTTCCCCGCGGGTAAAAATCCGGACGTGGCCCCCGGGAACGCTGTGGTAGTCGTCAGAGAGCCGCCAGCAGATCCGTTCCGGCAGCCAGGCAGGGACGGTGACGGCGGCGACGCCGCCCGGCCGGAGCACCCGGGCGATCTCGTTCATGGCCGCCTGGTCCGCGGGAACGTGCTCAAGCACCTCGGCGGCGATCACCCGGTCGAAGCAGCCGTCCGGGAACGGCATCGCGGTGGCGTCGCCGGCTGCCACGCCCGCCGACGCGCCGGCCGGCGCCTCGCCTGCCTCCGCCATCGCGGCGAACATGGCCGAAACCTGCCGCAGCTCGGCCTGGTCGGTGTCCAGCGCCACCACGCGAGCGCCGCGGCGCAGCGCCTCGAACGCGTGCCGGCCGGCGCCGCAGCCCAGGTCGAGCACCTGGTCGCCCGGGCGGAGCCGGAACCTGGCGAAGTCGACGGTCAGCATGCGGGCATCCCGGGCCCGGCTACGGCCTCGATGGCCCGGCGGTAGTGGTCCACGGTCGCCCTGGCAACGGCGGACCAGGCAAAGCGCTCCTGCACCCGGCGCACGGCCAGGGCGGACAGCCGCTCCCGCTCCGCGGCCGAGTCCTGCAGCCGCCGCAGCGCCACCGCGAGTTCCTCGGCATCGCCGGGCGTGACCAGGAGCGCCGCGTCGCCGGTCACCTCGGGCAGGGCGCCGGTCCTGCTGGCGATCAGCGGGGTGCCGGAGGCCATGTGCTCGACGGCGGGCAGGGAGAAGCCCTCGTACAACGAAGGGACGACGGCGATCTCGGCCGACGCGATGAACGCGGCGAGATCGCCGTCGCTTATCCCGCTGACGAACCTGACCTTGTCGCCCAGCGCCAGCTCGGAGATCAGCCGTTCCGTCGGCCCGCCCGGGGCGGGCTTGCCGACCACGGTCAGCTCGGCGGTGCGCTCCGTGGCGAGCTTCGCCACCGCGCGCAGCAGCGTCGAGATGCCTTTCACGGGCGAGTCCGCGCTGGCAACGGCGACGATCCGGCCGGGCACCCGCGGCGCCGGCCGGGGACGGAACAGGCGCGTGTCCACCCCGAGCGGGATCACGTGCACGCTGGCCCCCGGCACGCGGAAGTCGCGGCAGATGTCCGCACGGGAGGACTCGGAGCCGGTGAGCACCGGCCCCACCCGGCGGGCGACCCGGCCCTGCATGCGGACGAACCCGTACCACCGGCGCTTCGACAGCCGGGACAGGCCGGTGGCGGCGGCGAGCTCGATCCGCCGGTCCACGCTGATCGGGTGGTGGATGCTGGTGACCAGCGGCAGGCCGAGCCGGGCGATGCCGAGCATGCCGTAGGCGAGAACCTGGTTGTCGTGCACGATGTCGAAGTCGCCGCGGCGCCCGCGCAAGGCCCGCAGGGCCCGGAGGCTGAACGTCAGCGGCTCGGGGAACGCACCCGTCCACATGGCGGCGACCTCGAGCGCGTCGATCCAGTCGCGGTACTCGCCAGGGCGCGGGGTGCGGAACGGGTCAGGCTCCCGGTACAGGTCCAGGCTGGGCAGCTGGCGCAGCACCGGGCCCGGCTCCAGATCGGGATACGGCTGCCCGGAGTACACCTCGACGTGATGCCCGAGCGCCGCCAGCTCGCGGGACAGGTGCCTGATGTAGATTCCCTGGCCGCCGCAGTGCGGCTTGCTGCGGTAGGACAGCAGGGCGACCCTGAGCGGGTCTTCGGGGCCCGCCCCGCGGTATGGCACAGCGCTCACGCGGTTTGCCTCCTCGTCTGCCGCTGGCAGCCACCTTGCGAGAAGGCGCGCCCGCGTGACCCCCTAAGCAGCGAACATTACCAGGCGGTACCTTGCGTGCTCTTGCGCCCCATACGTAATCACGCAACATTGCTCGTGCGTCTCGGCAGTGCTCATGGGCCCGAGGTATCGGTAAGCTGCCCCGACGTGGCAAATGGTTCGCCGCGGCGGTGGCGGCCGACCCGAGAGAGGCGGAGACTCCGCTGACAAGACGCGCCCTGATCACAGGAATCACCGGCCAGGACGGCTCCTACCTGGCCGAGCATCTGCACGCCGCGGGTTATGAGGTGTGGGGCCTGGTCCGCGGCCAGGCCAACCCACGGGTCCGCAGGGTGCGCCAGCTCCTCGGCGATGTCCGCCTGGTCCGCGGCGACCTGCTCGACCAGGGCAGCCTGATATCCGCGGTCGAGCGCGTGCAGCCCGACGAGGTCTACAACCTCGCGGCGATCTCCTACGTGCCCATGTCCTGGCAGCAGGCCGAGCTGACCGGCGAGGTCACCGGGCTTGGCGTGCTCCGGGTGCTTGAGGCCATCAGGGTCTGCAGCGGCATCAGCGCGTCACGGAGCCCGGGTGGCGGGCAGATCCGGTTCTACCAGGCCTCGTCCTCGGAGATGTTCGGAAAGGTGCGGGAAACGCCGCAGAATGAGCAGACCCCGTTCCACCCGCGCAGCCCCTATGGCGTGGCCAAGGCGTACGGCCACCACCTGACCCAGAATTACCGCGAGTCGTACGGGATGTTCGCGGTATCGGGCATCCTGTTCAACCATGAGTCGCCGCGCCGCGGGGCGGAGTTCGTCACCCGCAAGGTGTCCCTGGGCGTGGCCAAGATCAAGCTCGGCTATGAGCGGCAGCTCCGCCTGGGCAACCTGAACGCGAGCAGGGACTGGGGGTTCGCCGGCGACTACGTCCGCGCCATGCACCTGATGCTGCAGCGTGACGAGCCGGCCGACTACGTGGTGGGGACCGGCGTCACGCACGCCGTGGCCGAGCTGGTTGAGCTGGCGTTCGGGGTGGCCGGCCTCGACTGGCGGGACCACGTGCTGACCGACGCGTCGTTCATCCGCCCCGCCGAGGTGGACCAGCTGTGCGCGGACCCGGCGAAGGCCGCCGGCGAGCTCGGCTGGAAGCCGAAGATCGGCTTCCAGGAGCTGGTCACGATGATGGTCGAGGCCGATCTGGAGCTGCTGTCGGTGTCCGGGGGACACGCGGAGGACTCGTTCGGGTCCGACGCCTGGTAACCGGCGGGCCGCCGGCGCCGGGCACTGCCGTGACCGGCAGCCGCCGCTCAGGAACCGAGGGCGGCCACCAGGCTGCCGATCCCGTAGGTAAGGCCGGCCGCGACCGCGGCCAGCAGCAGCTGGCGCAGCGCGCCGTGCAGGAACGGCCGGTCGGTGATGCGGGCCACCAGCCCGCCGCCGAAGAAGGCGGCGATGGCCGCCAGGACGAGCGTGGCGGCAAGCGACCTGATCCCGGCCAGGTAGGGGATCAGCGGTATCAGCGCCCCGATGGCGAACGTCACCAGCGACACACCCGCCGCCGTGACCGGCGACGGCAGCTCCCTGTGGTCCACGCCCAGCTCTTCGCGGACATGCACCAGCAGCGCCTCGTCCGGGTGCCGGGACACCTGCCTGGCCACCTCCTCGGCCAGGGAAGGATCCACCCCGCGCATCCGGAACGTAGCGGCGAGTTCCTGCTGCTCGGCGTCGGGGTGGTGCTCGAGCTCAAACTTCTCCTTGCGCACCTCGGCGGCGACCAGCTCGTTCTGCGAGGACACCGAGACGTACTCGCCGGCGGCCATCGAGAACGCGCCGGCGGCCAGCCCGGCGAGGCCGGCCAGGATCACCGTGTGCGCGCTGCCGCCGCCGCCACCCACGCCGGCGATCAGCGACACGTTCGTGACCAGGCCGTCCATGGAGCCGAACACGGCCGGGCGCAGCCAGCCGCCGGACACGTCACGGTGCTGGTGGCCGTGCGCCTCCTGCTCCTGAGCGTTGTCGGCAGGGAACATCTGCGGTAAGCCTCGGGAATCCGCCTGGGTGGCTGAAAGATGGCCGGGGAATCGCCGGCCGCCGAGTGGGTGAGAGCCGCAGGCCGGCCCCCGACGCCTCACCCCAACGAGCCCCCGGAGCCCATTATTCCTGCCCGGGCGCGGGCGGGACCGTGGCAGGGCGGGAGCGCCGGGCAGGGGAGGGCCGCGGCGGGCCTGCCCTGCCCGGGAACGCCGGCTCAGCTCTTGGTGGCGTTGTAGAGGAAAATGTGGCCGATCGCGGTGGGATACGCGCCGGTCACGGTTTTCGCCTCGGCCGCGAGGTAGTTGTAGAAATACCCGAAGATGACCGGCGTCTCGTCGAGCAGCAGGGTCTCGATCTGCCCGGCGATCGTGCGCTGGGTGGACAGGTCCACGGCGGCGATGTACTTGCTGACCAGGCTGTTGTAGGCCGGGTCGTTGAAGTGCGCCGCGTTCCACGAGCCGGTCCCGGTCTTGGCGTTGATCGTCTCCAGCGGCGCGGTCAGGAAAACGTTCGGCACGCTGCGGTGCCCGTAATCCACCAGGCTCATCGTGGCGTCGAGCCAGTCCGAGTTCCCGAACGTCGCCTTGCCGTAGTAAGCGGACGAGCTCTCGATCGTCAGCCCGATCGTCACCCCGATGGCCTTCGCCGACTGCGCGACGATCTGGGCGTACTCAGGGATCTCGAGGAACTGCTCGGTGGTGAGGTGGGTGGTGAACCCGTTCGGGTGACCCGCGGCGGAGAGCAGCGATTTGGCCTTGGGGATGTTCTGCACGCGCTGCGGCACGCTCTTGTTCGTCGACGGGAACACCGGGGCGAACGGGCTGTCGTTGCCGATGTCGGCGTAGCCCTTGAACAGCGCCTTGACGATCGCCGGCCGGTCCAGGGTGAGCGCGATCGCCTGCCGCACCCGCGGGTCGGTGAACGGCGCCTGGTCGCACCGCATGGACAGCTCGCGGTGCGCGCTGGACCGCAGCTTGATGATGTTGTAAGGGGCCCCGGCGGCGAGCAGCTGCTCCGCCCCTGCCACGGCGAACTGCCCGACCACGTCGATCGACCCGTTGGACAGCGCGAGGATCTCCGGCGTCTGGTCCGAGTAGAACGTGAACTGGGTCTCCGCGGGCAGCGCCTTCGTGCCCCAGTACTGCTCGTTCCTGGTGAACGTCGCGCCGACCTTGGGCGTGTAGCTCTTCAGCACGAACGGCCCGGTGCCGATGAACGAGCTCTGCCAGTCGGCCGGGTTGTAGCCGCTCGGGATGATGATCATGTTGTAGTTGTCCGACGAGGTCAGGTACGGGAAGTTCCCGTTCGGCGCCTCGAGGTGGAAGGCGACCGTGTAGTCGTCGACCTTCTGCACCCCGGAGGGGTCCAGCACCCCGCCGAGCGCGGACAGCGCGTTCGACGCGTTCTTGGGGTTGGTCTGGAGCTGGTAGGTGTACACGACGTCGTCGGCGGTGAGCGGCTTGCCGTCGTGGAACTTGACCCCCTGGCGGATCTTGAACGTCCACACGTCCGCCGCCGCGTTGGGGGTCCACGACTCGGCCAGCACCGGCTTCAGCGCCAGCGTCTGGGTGGACAGGCAGAGGTACTCGCCGGTCTGCGCCAGCATGTCCAGGCCGCCCTGGTCGGCGACGGTCAGCGGGTTGATCGCCGCGGTGGGCACGACGATCCCGACCCTGATCGTGGCCCCGGCCTTGCCGCTCGACGAGGAGGACGCTGGCGAGCTGCTCGAGCTGCTGCAGGCGGCCAGGACCGCGCCGAGCACGGGCACCGACAAGCCGACGACCGTGCCGCGCCGGATGAACTCCCGGCGGGAAAGCCTGCCCGCGGCGAACTCGTCGATGACGTGGTTCGCGATCTCGCCCTGGTCGGCGCGGAGCCTGCCGAGGCGGCGCTGGTCTGCGTTCATGTGGATCCTCCCTGGAGGACGGCTAGCCGATCGATGGGGATGTGACAACTCATCAGGTGGCCGGGCGCAGCCTCGCGCAGCGGCGGCTCGGACGACTCGCACTCGCCGGTGGGCAGCTTGCGGGGGCAGCGCGTGTGGAACACGCACCCGGACGGCGGATCGGCCGCGGAGGGGATCTCCCCGCGCAGCCGGATCCGGCCGCCGTCACGCTCCCCGTCCAGGCTCACGGCGGCCGACAGCAGCGCTTCGGTGTACGGATGGTGCGGCGCGGCGAACACGGTCTCGGCCTCGCCGAGCTCCATGATGCGGCCGAGGTACAGCACGGCGATGCGGTCGGACAGGTAGCGCACCAGCGCCAGGTCGTGGGAGATGAACAGGTAGCTGACCTTCTCCTTGGCCTGCAGGTCGACCAGCAGGTTCAGGATCGCCGCCTGGACCGACACGTCCAGGGCCGAGGTCGGCTCGTCGCAGACCACGATGCGCGGGCCGCCCGCGAAGGCCCGGGCGATCGCCACCCGCTGCTTAAGCCCGCCGGACAGCTGGCTCGGGCGCAGCGAAAGCTGGCGGTCCTCCATGCGGACGGACCTGACCAGGTCCGCCAAGCGCTCCTTCAGGCGCGCGCCGGACAGCCCGGCCAGCCTGCGCAGCGGCTGGCCGATCAGCCGCCGGACGGTGTGGCGGC
>Ga0335075_10002349_pt1 | contig 30504 bp, 29 predicted proteins | sample Lox_Sample_24_FD_206723 | JGI IMG/M metagenome (GOLD analysis project Ga0335075, IMG submission 206723) | Soil microbial communities from Loxahatchee National Wildlife Refuge, Florida, United States - Lox_Sample_2.4 | ecosystem: Environmental > Terrestrial > Soil > Wetlands | place: USA...
CGTGCGTGGTCGACGGCGAATGACTCGCCGATCTGGCGCAGGCCGTCAAGGTCGTGCACATCCTCGGCCTGCGCGGGGACTTCGGCCACTGGAACCAGCGGGTGGGCGGCGGTGAAGCCGCCAGCGATTCTGTGTTCTGCGGCCGCCTGCGTCATCCGGTCGGCATGCAATTGCAGCGCAGCGATCGTCAGTTGCCGCGCTGCCGCTTCGTCGGCGGCGCTGGCCTGGCTGGAACCTGTGTGGCCGGGCTGCACGGTGCCGGAATTTGCGGCTTGCAAAACTTCGGCGGCTGCGAGGCTCCGGGCCGCCGACAGGTGCGCCGCCGGTACCCGCTGTACGCGATTCAGGACCAGCCCGGCCAGCGGCATGCGCTCGGTATCGAGCCGCTCGACGAAGTAAGACGCCTCACGCAGCGCGTCCTCCTCGGGAGCAGCGACCACCAGGAAAGCCGTGCCAGGCGCCCGCAGCAACTGGTAGGTGTAGTCGGCGCGCTCCCGGAAGCCGCCGAACATCGTGTCCAGCGCACTGACGAACGTCTGGACGTCCCTGAGCACCTGGGTGCCGAGGATCTTCGTCAGCACTCCGGTCACGACGCCGAATCCGGCGTTGAGCGCGCGCAGGTAAGCCCGGCCGCCTACCTTGGCGGGGGCGGTCAGCAGCCGCAGCAGCCTCCCGTCCAGGAACCTGGCGAGCCGCTGCGGAGCGTCAAGGAAGTCCAGCGCGGACCGGCTGGGCGGAGTGTCCACCACGATCAGGTCCCATTCGTCAGCCCGCCGGAGCTGGCCGAGCTTCTCCATGGCCATATATTCCTGCGTGCCCGCGAAGCTCGACGACAGCGACTGGTAAAACGGGTTCGCGAGGATCTGGGCGGCGCGGTCAGGATCGGCGTGAGCCTCGACAATCTCGTCGAAGGTTCGCTTCATGTCCAGCATCATTGCGTGCAGGCTGCCAGCCGGCTCGGTTTCGTTCCCGGCCTGCTGCCCGTGTGATTTGATGCCGCGCACCGGCCGCGGCGTGTTGTCAAGCGACGTCAGTCCCATGGACTGAGCGAGCCTGCGCGCCGGATCCACGGTCAGCACCACGACATGCCTGCCGTGCTCGGCTGCGCGCAGCCCGATGGCAGCCGCTATGGTCGTCTTGCCCACGCCGCCGGAGCCGCAGCAGACAATGATCCGAGTTCGCCGGTCGTCGATCAGCTGATCGACGTCGAGGTGAGGTGGCGGCCGTCTGGTCATCAGGCGGCCTTCTGCTCGCGCAGCGCCCAGGCCAGGCGGTAAAGCCCGGCCAGGTCGATGCCGCCGCTGACCCACGGCAGCTGATAGCAGGGCTGGCCTGCGGAGTCAAGCCGCTGCTGCTGCTCCTGCTGGCCGAGCGTGGTCCTGGCCTGCTCGGCCAGTTCGGTAGCCAGTGCGCTGGCCAGGCCATGGCTGTCGTCCACGCCCGCGGACTTCAGCCCGATCGCCAGCTGGGCCTGATCGAGCTTGCCACGGGCCGCTGCCTGAAGCTGCCGCGACGGTAGCGCGAGCGGCCTGGCCATGTTGACGATGACACCACCGGGCCTGATGCCGCCGAGCGCGCGCAGCTCAGCGATGCCGTCCAGGGTTTCCTGGACTGGCATCTCCTCCAGCAGCGTGACGAAGTGCACGACGGTCTGCGGCGAGCGGATCACCTGCTGCACGGTGTCGGCATGACCGCGAATCGGGCCTACCCTGGCCAGATCGGAGACCTCCGCGCTGACGTTGAGGAAGCGGCCGATGCGGCCGGTCGGCGGTGCGTCCATCACGACTGCATCGTAGGTGCGCCCCCTGCTGCCGTCCTTGCGCCTGACAGCTTCGGCAGCCTTACCAGTAAGCAGGACGTCTCGCAGGCCAGGGGCAATGGTCGTGGCGAAGTCCATGACGCCCAGCTTGGCCAGGGCGGTGCCGGCATGCCGGAGGCTGTAGAACATCTGCAGGTACTCGATCAGGGCCGATTCCGGGTCGGCGACCAGCGCGAACACGTCCCCGCCTGGGTGAGCGTCGGTTCCCGGCCCGACTGCGATCCGCCGTTCGGCATACGGCAGTGGCGGCACGTCGAACAGCTGCGCTATGCCCTGGCGGCCCTCGACCTCCATCAGCAGCACCCGTCGGCCATCGGCGGCCAGGGCGAGGGCGAGCGCGCCAGCCACGGTCGTCTTGCCGGTGCCGCCCTTGCCGGTGACAACGTGTAGTCGCACGCCGTCCCAGTCAGTGTCACGCGTAGCCACGATTGGAGGTTATCCGTGCGGGCGGAGCGGCTGACGCACCCGGCCGGGGAACTGGCCAGAGCGCCTGGCCATGTAAACCCCGGTATGTCCGTCCTCTTGGTCCTGGCAAGAAAGTTACTAGGCTGGGTCGTGAACGTCCGCTGCACGCGGGCACAGGGGAAGAAGGTGTTCGGCCGATGGAAGCGCTGTTCGCCATCATCGCAATTGTCGTCGTGGTCGGGGCGATTCTCACAGCTAAGTCGATCAAGACAGTCCAGCAGTACGAGGACGGGATCATCTTCAGGTTCGGGCGGGTGCTTCCCGGAGTACGCGGACCCGGCCTGACGCTTATCAGGCCGGTAGGCGACAAGCTGGTCAAGGTCAATAAGCAGATCATCGCGATGGGGGTTCCCGCACAAGAGGGCATCACCAGGGATAACGTGAGCGTCCGCGTCGACGCAGTGGTCTACTTCAGGGTGGTCGATCCGATCAAGGCCTCGATCAACGTGTTCAACTACCAGAACGCTATTTCCCAGCGCGCCCAGACGTCGTTGCGGTCGATCATCGGCCAGTCCGAGATGGACGAGCTGCTAGCTGAGCGGGACATGGTGAACCGACGGCTGTGCGCGATCATCGACGAGGGCACCGAGATTCCGTGGGGTGTCAAGGTAGAGAGCGTCGAGATCAAGGACGTCTCGCTGCCGGAGGGTATGAAGCGGTCGATGTCGCGGCAAGCCGAAGCTGAGCGGGAACGGCGGGCCAGGATCATCACGGCCGACGGCGAGTTCCAGGCGAGCAAGCGGCTAGCCGCGGCCGCTAACGTGATGGCCCGTGATCCGGCCGCACTGCAGCTCCGGCTGCTGCAAACCGTCGTGGAAGTGGCTGCGGAACGCAACAGCACCCTGGTGATGCCGGTCCCGGTCGAGCTGCTGCGATTCTTCGACAAGTTCAGCCCGACCAGCGGTGGCGAACACGAGGCCGGTGGCGGCGAGTCGACAGCCGACGGGGGCGATGCGGCCATCGCTGGCGCCAGCCTTAACGAGGCCATCGAGACGGCAGCCGGTGCCGCCGCCATCGAAAACAGTGCCATCGCGAATACCCCGGCGGTGCCGCTAGACATACCGGAGGTGCCGGCCATTCCCGAGCTGTCACCAGAGGAGAAGGGCGACATCGGCACTGTGCACCACCCTGCCAGCCGGGATGGCCACCACGATGATGGACCAAGCGCCGGTACCGCTTCTGCTGCCAGTGCGGTCCCGGCCGCAGGCGACGATGACGCGCCTGCACCAGAGGCTTAGCGGGCGCCGGCCGACGTAGACACCTCCGGCTGACTCCCCTGTAAGGTTCGGCTATGGCCAAGTGGGAGTACGCGACAGTGCCGCTGCTGGTGCACGCAACCAAGCAGATACTGGATGGCTGGGGCGACGACGGCTGGGAGCTCGTCGCGGTCGTGCCCGGCCCGAATCCGGAGCAGCTCGTTGCTTACCTCAAGCGGGTCAAGGAATGAGCGATCCGAGTTCAGCTGTACCGGCCGGGTCCGGGCCGCAGGAGAGGCTGGCGGCGCTGGGGCTTACCCTGCCGCCGGTCGTCGCGCCCCTTGCCGCCTACGTGCCCGCGGTCCAGTCCGGCGCGATGATCTACACCGCCGGGCAACTGCCCATGGTCGACGGCCAGCTAGTATCCGCGGGCAAGGTCGGAGCGGAGGTCGGGGCCGCTGAGGCCGCCGCGCTGGCGCGGACGTGCGCGCTCAACGCGCTCGCCGCGGCAGCGTCCGTGGCCGGCGGCTTGTCATCGATCAAGCGCATCGTCAAGCTAACCGGCTTCGTGGCCAGCTCGCCAGACTTCACCGGCCAGCCTCAGGTGGTGAACGGTGCCAGCGAGCTGCTGCTGGAGGTCTTCGGCGACGCGGGCAGGCACGCCCGCAGCGCGGTAGGAACGGCGGCGTTGCCGCTTGACGCGCCGGTGGAGATCGAGCTCATCGTCGAAGTCGGGGACTAGGCCCGCCGGGCAGGAGGCAGACGTGGCGGAAGATTCAGCTAAGGCTGCCTCCATCCGGCTCCCGGCAGAGCTCGCCGGGGCTGCGCGCGAGATCCTGGACGGCAGCCGGGCCCCGGCCGTCCCGCGTGATGCGGCGACAGTGATGCTGCTGAGACAGCGCAGCGCAGCCACCTCGCCAGACCTCGCCGGCGCGGCAGGGCTCGAGGTCTACATGCTCAGGCGCAAGCGCACGATGGCGTTCGCGCCAGGAGCGTTCGTGTTTCCCGGCGGGTCGGTCGACCCCCGAGACGCCGACGAGCGGGTTGCCTGGGCAGGACCGGACGCCGCTGAGTGGGGCCGGGTTTTCGATGCGCCGCCAGCACTGGCCATGGCGCTGGTCTGCGCGGCAGTCCGGGAGACGTTTGAGGAGTCCGGCGTCATGCTGGCGGGCGAGTCAGCAGACTCGGTTGTGGCTGACACCACCAGCGACGACTGGGAGGCTGACCGGCAGGCCCTGCTCGACCGGTCGGTGTCGCTCGCCGAACTGCTCGCTCGGCGCGGACTTGTGCTCCGTGCCGACCTGCTGCGCGCGTGGTCGCGGTGGATCACGCCGGTCATCGAACCGCGCAGATTCGACACCCGGTTCTTCGCTGCGGCGCTACCGGCCGGGCAGCGCACCAGGGATGTCGGCGGTGAGGCCGCCGAGGTCGCCTGGTTGCCGCCGGGCGACGCCCTGGCCGCAGGGAAACGTGGCGAGATCAGGCTCTTCCCGCCAACCGCAGTCACGCTGTCCGAGCTGGCCGACTGCGGCGACCTGGAGACCGTGCTGACCGGGCCGCGCCATGTCGCGCCCATCATCCCGGCGGTGCAGCTGCGTGACGGCGCGGTCTGGCTGACCGTGCCTGGCCTCAGCGAGTATGCGGTCGGGACGGGAGGGTCAGCATGACGTCTCCGCCGCCGATGCGGGCCGGAGCCGGAATAGACGGTTCGGGCACCGAACGGGTGCGGTGCCTGCTTGCGCCGAACCCGTCGCTGATGACTCTGGACGGGACGAATACCTGGCTGGTCAGCGAGCCCGGCTCCGCCGCGGCCATCGTGATCGACCCTGGCCCGGACGACGAGAGTCACCTGCAGCGGATCACGGCAGTCCTCGCCGAGCGCGGCCAGCGCGTGGCCAGCATCGTGCTTACGCACCGGCACCTGGACCACTGCGCAGGTGCTCCGCGGCTGGCCGAGCTGACCGGCGCGTCAGTGCGAGCAGTCGACCCGTCGCACCGCCTCGGCAGCGAGGGCCTGAAGACCGGCGACGTGCTCGATGGCAGCGGCTGCGAGCTGCGGGTTATCGCGACACCCGGGCACACCGATGACTCAGTGTGCCTTCACCTGCCAGCGGACAACGTCGTACTGACCGGCGACACGGTGCTTGGCCGGGGTACTGCGGTCATCGCCGACGACGGCAGCCTTGGCGACTACCTGGAGTCGTTGCAGCGGCTGCGGGCACTCACCGAGGAGACGGGCCTGTCGGCGCTGCTGCCCGGGCATGGTCCGCTGCTCGCTGATCCGGCGGGGGTGCTGGATTTCTACCTGACGCACCGGGCCGAGCGCCTCGACGAGGTTCGTGCCGCGATCGCGGCAGGCGACCGCACCCCGGCCGAGATAGTGCCACGGGTCTATGCCGCCGTCGACCCGGCGCTGTGGCCGTTCGCCGAGTCCTCGGTTCGGGCCCAGCTTCGCTATCTCCACGACCACGCAGAACTGCCCCCCGGCGTGCGCTGGTGAGACAGGCAAGTGACTGGCTGACCGCGGGCAGCTCGCTGCGGGCGGCTCGTTCCCGGCCTAGTCACCGCGCTCGCTTGCGCAGCCTGTCGGTGTCGGTCACCAGGACGGACTTGGCCGCCAGCTGAATCCAGCCGCGCGCGGTGAAGTCGGCGAGCGCCTTGTTGACGGTCTCCCTGGACGCTCCCACGAGCTGTGCCAGCTCTTCCTGGGTGAGGTCGTGATTGACCTGCACGCCCTCCGGCGTCTGGACGCCGAACCGTTCGGCGAGGTCAAGCAGGGCTTTCGCAACCCGGCCGGGCACATCGGTAAACACAAGGTCGGCCTTGACGTCGTTGATGCGGCGCAGCCGCTGGGCCAGCGCCTGCAGCATGTGCATGGCGACTTCGGGCCGGCTGCTGAGCCAGGCCCGCAGATCGTCATGAGCGAGGCCGGCCAGCCGTGCGCTCGTCACTGCGGTAGCACTTGAGGTTCGCGGGATCGGGTCGAAGAGCGACAGCTCGCCGAACATCTCGCCTGGCCCGTGCACGCTGAGCAGGTTCTCCCGCCCATCCGGCGCGGCCTTGGTGAGTTTGATCTTGCCGGTCAGAATGATGTACAGCTTGTCGCCGTCGTCGCCCTCAGAAAACAGGCGCTCACCGCGGTCCAGCTGGACGTCGATGATGCCGCTGCGAAGCGCGGTCGCGTCTTCCTCGCTGAGTGCCTCAAACAGCGGCGTCTCACTGAGTACGTCATCAGTGTGAGCCATGACCTCTCCTCCGGGCCGACAACTGTGTGGTGTCCATCCCCGGTTCTCTCATCCTGGGGTCGGGTGATGCTGCTGACCGGCGCTGCTGGAAAGCCGTTCCCGAGAGGTAACGATCTCGGCCTCAGCCGCGTCCACGCCTACCCAGGTGGCAGCCTCGACTTCCTTGCCGGGCTCGAGCGCCTTGTACACCTCAAAGAAGTGCTGGATCTCCAGCTGGTCGAAGTCAGGGACATCGGTAATGTCCCGCAGGTGGGCCATCCGCGGGTCCGTCGCCGGAACGCACAGCACTTTGTCATCGGCGCCCTTCTCATCGCGCATCCGGAACATGCCGATGGCGCGGCAAAGGATCTGGCAGCCGGGGAACGTGGGTTCCTCGAGGAGCACGAGCGCGTCAAGCGGGTCCCCGTCGTCTGCGAGGGTGTCCTCAATGAATCCGTAATCTGCCGGATAGCGGGTTGAAGTAAACAACATCCGGTCTAGCCTGATACGACCCGTCTTGTGATCCATCTCGTACTTGTTACGCTGCCCTTTGGGGATCTCGATGATTACTTCAAACTCCACGCTTGCACCCCCAGCGCCTTGATAAGAACTCGGATTGCCTGGCTGATGTCTACCCGGTAGAACTGCGCCAGTCCCTACCGGGGGTAGCACATCACGCACGCCGAACCTAACGCGGGGACAGCAGATCGTGCGAAGGGACCTATCGTTGCGTCCGCCGAGGAGCGCTGCAGCGGGAGCGATCGCGGTGCTATGCGTCTTCACGATCGTCGCTGGTTTGACAGTAAGCAGGCTCCTTCCCGGCCGCCTCGCGCTGTGGCGGCTGCCGCGCGTCTCGGCTGGCAGGCTGGCCGGGGCGGGCCAGGTTCTCGGGCCCGCGGCCGGCGCGGGCAGCCAGCGTGCCGGAGCTACCGCGGCCGGCGTGGCTCGCGCGATCGGCCCGATGGTCAGCTCGCCGGCTCTCGGCCCGCAGCTCGGCGTGCTGGTCACCAACCTCGCGACCGGCCGAGTGCTGTACGCGCGCAACCCGGCAGTCGGCTTCGCTCCGGCATCGACCAACAAGCTGGCGACGGCGATCGCCGCGCTGCAGGTACTCGGTCCGTCGGCACGGTTCCGCACGACAGTGGTGGCGCGCCCTGGCTCGTCGTCGATCGTGCTGGTCGGTGGAGGTGACCCGACACTGGCGGCCGGCCGGCTGCCCGCGTCGGACTATCCGCAGCCAGCCACTCTCGCCGAGCTCGCCGCCAAGACGGCGGCCTCGCTGCGCGCACGCGGCCGGCACAGTGTCCAGCTCGGCTATGACGTCTCGCTCTACACGGGTCCGCAGCTCGCGGCAGGCTGGCCGCAGAGCTACGTGTCCACCGGGAACGTGTCGGTGATTACCTCGCTTGAGGCCGACCAGGGACGGGTCACCCGCGCCGGGGCACCGGCCGATAGCCAGGTATCGAACGGGCGCAGGTCGGCCAACCCCGCTGAGCTCGCCGCCACCGCGTTCGCCGGCTTCCTCACCGCTGATGGCATCACGGTCCGCGGTACCCCCGCGCAGGTGACTGCTCCTGCTCACGCCCGCGCCGTGGCCAGCGTGGCGTCTCCGCCGCTAACCGAGATGGTCCAGTGGATGCTCGAGGAGAGCAACAACGTCATCGCGGAAAACCTGGCTCGTCATGTCGCCATAGCCACGGGCCGGCCGGCGTCCTTCAGCGGCGCGGCCGGCGCGGTGACCGCGGTGCTGCACCGCCTTGGTGTCACTGGCGAGCTCAGCCTCGTCGACGGCAGCGGGTTGTCGCCAGAAGACAGGATTGCGCCGGCCGTGCTGGTCCAGCTGATCACGCTTGCGGCCCGTCACCCCGCGCTGCGGTCAGTGCTCACCGGTCTGCCGGTCGAGGGCTTCTCCGGCACGCTGATGCGAGGCGCCAGCGTGTTCGGTCTCGGCGGCCGGGCCGGCTTCGGCGTCGTGCGGGCCAAGACGGGCAACCTGGCAACAGTCGCAGCGCTGGCCGGAACTGTCTACACCAGGAACGGGCAGTTGCTCGCGTTCGCCGTGATGGCCGACAAGGTTACTGCCGCAAGCCTCGGCGATGCCGCCACGACGATGGTGAGCCTCGCGAGCACACTGGCCGGCTGCGGTTGCCGCTAGCCCGGCAGCGGCTCGCCCGAGCCGGCATCGCCGAGCGCTAAACGGCCCGGAGGGGCGGAATAGGCCCGGCGCAACGTACCGTGGAGGGGTGAGCAGCACTCAGATGATCGACTGGCAGGTCGCTACGTCCACCGGGGTTCGCTGGGTCAGGCCGGGCCCGCAGGTCAGCATGAGCGAGGCCAGGAAGGTCGTGGCCGAACTCCGGCAGCTGGCTGCAGTGGCCGCCGAGCCGGTCCGTGAGCTGACCGGGCTGTCAGGCGCAGCGGAGGATGGCCAGGTGGCGGTTGTCGACCGGCCGGGCTGGATCCGGGCGAACGTCGACGGTTTCCGCGTGGTACTCGACCCCCTAGTCAAGCGCATGGCGGAGAGCGGTGCGGCACCGCCGGCCGGCTCGGTTATCACCGCGGTCGGTTCGCGTGTCACCGGGATGCAGGCCGGCCTGATCCTGGCCTACCTAGCCAGCCGAGTTCTCGGCCAGTACGAGCTGTTCCTGCCGCCGGACCCGGACGTGCCCGAGACCGAGGCGCCGGCCGGCCGGCTGACGCTGGTCGCCCCGAACATCGTTATGGTCGAGCGGGAACTTAACGTCAATCCGCACGATTTCCGGCGGTGGGTTTGCCTGCACGAGGAGACGCACCGGACTCAGTTCACCTCGGTGCCATGGCTCCGGCCGTACGTGCAGGAGCAGATGTCAGATTTCCTGCTTGCCTCTGATCTCGACCCGGCGTCGATACTGGAGCGGCTACGGTCCGCGGCTGACGCGGTAGCGGGCGTGGTGCGCGGCGGCGACGGAGAGAGCCTGATCGAGGCCATCCAGAGCCCGCGGCAGCGCGCAATTCTGGACCGGATGACCAGCGTGATGACGGTGGTCGAGGGCCATGGCGACTATGTCATGGACGCTGTCGGGCCGACGGTGGTCCCGTCAGTTGCCGAGATCAGGGCAAAGTTCAGCGCACGTCGCGGGTCGGCCGGCCGGATGGAGCAGGCCATCCGGCGGGTGCTCGGTATCGATCTGAAGATGAAGCAGTACGAGCAGGGCGCTCGGTTCGTTAAGGCCGTCGTCGATGAGGCCGGTATGGCGACCTTTAACAAGGTATGGACCTCGCCGGAAACGTTGCCGACCAGGGAAGAACTGCAGACTCCGCAGGCGTGGCTGGCTCGCGTCGATCGCGGCAGCCCGACGGCGAGCGCGGCGGACTCGACCACAGCGGACTGAGGGGATCCCGGTGGGCCCGCATCCGGCCGTCGCTGAGGTCAGGCGCGCGGTCCGGGTCAGCCTGGCTGACCTCGAGCCAGGAACTGTCGTGCTTGCCGCCTGCTCAGGCGGGGCAGATTCACTTGCGCTTGCCGCCGCTGTCGCCTTCGAGGCGCCGAAGGCGGGGCTGCTGGCAGGCGGCATTACCGTAGACCACGGCTTGCAGCCGGGCTCGGCTGAGCAGGCCAGGCGGGTTGCGGCGGTGCTTGACGGGTTCGGCCTCAGCCCTGTGCTGTCGGTCGTCGCGCAGGTGGCGCGACCGCAGGACGGGGGTTCCTACCCGGGACCGGAGGCGGCTGCACGGTCGGCCCGGTATGCCGCGCTTGACGAGGCCGCCGAGCGCGCGGGTGCCTGGGTGATGCTCGGGCACACGCTAGACGATCAGGCTGAAACCGTCTTGCTAGGTCTCGGGCGCGGGTCCGGATCGCGTTCGCTGGCGGGAATGGCCCCAGTCGCCGGCCGTTACCGGCGTCCGCTGCTCGGAGTCCGGCGATCGCAGACCCTGGCGGCCTGCGCGGCACAGGGCCTGCAGGTGTGGGATGACCCGCAGAACAGTGATCCTGCGTTCACAAGGGCACGTGTCAGGCGACTGATGCCCGCCCTCGAGGAGGCACTCGGGCCCGGTGTGGCGGAAGCGCTGGCCAGGACCGCGCCCTTGCTGCGGGCCGATGCCGACGTGCTGGATGCGGTGGCGGCGGCCGAGGCCGCCCAGCTCGGCGGCCTGGCGGAGGCGCAGGCCAGCGGATGGCCGGCCGATGTGCTGGCCGGGCTGCCGGTGGCGATCCGGCAGCGGTTGCTGCGCAGCGCCGCGCTCACTGCCGGGTGCCCGGCAGGCGCCCTGTCCCAGCGTCATGTCACCAGCCTGGATGAGCTGGTCACCGGATGGCACGGGCAGCGCTGGACGGACCTGCCCGGCGGCATCAGGTGCCGCCGCAGGTATGGGAGGCTGCTCTTCAGCAGAACCGCGGGCCAGGGGGTCGTCCCCAGGGACAACATAAGCGCGGGTCCGCGGGTCGCCCGCTCCGGCAGCACCGCGGCGCGATCGGAGGACGCAGGTGGACGCGAATGACATGGGGCCAGACCTCAAAGAGGTCCTGATTACGCAAGACCAGTTGCAGGAACGCGTCCGCGAGCTTGCCGCTCAAGTCGACGCCGATTACGCTGACCGCGAACTGCTGCTGGTCGGAGTGCTCAAGGGCGCCGTGATGGTGATGGCCGACCTGGCACGCGCCATGCACCTGCCGGTGCAGATGGACTGGATGGCGATCTCCTCTTACGGATCGGGCACGAAATCCTCCGGCGTCGTGCGGATCCTGAAAGACCTGGACACCGACATCAGCGGTCGCCATGTCCTGGTCGTGGAGGACATCATCGATTCCGGCCTCACGCTGTCCTGGCTGATCGGCAACCTCCGGTCCCGCGAGCCGGCCTCGGTCACCGTGTGCGTTCTGCTGCGCAAGCCGACGGCCGCCAGGATGAACAACGTGGACGTCGCCTACACCGGATTCGACATCGAGGACGCATTCGTGGTCGGTTACGGACTTGATTACGCGGAGAAGTACCGTAATCTGCCGTTCATCGGAACCCTCGCCGAGCACGTGTACCGGCCGTCAGCAGGCTGACCGCAACGCCGCCCGGCCCGGGAACTGAGTCGGCGATGAATTTCGTTAACCCGGGTAAGAGGCATAACACGGCCGCCATTGCCCCTGTGCGGCCTGCCGCGTTTCGGTCATGGCTGGCGCGGTGTACCGTCGAGTATTCCTGTGCCTAGCGCGGGAAGAAACCGCCGCGCGTTCGCGCTGGATAACAAGGTAGCCCCGCCTGGAGGGCGAGGCACGAGGCTCGTCAGGAGGGACCGGCCGGACCTGTGGGCCGTTCATCGATGGATCTGAAGCGCATTTTCCGCGGCTGGGTGCTAGCCATCCTTTTTGTCGCGATCATCCTGGTGATCCTGTATAAACTGGTCAATACCGGACCTGAGTACAAGCAGGTCGCTACCTCGCAAGCGATCGCTGCGATCGAGACCGGGAACGTTAAGTCGGTCACGCTGACCGACGTCGACCAGACTATCCAGCTGACGACAGGCCCGAACTACGGCAGCCAGAGCAATCAGAACTGGGAATCGTCGTGGGTCGGCAGCCAGGGCACGCAGCTCGCCAACACGCTGCAGAAAGAGGTCCAGACCGGCAAGCTGCCGAAGGGCGTCTACACCGTCAAGGTGCCCAAGAGCAGCTCATTCTGGACGCTGATCTTCAGCTACCTGCCGTTCCTGATCATCTTCCTGCTGTTCATGGTTTTCCTGAACCAGATGCAGGGCGGCGGCTCGCGGGTCATGAACTTCGGCAAGTCCAAGGCCAAGCTGATCACCAAGGACACGCCCAAGACCACGTTCGCTGACGTGGCCGGAGCTGACGAAGCTATCGAGGAGCTGCAGGAGATCAAGGAATTCCTGCAGAGTCCCGGCAAGTTCCAGGCCATCGGTGCCAAGATCCCCAAGGGCGTCCTGCTCTACGGGCCGCCAGGAACAGGTAAGACGCTGCTCGCGCGAGCCGTAGCTGGCGAAGCAGGCGTGCCGTTCTACTCCATCTCCGGTTCGGACTTCGTCGAGATGTTCGTCGGTGTCGGCGCTTCCCGGGTCCGTGACTTGTTCGAACAGGCCAAGGCCAACGCGCCGGCCATCGTGTTCGTCGACGAGATCGACGCGGTCGGACGGCACCGCGGAGCCGGGTTCGGCGGCGGACACGACGAGCGCGAGCAGACGCTGAACCAGCTGCTCGTCGAGCTGGACGGCTTCGACACCAAGGGCGGCGTCATCGTGATCGCCGCCACCAACCGGCCAGACATCCTGGACCCAGCCCTGCTGCGTCCGGGCCGGTTCGACCGCCAGATCGTCGTCGCGCAGCCTGACCTGGCTGGCCGCAAAGGCATCTTGCGGGTGCACGCTCGTGGCAAGCCGTTCGGGCCGGACGTCGACCTGGACATCATCGCCCGCCGCACGCCCGGCTTCACCGGCGCGGACCTGGCGAACGTCATCAACGAGGGCGCGCTGCTGACAGCGCGCGCAAATCAGACCCAGATTCAGATGGCCTCGCTTGAGGAGGCTATCGACCGGGTCACCGCCGGGCCGAAGCGGAAGAGCGTGCTGCTGTCGGAGAAGGAACGGAAGATCATCGCATACCACGAGGGCGGCCATGCCCTGGTGGGGCACGCGCTGCCCAACGCCGACCCGGTGCACAAGATCACGATCATCCCGCGCGGCCGCGCGCTCGGCTACACCGCAGCCGCGCCAGCCGAGGACAAGTTCCTGGTGAGCCGCGCCGAGATGATGGATCAGCTGGCCATGCTGCTTGGCGGGCGGACCGCTGAGGAGCTTGTCTTCCACGAGCCCACCACCGGCGCTGCCAACGACATCGAGAAAGCATCGTCGATCGCGCGCGCCATGATCGTCGAGTACGGCATGAGCGAGCGGCTCGGCGCGCGCAAATTCGGCACCGGGGATGGCGAGCCGTTCCTCGGCCGCGAGATGTCCCATGCACGGGACTACTCCGAGGAGATCGCGTCGGCGATCGACGACGAGGTACGCCGGCTGATCGAGTCCTCGCACGACGAAGCCTGGGAGATTCTTGTCCAGTACCGGGACGTCCTCGACAACCTGGTGCTTCAACTGCTCGAGCACGAGACGCTGTCGCGTGAGAAGGTCCTGGAGATCTTCTCGCCCGTACACAAGCGGCCGACCCGCGGCTCCTACACCGGGTACGGCAAGCGGCTGCCGTCGGAGAAGCCGCCGGTTCTGACACCGAAGGAACTGGCGCTTACCGCGGCCACGGACGGCACCGTAGCTCAGTCGCTGGGCAACGGCCAGGCATCGACCGCTGGCCTGCCTGCCGCACCACCACCGCCGGCCGGTGGCTTCGGCTCGCCGCTTGGCGGGGCTAACCCGTTGGGCGGCGCTAACCCGCTGGGTGGCGCCAGTCCGCTTGGCGGGGCTAACCCGCTGGGCGGCAGCCCCCTGGGCGGCGGTTCGCCAGCGGGCGGCGGGCAGCACGGATCGGAGCGGCCGGACGAGGATCGCCCGACAGACGGCGAGGGTCATTGAGCGACGGCAGCTTCGATCTTCAGCGGATCGAGCGCGCGGTCACCGAGATACTCCTAGCGGTTGGCGAGGATCCCGCTCGAGACGGGCTGAGGGAAACCCCGGCCCGTGTCGCGCGCGCACTTGGTGAGCAGTTTTCTGGCTTGCGCATGCGGCCGGAAGAGGTACTGACGACCGTATTCGACGCCGATCACGAGGAGATGGTCCTCGTGCGCGACATCGAGATGTACTCCACGTGCGAGCACCACCTGGTGCCGTTCTTTGGTCGCGCTCACGTTGGTTACATCCCCAATGAGAAGGGTCAGATCACCGGGCTGTCGAAGCTCGCCAGGCTGGTCGATCTGTACGCCAAGCGACCTCAGGTGCAAGAGCGGATGACAAGTCAGATTGCTGATGCTCTGATGGCGATCCTGGAGCCGCGCGGAGTTATCGTCATTATTGAGGCCGAGCATTTGTGCATGTCCATGCGTGGTGTACGCAAGCCAGGCGCTAAGACGGTGACCTCGGCCGTACGGGGGAGCTTCCTGAATTCAGAAAGTACGAGGGCGGAGGCCATGAGCCTGCTCACGGATCGCCGCTGACCGGGTCTAAGACCAATGCCGGGGTTTGCCCCCAGCTACCGGCGGCGAAGACTACGCTGATGCCCCGTGAGCCGGGGCCTGACCTCCATGTCCGAGATGACACACCATATCGGGCCAGGGCCGGCAGAGCCCAGAACCGGCGACGAATCACGGGCGGAGCCATCGGTTATCCGCGGCACCGACCTGCGCCAGCAGCTTCGCTGGGTGCCGCTGGTCGCAGGCTTGATGGCGCTTGTCATCGGCGTCGGCTACATCGTCGAAGGCCTGCTACCGAGCTTTTATGACCGGCGCCTCCGGGGTCTTTCTGAGATAGCCCCTGGCACCTTGGTCAGCCTTACCAGGACGACCGACATCATCATCGGGCTGTTGCTGCTGATGCTGTCGCATGCCTTGCGCCGGCGCAAGCGCCGGGCCTGGGCAGCGGTTATGACGTTGCTGGCCGTCGGTCTCGTCATGCACGCCGGGATCGGGATCGTGGTACACACCATCCGGCCGCAGGTGCCGCTACCGCAACTCCATCCGGTGCCGGCGGCATTCTCCGCCGTGTTGCTAATCGCGCTGTACTGCTACCGGCGGCAGTTCTACGCTGTCGGCGACCGGCGGTCGAGGTGGCGGGCATTGTGGGTGCTGTGCGGCCTGCTGGTCGCCGATGTGATCATCGGGCTGATCTACATCACGGTGCTCGGGGGCCTCACCGCTGGCCACACGATGCGGGACCGGGTCTACTCCGTCGTCATGAATATGGCCGGATTCTCCGGGCCGGTGCAATTCAGCACTGAACTGCGGCAAGACCACTTTAGTTTCGTAACCGGGGGCCTTGGGCTATTCACATTGCTCGCAGCGTTGTTTCTATTCCTCCGGCCCGCCGAGCCGCCGAGCGGGCTACGGTCGGCCGACGCGCAACGGATCAGGGACCTGCTTGACCGGCACGGCCACAACGACTCGCTCGGATACTTCACGCTTCGTGACGACAAGAGCATCATCTGGTCTCCGACCGGTAAGTCCTGTATCGGGTACCGCGTTCTGTCCGGAGTGATGCTGGCTAGTGGTGACCCGATCGGCGACCCGGAAGCCTGGCCGGGAGCAATGCACAGATTCCTGGATGAGGCGGCCAGGCATGCCTGGGTACCTGCCGTCATCGGCTGTAGCGAGCTCGGGGCTGAAATCTGGTGCCGGGAGGGCAGCCTGACTGCGCTGGAGCTTGGCGACGAGGCGGTAGTCAACGTCGCTGACTTCACCCTGCAGGGCCGGGCCATGCGCAACGTCCGGCAGATGGTCACGAGGGTCTGCCGCCAGGGCTATGTGGCCGAGGTCCGCCGCGTTGAGGACATTCCTCCCGCTGAGGTTGCCCGGATGATCAGACAGGCGGACAGCTGGCGCGGCAGCCCGACAGAACGTGGCTTCTCGATGGCACTTGGCCGCGTGGGCGGTGGCGATGACGGGTGCTGTGTCATCGCTACCGCTACGCAGGACGGAGTGCTCCGCGCTCTGCTGCATTTCGTCCCGTGGGGCAGCGACGGCTTGTCACTTGACCTGATGCGCCGGGACAGGTCGGCTGCGCCCGGTTTGAATGACTTCCTGATCGTCCAGGCGATCAAGGCCGCCAGTGACCTCGGCGTGAAGCGGATCTCGCTGAACTTCGCAGTGTTCCGCGCCGCGCTAGAACGGGGCGAGCGCATCGGTGCCGGGCCGGTGACGCGGGCTTGGCGGGGGTTCCTGCTGTTCCTGTCTCGATGGTTCCAGATCGAGTCGCTGTACAAGTTCAACGCCAAGTTCTGTCCTGAGTGGGTGCCGCGATTCCTGGTGTTCCCCGGTACCAGAGACGCGCCGCGGATCGGCTTCGCCGCCCTAGAGGCCGAGGCGTTCCTGGTCTGGCCAACGATCGAGATCCGCAGGATCGCCAGGAAATTCGGTTTGGTCCGGCTCAAGCGGCGGTTGCAGGGCCCGTTCCGGCGCAGCTCAGGCGAGCACTGAGGGCGATCCGGCGAGATTCCGGCGCCGAAGATCGATCTGGCGGCCGACGCACAGCTTGCGATCTGGCTGGCCTCGGCTCGGGGCGGGGATTCCGGCGGCCCCGGCTCCCCGATGGGCACGTAGATTGGCAGCTATGACAGTTCCGGCGCAGTATTCCGAGGGACGGCCGGCTTCCGCCACCGGCCCGCCCATGCCCGGCCTGCCTGCCGGACAACGCTGCCTGCTCATGGGTGTCGTCAACGTGACGCCTGACTCGTTTTCGGATGGCGGAAGCTGGCTGGACCCGGACAAGGCCATCGCGCACAGTCTTGAACTGGTCAGTCAGGGCGCCGACATCGTTGACGTCGGTGGCGAATCGACTCGGCCGGGAGCCCAGCGAGTGCCCATGGCAGAGGAGCTGAGCCGGGTGCTGCCGGTCGTATCGGCACTAGCCAGCGCCGGCAGTTTTGTCAGCGTCGACACAATGCGCGCTGAGGTTGCCAGCCGCGCGCTGGAAGCAGGCGCGCGGATGGTCAACGACGTGAGCGGCGGGCTGGCAGACCCTGATATGCCGTCAGTGGTGGCCGCGGCTGACGTGCCGTACATCGTCGTGCACTGGCGCGGCCACAGCGCGGACATGTACGGCCCGGCCGTGTACACCGATGTCGTCGCCGACGTCCGCGGGGAGCTGGGACGGCGCCTGGAGGCACTAACCGCCGCGGGCGTGAGCCCGGCCAATGTGATACTCGATCCGGGGCTTGGCTTCGCCAAGCTGCCCGAGCACAACTGGAAGCTGCTGGCCGGGCTAGACCGCGTTGCCTGCCAGCCTGGCTATGCCGAGCCGTTCCCGGTGCTGGTCGCGGCATCCAGGAAGGGATTCCTCGGCAAGCTGCTGGCCGACCCAGACGGGCGGCCGCGGCCGTTCACCCGCAGCGACGATGCCACCGTCGCGCTTACCGCGCTTGCCGTCGCGGCCGGTGCCTGGTGCGTCCGCGTGCACGCGGTGCCTGGCAACATGGACGCAGTGCGGGTGGCCACGCGGTGGCGGCAGGAAACCATGGCGGGCGCTCGCTGATGCTCGACCGGATATCGATCACCGGCCTGCGGGTTCGCGGCTACCACGGCGTCCTTGCGCATGAGCGGGCAGCCGGGCAGGACTTCGTCATCGATGCCGTGCTGTGGCTCGACACGGCCCCGGCGGCCGCCGCCGACGACCTCAGCCTCACCGCGGACTATGGCGCGCTCTGCGACCGGCTGGCCGCGATTGTCGGCGGGGAAGCCGTTGACCTGATCGAGACGCTCGCCTGCCGGCTAGCTACGGAGTGCCTGGGCATCAGACCAGTGCAGGCGGCAGAGGTTACCGTCCACAAGCCGCAAGCTCCGGTCGGGCAGCAAGTTGCCGATATCGCTGTCACCATCAGGCGGGAGGTAACGTGACCGCGCTCGTGCTCTCGCTCGGCAGCAACCTGGGCGACAGGCTGGCTAACCTGCAACTCGGGCTGGACGTACTCGGCGGCGGTGGCCTCGATCTTCAGGCGGTGTCTAGCGTCTACGAGACCGACCCTGTCGGCGGCCCGGATCAGGCGGATTACCTCAACGCCGTGCTGCTAGCTGGCAGCTTGCTTCCCGCCCGCGACATCCTGGAACTGTGCGCGACAGCCGAAGCCACAGCAGGCCGGGTCAGGATGGAGCGGTGGGGCCCCCGGACTCTAGACGTTGACATCATCGTCTACGGCGACGAGGTCAGCACCGATCCCGTGCTGACACTGCCGCATCCTCGAGCGCACGAGCGCGAGTTCGTACTCGTCCCGTGGCTGGAGCTTGATCCGCAGGCCGCGCTGCCCGGCTGGGGCGCGGTAGCCGGGCTGCTCGGGTCTGCGCCAGCGACGGCAGTACGGCGGCGGCCAGACCTGCGGCTCGAGCTGCACGAGCGGTCATCAAGACGCTTCACCTCGCACGACGGGGCGGCACGCAGCCGGCCAGTCACCGGCCTTGGCATACCTGAAGCGGACGCGTCATGCAGCTAACCCGCCCCGGCACGCTGGCCGCGGTTTTCGCTGTCTGCGCCATCGCCGGATGGCTGGCGGTCCGCGCGACGTTTCAGAACCTGCCGCTGCTACCTGTCACGGCCATTCCCGCGCTCGCGGCCCTGGCCATCGCAGAGGCCCTCGTCGGCAGGTATGTCCGGAACAGGCTGACCGGCCGGCGGGGCGCGGGTAAGCCGCTAGCGCCGATCTCGGTGGCGAGACTCGTGGCACTGGCCAAGGCGAGCTCGGCCGCCGCCGCCGCGCTCGGCGGACTCGCGGGTGGTTATCTGATCTTCGTACTCGGGTCGCTGGACAAGACAATTCCGGCGCGAGACGCGAGGGTCGCCGGGGCTACCGTCGCGGCGGCGATCGCGCTGATTGCCGCCGCGCTCTACCTGGAGCGGTGCTGCCGTGCGCCGAAGCCGCCCGGCGACTCCGACGACGACTCCCAGCCGAGGGACACCTGGCAATGGCACTCGTAGCAATGCTGGCCGGGATCTGCCGGCCAGGCTCGCGGCCAGAGACCGCCCCGGCTGCAGCAGGGCGAATCGGATCCGAGAAGATGCTCGGTCAAGGACACCCAGACAGGGCGGTGACGAACCGGTGATGATCAGCATGCGGCGCTGTCCGCCCGAGCACCGGACCGCTGATGAGTTCTGATCCAGTGACGGGCACGCTGACCGGCCTCGCCGGGCACGAGCATCCGGCGCGGCTTGACGTCGGCGTCATCGGTGCCGGCCGGGTCGGGACCGCGCTGGCCGTTGCCCTGCGCCGGGCAGGGCACCGGATAGCCGCCGCCTCAGCGGTGTCTTCGGCGTCCAGGGAGCGCGTGGACCGTTACCTGTCCGGCACTGTCGTGCTGCAGCCTGCTGACGTGGTCGCCGCAGCAGACCTGGTGCTGCTTACCGTGCCCGATGATGCTCTGGCCGGGCTGGTGGCAGGCCTGGCCGCGACCGGCGCGCCGCTGGCCGGCCGGATGCTGGCGCACACCAGCGGCCGGCACGGCCTGGCGGTGCTGGAACCAGCTACTGAGCTCGGCGCGCTGCCGCTCGCGCTGCATCCTGTCATGACTTTCACCGGGCGAGCCGACGACACCGACAAGCTGGCTGGCATCAGCTTCGGTGTTACCGCTCCGACGGTGCTGCGGCCGGCTGCCGAGGTGCTGGTCATGGAGATGGGCGGCGAGCCTGTTTTCATCGCCGAGGCGGATCGAGGCCTGTATCACGCCGCGCTGGCCGGCGCCGCGAATCACCTGGTAACTCAAGTGGTGCAAGCGGAGGACTTGCTGAGCCGAGCCGGAGTAGCGCAGCCTGCACGGATGCTCGGGCCGCTGCTATCCGCGGCGCTCGACAACGCACTTCGACTCGGCGACGCCGGCTTGACCGGGCCGGTGGCGCGCGGCGACGCCGAGACCGTTGCTGGCCATGTCCATGCGCTGCGCGCCGATGCGCCAGAGGCGCTGCCCGCGTACCTGGCACTCGCCAGGCTCACCGCGGCCAGGGCGCTGGCCAGCGGGATGCTCAGCGCCCCGGACGCGCAGCGGCTCCTCGACGTGCTTGCTGAGGCGCGCACATGACTGCTGTGCACCCGGCGCACGCGCCAGGCAAGACAGGAGCCGCCGTGCCTATGCTGATCAGGACGCGGAAAGGCCTGTCCGCGGCGCGAGCGGCGCTGCCCGAGCCGGTTGTTCTGGTGCCCACGATGGGTGCGCTGCATGATGGCCATCGCTCGCTACTGCGCCGAGCCCGCGAGCTGGCCGGCGGCGAAGGTAGCGTGCTGGTGTCTATCTTCGTGAACCCGCTCCAGTTCGGGCCGAGCGAGGACTTCGAGCGATACCCGCGCTCCCTTGAGGGGGATCTCGCAGTGTGCGCGGAGGAAGGCGCGAGTGCAGTTTTCAGCCCGGACCGCGCGCAGATGTACCCGGCTGAGCCGACGGTCACTGTCAACCCGGGACCGCTCGGGCAGCTGCTCGAAGGCAAGTCGCGGCCGGGTTTCTTCGACGGTGTGCTGACCGTGGTGCTCAAGCTCTTCCATCTGACCCGGCCCCACGCTGCCGTGTTCGGTGCGAAGGACGCTCAGCAGCTGGCATTGATCCGCCAGATGGTGACCGACCTTGACCTCGGCGTGCGGATCGAGTCCGCCCCGCTATTCCGCGATCCGGACGGCCTGGCGGCGTCGAGCCGCAACAGCTACCTGTCCGCGGCGGAGCGGCGTTCGGCACTGGCGCTGTCCGAAGCCCTCGCGGCCGCATGCGCGCTGGCCGCGCATGGCACCGCGGCGGTGCTGGCCGCCGCGCGGGCGGTGCTGGACGCTGCCGCCTCGGCGAGCCCGCCGGTCGAGCTCGACTACCTGGTACTCGTCGACGCCCGCTCGTTCGCCGAGGCCGGACTCGGTTATCGTGGCCCGGCGACGCTGCTGGTGGCCGCTAAAGTCGGCCGGACCAGGCTTATCGACAACATCAGCATCGAGATCGGCAGTACTCCAGCATGATCAGCCGCCAACTGCTCGCGCCGCCACCCGGCTGGCGCAAAGACACCGACGTGGTCGTCGTCGGCTCCGGGGTCGCCGGGGTGACGGCCGTCCTGGCGATCCGCCGCGCGCTGCCGGACGCGCGCATCCTGCTGGCCACCAAATCGGTGCTCGACGATGGCTCAACCCGGTGGGCCCAGGGTGGCGTGGCTGCCGCGCTCGGTCCCGGCGACACGCCTGAGCAACACCTATCTGACACGCTCACCGCTGGCGCTGGCATCTGCGACGTCCGGGCTGTCCGTGCCCTGGTCACTGACGGACCAGGCGCAGTTCGCAGACTGATCGCCCTGGGCGCAGAGTTTGACCGGGAGCCCTCCGGACCGCTCTCGCTGACCAGAGAGGGCGGCCACCTGCGACGCAGGATCGCCCACGCCGGGGGTGACGCCACCGGCGCGGAGATCTCCCGCGCCCTGCTCGCCGCTCTGGCACAAGCTGGTGACAGTGCTGAGCTTGAGGTCATCGAGCACGCCCTCGCCCTCGACCTGCTGCGCACCGGCGACGGCAGGGCTGCCGGAATCACGCTGCACGTACTCGGTGAAGGCCAGATCGACGGAGTTGGCGCGGTGCACGCCCCTGCGGTGGTGCTGGCGAGCGGCGGCTTCGGGCAGGTCTACGAGGCGACGACGAACCCGGAGGTCTCCACCGGAGACGGTGTCGCGCTAGCGCTGCGCGCCGGGGCCGAGGTGGCTGACCTCGAGTTCGTCCAGTTCCATCCGACGGTGCTCTGGCTTGGCGCCGACGCTCGCGGCCGCCAGCCGCTCATTTCCGAAGCAGTCCGCGGCGAGGGCGCGGTCTTGGTCAATGCGGACGGTCGCCGGTTCATGGCCGGCCAGCATCCGCTCGCCGACCTAGCTCCCCGCGACGTCGTGGCCAAGGCGATCATGCGCGAGATGATCGCCGCTAACACCGATCACGTCTACCTGGACGGCCGGGAACTCGGCGCTCAGGCATGGCAGCAGCGATTCCCCACAATCCTGGCCAGTTGCCGTGAGCACGGCATCGACCCGGCGACTGAGCTGATTCCCGTAGTTCCGGCAGCGCATTACGCCAGCGGCGGAGTCCGCACCGACCTGCACGGCCGCACCAGCGTGCCCGGCCTGTACGCGTGCGGCGAGACCGCATGCACAGGCGTGCACGGCGCGAACCGGCTGGCCTCAAACTCGCTGCTGGAAGGACTGGTCTTCGCCGAGCGCATCGCTGCCGCGCTGGGCCGCGGACTGCCGGCCACCGGTGAGCCGGTCCTCGATGACCGGCCGGCGGGCGTCATCGACCCGTCCGTAGTCCGTCCGCTGCAGCAACTGATGTCCTCGAGAGCCGGCGTTCTGAGGTCGGGAACAGGGCTCCGCCAGGCTGCGGCTGGCCTGTCCGATCTCGGCAGCAGGGAGTGCGACAAACCTGACGCCGCCGCCTGGCAGGCTACCAACCTGCACCTCGTCGCCACCGCGCTCGTGCACGCGGCACTCCGGCGGCAGGAAACGCGCGGCAGCCACTGGCGGGAGGATTTCGGCGAGCCAGACGAGGTTTGGCGCGGCCACCTGGTCTGCTCGCTCGGGCCGGCCGGGCTCAGCGAGGAATTGGAGCCGGTGCTCGATGACTAAGTTGCCGGCCGGACCGGCCCCCGTCCAGGGCGTTCCCGGTAAAGACAATTCGCTTGCCGGGCGCCTGCGCGCTGCCGGGCTTGACCCGGTCGCCGTTGCTGGTTTCGTCGCCGCCGCGCTGGCCGAGGACCTGGCGGGCGGCAGCGACGTGACGACGTCCGCTACCGTCGCGGCGGATGCGTCGGGGCGTGCGGACCTGATGGCCAGGTCCGCCGGGGTGGTCGCCGGGCTGCCGGTCGCGGCGGCGGTCTTCGCGCAGGTATCCGCCGGGCAGCACCATGCAGAACTGGACTGCACGGAGCTGGCGGCGGACGGCGACCAGGTGGTGGCTGGCCAGCCAGTCCTGCGAGTCACCGGGCTGATCGGCCCGATACTTACCGCGGAGCGGACCGCACTGAACCTGCTCTGCCACCTTTCCGGGGTAGCCACACTGACACGACAGTGGGCCGATGCCGTCGCAGGCACCGGGGCACGGGTCCGCGACACGCGGAAGACCACGCCGGGCATGCGCGCGCTGGAGAAGTACGCGGTGCGCTGCGGTGGCGGGCTGAACCACCGGATGGCTCTGTCAGACGCTGCGCTGATCAAGGACAATCACGTGGCCGCGGCCGGCTCAGTGGCGGCGGCCTTCGCGGCAGTGCGCGCGCAAGCGCCAGGGCTGCCGCTCGAGGTGGAGTGCGACACGCTCGATCAGGTGGCCGAGGCGCTGGCTGCCGGTGCGGATGAGATCCTGCTCGACAATTTTGATGTGCCCGACATGGCGGCGGCAGTGGCACTGACGGGTGGCCGTGCGCGGCTCGAAGCTAGCGGCGGCCTGACGCTGGCCACCGCTCGGGCGGTCGCGGAAACAGGCGTCGACTATCTTGCGGTCGGTGCGCTGACCCACTCGGCGCCCGCCCTGGATATCGGCCTCGACCTGGTTCGGGTCAGCGAAACGATCGGGACGGCAGATGCTACTGACGATTGACGTCGGCAACACCAACACTGTGCTGGGCCTGTTCGACGGTCCGGAGGTGGTGGAACACTGGCGGATATCCACCGACCCGGTGCGGACCGCGGATGAGCTGGCTGTACTGCTGCAAGGGCTGCTGCGGCAGAGCACTCTGTTCACCGAGCCGGACGTGGGCGGCATCTCGCTGTGCTCCACTGTTCCGTCGGTGCTGCACGAGTTGCGGGAAATGTGCCGCCGCTACTACGGGGACGTTCCCGCGGTGATCGTGGAGCCGGGCGTGAAGACCGGCGTGCCGTTGCGGTACGACAACCCGAAGGAGGTTGGCAGCGACCGGATCATGAACGCGGTGGCTGCGATGCACCTGTACGGCGGTCCGGCGATCGTGGTCGATTTCGGCACGTCGACCAACTTCGACGCGGTGAGCGAGCGCGGCGAGTTCGTCGGCGGCGCGCTGGCGCCGGGCATCGAGATCTCGGTCGACGCGCTCTCCCGGCGGGCGGCGCAGTTGCTGAAGGTAGAGCTGGCCAGGCCCAGCCGGGTGATCGGCAAGAGCACGGTCGAGGCGCTCCAGTCCGGGATCATCTTCGGCTTCGCCGGTCAGATCGAGGGGATCGCCACCCGGATGGCAGCAGAGCTGTCGCCAGCCGACCCGGATGCCGTCACCATCATCGCCACCGGAGGGCTGGCGCCGCTGGTCATCGACGAGGTTGCGGTGATCGACGCCTACGAACCGTGGCTGACGCTCATTGGCCTGCGACTCACTTACGAACGGAACACCACCGATCGGTCCGCCGCCGCCGACCGCCCGGCCACCGCAAGCACGGGTGCCTCCACCGCAGCTGCCCCGACCACCGCTGCCCCCACCACGGCTGCCCCCACCACGGGCGAACCGGGCGCAACGGTAGCCTCGGGCAGATGACAGGGGAAGACCTGACCGCGACTGGCCGTGCGGCCGGGCCAGGCAGGGCTGACCGGCCGGCTGCCGCTGAGCTGCCGGAGCAGGTGCAGGTGCGGCTGCGCAAGGCCGAGCGGCTGCGCGCGGCGGGGACCGATCCTTACCCGGTTGGGTATCCGCGAACGCATACGATCGCGCAGGTCCGTGCCGAGTTCGACGGCCTGCCGGTCGATTCCGCGACAGGCAAGATAGTTGGAGTTACCGGCCGGGTGATGCTCTCGCGGATCGGCGGCAAGCTTTGCTTCGCGACGATCCGGGACGGTACCGGGGAAATTCAGGTGATGATCTCCCTGGACCGCGTTGGTGAGCAGGCGCTCGCCGAGTGGAAGTCCGACGTCGACCTCGGCGATCACGTGGGGGTTACCGGCGAGGTGATCTCGTCGCGGCGTGGCGAGCTGTCGGTTCTGGCCGACTCGTTCGCCATCACCGCCAAGGCACTGCGGCCGCTGCCGGAGAAGCACAAGGGCCTGACCGGTGCCGAGTCCAGGGTGCGCCAGCGCTACCTGGACCTGCTCACGAACCCGGCGGCACGGCAGATGGCCGAGACACGGGCGGCCGTGATCCGGTCCGTCAGGGAGGAACTTTACGCCCGCGGCTACCTTGAGGCCGAGACACCGGTGCTGCAGACGCTGCACGGTGGCGCGAATGCCCGCCCGTTCACCACTCATATCAACGCTTTCGACCTGGATCTCTACCTGCGGATCGCGCTTGAGCTCTACCTCAAGCGGCTGGTGGTCGGCGGGATCGAGCGGGTCTACGAGATCGGCCGGATCTTTCGCAATGAAGGCGCGGACGCTACGCATAACCCCGAGTTCACGATGCTCGAGGCCTACGAGGCTTACGGCGACTACAACACCATGCAGACGCTGACCACACAGTTGCTGCAAGCAGCGGCAGAAGTGGCGTTCGGCAGACAGGTTGCCCGCCGGCCGGACGGGACCGAGGTGGATATCAGCGGTACCTGGCGGCAGGCCACCGTGCACGGGGCGCTGTCGGATGCGATCGGCGAGGAGATCACGCCGGATACACCAGGCAAGACGCTGCGGGACCTGGCAGCGGAGCGGCACATCGAGCTACAGCCGAACTGGAACTCCGGGCAGGTCCTGCTTGAGCTGTACGAGCACCTGGTGGAATCCCGGACCGTCGAGCCGACCTTCTACCGGGACTTCCCCGTTGAGGTCTCGCCGCTGACCCGGCAGCACCGAGATGACCCGAGGCTGGCCGAGAGATGGGATCTGGTGGCGTTCGGCACGGAGATCGCGACCGCGTATTCGGAGCTCGTCGATCCGGTCGAGGAGAGAGCGCGGCTGACGGCGCAGTCTTTGCTGGCCGCGGGCGGTGATCCCGAGGCCATGCAGCTTGACGAGGATTTCCTGCGCGCCCTTGAGTACGGGATGCCGCCGAGTGGCGGTCTGGGCATGGGCATCGACCGGATGCTCATCATGCTGACCGGAGCCTCAGCCCGCGAGACAGTGCTGTTCCCGCTCGTGCGGCCTGCCGACCGGCCGCCGGCCTGAAGCGCGCGTTCCCCTATGGCGGCTGAACAGTCGCATAAAAGAAGCTGCCCGGCCGGAGGGGGGATCCGGCCGGGCAGCGGCTATGGTCAGCGGCGCGTGCGCTCAGGGTGGGTACCCGCCGCCGTCATAGGACGCCCAGGGCACAGCCTGGACTTGCACATCTTGGCCGAAAGTCGGCGCGTCTACCATCAGCCCATTTCCGATATAGAGGCCGACATGGTCGAGATTGTAGAAGAACATCAGGTAGCCCGGCTTGAGCTCGCTCCGGGGAACGTGCACGATCTCGTTCCACTGATCACCGGTGAAGTGCAACAGATTGATCCCGACCTGCGCGTAAGCCCACATCACCAGGCCTGAGCAGTCGAACTCGCAGGGTCCGGCGGCGGCCCAGACGTACGGGCAGTGGGCCGCGGCGCGCCCCAGCGCCAATTTCAGGGCCTGCACCTCGTACGAGTCGCCGGGGATCTCCGACGCCGTGATCGGATACTTGCCCGTCTGCTGGAAAATCGTCTGGGCCTTCTTGAAGGCCTCGCCGTTGAAGAAGTTCTCTTTCTTCTGGATGGCGGCTTCTTTGACCGCCATCTCCGCGGTCAGTCGTTTTGCCTGTTGCTGCTCCTGTGCCGCGGCCTCCTGGGCACGCTGAGCCGCTGCCACGGCGTCTGCCACCAGGCTGACCTTCCGGCCGTTCTCCTGCTGGATCTGCGTCATGATGGACGCCCGGTTTAGCAGGCTCTGTGGTGAGGCGGTCGTGAGCAGCTGGAGGGTCGGGTTGATGCCGCCAGTCATGTAGTTCTCTACGGCGATCGCTCCGATGGAGGTCTGGTCCTGGTTCAAGATCAGCTGATCGCGAGCCGCGTCCTCGCGGGCTACCGCCGCCGCGGCCCTGGCCTGGCTCAGCTGGATCTTGAGGGCGTCGAACTGCTGGCTGAGGTGGTCGATCTGCTCAGACAGTGCGTTAGCCTCGGCCAGCACAGTTTTCAGGCTCGGGTTGCCCGTTCTCGCCGCTGGCGCGGCATCGGCCGAGCCGCTAGACACGAAAGCCGCACACAGCGCGACGGACCCGGCGAGGACGACCGCCCGGCGCGCTAGTCTGGCGCGGGTCGCGCAGAACGTCCGGAAACGGTACGGAATTGGTGCGGAATGCCGTGGTACATGCCTGCCAAGCGGCATGCGCGTCACGCTCCGTCTCCTCTCCTAGACCGCCTACCGGGTTAGCTGACGGGTTCGGGCTGGAGAAGCCCTACGACGGACCTGCCGGACCATGCACGCGTCGCAGGCCCGCCGATTCACCCCGGGGATCTGGCTGGGTCCCCGGCTCCCCGATCGCCTGGCAGGCGGTCGGGAACTCGGCGGGTTGCAGAGCCTCCCGGCAATCGGGCGCCTGCAACTTGGGTATCAGCGATGGACATTAACCGAGAGCGCCATTGTCGCGGGCCGAAACAAGGAATATTTTGCCCCAGGGTGCCAGCCTGGGCGTGTCCGTATTGCTGCCTGCGCAAGTGCCTGCTCACGTGTACATCGTCCGGGCTAGCGCTGCGTAAGCGTGGCTTGCCCGTTATCGCAGCAGGTCAGACGGCGTGTCTCAAGGCGCGTTCACAGCTCCGCGAGGCGTCAACCGCGCGCCGGCCCCTGCTGGTCTGTGCTAACGCCCGCACGCTCTGCTGGCGGCCCCGGTTGGCACTCATCGGCGCCTTTGGGATCCTTAACGTACTGGGCGACGGAAGTCGCCCGACTAGCATTACGGCACGCGGCGGCGGAGGGCCAATCCCCGGATGGATTATGCGATCAGGCGCGCCAGGACGGCTGACGTGCGGGCGATACGAGCACTAGTGGACGCGAATGCCAGCTCGGGCCGGCTGCTCGATAAGGCGACGGTAGCGCTGTTCGAGGGTGTGCAGGAGTTCTGGGTCGCTAGTTCAGCCGAGGGTGAGATCGTTGGCTGTGGCGCACTCCACGTGATGTGGGAGGATCTGGCCGAGATCCGCACAGTCGCGGTAGCGGCAAGTCATCAAAGCCGCGGGGTGGGAAACCAGATAGTCCTGGCGTTGCTCGATACGGCCCGCGAACTGGGCGTAAGCCGAGTATTCGTGCTTACCTTCGCGGTGGACTTCTTCCGGCGGCACGGCTTTGCCGAGATCGATGGTCAGGCGACCACTCCCGAGGTCTACGCAGAGCTACTTCGATCCTATGACGAGGGCGTCGCTGAGTTCCTCGATCTGGACCGGGTGAAACCCAACACGCTCGGCAACACGCGCATGCTGTTGAGAATGTGACCGTGCCGACGGTGCCGTCAGCCGTGCGCCCACGTCGAGACAAGGAATGCCGCCGCAGCCTCGGTGTCCGCGTCCGGCTGCCACGTGCACTGGGATATTCAGCGCCTCGCCCGCGCTTTGCTGGTGATCGGGATTACCCCGCCAGCTGTACCAGCGCCCGGAACTACCCGGCCGTCGATAGGAGTTCGGTAATCGCCGAGGGCGGAGACTATCGTTAGTCGCCAGCGTCCGGCGCTCAGCCCTTGCCGCCACCCTGGTCCGGGGCACTCGCGCTATTGCGGCAATATTGATAGCGGAGTCCCGCCCATCCCCGGGCCGGTTGCCGAGTTGCCAGCCCGCCTGCGGCACGGAGTTGCTCGGGCCAGATCTGCGCAGGCCAGCGCCCTATGGAAGGACGTACTGGCGGTCCGGCGAAGGGAGTGTCAGCCTGATGAAGGACCTGAGCGTCCTCACGCCGCCGTTTCTGATGGCCACGGTGGTGATCATCGCGATTGTCGCGTTCTTGCGGCACGAGATGGGCCGCGGTCGCGTTGATCGCGTTGATCCCGAAGATATTCCCGCGCCTGAGGCTGACCAAGAGCAGGATAGTTAAGCCGTAAGGCGACTCCGGCGCACCCGCAGGGCACGCTAACGAGGCCTAGGCCGCCGATTACGCAGAGTAACATCGTGCCATCCCATTGTTCACGCAATGCGATCACAGGACGCATGCCTAAAGGGCTAACTCGAATTGTCACCACGTCGGCTGTGGTATATCTTAAGTGGCCTAAAAGGACTTCGGTGAAAGGCAGTCTGATGGTGCAGAAGACCGTGGTGACGGTGGTTTGTGATCTACCTCACGATGGTGAGATCGAAGGCAACGAGACAGTTTCGTTCTCGGTTGACAGCAGTGCCTACGAGATCGATGTCTGCTCGGCGCACGCTAAGGAACTCCATGACATCTTTAGCGGCTACATCGAGCACGCCCGGCGTGTCAGCGTCGGAGCACGACGTCGTAAGGCGCGCACTGGCCCTGGCCGTGAGCGCAGCTCAGAAATCAGGCAGTGGGCCCGCGAGCGGGGCGAGAAGGTGAGCGAGCGCGGTCGCATTCCGGCGTCGATCATTCAGGAATACGAGGCAACTCACTAACGGCTTGACTGCCTTTTCCGGACTTGCTCACCAGCGTTTGACTGGCGGGCTTGACTGACTAGTCCGTTGATTTGGATTAGCCGCCTGAGGCGACCGGAAAGAGCAACTAGCGCGGTGCACCTTGCAGCTGCCGGTGGTCGCGCGCCGTAGTACCTTCCCCGTTCCTGTGAAGACCCCCGCATGGCCCATCATGCGGGGGCCTTTATGGTTTATAACCGGATTCCGCCAGCGGACGACGCCCGATGACCGCGAACACGGCGCGTAACGTCCGCCCTGGCGATGATCGCGTGAGATCTCCGGCTTTTATAGCCCGATGGGCGCTACGTCATGACGAGCCGGACCTCCGCCGCCCTGGCAGTCCCGGTCCCTGGCGCTGCCAGTCGCATTCTGCGGGCACCTGCCCGCGCGTATGAGTGAGGCAACGTCTTCGACGTGCCGTGACTGAGTGGCTTGACCGGGCGCCGCAGATCTCGGCCGTGTCCTCGCGGGTACCGCGCCCGCTCCTGAGCCAGGCCAGGCCCGGCGGGAGACCCTCGGCGGTGCCACGGGCCCGGGCGCGTCTCGGGCTAGCGGCGGACGCCGGGCAGCGGGCGTATCGCGGTCAGCGGCGCTCGTCTGCCGACTGTCGCTTAGTGAGACGCGCTGAGGCGGGCGACACCTAGCTGGATGAGTGCCAGGACCTCGCGTCGGGTCCGCTGTCACCGGAACTCTCGTATGCCGCGTGGCTGACCGGGACAACTGCCAGGTCCTGATGGCTGCCGCAGCGGTAATAGGCTGCACGTAGCTG
>Ga0335075_10002350_pt1 | contig 30504 bp, 32 predicted proteins | sample Lox_Sample_24_FD_206723 | JGI IMG/M metagenome (GOLD analysis project Ga0335075, IMG submission 206723) | Soil microbial communities from Loxahatchee National Wildlife Refuge, Florida, United States - Lox_Sample_2.4 | ecosystem: Environmental > Terrestrial > Soil > Wetlands | place: USA...
GGCCGGCGTGCCGCGATCTCCCGCCGCTCCGCCCCATCCGAGGTGATGAGGTAGCTCGCGCGGCGATGCCGGCTCGCCGCGGTGTATGCCTTGAAGGCGGTCACCGCCTGCGTGCCGGCCGGCATTACCTGGATATGCTCGGTGCTGGTCAACCCCTGCGCCGCATCGATCGTCAGCACGTCGCCGTAGCTGAGCCGGATGCGCCCGCTCGCCGGCTCGCGCAGCGTATCCCACTTCACGAGGCCTGCGCGGCCATTTGCATTGCGCAACACCACCCCCTCGGCGCTGATGGCGCGCACCTCCAGCACCGAGCCGTTGTTGCCGATAATACCACGCCCGCGGTCTGCATAGGCGGCGTTAGTCCGCGCGAACAGCCGCAGCCTGTCGCCGACCGCAAGCGGCAGCGAATACGCCGTGCCCAACTGATCGCAAGCGTCGAGCACCACCTGATCCGCCCCGAGCTCGCCGGCGTCCCGCCGGCGCTCGCGGATCGCCGCGCCGATCGCGCGTGCATCGGCATTCGTCGGCACACTGACGGTCAGCGTGTAGTCTGGATCGTGCGCGTTCGCCGCGCGCCGCGCCGCCCAGAGATCGGCGACATGCGCAACCGCCTCGCGGTAGCTGCCGGGCACCAGCTGCGCAGTGCCGTCGGCGCGCTTCAATGCCAGCGCCTCCACCGCCCGTCCCTCGCGGAACATCAGGCTGGTCTCCCGCTCGCGCGCGCTCTGCTGGCGCACCGTGCTGAGCAGCTCCGGCACCGAATCGGCCCCGAGCGCCCGGCGCAACAGCTCGATCACCGGCCCGGCCTCGATCGACTGGCACTGCTTCGGATCACCCACCGCCACGACCCGGCAGCCGGTCTTCGCCTGTACCCGTAAGAGCTCCAGCAATTGCCGCGTGCCCAACAGGCTGAGCTCGTCCACCACCACGACGCTCGTTCGATCCAGACGGACCTGGCCCTTTGCCACGCGGTCGAGGAACACCGAGAAGGCCGCCCGGTCAGCCTCCGGAATGCCGGCGCCGGCCAAGTCTTCCGACTGCCGCCAGGCGAGCGCCGCGCCAAAGACACGCCGCCCGTCGCGCTGCCAGGCATCGACCAGCGGCGCCAGCACAGTCGATTTGCCCGACCCGGCGACGCCGATCGCCACCGAAAGCTGCCCGCCCTGCCCCAGCCGGTCGATCAGCTCGCGCTGCGCCCGCCCGTGTGCGCTCCCTCCAAAATCCCCTCCCGATCGCGCCACCGCCGCTGCGATCGCGTCGGCGCTGAGTACCCCGCTCTTATCCGCCCCGGCTCCCTGCGCTAGCGAGACGAGCTCGCTCTCCCGTGCGACATGCAGCGTGGTGGTCAGCTTCTCCCGCTCGCGGCCATGCACATCGGCCGCCAGCCCCCAGATCAGCCCGACCGCCTGCCCGTCCTGACGCACCCCGCGTGCCGCAAAGGCACGCATCAAGCCGTCGATCTCGGCGGCGCTCTCCACCCCTGAGGCGATCAGCCCTCGCGCCGCCGCCACACGTGCCAGCGACGCATCTGTCACCGCCCGGCGTTGCAGGTCCCGCTCCAGCAGCCCGAGCGCCGCCTGGTACGCCTGCTCTAGCCGGGCCTCGGGGGTCGGTAGCGGAATCGCGTCTGGCCGCAGCACGCTGCCGTGCCGCCAGCCGAGCGCTGCTGCCTGGCGCCGCCACGCAGCCCAGTCGCTGAGATCGTCCTGCTTGGCCGCGCGGGGGTTGCCCTGCACCCCACGCTTGGCCAGCCCGATCTGCCGCTCGGCGTCGAGACTGTCCCAGTCGAGCCCGAGTCCCGCGGCGTACGCACGCGCCGCCTCGGTCCCGTTGATGGTCCGTTTCGAGAACGCCGCCCGCACCGACTCGGGAATCGCCGTGATCCGCGCCGCCCCGGTCGTTTCATCGAGAACCACCCCGATGCCGTGCCGCCGCAGCTTGGTCGCCAGATGCGCCTGATACAGCGCCCCCCACTCATGCACCCGGCCCTCGAGGCGCTGCAGATCGAGCCCTCCCACCCGGCCGCTCTCGGTCAGCACCGCATTTGGCACCGCGACGTGCGAATGGAGTTGCGGGTCGCCGGCGACCTTCAAGGTCACCAGCTCGGTGTACGCCTTGCCGGTCGTCGCATCGCGCCGCGGCACTTCCACCGTTGGGCGGCTCGCGTAGTGATCGAAGCGGATCCAGCCGATCCGTCCCGGCTCGAACCCTTCGCGGCCCGCCTTGCCCTTGCGCGCTCGGCCGAGCTCGCTCTCCACATGGCGCATCGCCGCAGCGACCGCATCGCGGTGCGCCGCGGCGATGATCGCGCGCTCCGCCTCGGTCGGCGCGAAGGCCCAGGCGAGCGAGACCGATTTGTCCGCCGACCAGCAGAGATCGACATAACCGATTCGCGCGCGGGTCGCGGCGAGCGCCTCCCGCAGCGCCGCCCGGCCGGGCGGCGAGCCATCCGCCCGCTGCCCCGCCAGCAGGTGCGCACGCTCGGCCTCGGTCGGCTCCCGATTCGCGTGGAACCCATAGAGTGCGAGGAAGCGTGCGCGGATCGTCGCGGCCCGGTCGTCCGGCAAGGCTGAGCCGTCGGCACGCTTGCCGCCCAGGATGCAGGCGATCTCCGCCGCACTGGGCAGTGTCGATGCATCGAGCCCCAGCAGCGCCGCCAGGCTCTCGCTCGCGCGTTGCACCTGCTTGCCCGGGATCGGCGTCCCGTCCGCCCGGTCGCCCGCCAGCAGCTGCGCGATCGCCTCCGCGTTAGGCGCCCGGCTCGGATCGATCCCCAACAGCGCCGCCAGCCGCGGATCCATGTCGCGCCGTGGCTCCGCCACCGTCACCGCATGGCCAGGCTCCGCAGGTGCCAAGCCGCGCTGGTAGTATTCGGCGAGCTCCGCCTGGGCCTGGGGCAGCGTCTGCTCCAAAAGATGGTCTGCCATGGCCCGCGCCGCTGAGGGCGCCCCGGCCGCACCGGTCCGGTACGTCAGCACGGGCGCTCAGCCACCGGACAGCGCCTCCCGCACGCCCTCGGCCACGGTCTGTCCGACATCGTGCGGCAAGCGCAGCAGTACCGTCTGGATCGCCTCCAGGCTGCCGGTGTGCCGGCTCAACATTCCGGCGATCTTCGCCAGGCTCTCGGCCAACGCCGTCTCAGGTTCGGCCGGCGCCCCCGAAGCTATCAGCAGTTGGCGCAGCATCTCGCTATGGGTCGCCTGCGTCTCCAGCATCAGCGCCAGGCTCTGCCGCAGCCCCGCCACCTCCGCTGTCAGTGCAGCCAGCACTACTGCCGCTTCATCCGCCATCGCCGTTGCGTCCTTGCCGGTCCCGGCGCAGCATACGCCGATATCCGGGAGGAAGGCGCACCCAAGGTGCCTTGGTCTGTACGAGACCGCCTCAACCCTCCGTGACACGACCCTCGCGACATTGAAGCGCTTCTCCCGCACCCGCTAGGCTCGCCGCGTTGCCTTTCGGATGAAGCGCGAGTCGCGTGGGGAGAACGCTGCCGAGATGAGCCGCCAGCCGCGTCAGGATCGCCGTCTGACCAAGGTCCTGGCCGCCCTGCGCAGCCACGGCGGGCAGGGCCGCTCACCACTCTACCGCTGGATGCGCCAACATCATGATGCGCTGGCGGCAGCCTTCGCCGAGACCCCGCCCGCGTGGGGGCCGCTCGCCGCCGAGATGACCGCAGTCGGTCTTACCGACGCCGACGGCAAAGCGCCCTCCGCCGTCTCCGCCCGCCAGACCTGGTACCGCGTCCGCCGCGACCTCGACCGCGCCCGCGAGCTTAAAACGCCCGTGGCCCCCAAACTCGCGCCCGACGAGATCGCTCCCGCGGTGCATGCCGTAACCACGCCGCCACCAAGCGAATCGCCGCGCCCGCGCATGAGCCTCGACATCCGCCCGGCACGTGCAGCGGCGGGCGGGAGTGGCCTTGGGTCCGATTCACCCCCCGAGCCTCCGGGCACCACGCCGGCGCCCACGCCCGAAGAAAGTCCGGCCGAACAGATGCGCCGGCTGCTCGCCGCCATGGAGGCCCGCAAGGTCCCCCTTCCCAAGGTCATGTAGGGGACCGCCAAGCCGTCATTCCCTCCTCAAATCTTCTCCGCAAAATCCGGCGCCGTTCGCATGGGCGCCGGCTGATCTTGTCGCCCCAACGAAGGAGAACCGCCCATGGTCGAGCGAGAACCGACCGACATCATCGACACTGCCAGCCACATCGCGGAGAGGACGGAATCGAACGGAGCCACGCAGCAACCGCTCTTCGCGGTCCCGCTCGGCCGCGGCGCCCGTGGCAAGACTTGGTGGGTGCGCTGGGCCGTCGGCCGCGCGCTCGCCCAGGGCCGCGAGGTCGTCATCGCCGATGCCGATCGTACCAACGCAACCCTCGCTGCCTATTTCGGCGGCGTCCTCACGCCTCCCAGCGCCGACGAGGCCGACATGCGCGACTGGTTCGCCGCCCTCGTTGAGCACCAGATTGCCGACCGCCTCACCGTCCTTCTCGATCTCGGTGGCGGCGATCTCCTCCTCAAGCAGCTCGCTCGCGAGATTGGCCTCGTCCCCTTCCTGGAGCGCCACGGCATCCGCCCCGTGGCGGTTCATCTCGTCGGTCCCGACCGTGACGATCTCGCCTATCTCCACGACGTCGAACAGGACGGCGTCTTCGCGCCCGCCGCCACCATCCTCGTCCTCAACGAAGCCCTCGTGCCGGCACGGCGGGCCATCAAGACCGCCTTCCAGGCGGCCATCCTCGGGCACCCCACCTTCCTCGCCACCCTGGAGCGCGGCGCCAAGGTGGTCTGGATGCCGCGCCTCGAAGTCGCCCACGAAATCGACGCCCGCCGGCTTACCTTCACCGCCGCCGAGGAAAACCAGGTCCAACCCGGCCAGACCCCGATCGGGCCGTGGAACCGCCAGCTCATCCACAACTGGCTGCGCGACATGGAAACCAATTTCGCCCCCGTCGCGCCCTGGCTGCCGTGAGCGGCGGACGCGGCCTCCTCGGATCCTTGCTGCCGGCCGATCGGACGGCGCCGGCGAGCCCGCCTCCGCCGGCAGCCATCACCAGCTCCGAACAGGCAGAGATGGCAGCCCTCGTCGCTCAGTTGCGCACCGCCGCCCGCCAGGCCGGCCTCGATGACGACGGCCCGCTCACCCCGCTGCTTGAGGCCCTCATGCTGGTGCTCGACCGCCTGGGCACCCTCTCCGATCGCAACGCCCGCACCAGCGACGAGCATGTCGCCGGCATTCATCAGGCACTCACCGTCGCCCGCGAGGCGGCCGATGCCGAGACGGCGCGCTTCCGCGCCAGCCTCGAAGCCACCAAGGCGGATGTCATCCGCTCAGTCGCCCGCAATATCGCAGAGAGCGCCGATGCCGCCCTCGCCCGTCGCGTCCGCGTATTCGATCGCAACTCCGCCCTGCTCGCCGCCGGCGTCCTGTTCGGCAGCGTTCTGGCGGCCTTCGGGGTCGGCTATTGGCACGCCGACAGCGCTGCCACCACCGCCATCCATGAAACCGAGACCGGCCTGCAGGCAGCTTTCAACGATGGGCCGGAGGCCGCCCGCGACTGGCTCAACCTCATGACCTGGAACAACATCCGCGACGCCCTCGCCCAATGCCATGGCGATTCGCTCTCGATCCAATACGGCCGGCGGGCGTGCATGCTCCCGCTCTGGATCGAGAAACCCGTCCCCGCACCGCCCCCGCAGCTCGGACAGTGATCCCCGCCGGACCGCCGCCCGTAGACCGCGAAAAATCAGTGCGGGGCGATCCCTGTCAGGCACGAATCATCGGTCGCAATCTGTTCGGGCAGCAGACCCGGCAGCTCGGGTTGTCGCGGCTGTTCCGGCACCGGCGGGCTTGGTATCGGCTGCGGTCTCCTGGGGGCCGGCCGCTTGGTTGGGACCGGTGGAATCACCGGAACGGATCGGCGCCTACCCATCAGCAGCTCCCTCCCCTGCGCGGACCGAACTGGAGCAGCAGCAAAACCTCGCTGCTCGACTATTGTCGCCCCTCCACGACAAAACTCTTCGTCTCTCGGCCATTACCGGGTATTGTCGCCGTATGGCGACAATACCCTTAGCGACTAAACGACGCCCAGGTCGGCCACTCCCGCCCGCTGACCCCACGATCTTGCAGCACGCACATCGACTCACAAGCATGGCCGCCGTCGGCGCCCTGTTGCGAGCGGAGCGCGGCGCCCGGGTGCTTACCCAGGCTGACATGGCAGCACGCCTGGGGATCAGCCGGCAGACCCTCAGTGCCTTGGAGAGCGGCGCCGATGGCGCCAGCGCCGGCCTCGTGCTGCGTCTCCTGGCCGATCTCGGCGTCGTCGTCCTGGCAGTGCCCGCCGCCGTCGCCACAGACGCGCAACAAGGCCTGAGGTTGACTGCGCGATGAGCGGCCGGGGGCGGCTGACGGATCCGGATGAGGTGTCCGGCACGAGCCGCCGGCTCGCGGTGTGGCTCGACGGTGCTCCCGGGCGCGTTGGGCTGCTGACGGGGCAGACCAGCGGCGGATTTGCGCTGACCTTTACCTATGATCCTGCCTATCTGCGCGATTCGGACGCGGTGCCACTATCGGCCGCGCTCCCCCTCCGTGCCCCTCCCTACCCGGACACTGAGGCCCGCGCGTTCTTCGACAATCTCCTCCCGGAAGGCGAGCGGCGGCGGCGTGAAGCCCTGACCCGCCGGCTCGATCCGGCCGATGTGGCCGGCCTGTTGGAGACACCGACGTGGCTGCCGGTCGGCCTCCCACTGACAGAGTGCGGTTCAGTTTGGCAGGGGTGCAAGAGAAGCTGGCGCTGGCACGGGACCCCGCTTCCGGGGCCTTCCTCTTGCCAAGGCATGGCGCCCCCACGACCTGGCTTGCCAAAGTGGAACCTCCGCGCGGTTCCTACCGCGGCATCGTCGCCAACGAAGCCCTCTGTCTGGAGGTTTTGCGCCGCCTGGGGCTGCCAGTCGTGCACGCCGAACGAACCATCATCGGCGGCCTGCCGGTGTTGCTCATTGCCCGCTATGACCGCGTGATCAGCGATGGACTGGTGGTCCGGCGCCACCAGGAGGATGCTGCCCAGCTCCTCGGCGTGCCGCGCGAGCTGAAGTACGAAGCCGATGCCGAGAAGGCGGGGATTCCGGCCGACCGGCGCGGCTTTGCCGGTCTTCTGGGGCGATTTGCCGAGCTTACGCGCACACCGGTCGATACGCGTCTCATGCTGGTCCGGGCGGCTCAGGCCAACTGGTTGCTCGGCAATTCCGATGCTCACCTCAAGAACTTCGCCGTCATGCACGGCGAAGCGTCCTTCGGCCGGCGGTTCGGCGGGCAGCTCGGTTTCGGGCTCGACCTAGCCCCGCTGTACGACGTTGGTCTGCGTCGCCGTGTATCCTGACGTGGACCAGGCACTCGCCATGCGTATCGGGCGGGCCGAGCACTGGGACGCCGTGGAGCGAGCAGATTGGCTCGCCCTGGCGGAGCAGATGTTCCCCGCTCGGCGCGTTGGAGCCAGGGTGCTGGCTCGCCAACTCGACGGGCTCCAGAAAACCGCCGCCGCGATCCTGCCAGCGATCGACGCCGCGGTGACCGCCGGGATCGTCACCCGGCCGGAGGCCAAGCCGATCCGTGACGTCGTCGGCGCGCGCATCCGGCATCTCAACCGGTCCCTGGGCTGGGCCATCCCGGCTGAGACCGACGCAGTGGTTCACCGCGCCGGCGGGTGGTCGTTGTTGTAAGGGAACCGGTCGCCGCCGCTGTGGCATCTGCCCGCCGCTCGCGCCCGCGCAGGCCCCAGATCGTCCGAGCCAGGTTCAGCTCCCCGGCCTTCGCCTTTGCCACCATCCCGAAGAAATAACCGCCGGGCGACGACCGGAAATGATCCGCCGGCTTAGTCGACACGATCGCCACCGCGATCGCCGCCTCCTCCCGCCCCATCGCCAGGCACGCCTCGCCCCACAGCGGTTTCGACACCCCGAGCTCGCTGCGCAGCCAGTCCGCCGCGTCCACAACCTCTGGCCAGCTCGGCGCCGGGCTGGCCAGATAGGGCCGCAGCCGCGGTGCCAGCCGCACCAGCTCGTCCGCCGTCAGCCGCAGCACCGTCCCGTCCGTTCGCACGGGCTTTGCCGGGCTCGGCTCTTGCGGCCCTGCCAGCCGCTCCGCAGGCGCTTGGGTGGGCGCGGCAACGCCCGGCTGTGGCTTACACCCTTCCCGAGCCATTACCGTATCCTGCTCAGGATCAAGGCTTGGGTTGTAGGTATATTGGTGGGGCCGGTTTTCCGGCCCCTTGGGGACGGAATCCACCGCTCCGGATGCGTCCGCCGTCGCCGCCGACAGCAGGTTTTCCAAGCGCTCGCGCGCCGCGCGCTGCCGCCGCTCCAGGTTCTCGACGCCGAGCGCCATCTCCGCCGGCACCTCGACCCTGCTGAGCGCCGTGGTGAGCTTGCGGGTCTCACGGGCCAGGGTCGTCCATTCCTCGCCCTGAAAGCCGCATTCGGCGGCCGTCTCGAGGATCTGGGTGATGCCGTTGCGCGCGATCGTCGCCCGCCGCCGCAGCCGTCCCGTCTCCGCCCGCTCCGCTCGCGCCTCCGCAGCCAGGCGGATGAACTCCGCGTGCCTGACGGCGATCGGCGAGAGATCGAAGCCATAGGCCTCGGTGATCCGCCCGGCTCGGTCGCGCACCCCGTAGCGCTTGCCGTTCGGGCTGTCCTTCATGGTGACCACCCCGGCTTCAATCAGCGCCCGATTGATCGCCTTCACCTGGGTGGGCGACAGATCGAGTGCGGCCTGCTGCATCGAAGCCGAGGGCCACACGATCGGCCGCCCGCCCACGCCCCAGTCCTGCGGCTGGGTGAAGCGAAACAGCCAGTCCACCGCGTGCACCAGCCGCGGCGACAGCCCGAGCCGCGGCGCCGCCTCCTTGAACGCCGCGAGCAGCTGGCCGGGCGTCTTCACCCCATCGGGCAGGCCAGCGAAGGCCTCTGCCGTTTTGTCGGCCTGGAGTAGGCCCGGCGTCAGTCGTCGAAAGCCTGTCGAGGAATGGGTATGACCTTCCCCCGGCGCTCCTCGGGCGCTTTCCATCGTCATCACAATCCTCCTCTCGGGTGGATCGCGACGGGCAAAGCCTCTCCCCTCAGCGGAAACGGCAATTTCCGCTTGATGGCGAGGCGTCTGCTAGCTACGTTGGGATTGTCAGTTCACCACACGTAGCGACAGGCTCGTCGCGAGTTTCGCAAAGCCCGCCCGGCAAGGCGGGCTTTCGCATTTTCAGGCGGTCTGCTGGGCGGCTGCCCCCTTCTCTTCGATCAGTTGCAACAGCGCCTGGCTGCGGTTGCGCAACCCTTGGCGTTCCTTGATCGCGTCGAGCATCGCCACTGTTGTCTGCGGCAAATGCAACAGCACCCCCTCACTGCCGGCGGCCCGAAGGCGTTGGCGGTAAACGCGGGCCTTTTCAGCCGATGAGAGCGGTGCGGCGCGTGGCATCGACGGACTCGACTCGGTGACTAGTTGCAGGAATCTCCGCTCGAAAAGCGAACTTGTCCACGGTTTATTGCAGCCGAGTCGCGCCTACCCTTTGAATTCATTAGCTTTTTGCTGGCGAAAATCTAGCTGTACCGGCTGATTGCCTTGGCTTTTGAGCGGCCCCCGAGGGTAACTGCAGCTGGCGACTATATGTGCGGGTGCCCCGCACTACCCTCAAGAAGAACGCACTCGCCTCCGGGTCGGAGGTCGTCCCTATCATCGCTTTGCCTTGGTCCCTAGAGACCATAGACTCCCTATTCGGCCCACCTGCGGCGGTTGTCGATGGGGTTGAGATCTGCTTCGGGGACATCATGGCCAGCCGCTCTGGCCCATCTGGCAATCAGGCGTCGCGTACTCCCCGCCTCCCGGGCCAGCTTCGCAATGAGCCGCGCGAAGTCCTCACTCGCATTGAAATTGACCTGGACAGTCTTCGGAGCCCGCGAGCCTCTCCCCTCGCCTCCCCTGGTCTCCGGAATCGCCGAGGGTACGTCGCGCACACCCGCCCTCAGCGCCGCCGTCAGCTCGTCCGGAAGGGGTCTCCGCTTAAATTCCGCCATCATGCGGCCTCCCTAGATGGCTTAGGGGCTATAGCCCCTAGGCCCCTCAGCTCATCTATGATCCTATCGATTTGTAGGCCTATATGCCCCCCGCGCGGCACATCGCCGCCGAACGTCGCCTTCTGGAAGGCAGATAGATCGGGCAGGTGCTGGCGGAGGCTCGGGAGAGCCATCGCCTCTAGATCCTCTAGGGTAGCCCGCTCGGCAAGGCCTCTAGCATTCCACCGGCTCAGTATGACCCTAAGGGGGATAGATCGTCTCGCTATCTGACTCACGCTCGCTACCTGGCGGGCCGTCTTGCCAGCCTCAAGCACGCTGTTGCGATCTGCCATGACCGGGATGAGCACCAGATCGGCGGCGCCCATGGAGAAGATAGCCGTCTGATTCTCGAAGCCGGCCGTGTCCACAATGACCACGTCATTCTTCTCGGCTTCGCCCATCGCGTGGCCGACGATCTCGTTATGGTCGACGCAGCTTGAGCAGGTGAGGGGAGGGGAGTCTGCCGTCTTGTGCCAAGTCGCAAAGGCCTGGTTTCGGTCTGCATCGACGCCGGCGACACGATAGCCGGAAGCGCCGAGGTTGACGGCGAGGCAGATCGAGATGGTCGTCTTGCCGACCCCTCCCTTCGAGCTAGCGACAATCAGGATAGAGCCACTATTGGCCAAGGCGTCTATTCCTTCTTATGGGTCTAGAGGCCTGCTAGCCAAAAGGGGGATCGATTCGCAACGTTCGGTCGCCATGGATGAACGGTCGCGTCGCGCAGGCGGTCGAGAATGTCGCTGAGGACGCGCTCAAAGCCCTGGCCGAGGCCGAAGTGCCGGAAAGACCTTCCGTACTCGCCGCTTCGCTAGGTCATTGACATTAGTCTGTCATTGACCTAGTTTGTCCCAATGCGCTTCGGCTGGGATCCGGCGAAGAGTGAGCGCAATGCGCGTGAACGCAGCCTACCGTTCGACATCGCCATGGCGCTGTTCGACGGTCCCACGGTCGAGGTCGACGATAATCGACGCGATTACGGCGAGCGTCGGATCATCGCCTACGGCAGCGTAGCCAACCGCGTCCTGGTGTGCGTCTACACCTGGCGCGGCACTGCGGACGACCCGATCCGATGGATCATCAGCCTGCGCAAAGCGAACAAGGGTGAGAGCCGTGCCTACCACACCGTCTTCCCGCAGTGACCTCGACCTCGCGAAGATCAACTGGGCGCGGGTCGATGCGACCACAGACGAGGACATTGCGCGCCAAGTAGCGACCGATGCCGACACCGCGCCGCTGTTCACCACCAATGAGATCCTTGCCGCCGGACGCCGCATCGTGCCGGACGAGGCGGAGGACGTGCGTGCATTGCGCGCGCGGTTCGGGCTTTCCCAAGAGGCCTTCGCGGCGCGCTTCGGCTTCTCGGTCGACGCGATCCGGCAGTACGAAAGCCGCCGCCGCGTCCCCACTGGCCCCGCCCGCACCTTGCTGCGGGTCATCGCCCGCGAGCCGGATGCGGTGACCCGTGCCCTGGCACGCAGCTGAGGCAGCGAGTCGGGGCCACCCATCGGGTTTCTCTCGGTGAAAGACCCACCCCGAAATTCCATCAGGCGCGATAAGGGGCTTATCGCGCCTGGGTCGACCGTCCGCGGGCCGCAGGGCCGGCCTCTGATCCGCGGTCGCATCGTGTTGCCACCACCTCCAAGCTGCCGCGGCAGCGATAAGCGGGATCAGCAGGATCGCAGGCAGAGGGGTGGTTAGTCGTCTCCGGCGCCGCCGACGAGGCTTGAACAACGTCCGACTACCGCTCATCACGCCCAGCATTGGCCCAGACTGAATGCGGGAGCCCGCATAGCAGTTCGTTCTTGCCGGATGCGTAAGCAGTACCGGGCGCCATGAGTCGAGCGGTACTATCGCTGTGCAGGTCCGCTGGCACTGCGCCGCTTCATCGGAACAGCTCCGCAGCACGAATACGTCGGCCGCTCACCTCGATCAGGCCGTTGTTGCGCAACACGGCCAACCCGGCATTCCAGTGCCCGCCGGTTGGCTTCTTGCCGAGCGTCGCCGCGAGCTCGTCAGCCGTCATGAACTCAGCCCCCTGTGCGGCGAGAACACGCAGCATGTCCGGTGCGGGGAGGGGAGGCGACCGCACCACATAGCCAATCGCTCGGCCGGCGTTGATGGCGCGGGCGGTACTTCGCCCGCAGCGGTGAGCCCGGCCGGGGTGATCACCACCAAGTCGCCTGCGTCAGCGACGAGACCCGTGTCGCGCAACGCCTTGCGCCCGGCGTTGAACGAACCGCCGCGCGGCTTCAGGCCCGCCAGTGTGGCAACCTGGCCCCAGGTGAAGCGACCGGGTGCATGCTGGGCCAGCGCCATAAGAAGCTTGCGGCCGGCGGATGGCAGCTCGCCTTCCGCTTTCGCCTGTTGCTGGCGTGATCGGGGCGGAGCCGCTTCATCGGAAGCAACGGGCTGGCGGGAAGAAACGGGCGTCGGCTTCCGTTCCTCGCTGGCTGCGCCGACTGCCGTCGGAACCGGATTTTGATCTGTTGATACCGCCGACGTGCCTGCTAGCGTGGCGATCTGGTGCAATAGCCGACGCAGCGCCTCAGTTTCGAGTTCCAATGCCGCAATGCGCGCCAGGGCGGCGTTCAGCTGTCGCTCCAATGCTGCTGTGCGGCGACGATTGTCGGTGGCGGAAGGTTGATCCGACTCGACTTTCGCTGTCGCCAGGGCGGCGGTGATCGCAGAGATATCCACTTCAGCCAGGGTGCGCGGCGTCAGCACGCACTCGCCGCGACGGGGCGTACGGGAGCTATCGAACGTCCGGATTCGGGGAAATGTCACCCGATCCAACACCTCATGGCCTGGTGCCCAGATGTACCCTTCGCCCCGTTGCAGCCGCGGCAGCTCGGCCAGGATGCGTTTGCCTTCCTGCCGGTCTGCCTGACCTTCGATCCAGCCGCCCATGGCATCGCGGTCCTGACTCGCGGTGAGCTTCATCGCGATCAGGATGTCGGCCTGTGACAGCACGTCCTTGTGCGCACGACCGCGGGGCGCTGCGTGATCAGCCACGGAATGAACCCTCGCACCCGGCCGCGGCGGACGATTTCCTCGATTCGTCCGAGCAACCGAGTCTGGTCGGGGAGGGGGCGCTGTGGCGCCCACAGGTCGACTTCGTCGAGCACCAGGTGCAGCGGCGTCTCGTTCGTCTCATAGAGCGCCGCGGCAAAAGCGGTCATGAACCGCCGGCGGGCTGCTGCGCTGCCGAGTTCGGAGAGATCGACCACACAAGCGAGCGCCTGAGAGGCAATCAGCCGCCCGAGCGCGCTGCCCATACCGTCGTCAATCGCCACGTCGGCGTGGCGCCCGCCAAACACGATGACTGCATAGCCTGGCGCCGTGCCGTCCGCGGATGCCCGCAAGCCCCACCACACGCCGAGCGGATCGACGATGGCGACACGCGCGCCGGCGTTCAGCAACAACTCCACTAGGCCTTTTGCGGCGTAGGTTTTCCCAGACCCCGAAGTTCCGACGATCGCCAGCCGGTCATCGAGCGCGTCGTCAAGGAGTCCGGCCGGCAAACTCCGGGACTGCCTGGCATGGTGATCGGGTGTGTCCAGCATGCCGGTCTTATAGAAGCGTGGGGGGTGAGACACGCGATAGAAGCACGGGGCCTGAGACACCCGCCGGCCTATGTTGCTTCATATAGGCCGTCGAGCGCTGTGCTATGACGGCCTGCATGACGTCCAACACGGATGCCGATCGGATCTCCTCGTCAGGTGCACCCCGAACTGCATCATCCGTGACGTGCGAGGCTCGATAGAAACCCAGGAACAAATCGCCGGCGGCGTAGCGGTGCCGATGAGTGATCCAGCGCTGCGCGAGATGATAAGGCCGGTCGTGCAGCAGATGGCAGCGCTGACAAAGACTCTTCAGGTTGCGCCACCGGTTGTGGCTCGGGTCATGGTCAAGATGCGCGGCAGCGAGCACAACGCGCGTGGTGCGTGCCGGGATCATGGCCAGCAGGTCCGGCCAGCGTGCGCGCCGGCCGCGCCGGTCAGTGAATCAGCTTGGCGTGTGGCCGGCCACATACTTCGCACAGGCCTTTGGCACGATCGAACCGCACGCGTCGGCTGAGTTCCTTCCAATCGGGCGGGTAGAGGGCGCGTAGCTCGCGGCGGATCGGCATCGGGTTACTCCGCCGCAGCCGACAGGCGCCCAGGCCTGCCGAGCACGCGATAGACCGAGGCACGACCGATGCCGAGCCGGCGTGCGATCGCCGTCGCACCGAGCTTTTCGTCCTGACTCAACCGCCGCACCTCCGCCGCATTAATGAGCGGTTGGCGTCCCTTGTACACGCCACGCGCCTTGGCGGCGGCGATACCGTCCAGCTGACGCTCACGGCGCAAATTCGTTTCGAACTCAGCAAACACCCCGAGCATATCGAGGAACGCCTTGCCGGCCGCGGTTGCGGTGTCTATCGGCTGCTCTGTCGCCTTCAGCTTGGCGCCCTTTGCCTTCAGCTCGTGCACGATATCCTGCAAGTCCTTCACCGATCGGGCGAGCCGGTCGATGCGAGTAACCACCAGCGTGTCACCGTGACGCAGGAAATCGAGCAACGCCTGCAGCTCGGTGCGGCCGTCGCGACGCGTGCCGGATGCCTTCTCGGCGCGGATAACATCGCAGCCGGCGGCCTTGAGGGCCGCGCGCTGGAGCGCGAGGTCCTGGTCGATCGTGCTGACGCGAGCGTAACCGTAGAGGGGCATCCGGCAGGAGGGGCAGGGCAGGGGACGAATCTGTCTTGCTGGCCTCTAGACCCCGCCCGCGATTCGTCTCAAGACCCCGAAACCGACCCTAATGAGGCGTTGAAAGTGGCGAAGAACCGTGGGGACCGTGTCTCACCGGAAATGTCTCGCGGGGTATACCTCAACGAGGCTCGGCCATCGGCCACTTACCCGAGACCTGGCCATTGCCCGCATTCCGACAGCAACCTGTAAGGCTGTTGCAAGTGCGCGGCGATCGATCGCAGCGCCATGAAGGTACGCATGACGTTGCGCCATGATGCGGCTCCTGCCTGGCCTCGCGCGCGATCTCTATCAGCGGCTAGTTTAGTGGCGGCTAGGTAAAAGCCGCGCGAGTGCACGCCGGAAAGAAAAACCCGGCTGATCACTAACATCTCGCGTCGACAGCAATAGGATATCGCAAGGATTGCCCCAATCACCGAAAGCGACGTCTAATATAGTCTCTTCGGTTGTTCGATCTATGACGCACACGCGGCTTTCGGTTCGTGCGCGGCCACTTTTCTCGGCTGACCACGTGCCGTAACAGACTAGAATATAGTCGCGACTTAACGCCATTCCGCGCGCGAACGTAGTCGTCGCCATGCGGGACAATGCCAATCGGCGCTCGGAGCGATTGCGCAATATCAAGACTCCGTGGGCACTATCGAGCACATGCAATGTATCACGGTCGTGGACCACATCGTGTGCTTCGCGTCCCAAGGCCTCGTGCACTGTGATCAGCCGCACTCGCCCTGGCCCCTGTGATCTCCATTCCAGATCGAGTTCTAGTGCAAAGCTGCCGTAGTCCCAGTTGTGCGCCAGCACGAACGCTCGATTGCCACGGAAGGTTAAGGAATTGAAGTGATAGTGATCACTAGGTCGCCTCTCTGGAGCTTCATGCCGCAAATGAGCTGGGACTAATGGCGTCAAATCAATCAAACGCACAAGTCGCCAACTTGAACGATCGAAAACCGCGATCTGTGAGCCCTCACCAAGGACGACGCAAAGCCAGCGCTCGATTGCGCGGATCTGATGGAGGTCTCGTAAGCACTCGTGGGTCAACACAGGCGCAACGCTTGCACGATGTACGTCAAGGCTGCAGATGGCGTTTGTCTCCAGGTCGGGAGACTGTACGCAGCCTTCAATGTCGAGATTGCGCGCTGCCACCAAAATACGGTGATCGCAGTGGGTCAACCCGAAGTAAATCCCCCGGCTTTGCTCAAGCACGTCACTTCGGATCGTTCTGCGTTTGAGGTCAATCTCCAGCCACAGAATTGCCTGGAAGGTCGTCACCACAGCATATAGGGTTGTACCGCTTCTCGGTCGCCCAAAAGTAAGATCACTACGAGGCATTTATCTTCGCTGATGTGCTGCCTGCATATGCTCCGCGGCGCCAACAATAGGGTTCTGCCAATACACGTTTCGTAACAGGCGTCGACCAAATGGCGCATTCGGCGTGCCACTCCAACCGTGTTGGGAGGCACCGTTTTCCTTCCGAAAGCGCGATGTGCCGCGTTCCCGCCCCTGTAGGTCGCTTGCCACCGTTGCTCCCAGCCTCGCGGCTCGTCCATGCCGGTGCCTGACGCGCTCCTGCTCGCGTTCCTTTCCGGCGTGGGCTTCACCTCGTGACCAACGCTGCCCCGCGCCGGGCCACTGCTCGGACGTACCTTGGCCACCGGCGCGCGTCGTTTGGCGACCAATGCGTCCCGATCAAGCAGTTATCCTCCTCCGCAGTCAAGCGGCCTATAACCTGCGCGCCGATGTCATGCTGGGAGCGACGGATGGCAGCCCAAGTCAGTGGACCCCAAATTGCCATCCACGGGGCCTTGATAGTAGCCAGTACACCGCGCCGGAACTCCAACCCGCTTGGCTGTGTCAAACCGTGAGCGGCTTGCCCTTCATGATCCAGCGGGAGGGCTTTGCCATGGTGGCATTGAAGTAGTCGGGGAACGCCTCGCGACTCGCCGTCGAAGCGAGCACACCGGGCGCACTGTCTTGCGCCCCCACGCCGAGCACCTCGGCACTCTCATCCATACCCTTGCCGGCTGCGGCGAGCAGGATGATGAGTTCCGCTCGGCCAGCTTCTGCGGCGTCGTGTGCGCCCGAACCGCTCCGTGGCATAACGTGCCTGTTCGTTGGTTGGCGGTGATCGTCTTCTTTGTTCCATTGTGGCGCCGCTAAAGGAGCGGTCCTCGCCCCTGAGGACACCATCTTGGTCAGACTATCGGCCGGTAGAAGGAATCATGCCGATGGGCACGAAGGCTAAACTGGGTTTTGGGGCCCTGGTGGTCGGCGGATTAGTAGTTGTCGTCCTGTCAGTGTTCGTGGGCTTATCGCATTTGGATTTCAGCGAGAATTCGCAACCGCGCGCGCCAAAAGGCTCCATTAGCGTTCCGGCATCAACCGCGGCCTCAACCCAGCCGGTGACGCCCAAACCGGGCCAGCCCACGTCGCCGGCAGCGCCGCCTCCAGCCACGGCTGCGGCCCCTATGCCCCCGCCGGTGACGCCCCAGCCGGGCCAGCCCACATCGCCGACAGCGCCGCCTCCAGCCACGGCTGCAGCCCCCGCGGCCCCGCCGGTGACGCCCCAGCCGGGCCAGCCCACATCGCCGGCAGCGCCGCCTCCAGCCACGGCTGTAGCCCCCGCGGCCCCGCCGGTGACGCCCCAGCCGGGCCAGCCCACATCGCCGGCAGCGCCGCCTCCAGCCACGGCTGTAGCCCCCGCGGCCCCGCCGGTGACGCCCCAGCCGAGCCAGTCCACATCGCCGACCCCGTCGCCTTCAGCTAAGGCCGTCGCGTCGCCAGTTCCGGGAGTGACCCCCTTTCCCGCCGAGGCCGACATGTCCGATGCCGACCGACGGCTAGCGCAAGAGGCACTACATCGCCTGCATTACTATCAAGGCCCAATGGACGGGATTTTTGGTCCATTGACCCGCGCGGCCATCCGCCGCTTCCAGCAAGACATTGGCGCCGAGATTACCGGTTACTTGACTGCGGAGGAGGCTAGCCGCTTGGTCGGGACGCACTGATCACCAGACTCGCGCACAGCTTTGCTAGACCGAACTTTGCGCCTTTAGCCCAAGTGACTGAAAAGCCGGGAATCGGCTCAATTCTGCGGCCATATAGGGCAGCAGATTTTTTTTGGCTGGCTGCGTCACTGATCGGCGGCGGCCCGAGGCAGGCCGGGCAGACGTTGATGCAGCGCCAGCCCGGCGCTGGCGCGAGCCGAGTCTAGGGCAGTAGGTGCTGGAGGGGGCTGTGATAGCAGGTTTTCGCCAGGAGGAACGAGGCAAGACTGCGACCAGGATCACGGGGGGGACGGCAGGAAGGGGGACAGGCGCATCGCGCCTCGGAAAGCCGCGGGTCCAACACGGTTGGCGTTGCAAGCCGAATGTGCCATCTCGTCCATGCTTCCTGCCCGCGCATGAGACAAAACCCAGTGTCCCAGTCAGCTTCCTTCCCGCGCCGAGTCTACACCGCCGCTCGCCCGTTCGCGTCCCGGCTATTCGCTATCCCCCTTCTTGGTTATGTGCTGCGTATTCTGATTGGCATCCTGAAGCTACCGCGCTTCAACATGCATTTACGCCGCCTCGATACGGAGGTGCAGAAGCTCGAGACGGCCACTATCGATCAGGTTGGCCTTGAGGCGCAGATCGCGCCGCTAAGCACTCGCGTGACCGCGCTCGAACCACTCGACGGTCGTGTCGCTGCTCTTGAGTCTCTGAACGCTCGCGTGACCGCGCTTGAACCACTTGACGGTCGTGTCGCTGCTCTTGAGTCTCTGAACGCTCGCGTGACCGCGCTCGAGGGCGCGTGGCGACAGCATGTTCCAGCTTTTCTGAATGCTGTCGCCACTGTTCCCGCGTTTGCTCATGAGCTGGTCCATTTTCGGGACCGCCTGGAGCAAGCTACTGTTCGACTAGACAACGCGGATGCTAGCACACGCGCGATCTGGGAACAGATCAAGTCGGCCCACGAACACCTGGAGCAAGCTACTGTTCGACTGGACAACACTGATGCTAGCACACGCGCGATCTGGGAACGCATCGAGTTTGTCCGCCGAGAGATCTTGTTCGAAATGGCGCATGGAGATAGAGGTCCGGCGGGGACGGACGGTGCATCAAGGATGACTGCTCGCATCCTCGCGCCGGAGAAGATAGTAGCGGCTCAGGCGAATGGTGCTCTTCGTCTGAATCTCGGATGCGGTCACATAACCCTGTCCGATTACGTGAATGTGGACATGCGAGACCTGCCGGGCGTGGATGTAGTTGCCGAAGTTGGCAACTTGCCGTTCGAGCGCGGCAGTGTGGACGAGATCTTCTCCGCCCACCTGGTGGAGCACTTTCCCCAAGAGGCGGTGCGGCGGCGATTGCTTCCTTATTGGCGTGATATGTTGCGCCCGGGAGGCACCTTTCGCGCAATAACCCCCGATGCGGCGGCCATGCTCGCCGGTGCTGGGGCAGGAGTCTACTCCTTCGAGGACTTTCGCGAGGTTGTTTTTGGCAGTCAGGACTATGCTGGCGACTACCACTACAACCTGTTCAGTCCTGACAGCTTGCGTCGGCTTCTGGAGGAAGCAGGGTTCGGCAACATTGAGGTGCCGGTGATAGGTCGTCGCAATGGCAAATGCTTCGAATTCGAGATCAGCGCCCGGCGTGCATGATAACCCCGAATGTCCTTCTCCAGAAAGGCTTCCGGTACCTGAATCGCTGGGTCATGCTGCCGCATCGGGTGACCGAGACAATAGAGCGGTTACGCAGCATCGAGGGTTCGCTACAAGCTCTGCCGCCAGCAACAGCGAACCCAGCCACCGCGACCGTGCCCGCTGCGACACCTGGTGAGGTTTATGCCGGGTACTCGGCCACCGATATGTGGGTATTTGACCTCTTCTCCGACGCCCAGCCGCAACCTGCGCGCGGCTTTGTCACAGATTTCCTCGGCACGCGCACGCGTACCTCCTCACTTTGGGACGCGGTTCGCGCACTAGACGGCCAATTGATGGGCCGGCCAGTCCCGCACGACCTGTTTGAAGCAATAGAATGGGTCGGCCTTCTGAAGGCCGTAGCCTCCGCACGCAACGGCCGCTTTGCGATGATGGAGCTTGGCGCTGGGTGGGGGCCATGGCTCGTCGCTGGTGCGGTGGCCGCGCGGCTGCGCGACCTGCAGAATCTCCGCCTACTTGGAGTAGAGGCGGACCCGGGCCGCTTTGCGCTCATGCGCCAGCACTTTCTCGACAATGATCTGGATCCGGCGGCACACCGCCTGGTCTGTGCTGCAGTCGGTGTTGATCGAGGGCGTGCCCGATGGCCAAAAATTGCCGACCCCGCGAACGCTGGTGGTGCACGACCCGTGAGGATGGCCGAACGGATGCTGAACCATGAAGACGCAGCCTACATGAAGGGTGCAATCGAGGATTTTATTGAGGTCGAGATAGTGCCCTTTGCCGATCTTCTTTCGGAGGAACCCGCCTGGGACCTTGTGCATATGGACGTGCAGGGCTGGGAAGCAAGACTCTGCGCAGGCTGCGTTCAGGCCCTGAACACACACGTCCATTGGCTGGTTATCGGCACGCATTCGCGACTGATCGAAGGTCTGCTTATAGACACACTCCTCACTGCAGGCTGGATACTCGAGAATGAAAAGCCGACTCGATTCCATCTCGACATTGGCAAGTCATCCATAGAGCAAATGACCGATGTCGATGGTGTGCAGGTCTGGCGGAATGCACGCTTCGTCAACGACAGCTAGGGGGTCGCAGTTGGCCGCACAGATTGACCTCGAACAGCTTGATGCCGTTCTGGACCGCGCAGATGCTTTGATACATTCAGATTACGGTGCGGCGATGCAAATCTTAAGTAGTGTAGCCGTTAATATATCCCCTCCACCATCAGCGAGCGATCCGTTTGGTCCGGACTATGCGGATTGGGTAATGTCGACCTATCTGCGCTTCGCCAGATTAAAGACATACGAGCCGGCAACGCACGAAGCCGACCGCAACGTGACAGAGGATATTCCGTTACGGCAGTATTTTCCCTTCAACACAGGAGACCTTGGCTTCATCGGTCGCTATCTTACGGGCGTTGGTATGATTCTGACCGAGCTAGCCCTTCCACCTGCATCACGCGTCGTCGAGTATGGAGTGGGTTGGGGACATGTTGCTGTGGCCCTTGCTCGAGCCGGGCACCAGGTGACCTGCGTCGATATCGAGCCGAAGTTTCTCCGACTCGCTCAGCGTCAAGCAGAAAGCCAGGATTGCACCGTGATGGTCCATCTCGGTCCGTTCGGTGAGTCACCCTTCGCACCCAATGGACCACGAGCTGACGCCATCGTCTTTTTCGAGGCATTTCACCATGCCTTCGACCATCTGAATGTGTTGCGCCGCTTGAGGCATGACGTGCTGCGATCAGGAGGCGTTTTGGTGCTCGCAGCAGAGCCCATTTCCCCCCAGTTTCCTGTGCCTTGGGGTGTCAGGTCAGACGGCCATGCACTCTGGGCCGTGCGGCGCCATAAGTGGATGGAGTTGGGGTTTGAGGAAGACTATCTGCTGCGCGCGTTACTGCGAGAGGGCTTTCTGATCTCACGCACCCGCGTGGATGCGCTGGGATCGTTTGGCCTTCTCTACCGAGCCCGGCTACATGAGGGGAGCGTACGCCTCAGCGAGACGCTGTTGCCTAGTACGGAAGCAGCAAGTTGGGCACCCGTTCCCCCCTCAGGGGAGTCATGGCGATGGGCGCAGGTTGATAGCCGGGCGACGTTAGACCACGATCCTAGGTGGACGGCGATCACTGTCACGGTGGCCAACTGCCTGCCGATACCGCTCAGCGCCGCCATTGATGCTGGCGGCGCAGGACCGGCAATTCGACGTTGCTTTATGCCAGGAGAGGAGTCTGTGCTGCACATCCTGCTGCCCCAGGCTGGACGTGAGCTTCGCGTATGGTCCGAGACGGCGACTCCTGCCCAGCTAGGTGTGAACGACGATCAACGCCCGCTGGGCCTCGCTGTGAAAGAGATTCGTTACTATGCGAGATGAGCTACCTTCAGGCAGTACGAGGCATGTTTCCATCGTGGTTTGCACCGATGGCAGAGCGACGGCTTTGGCAAATACATTACGCTGCCTCCAACACCTGGATGGCCCCGCCTTTGAGGTTTGTGTCGTCTGTGGCCCGACTGAAGATGGGACAGCCGAACTGCTGTCGGGATGGGACGGGCGCATCAAAGTAGGGCGTAATCCCGAGCGCAATCTCTCTATATCGCGCAACATCGGCATCGCGATGGCAGCTGGCGATATCGTTGCCTTTATCGATGATGATGGACTACCGGAGCCGGAGTGGTTGCCCCAGATCCTCCGAGCCTTTGATGACCCACATGTGGCTGGCGCAGGTGGAATTGTAATGGATCATACCGGCGCCCGCCTGCAGTACCTTTATGCTTCCGCCGATCGGTTAGGCAATGCAGATTGGCAACGCGATATGCCCGCAGATTGCTACAATTTCCCGTTCTCCTTTAACTTTCCTTACGTACAAGGGACGAACAGTGCCTTCCGCCGGGACACATTGCTCGCGCTTGGCGGCTTTGACGAAGAGTTTGAGTTCTATCTCGACGAAACAGATGTTTGCTGCCGACTAGTCGACTCGGGCTGGCTGATCCGACAACTACCCGATGCGGTCGTTCATCATAAATTCCTCCCCAGCGCAATTCGTACCGAGGACCGCATTACTCGCGTGCTCTATCCGGTTCTGAAGAACAAGCTTTATTTCTCGCTTATGAACAACCATGGACATTATCCGCTACGCCTAGCGATCGCGGACATGATAACCTTCGTTCAGGCGCAAGAGGCGCTCGTGCGCCATCACATAGAGGCGGCGCGTCTCCCTCTGTCCGATCTCGAGGCCTTTCAAGGCGATGTCGACCGCGCCTGGGCCGTGGGACTCGAGCGGGGCCTAAGTAAGCGACGGAGGTTATTGCAGGCCGCACTGCTGGATAGCCACGCTACCTTCCTTGAATTCCCACGACCTATGCCGCAAGGCGGGCGTGAGGTCTTTGTCTTTGTCAGTCAGGAATACCCCCCCGACCGTATAGGTGGTATCGGGCGATATATCCACCAGCTGGCGCGCGCGGTCGCGGGACTTGGTCATCATGTTCATGTGCTCACTTCGGGCACGGAATATGACCGGGTCGATTTTGAAGAAGGAGTGTGGGTCCACCGCATCACGCCTAGCCCGATTCCGCCGATGCCGCATTTTCCCATCCCATCCCACATCTGGGAGCACGCCAGTACCATGCTTTCCGCCCTCCGTGACGTCGCGAAACGCCACCTCGTCACCGCCGTCTATGCACCGATCTGGAACTGCGAGGGCATAGCCATCTGCCTGGATGGTAGCTTCCCCCTGATTGTCGGTCTTCAAACAACTTTGCGGTTTTGGCTAGACAGCCATCCGCATATTGCTGCTGATGAGGTGTTTAAGCGCGATTTTGCTGAGCCAATGCTGGCAGCCGAAACACGCTTGCTACGCGATTGTGACGGCTTGCACGCCATAAGCGCGGCGATTGCCCGTGATATATCGCACGCTTACGACATACCGCTCGACCTACCGCGCACGAAGGTCTTACCATTGGGGCTGGATGATTGGTCACGTCTGCCAGCAATAGCACCAGCCCCACTACCCGACGGCTCCCTCCGGTTACTCTTCGTTGGAAGGCTTGAAGCTCGCAAGGGCATCGATGTGCTGCTCGATGTACTACCATGCCTCCTTAGTCGGCATCCGAAACTGCATGTAGAAATTGTAGGGAACGACGCAATTCCTGGACCAGATGGCAGACCGTACCGGGTCGCGTTTGAGGCTGCAGTAGGGGCCGAATTGCGGGCCCGTGTACGATTTCACGGTGAGATAACAGAAGGCCAATTACGCGGCTTCTACCGGGCTTGCGACATCTTTGTCGCTCCGAGTCGCTTCGAATCCTTTGGTCTTGTCGTCGTGGAGGCGATGATGTTCGAGAAGCCCGTCGTTGCATGCCGGGCGGGTGGCATGGTTGAGGTGGCAAAGGAGGGACGCACCGCACTGCTAGCCGAACCAGGAGATGCCGTCTCTCTTAAGGAATGCCTGGAGCGACTGATCGACAATCCGCTGTTACGTTGTGAGCTCGGCTCCTCCGGGCGGAAGCGTTACGAGGATCACTTTGCTCCAGGTGCTATGGCAGAAGGTACGGTGGCCTTGCTGCGCCAGGCTCGGGCTCGCCGAGTAGCCTCCGCAGCCGAAGTGCGACCGTGAGCGGCGGCCTTCGGGGGCTGCGCGTTGCGGTTGTCGCGCCGATCATGGTGCGATACGATGCCATTTCGCTTTCGGCGAGGGATACAGTCCGTGCCCTGGGGACTGATCCACTTTTTGAAGCGCAGCATATTGGTTGTGCTTGCGATTTCCCAGAGATAAGGCACCGACCTTGCGGCACCGTAGCGGATCTCCTGCTGGACCCGTTCTATCAGACTGCCGATGCTGCGATATTTCATTTCGGGATCCATCACAGCCTGTTCGACGCGCTGATGACAGGTGGCCCACCAGTCCGAATTGTGCGTTTCCATAACGTTACTCCAGCGCGTTTCGTGGGGGCGGCAACGGTCCCAGTCATCGAGAAATCGCTCCGCCAGATCGAAATTCTACGTCATGCTGACGAAATCTGGGCGGATAGCCCCACCAACGCACAGGAATTGATTGATCGCGGTTTCGATCCTTCCCGGCTTCGCGTTATTCCGCTCGTGGTGGACGACCCGGGTGTCGCCAGACTAGCTGAGAAGCCGGTGGTGCCAGCTCATGTGCTCTACGTCGGCCGAATTGCGCCATCAAAGGGTGTGCACGATCTAGTCCTCGCCGTCGCCAAGGCGAGACTATCAAAAGACGCGTTACGCGTCACAATCGCAGGTAATGTGGCTTGGTCAGATCCCAGTTATCTGGCACAATTGCATCGTTTGGTTGGACAGTACGACTTGGCAAATGTAGTCCACTTTGCCGGCACTGTCAACAATGCCGAGCGTGACCAACTTTTCCACTCCGCTCATATTCTGGCAATCCCCTCGTATCATGAGGGCTTCTGTCGCCCGGTGGCCGAGGGACTTCGAGCCGGTTGCATCCCACTCACCTACAATGCTTACAATCTTCCTCACATTGTTGCAGGGCTTGGCCGCGTAGTGCCCTCCGGTAACATAGATGCCTTGACTGCTGCGTTGGAGGATCTCGTTCGGACACTGCCGGCTGCACTAGAACATCCAACCGAACCTTTGCTTACCCTTGATCGTGGCAAGATGTCAGTTGCTACGTTTACCGATCTCGCGCACCGGCACACTGCCAGCTTTGCCTTCGAGGTAGTGAGCACGGAGATCCGCAATCGCTTGCTTCAACTCACTCGCCATCCAGTGTCGATGTTTGCGAAGCCTGGAGGCAGCGGGGCTAGGCAGACTGCCGAGATGCTGCCCCTCATCCGGGATTACGTGGATTCAGGCCTGATGCGAGACCCTGCCGGACTCTCAGTATGGGATCTGGGTTGCGGCAACGGTCGCTTCGCCGCGGCCTTTCTTGAAGCCGGAGCTGAACGCATCCTAGCAAGTGACCTTCACATCCCGCGGGAAGGAACGGCCGAAGTTCTGCGTGACGATCCCCGCATTAGTTGGCTTGTGGGCGACTGCGCAGTAGCTTGCTCTGCCTGGGGACAGCCCGTTCCGGCAGATCTCGTGTTCATGTCGCTTATGACCGAGCACATTGGGGACCCCAGAGCCTTTTTTCACGCTTTGGCTGCGGCGCTCAGCCCTGGTACCGAGGTGCTCATTCATCACGACAATTACTTTCAGCCGGTCGGTCACCATGATCACGGCCTCCTTTTCCTCAACGAGCGGACGTGGTCCATCGATCCGCAAGGAATTGCTTGCTGGAAGACTTCGGGGCGATGTGCAGTCTCGGCAGAGCATAGAAGGAAATTGCTGGTAGACTTCCCGCACTTGTGGTCGCAAATGTCCGAGACGACATGCGACCCGAAATCCTGCTCAGACTGCAATTACTTCCGGAGAAGCCAACCTTGGGCACATCTCCTCTACGGAGATGACTTTCGGAGGACGTTTCCCGAGTCATTCTTTTCGGATAGTCTGAACCGCATTACGCCGGACCAACTTAAATGGCTCGTCCAAGAAGCTGGTTTTGCTATCCTGAATAAACGCCGGACATGGGTAACGAACGAGGTGCCATCCAATCTGGAATGCCGCTTTGGCCGAGAAACTTTATCCACCTTCACAATTACCATACGGGCTCATCGCCTTGACTCATAACTTAATACGCGCGATCAGAATGAACGTGGTGCTGCGGGCGCCCCTGTGTCAGCCGACGAGGAGCACGAACAACACCACCATACAGGCAGGAGCGAAGGCCGCTCTCGATTTCCCGAGATGATAGCGGGAGGCAGCATCCGTCAACCCGATGCGAGGTCATTACGTTGTCTCGTGTCGGGAATAAAGAGGTTAAATAGGACATCGCCGCCCCCTCATCCGAGGGGGCGGCGACCCGGCGCCTTGGTGCAGGTAGTAACTGGACCCGCACGGTTCCCGCGCTAAACCGGTCCGCTCGAGTGTGTGAAGACGAACTCGGCCGTTGTGAATGCGGTGGGTGCGCCGAATGTCACGGATCCGCCACCGTGCAGATGAAGCGTGTCCGAGGTCCCCCCGAAGGTCATGTTCGCGAGTACGCTTGCGAAACTGTTAAGCGCGGCTCCGTTGAGCCCGCCGACGAGGCTCTGCAGGTCCATCGTGTCCGACGGACCAAAGCCGTTCACCTGCACGGTTCCCGAGTAGTTGTCAGCACCGCCCAGCGACTGCACAGTGATGGACTCGCCGACGCCGGCCGGATTGAGGTCGACGAGCGCCGAGGAGTTCGTGCCGAGAAATACGCTGTTGCTGTTCCCGAACGCAACAACCGTGCTGCCGAAGTTGGAGTTGTTGAGATAGAAGATATCACCCGCGCCGTTGGCAGTCAGGATGTCTGTGCCATTGGTGATCCGTACGGTGTCAGCTGAGCCCACCATGACCATGTCCGTGCTGGTTGTCGCAGCGGACATCGTGATGTGATCGCCAGAACCCAGCGCGGTAACCGTATTGCTGCCACTGCCGAACGTCATCGTGTCGGTATTGCCATGAGCCGTGACAGTATTGTTGCCGTTGCCGAACGTCATCGTGTCGGTGTTGCCGTTGGCCGCGACGGTATTGTTGCCGCTGCCGAACGTCATCGTGTCGGCGTTGCCATTGGCTACGACCATATTGTTGCCGCTGCCGAGAGTGATCTTGTCGCTATTCCCGTTGGCGGTGACAGTGTCATTGCCGTTGCCAGCGGTGATGACGCTGGAGGCGCCATTTGCTGTGACGGTGTCCCTGCCGTCACCAAGTGATATATCGCCGACGCCGTTGGGAAGATAAACCGTGACCGCGTTCGGCCCGGTCTGCGTCACCGTGGTTGTGCCCGTGGTCGTCCCAGTCACCGATCCGGCGGCATGGTCGAGAAGGACTGTATCGCCGGAGCCGGCGCCCAATTGCACGTTGTCGAGACCGACGCCCATTGGGTCGGTCACGGAGACGATGTTGCTGTTGCCGCTGAGCACGACACCATTTGGACCGTCACCCAGATTGTAGGTGCTGGAATTGCCGGTCGCGTTAATGACGTTGGCGCCATCGCCGACGGTGACCTTATTACCGCCGGTGCCGCCGAGCGCGATGAGGTTGTTGCCGTCGCCCAGCGTGATGGTGGCCGCAGCAGTTACGGCGATGCCCCAGATACTGACGTTCTCGTAGGTGGCGCTGACCTTGTCGCCAGAACCCGCGATGATCACATAGTCGGTCGGGCTTGGGGGAACCGGACCGTCATCGGCGTCAGGCGTATAGGTCGGCGAATCGAGTGAGTCGACACCGAGAATTTTGACAGTCGCGCCCGAGCCGCCCGCAATGATGGAGTCGTTGCCGCCTCCGACCGTGACACTGTTGCCCATGCCGGTCATGTTGACGTTGTCGGTGCCGTCGCCGAGCACCACGGTGCCCTGGCCTCCGGTGACGCCGAAGTTCTCGTCTCCGCCGTTGACGGTATTGCCCGTTCCGCCGAGCCCGATTGTAGTGCTGTAGCCGAACAGGTTGTCGTCAGGGCTGCCGACCGTTACTGAGGCAGTGCCCCCGGGGCTAGAGATGCTATTGGTGGCGTCGCCGTTTAGCGTGACCGAGTTGCCCGGGCCAGCCATGCTGATCGTGGTGGTGCCGCCGGAATTATCGAGGTTCACCGTATTGCCACCGCGCACACCCATGACGGTGAAGGTGACCGTTGAGTCGGAAAGCGGACCGAGGCCAACAAGCGAGTTGTTCCAGCCATCTACCGTCATTGTGTCGGTGACGCCGGAAGTTGGCTCCAGCATTATAGTTGTGGTGGTGTCCCCGCCATACGGGGCCAGATTGCCGCCGTTGACGATCAGGTTTCCACCCAGGCTCAGGATCATGTTGCCGGCGCCGTAGACCTGGAACTGGTCGGTCTGCGTGTTATTGAGAGCGTTACCGGCCTGGAACTCGCCGCCGGTCAGAGTCCAGATGTAGTTAACGGTCATGGGTTCCTCCCAGATGAACTGTATTGCCAATGTAGAACGATACCCTTCCCAGAACGCAATGCCTATTGCAAAAACTAGATTAATTGTTCGCAACGAATTGCAACCGCGAGAGCTTCGGGCCACCAATTACAACCGTTACGTGTCTGTTATATAGAAATGACGCTAGGCCGTGCCAGCCCGCCGGCCACCCCCACTGTAGGTTGCTTCCGTTTGATGCGGCGTCTCATCTCAACCCCGACAAGGGATGCAGTGGCAACCTTTGCGCGATCGTTTGGGTGCAGATGAAGCTAAGCTGCCGCGGGCCGTGCTGCCTCCACCACGACAGGTTGCTCCATCAGATAAGAAATTTCGATTCGGCGTCTCATATCAAACTGAACAGAGGGATCCGAGACGCGTCTCGCATTTGAACCCGCCCGAGAGTCGGCCCCCGCCGTTGCCGCAGACGGGCAGCTACAGGACTGATGTGACCCTTATTGCCCCGGTCTGGTGCGGGCTGCTCCGGCGGTCGCTTAATCGCACCAACAGACCAGCCGACTCATCTTCCCAGCGTGGCTGCGGCCTGTTACGCTGCCGGCATCGAACATCTCACTCTCGGGCCGTCCTTTGGGGCGGCCCTTTCTTGTGTCACGTCCCGGTAGCGGCCCGCACCAGTTCCCACCACAGCCGATCGGCCGCCTCGCCGCGGCGCTGCTGTTCATTCGTACGGGATGTCGGGGCGTGCTGCACGATGCTGCCGGGCAACGTTTGCAGTGCACCCCGAGTATGGAAGGTGGCGCACTGACCATGGGGGCTTTCCAGCGGCGCGGGGTGCTCTCGCTGCGGCGGCCGGCACTCTGCGGTCGCAGCGGAAGCTCCCGAAGGAGCGGCGGCAACCTCGCGTGAGCGTTGACGCCAGCCGTCCGTGGCGCGTATCGTTCCGGCATTGGCGGATCGTGCCAGTGGGAAGTAGTGGAAAATGGCTACAAGGCCGTATCACCGCTCGGACCGGAACCTTATCGAGAAGCTGATCGAAGCGGCTGAGCGGTATGCTCGCATCCGCGAAATCAACGCAGACCACTTCGTCCGGGATGGGATGCTTGGCCTGACGGACATCCGAAGAGAAGGGCGGGCGCGGGAAGCGTACATTTCGGCCCGAGCCGAGCTGCGGGAGCGATTCCCGTCCGCGGCCGAGCGCCGCGTTGCGGCGCAAGGATCAGGCTCACGAGTTGACGAAAATGCCGCGCACGCGGCCTGGCGCTCGGAACGATCACCACGAACAGGCGCGATGGGCAATGAACGGTGGCAGTGCGATACCGCGCCGCGTACGCACTGGCGGCACGCGATGGTCAGCGTTGGAGTGCCGTCGGATGGTGGACTCGAGGGTACTCATTGATTCCGCCCAGCCTGTGCGAAACGTCCAGCCGCCTTTCTCCGACCACCACAAGCTCCTAGCCTCTAATATAGCCGAATGCCGTCCGCGGTGGGATCGATCGAGACGCTGTGCTCTCTACATCCCGAGGCTCGGCCCGCGCGCCGGCCGGAGCGCACGTTCCTGCTCGTGCTGCTGCTCGGTCGCCTGCCGCCGTCTCTCACGTATCGGCCTCGCGATCTGTTGCAACGCCGGCTGTATGAGCGCCATAGCGTGAATTGCCGTATCGCGGATCGCCGGCCGGAGCCGGCCGAGTGCCTCCAGTGCCACGCCCTGGCCGTGCACCAGGCTCCCCAGCCGGTCTGTCATCGCCACGAGATGCTCGACCACGCGTCGGTGCTGCCAGGTGCGCCGCAACGTGGTCTTTGTCAGCCCCTCGGCTGCGCGCTGCTCGGCCGGTTGCAGTCCCGCCTGCAGCGCGCGCGCCGCACCGCGCTCTATCCAGTGCGCCCGCTCGAGCAACTCGAGCGCCGCTGGCATCTCCGGCTGGCGGGCGAGATTGCGGGCCATATTAGCCCAGACATCCGCCTCCCGGATCGGCCGCGGATCCCCGAGCGGCCGGCGCGCCGCGATTTCCCGCCGCTCCGCCCCATCCGAGGTGATGAGGTAGCTCGCGCGGCGATGCCGGCTCGCCGCGGTGTATGCCTTGAAGGCGGTCACCGCCTGCGTG
>Ga0335075_10002351_pt1 | contig 30504 bp, 25 predicted proteins | sample Lox_Sample_24_FD_206723 | JGI IMG/M metagenome (GOLD analysis project Ga0335075, IMG submission 206723) | Soil microbial communities from Loxahatchee National Wildlife Refuge, Florida, United States - Lox_Sample_2.4 | ecosystem: Environmental > Terrestrial > Soil > Wetlands | place: USA...
CGATGCGCTCGCTGCTCGGCCCCGACCCGATCCTCGGAGCGCGCTTCTACGGCATCGGCAACGAGCTGAAGTCCGGCCTCGCGGTGCTCGTCGTCGCGGCCGTCGCCGCCGCGCTTCCCCCGCACGCACGCGGGCGGAGCGCCGCGCTGGCGATGGCCGGCGCCGGTGTCGTGCTCACGATCGTAGAGGGCTCGGCACGGATCGGCGCGGGCGTGGGCGGCGTGATCCTCGTCAGCTTTGGCTTCGCCGTCGCCAGCGCGATGCTGCTGCCAGGCGCGCTCACGCGCAGGCGCGCCCTGCTGGTGCTGGCGAGCCCGCTCGCCGGCCTGGTGGCGCTCGCCGCGGTCGACCTCGCCACCGCGCACGGCACTGGCCACTTCACCGGCAGCGTGCTCGACGCGCGCTCGCCTGGCGACGTGCGCGACCTCATCGTGCGCCGCTACGGCGCCGCGTGGGAAGAGCTGCGCAACCACGCGATGCCCGCCGCCAGCGCGATCGCGCTGGCGTGCGTGGCGCTGGGCGTGCGCTGGCGAGAACGCCTGCTGGCGCCCGTCGGCGGGGAGCCCGTGTGGCAGGCGGCGTTCGCCGGCGGCCTGGCGGCGGGCGTCGTGGGAGCGCTCGTGGAGGACTCCGGACCGGTGCTGCTGGTGGTCGCCGTGTTCGCGCTCGGCTGCGTCGCCACCTACCTGTGGGGCGCGCCCGCCGCGCGCGATGCTGGCGCTACCGCGGGCGCAGCCGTTCGCCGAGCCGCTCCCAGCCGCGCGCTGCCAGCTCGAGCCACGGCGGGCGCTGCCGCTGCTCCGGCGCGACCGCCAGGCCGTCCGGCGGCGGGCCCTGGCAGCAGATGAACGCCAGGCGCCGCCCGCGGCGGTAGTCCCCCAGCCCGGTGTAGTCGGACATGCTGTGCGCGAGCGGCACGGTGCTGAAGCCGAACTCGCCCGCCAGCTCGATCACGGCCTGGCGCGTGGGCACGAGCACCATGCGCTCGTCGGGCGTCCACAGCGGGTCTTCGAGCGTGCACAGCTCGAAGCAGCTCTCGGGGGCGGGCGACAGCGAGGTCTCGAGCACGATCGTGCGCGCGCCCACGCCCGCCATCAGCTCGAACAGCTCGACGGGCTTGGCGACCTGGTCGAGGAAGTCCAGGCACAGCACCACGTCGAACGCTTCCGCGAACGAATGCTCGAACACGTCGCCGTGCTCGAAGCGGTAGCGGCGCGGCTCGACGCCCTTGGCCTCGAACACGAAGTTGGCCTGCTCGATCGCCATCCCCAGGCCGTCCACGCCGAGCACGAAGTCCGCGCCGGCTTCGATCGCCCGCAGCGACCACAGGCCGGCGTTGCACCCCAGGTCGAGCACGCGATGGCCGCGCAGCGAGCCGCCCGTGACGGCGAGCAGCGCGTCGAGCACGTAGCCGCGCAGCTGCTCGGCGCGGTTGACCATCCCGTCTCCCAGCACCGGCGTGGCGAGGCCGCCCTCGAACTCGAAGCGGTAGTACCACCACGGGAACGCCGCGATTCGCTCCTGCAGCTCGTGCGTCTCCATGTGCTCCCGTCCGGGCCGCGCGGCGGCGTCAGTACTCGTCGAGCGCAGCGCGGCGGCGCCGGCGCCACACCAGGAGCGCGCCGATGATCAGGAGCAGCACCACCACGGCCGCGCCGGCGACGATGTAGCGGAGTTTGTGAGGGGGGGATTTCTTCGCGACCTTCGCCCCCTTCTTGCGCAGTTCCCCGCGCAGCTTCGCCGTCGGCGGGCCCGACAGGTGCACGCTCACGTGACGCCCGTCCTTGAGCACCAGGTGCAGGGAGTGGTTTTTCGCCCTGAAGCTCGCCGACTTGATTTCGCCCGCCGCGAGCTGCTGGCGCATCGTCTGTTCGCTCTCCGCGGTCGCATGCGCGCCGGCGCTGGCGGCCGTGAACGCGCCCGCGGCCAGCGCGCACGCCACGCACGCCAGGCACGCAGCGAGCCGGGGAGCGAGCGTTGCTCCTGTCGCTTTGATCATCGGCCGTACCCTACTCACTTGCGCGCCAGTTTGATCGCCTTCTGGCGCTGCAGCTTGGACAGCACGAGCTTGCGCGGGCGCACCGCCGCGGGGGTCACCTCGACGGCCTCGTCCTCGCGCACGAACTCCAGCGCCTCGTCCAGCGTGTGCTTGTGGTGGGTGTCCAGGCGCACGAGCACGTCGGCGGTGGACGAGCGCATGTTCGTCAGGTGCTTTTCCTTGCACGGGTTGACGTCCAGGTCCTCAGAGCGGGCGTTCTCGCCGATGATCATGCCTTCGTAGACCTCCTCGCCGGGGCCCACGAACAGCGAGCCGCGCTCCTGCAGGGTCATCAGCGAGTACGTCGCGGTCTCGCCGCGCCGGTCGGCGACGAGCGCGCCCGTGCCGCGCGTTGAGAGGTCGCCCGCCCACGGCTCCCAGCGGTCGAACACGTGGTGCATGATGCCCGTGCCGCGCGTCTCGGTCAGGAACTCCGTGCGGAAGCCGATCAGCCCGCGCGCGGGCACCAGGTAGTCCATCCGCACCCAGCCGGTGCCGTGGTTGGTCATGTGCTCCATGCGCCCCTTGCGCGCCGCCAAGAGCTGCGTGACCGTGCCCACGTGCTCCTCGGGCACGTCCACCGACAGCCGCTCCACCGGCTCGTGGCGCTTGCCATCGATCTCGCGCTCGAGCACGTGCGGCTGGCCGACGGTCAGCTCGAAGCCCTCCCTGCGCATCATCTCCACGAGCACCGCCAGCTGCAGCTCGCCGCGGCCCTGGACCTCGTAGGTGTCCGGCCGGTCGGTGTCGCGCACGCGCAGCGACACGTTGCCGACCAGCTCCTGGTCGAGCCGGTTCTTGATCTGGCGCGCGGTGATCTTGTCGCCGTCTTTGCCCGCCAGCGGCGAGGTGTTGACGCCCACGGTGATCGACATCGCCGGCTCGTCCACGGTGATCACCGGCAGCGCCCGCGGGTCGCCGGGGTCGGCGAGCGTCTCGCCGATCGTCACCTGCGCGATCCCCGCCACCGCGATGATCTCCCCCGGCCTCCGGCGCGTCCACGCGCTCCAGCGCGCGCGTGACGTACAGCTCGGCGACCTGCGCGCGCTGGATCGAGCCGTCCGCGCGGCACCACGCGACCTGCTGGCCCTTGCGGATGCTGCCGTGGCGCACACGACAGATCGCCAGCCGTCCCACGTAAGGCGAGGCGTCGAGGTTGGTGACGAGCGCCTGCAGCGGGTGCTCGGGGTCGTACGTCGGCGCGGGTATGCGCTCCAACAGCAGGTCCAGCAGCGGCGCCAGGTTCTGCCCCTCCAGCGGCTTGCCCTCCTCGTAGCTCAGCGACGCCACGCCGGCCTTGGCGTTGCAGTACACGATCGGGAACTCGATCTGGTGCTCGTCGGCGTCGAGGTCGAGGAACAGCTCGTACACCTCGTCGATCACCTCCGCCACGCGCGCGTCGGGGCGATCGACCTTGTTGACGACCAGGATCACGGGCAGCTTGGCCTCCAGGGCCTTGCGCAACACGAAGCGCGTCTGCGGCAGCGGCCCCTCGGAGGCGTCGACCAGCAGCAGCACGCCGTCGACCATCGTCAGCCCGCGCTCCACCTCTCCCCCGAAGTCCGCGTGCCCGGGGGTGTCGATGATGTTGAGCTTGACGTCGCGGTAGCGCAGTGACGTGTTCTTGGCGAGGATCGTGATCCCCTTCTCGCGCTCGAGGTCCATCGAGTCGAGCACGCGCGTGGCCACCTCCTGGCCCTCGCGAAACGCGCCCGACTGCCACAGCATCGCGTCCACCAGCGTGGTCTTGCCGTGGTCCACGTGCGCGACGATCGCCACGTTGCGTATGTCGTCCCTGCTGACGAGCACGGCCGCACAGGCTAGCGGCGGCGCGCCGGGGACGGTAAGCGTCGCGGTAACCGGATTTTCACGAATAGGAGGGTTGCGCGCGGGAAGTAGCACTCGTGGATGCCTGACCCACGACGCAGGGGGATCGACACGGGACTCACGCGGCGCGCGCTGCTGCGCTACGGCGGGTCGGTGGGCGCGGCGCTGGCGGGGATGTCGGGCGCCGGCGGGCTGATCCGCACGGCGGCGGCGTCGGGCAAGCGGCTGCGCGCCCCGGACAGCCTGCCCAACCCGGGCGTGCCGGCGGGGACGGTCGACGAAGCGCTGCCGTTCGACCACATCGTGGTGGTGATGATGGAGAACCACTCCTTCGACAACCTCCTGGGCGACCTCGCGCGTTCCGGCCAGCCGCGGGCGCGCGGCCTGAAGTTCGACCACCGCACCGGCCAGGCGCGCAACAGCAACCCCGGCCCGGACGGGCCGGTGCGCTCGTTCGCGATCCCCACCACCGCGCAGATGCCCTCGGTCTCGCAGAGCTGGAACGCGACCCACGAGCAGATCGACGGCGGCAGGATGGACGGCTTCGTGCGCTCGGTGGGCTCCGACCAGCCGATGGGCTACTGGACCCAGCAGGTGCTCCCGTTCGCGTACTCGTTCGCGCGCAGCTTCACGCTCGCCAACCGCTGGTTCTGCTCGGCGCCGTGTCAGACATATCCCAACCGGCGTTTCCTGATGGCGGGCACCGCCTACGGCGACATCGCGACCGACGAGGAAAGCCTGAAGGACCCGCCGCCTCCCAACGGCACGATCTTCGACCGCCTGAACGCCTACGGGGTCAGCTGGCGCAACTACTTCACCGACCTGCCACAGACGGGGATCATCCCCTCGGTGATCGAGAAACACCCCGCGAACATCGTGCCGATCGCCGAGTTCTTCGCCGCCTGCGCCAGCGGCGGCCTGCCGTCGGTGAGCTTCGTGGACCCGGAGTTCGGGGCGCTGTCGGACATCGGCGAACCGTTGACGAAGGTGCCGGGCATCGAAGCGCTGGGCGTGAAGCTCTCGGAAACGGGCGGCGACGAGGAGAACCCGCAGGACATGGACTACGGCGAGTACTGGGCCTACCAGGTGGTGCACGCGGTGCTCAGCTCGCCGGCGTGGCCGCGCACGCTGCTGATCTACACCTACGACGAGCACGGCGGCTACTACGACCACGTGCCACCGCCGGCGGCGATCGCGCCCGACGACATCCCGCCGGAACTGGGCCCGGAAGACGTCCCCGGCGGCTATGACGTCTACGGCCCGCGCGTGGCGGGGATCGTCGCCTCGCCCTACTCCAAGCCGAACGCGGTGACCGACGTGGTGCACGACCACACCTCCGTGCTGGCGACGATCGAGGCCAAGTGGAACCTGCCGGCGCTCACGCTGCGCGACGCCAACGCGAGGACCGTGGAGGACTTCCTCGACCTCAGCCGGGCCGCCCTGCTCGAGCCGCCGGCGATCGCCGAACCGCCCGTGCCGGCCGAACCCGTGCTGGGCGTGCCGTGAGCCCTCGCCGGCCCCGGCGCCTGGCCGCGCTCGTGCCCGCGCTGCTCCTCGCCGCGGCGCTCGCGCTGGCGCTGTCGGGCGCGTTCTCGAGCGCGGCTCCCGCCGAGCGCACGCGCGCGCCTGCTCGCCACGACGCCTCCGCGGCGCACGTCAAGCCGTTCAAGCTCCCGAAGGTCAAGCACATCTTCGTGATCATGCTCGAGAACGAGGACTACGCCTCGACCTTCGGCGAACCCGCCGCGGACCCGTACCTCGCGCACACGCTCCCGTCCGAGGGCGCGCTGCTGGAGGACTACTACGCGACCGGCCACGAGAGCAACGACAACTACGTCTCGATCGTCTCCGGCCAGCCCCCCAACCCCGACAACCAGGCCGACTGCCAGGACTTCGACGACTTCCTCGACCCCGGCACCGAAGCCGACGGCGTGGAGACCGGCGCCGGCTGCGTGTACCCCGCGTCGATCGCCAACATCGGCACGCAGCTGACGGCGGCGGGCAGGACGTGGAAGGCCTACGAGCAGGACATGGGCAACGACCCCGACCGCGAGACGGCCGCGTGCGGGCACCCGGCGCTCGAATCCAAAGACGAAACCCAGGACGCGGTCGAAGGCGACGGCTATGCCACGCGCCACGACCCGTTCGTGTACTTCCACTCCGTGATCGACGACCAGCGCTACTGCGACGAGCACGTGGTCGCGCTGGGCAGCGCCGCCGGCGCGATGCCAGCGAGCGCGCTGAAGGGCGAGACGGGCCTCGCCACCGACCTGCGCAAGGAGCGCACGACGCCGAGCTTCTCGTTCATCACCCCCAACCTGTGCGAAGACGGCCACGACTACCCGTGCAAGAACGAGCCCAGCGGCGCGTCCGCGCTGACGGACATCGACCGCTTCCTCGAAGCGTGGGTGCCGAAGATCACCAGTTCGCCGGCCTTCCGCAAGAACGGCCTGCTGGAGATCACCTTTGACGAGTCCGACGGGCCCCAGTCGGACGCGTCCTCGTGCTGCGAAGAGAAACCAGGGCCGGCCTCGCCGCTGCCGGGGATCACGGGACCCGGCGGCGGGCGCATCGGCGCCGTGCTGATCTCTCCCTTCATCGAGCCCGGCACCGTCAGCACCACGCCCTACGACCACTACTCCTCGCTCGCCAGCTTCGAGTCGCTGCTGGGCCTGCGCCGTCTGGCCTACGCGGCGGACGTGCCGGGCACGTTCGGCGCGGACGTGTTCACCGCCGCGAAGTAGGCCGCGCCGCCCGCAGCCCCGCGCGCACGCCGAAGCGCGCGAGCGCCGAGGGGTAGCGCTCGGCGGCGGCGATCGTCTCTTCCAGCGCGGCCGCGAAGCGCCTGATCTCCTCCTCCTCCACGCACAGGGCCGGCAGCGCCTTGATCACGTTCATGCGGTGTCCGGCCACCTGGCAGAAGATGCGGTGCTCGTGGAACAGCGGCACCGTGACCAGCTGCGAGAACAGCCCGGGCTGGCGACGCTCGACCTGCTCCCACAGCCGCCGAGCGCTCGCGCCGGCGGGCGGCCCGAACTCGATCGCCCACATCAGGCCCAGCCCGCGCACGTCCGTGACCACCTCGAAGCGCTCCGCCAGCGGCCGTGTCAGCTCCAGCAGCAGCGTGCCCATCCGCGCCGCGCGCGCCACCAGCTCCTCGCGGTCGAGCACGCGCAGGGTCGCAAGCGCGCACGCCGCCGCGAGGTCGTTGCCGCCGAACGTCGAGCCGTGGCGCACCGCGCGCTCCATGCCGTCGAACACCGCCTCGAACGCCGGGCGCGCGACGAGCACCGCGCCGATCGGCACGAAGCCGCCCGACAGCGCCTTGGCCACGCAGATCATGTCCGGCTGCAGGTCCCAGTGCTCGAGCGCGAGGAAGCGCCCGGTGCGCCCGATGCCCGTCTGGACCTCGTCGCACACGAACAGCGCGCCGGCCTCGCGGCACAGGCGCTGCGCCGCCGCCAGATACCCCTGCGGCGGCAGGTTCACCCCCTTGCCCTGGACCGGCTCGACCACGAACGCGGCCACGTCGCCGCGTTCGAGTTCGCGCGCGAGCGCGTCCACGTCGCCGAAGCCGACCTGCTCGCAGCCCGGCAGCAGCGGCCCGAAGCCCTCGCGGAACTCCGCGCCGCCGTTGAGCGACAGCGAGCCGAGCGTGAGCCCGTGGAAGGCGTGGTCGGCGTACAGCACGCGCGGCCTGCCGGTGGCCGCTCGCGCGATCTTGATCGCCGCCTCCACCGCCTCCGTGCCCGTGTTGGCGGGCACCATCGCGCCCACGCTCGCGGGCGCGCGCGCGAGCAGCTGCTCGGCGAGCACGCCGCCGAGCAGCGTCACGCCCAGCTGGGGAAGGTTGCCCGTTCGCGCCGCCGTCAGCTGCTCGATCGCCTCGATCACCTCCGGGTGGTTGCGCCCGACCGCGAACACCCCGTAGCCCCCGAACAGGTCGAGGTAGCGCTCGCCGTCGGCGTCGATCAGGTGCGCGCCCTCGCCCCCGGCCCATGTCTTGTCGAATCCCAGCGTGCGCAGGATCCGGCCCATCTGCGGGTTGAGATGGCGGTCGCCGAGCGCCATCTCCTCGCCGCTGCGCGCGGCGATGATCTCCTGCACGGTGGGCAGAGGCTGTCGCAGCGGGCGTGGGGGCTCCCGTGGCACTGCGCTGAGCGTAGCCTTTGCGGCCAAAATCCAGCGTCGGGGGTTTGCCTGCCGGCAAAACTGGGTAGCATGTACCTAGCTTGGTCCACGTGGCCAGGGGGATTTGCCGTCTTAGCAGGAAGGAGTCGCAAGATGCCTTCAGTTACCGCGAAGAGACCGTCGAGCGCCGGTTCGGGGAGTTCCACCGCCAAGGACTCCCGGCAGCTGTTCGCGCGCTGGCAGAAGCACGGCGACCCGACCGCGCGCGAGGCGCTGGTGCGCCAGTACATGCCGCTGGTTCGCAGCCTCGCCCGCCGTTACGGGCGCTCCTCGGAGCCGTTCGAGGACCTGCTGCAGGTGGCGTCGCTGGGCCTGCTGAAGGCGCTCGACCGCTACGACGCCGAGCGCGGGCACCCGTTCGCGTCCTTTGCCGTGCCGACGATCCTCGGCGAGATGCGCCGTTACTTCCGCGACTCCGGTTGGGCGGTGCACGTCCCCCGCGGCGCGCAGGAACGGGCGCTGAAGGTGCGCACCGCGCAGGAGCGCCTGTCCAACGAGCATGGGCGCGCGCCGACCGTCAACCAGCTGGCCGAGTACCTCGAGTACGACACCGAGGACGTGATCGACGCGCTGCAGGCGGTGGAGGCGTACGAGACCCTGTCCCTCGACGCGCCCCGTCCGCGGGCCGACGGCGAGGTGGTCCCCTACGGTGCGACCTTCGGGGAAAACGACGCGCGCTACGAGCTGGTCGAGCTGGACGCGACGGTGACGGCGGTGCTCAAGCACCTCCCCGCGCGCGAGCGGCTGATCCTGCGCATGCGCTTCGTCGAGGACCTCACGCAGACCGAGATCGCCGAGCGCATCGGCCTGTCGCAGATGCAGGTTTCGCGGTTGCTGCGCCGGTCGCTCGAGCAGCTGCGCACGCTTGCACATGCGGGCTGACTGAAAGCCGCATCGCTGCTGCTGTCCCGATGGCCAGCGCACCGAACGTCTGTCTGAGCCTCTCCAACAGGCCCGAGAACGTGCTGGTGGTCAGGCAGGTTCTGACCGGGGTCGCGGAGTGCCTGGGGCTGAACGCGCTCGAGAGCAACGACCTGAACACGGCTGTCAGCGAGGCGTGCAACAACGTCGTGATGCACGCCTACGACGGGGAAGAAGGGCCGATGGACGTCCGCGTGTACGCGCTCGCGGACGGGGTGCGCGTGGTGGTGCGCGATCGCGGTCGCGGCATCGGCGGCGGTGAGGACGGCGAGGGCGGCGGACGCCCGGGGATCGGGATGCCGGTGATCGAGGCGCTCACGCGCGAGGCTTCCTTCGAGGAGCCAGCCGACGGCGGCACCGAGGTGCGCATGGAGTTCGCCACGCCCGACGCCCGGCCGGTCGAGCCGGTGGGCGGCGCCGTGCCTGCGCACGCGGGGGCGGGAGGATCGGCACCCGGGCGCGACGGGGATGATGCCGGCGCGGTCGCGTTGAAGGTCGCACCCGAGGCGATCGCCCGGGCGGTGCTACCGAGGGTTCTGAGCACGCTTGCCGCGCGCGCGCACTTCTCCACCGATCGCATCTCCGACGTTCAGCTCGTGGCCGACGTGCTGGCGGCGAGATCCGGCGAATCGATCGACGGCAGCCACCTCGGGATGCGCGTGAGCCTCGCGCCGCGCAGCCTGGAGGTGCTGATCGGGCCGCTGCACGCGGGCCGCGGCGAAAGCCTGATGTCGGCGGCCGCCGACGGCTTGGCGCCGGTGGTCGAGCGCCTCACCGACGCGGTGCGCGTGGCGCCGGCCGACTCGGGGGAGACGCTCGAGCTGCAGCTGGTCGACCGGCGCCCCTGACGGACGGCGGTCGAGCGGCGTCGCTCAGCGCAGCGAGAGCTTCACTTTCGAGGTGTTGTGCCCGGAGTGCGGCGTGAAGCCGATCCGCAGCTTGAGCTTGCGCCCGTGCTTGGACTTCAAGGCGGCCCTCAGGGAGTGGCTGAGCGGGATGCTGACCTTGACGCGGCCCGCCTTGCGCACGCGCGCTTTCACACGGCGGATGCCCTTCCCCGTGATCCTCAGGCGCCCGGCTTCCGGCGCCCACACCGTGAGCACCAGGCGCGAGCCGCGCACCTTGTGGGAGATGACCCTAATCGGACAGTGCGTGACGGCGATCTTCGTGCTCTGCGTGATCTTCGTGCCGCTCTGGGCGATGATGGTGGTCGGAGCGATCAGGTTCGCCCCGCACAGCCGGCCGTTGCTCGACAGCGCCGAGTTGGGGCCGATCGGCAGTTTCACGGTCACGTTCGACACGGGCACGTCCGGCAGGGTTTCGAACGTAGAGGTGGTGATGCTCGAGTGGGCTATGTGGGTGTGGCCCACGAGCACGACCTCCACCCCGTCGCCCTCCAGCACGAGGTCGAGGTCGGGGAACGCTTCGGCGCCGTGCGAGACGTAGTACACGGGCCCCTTCAGCTGACCGGGCAGGACGGGCGTGGTCGCCACGACTTCGCCGACCTTCGCCGTCGACTTGCACACGCCCGGCGGCGGGCCTTTTTCGAATTCGGCCGCCGTGCACGCTTTCTGCAGCGTCGAGCCGCGGGCCACCAGCTGCTTGGGAAGCTGCATCTGCACGTAGCGGATGTTCGCCTGGCCGGCCGGCTGGGTGAGCTTGACTTCGATGCTCGCGCCCTGCGGCCGCGTCAGTTTGGCGCCGGTGGTGTTGGCGGTGTAGGACGGCTTGAACGCGAGCGCGTTGCAAGCGCCGACCTGGAAGGGGCTGGACAGGCTCTGCGTGGCGCCGAACGTCGAGGTGAGCGTCGATTCGGTCGCGAGCGCGCCGCAGTTGGTCGGGTTGTAGAGGAAGTTCGGCCGGTTGACGTCAACGCTGATGCTGCGCAGGCGCAGCGGCACGCCGCCGACGATCCTCGGCACGGTGCTCGTGGCGACGACACGGCCGCTGTACATTTCGACGTTGATCGTCGCGCGGGTGACGACGGTGCCGAGGTTGAACGGCCCCGCGACGGCCGGCACCGCGACCGACAGGCCGTAGGGCGCCCCCGCGTACGGGCCGGTCATGAACACGGGGCCGCTGAACGTGTACGGGTCCGAGCCCGCCCCGGCGCTCACGGTCGCCGTGCCGATCTGGCTTGCCGCAGGGCACGTGCCCTGGCTCGCCTGCGGTTCGCCGCACAGCGTGACGTCGGGGATCGCGCCCACGAGGCCGGCGGGCAGCACGGTCTTGATCGTCGAGAGATACTGCTGCCCGTCGGCGCGCGCGAGGTTGAGCGTGTAGGAGGTGCTGCCGTGCGCCCCGGCGGTGGCCGGCGTTGCCGGCGCGCTCTGCGTGAGCGCGAACGCAAGCGAGGACGGGCAGCCGCCCGTGACGAACGCGGCGTTGGACGTGGCCGCGCCGAGCCCGGTGTAAGGGGTGAACAGCGACTGCGCGAGCGCGCTGCCGCACACCAGCGGGTTGGCGAGCGGGGCCTGCGGCCCGCCCTTGGACTTCAGCACGAAGCGGCTGAACGTGAGCTGGGGGTTTTTCAGGAACGACACCTCCAGCCTGCCCGTTTCCGGGTTGGGTTCGACTTCGCCTTCGAGCCTGACGGCCACGCCGTAGTTGCTCTCGGCGTCGACGTAGATCGTGTAGGGCGGTTTGGTGATGGGCAGGCCTTTCGGGTCGCCGAGGTACACGGGGCCCGTGAGCGGTTCCGGCAGGTTGCTGTAGATGGCCACTTCCCCGACCTGCGAGCCGGCGGGGCAGCTGACGGGCGCTTCGCTGCCGATCGCGATCTGAGCGGGGCTGCACGCTTCCAGGCCGTGCGCCGCCGACGGGTTCAGCGTCAGCCCTTCCGGCAGCGTCACGCGCGCGTTTTCGATGTCCGCCGTGTCGACTTCCGACGCGGCTTCTTTCTGGGGCTCTTCCACGGTCGTGGTGGCGCCGTCGGGCTGATCGGAGCCGGATGCGCCGGCTTCGGGCCCGACTTCGAGCTTCGGGCCGAACGGGTCGTTGTTGCAGCCTTCCACGCCCACGGGAGGGTTGGTGGCCGTCGTGGAGACCTGGCCTTCCCACGATTCGACTTCCAGGTAGTTGGTCTCCACCGTGGAGCAGGTGGTGGGCAGCGTGAGGTAGTCGCCTTTGCCCGCCGTGCCGAAGAAGATCAGTTTGGACTTGAGCGTGATCAGTTCGGTCTTGACGCCTTTGATTTCGCCTTCCTTGGGCACGTTGGCGATTTCAAACCACTCGTGATAGTCCCCCGATGGGATCCCCCGTTCTTCGAGGATCCTTTCGCGGTGCCAGCTGACGTGGCCGATGAGGAACAGGCGCTGCTTGGCTTCGCCGAAGTAGATGCCGAAGTCCTGCGCCTCGCCAGCCGGCTGCTGGAGGTTGAACACGGGGGCTTCGGCGGAGTCGTCGATGCCCAGGGCGCCGACGAATATTTCCGCCTTGTTGGTGCCCACGCGCGACCCCGGGTAGCTCGTTTCGCAGTTGTTTTTGCCTTCGATCGTTTCCGGGGCGTCGAACACGGCGACCGGGCACTGGACCGTCGCGTTCGGGTTGGCTGCGAGGCCGGGCGGCACGTCCACGCGCACGCGCTTGAGCGCGCCTTCCGGTTCTCTTTCTTTACCCAGCAGGCCGCCTTTCTTGGAGTTGACTTCGAATGTGGTCAACCCGTACGGCGGATGCCCGGAGGACTGGGTGTACGCTTCGCCGTGGTTTTTCTCGACGCTTTCGTACGTGCACGTTTCGCTGTTGCACGTGCCCGCTTCCCAGTTCTTGGCTTCCACGCCGAAGCTCGCCTGCGCGGCGCACGGCAGCGCCAGCAGCAGGCCCGCCGCCGTTGCCGCCACAAGGCCACGCGCCGCCACGGATATCCGACCGCTGCTCATCCTCGTGCGCCCGCGCCGTTCAATGGGTGGGGGCCGCGCGGTGGCTGCGCTCGAAGCGCACGCCGCCCCGCCCTATGCCCGCGATCACGTTGGACACGATCGCGCCCACGATCAGGTAGGCGACCAGCGCGATGCCCCAGTTGACGGTGATCGCACGCTTGGCGTGCCCGCTGAAGGTGATCAGCCCGGTGAACGAACCGGCGAAGAAGTTGGCGCCTTCGTGGATGCCTTCGACGATCGTGTTCGCGCTGTTGGCGTCGACGTCGCGCAGCACGATCGCCAAGGCGATCAGCAGCGCGATCAGCGCCGCCACGCTCATCACCAGCCGCGCGATCACGAGCACGCCGGCGCCGGCGCTGCCGACCGCCGCCGCGCCTGCTTCGCGGCTGCGCCAGCCGAAGCCGCCACGCCGTCGCACGGGAGCGGCTTCGCGCGCGCCCGCCGGCTCGCCTTCGCGGCGTGTCGCGGCCATCGGCCGCGCGCCTTCGCGCACGCCTCGCCCTTCCACGGGTGCGCGGCCTTCCACGGGCTCGCGTTCGCCTGCAAGTTCGCTACGTCGTCTAAGCCTCATGGCTCCCTCCTCCTTCGCTTCAGGGATGGGGGGGCGGCGCACCGGCAGGCAAGTTGACGAGTCAAGCCCAGTGCCGGTGCGCCGCCCAGTCACCCCTGTGGGGCGACAACCGCCGGGGGACGCGGCTGCCGCCCGCGGGTATGACGCTGCACTGTGGATATGCCCCCTACGCCCAGGGCCTAAACATGCGAGGCGAAAACTCCTTCCGCGCTTCGCTTCCCGGCGCCGGCCCCAGCCTCGCGCGGTTTCTCGGGCTCCCGCGCGGGGAAACAGAGAGGGGAGCGGACAGGAGCGGCCAGAACGGCGAGCGAACAGGAGCGACGATGGCGACCAGCGCACAGGAGAGGATCGGCGAGGACGCCGAGACGGGGACGATAGACACCGACATCCCCGCGCGCTTGGACCGCCTGCCGTGGGCACGCTTTCATTGGATGATCGTGCTGGGGCTCGGCACGGCATGGATCCTCGACGGGCTCGAGGTCAACGTGGTCGGCTCGATCTCCAGCCGGCTGGGCGAACACGGCGCGGGCGCGGGACTGGCGATCAGCCAGGTCTCGGGGTGGGGGGCTTCGCTGTACATCGCCGGCGCGTGCGTGGGCGCGCTGCTGTTCGGGCAGCTGACCGACCGCTTCGGGCGCAAGCGCCTGTTCATGCTCACGCTCACGATCTACCTGCTGGGGACCCTGCTCACCGCGGCGACCTTCTCCTCCACCTGGTTCTTCGCCGTGCGCTTCCTCACCGGCATGGGCATCGGCGGCGAGTACAGCGCGATCAACTCCGCGATCGACGAGCTGATCCCCGCCCACCACCGCGGCCGCGTGGACGTGACGATCAACGGCAGCTACTGGATCGGCGGGATCGGCGGGCCGCTGCTGGCGGTGCTGATGCTCAACACCAGCATCTTCCCCACCGACCTGGGCTGGCGCCTGTCGTTCGTGCTCGGGGCCGTGATCGGCCTGGCGGTGCTGCTCGTGCGGCGCAACGTCCCGGAGAGCCCGCGCTGGCTTTTCATCCACGGGCGCGAGCAGGAGGCGGAGAAGATCGTCAAACGGATCGAAGCGGACGTGCAGGCGCAGACCGGCGAGACGCTGCCCGAGCCCACGGGGGAGCCGATCGCGGTGCACCAGCGCCGCACGATCCCCCTGACCACGATCATCCGCTCGGTCGTGTCGATGTACCCGCGGCGCTCGATCCTGGGATTGGCGCTGTTCATCGGCCAGGCGTTCCTCTACAACTCCGTGATCTTCGGCTTCGCCAACCTGCTGAGCCTCTACTTCCACACGCCGTCCGGCAACGTCCCCTACTACCTGGCGGTGTTCGGCGCCGGCAACTTCGCGGGCGCGCTGCTGCTGAGCCCGCTGTTCGACATCGTCGGGCGCAAGCCGATGATCGCCGGCACCTACCTGCTCTCGGGAGCGCTGCTGATCGTCACGGGCGTGCTGTTCAAGGAGCACGAACTCACGGCCACCACGTTCACGGCATGCGTGTGCGTGGTCTTTTTCTTCGCCTCCGCCGGCGCGAGCGCCGCCTACCTGACCGTGTCGGAGATCTTCCCGATGGAGACACGCGCGCTTGCGATCGCGGTCTTCTACGCCGTCGGCACGGGCATCGGCGGCGTGATCGGCCCGCAGGTGTTCAGCCGCATGATCAACACCGACAGCTACGAGCAGGTGTTCCTCGCCCTGGGACTGGGGGCGGTGATGATGATCATCGGCGGCCTCGCCGAGCTGCTGTTCGGCGTGAAGGCCGAGCGCCGCAGCCTCGAGAGCATCGCCCGGCCCCTCACGGCAGCCGGGCCGCTGTCGGCCTCCGCCGCCGCGAGCACGCCGAGCAGCGGGACGCTGTCAAAGGTTTGACGCGCCTGGATGCGGGCAACCACGAGGTAGCGTCTCAGGTGATGTGGGGCCGTTTGATCGTGCCGTTGATCGCGGTCGATTGCATCACGGGGCTCCCATGTAAAAGAGTTCGCGCTCCGATCCAAACGAGGTCACGGATGCCGCCCGACTCGACTGCAGCAGCACAGGACTCAGCAGCGCCACGCGCGCGCTCGGGCGAGCGTGCAGGCGAGGCGATCCCGAAGAGCGCCTTTCGCCACGAGATGCTGCTCTACGAGCACGGGGACGAGGGCTTCCTGGACGGCACGCTGGGCCTCGTCAGGAATGCGCTCGCGCGCGAGGCCGGCGTGCTGGTGGCCGTGGGCGCGGGGCGCACGGCGGCGCTCGTGGAGGCGCTGGACGCCGACGCGCAGCGCGTGCGCTTCGTGCGCATGCGCAGCCTCGGTCGCAACCCCGCGCGCATCATCCCCGTGTGGCGGGAGTTCGTGCGCGAGCACGCGCTCGGCGGCGAGGGCGACGCGCTCGGCATCGGCGAACCGGTGTGGCCCGGGCGCGGCGCGGCCGAGCTGGACGAGTGCGAGCGCCACGAGGCCCTGCTGAACCTCGCGTTCAACGACGGGCCCGGCTGGCACCTGCTGTGCCCGTACGATCTCGACGGCCTCGACGACGCCGTGATCGACGCCGCCAGGCGCACCCACCCGCTGCTCGCGTGGGGCGAGCAGCACCACGTCAACGAGCGCTACGCCTGCGCGCACACCCCCGCGCGGCCGTTCGACGGCGAGCTGCCCGCGCCGCGGGCGCCCGTGAGCGAGTTCGCGTTCTCGCTCGAGAGCCTTGCGCACGTGCGTCGAGCGGTGAGCGTGTGGGCGACCGAGCAGGCGCTCGCGGACGAGCGCACCGAAGAACTCGTGCTGGCGGTCGGCGAGCTGGCCGCGAACAGCATCCGCCACGGCGGCGGCGCCGGGACGCTGCGCTACTGGCGCGAGGACGCTCTGCTGATGTGCGAAGTGCGCGACGCCGGCTGGCTTCACGCGCCGCTGGTCGGGCGCGTGCGCCCGCCCGCGGATGCGCGCAGCGGGCGCGGCATCTGGCTGGCCAACCAGCTGTGCGATCTCGTGCAGATCCGCTCGTCGCACGCGGGCAGCGTGGTGCGCGTGCACAAGTGCGTGAACCCGGAAGCTGCCTAGGCGAGCACGCCGTCGGCTGCGGCGATCGTCGGCAGGTGCTCTGCCACGCCGGTGAGGCTCAACAGCCGCCTGACCTGCTGCGATCCCGGCGTGACCGCGAACTTCTGCCCGCGCTCGCGGCAGCGCTCGAGCGCCGCCAGGATCACGCGCAGGCCGGTCGAGTCGATGAACTGGAGCTGCTGCAGGTCGAGCACCACCATCGTCTCGGCTCGCAGGTCCTCGCCGTCGATCGCCTGCTGCAGGGCATCCGCGCTGGCCATGTCCAGTTCTCCGGAGAGCGCGAGGATCACGCGACCCTGAGCGTGGCGGACATTGATCTGCAGTTGATCGGTTACCCCCATACGTGCGAGTTTACCCCACACGCGCTAATCGTCGTCAAGCTGCCCTGCGCGGGCGCGCCGCGCTCGTCTCCGCTCGCGCCAGGCGCACCGCCAGCAGCGCGATGTCGTCGCGCAGCCTGCCGTTCGCGCGTTGCACGGCGCCGTGCTCGAGCAGCTCGAGCATGCCCGCGAGCGTGGGCTGGGCGCTGGCGGCCCGCAGCTCGAACCGACGCTGCTCGTCCGGCTGCAGCACGGCGCGGCCCGCCTCGGGCAGCCCGTCCGTGTAAAGCAGCAATGTCTCGCCCGGGCGCAGCTCGACCTCGACCTCGTGCAGCTCGACCGGGTCGAGCACACCCAGCAGCGTTCCGGGGACGCCCACCGCGCGCGCGTCGCCGTCGGCGTCGATCAGCAGCGGCGTCGGGTGGCCGGCGAGCGTGACGGTCAGCCGCGCGTGCGCCGGCAGCGGCTCGAGCGTCACCAGACAGACCGTGCACAGGTCGGCGCCGGACGGCTGGCGACGCAGCGCCTCGTGCAGCGTCGCGAGCATCGCCGCAGGCGCCTGGTCGAGCATCGCCGCCGTGCGCAGCGTGTGCCGCGCGAGCGCGGTGACGGCGGCGGCGCGCGGCCCCTTGCCGCATACGTCGCCGATCACCAGCAGCCAGCGCCGCTCGCCGTAGGGCAGCACGTCGTAGAAGTCGCCGCCGACGTCGTTCAGCTCGCCGGCGGCGCGGTACAGCGACTCCATCTCCACGCCGGGGACCCGCGGCAGCGACTCCGGCAGCAGCGCGGCCTCGAGCATCGTGGCGATGCGCGTGCGCTCGGTGTACAGGCGCGCGCTTTCCACCGCGGTGCCCGCGCGCCGCCCGAGGCGCACGGCGACGTCGAGGTCGGCCTGCGTCAGGCGCCGGCCCGACTCCGAGGAGACGAGCGTGATCGCGCCCAGCGTGCGCGCGGGCGCAGCCAGCGGCACGATGATCACGGCCTTCGCCTCGATCGCCCGCAGCAGCTCGAGGTGGGCGCTGTCGCGTGCGTACGCGGTCAGCGCGTCGGCGTCGATGTCGGCGTACAGGCGCGCTGTGCCGCTGCGGATGACCTCCGGCACGCCCAGCGGGTCCTGCGGGTCGGGGTGGTAGCTGCGCTCGAGCCGCTCTGCCAGCTCTAGCTTGCGGGGATCGCCGTGGTGCACGGCCACGCGCACGATCTCACCGTTCTCGCCGAGGACGTCCACCGCGCACCAGTCGGCGAGTCGCGGCACCGCCAGCCGCGCGACGCGCTGCAGCGTCTCTCCGTAGTCCATCGAGGAGGCGAGCACGCGGCTGGCCTCCGCCATGAAGCTTTCCGCTAGCTGCACGCGCTTGACCTGGGTGATGTTCTCGAACACGTTGACCGCGAAGCGCGTGCGGCCCGTGTCGGGGTCGGTGACGGCCGAGGAGCGCACGATCAGCCACCGCTCCTCGCCCGTCGCGCGCACGACGTTCCTGACGAGCAGCGGCTCGGGGCGCTCGCCGGCGAACACGCGCCGGCTGGGCATGTCCTGCGGGCCAAGCTCGCGCCCGTGCTCGTCCTGGACGATGAAGCGCTGCATCGTGGCGCCGGGCTCGGCGCCGGTCAGCTCCAGCGGCGAGCCCACCCCGAGCAGGTCGGCCGCCGCCTGGTTGGCGAACACCGTGCGGCCGTCCTCGTCGGTCAGCGTGATCGCCTCGGCGAGGTTCACGAGGATCGCCTCCAGACGCCGCTCGACGCTGCTGACCTGTGCGAACAGGCGCGCGTTGTCGATCGCCATCGCCGCGCGGCGGGCCAGCTCGCACGCCAGCTCGAGGTCCGCCTGGCGGTAGGGCTCGCTGTCGCCGAGGCGCAGCACCGACAGCGCGCCCAGCGTGCGACCGCGCGCGAACAGCGGCGCGACGGCGGCCGAGCGGTAGCGGTGCTCGATCATGAAGCGCGCGTGCTCGGAGCCCTGGGCGAAGGAGCGCAGCAGCGCGCTCGTCATCTCCTCGCGCAGCTCAGCCTCGCCGCTGCGGATGACGCGCGCCACGGGATGCTCGCCCGCGGGATCGAGGGGGTGTCGCCTGCGCAGCGCTTCCAGCGCCCCCGCCACCTCGGGGTCCGCCGAGGCGACCGCCACCTCCTGGATCGCGCCGTCCTCGTCGAGCAGGTCGATCGCGCACAGGTCCGCGAAGCGGGGCACGGTCAGGCGCGCGACCTGCTGCATCGTCGTCGCGGGCTCCAGCGACGTCGACAGCACGGCGCCGGCGTCCAGGAGCAACTCTACGGCGATGTCGCTCGCCGGCAGCGACTGCTCACCCACGCTGCGAGGCTACCAGCGCCCGTACCAGCGCCGGCGTCCACCCCCCTCGACGCCTCCCACGAAGAAGCCGATCAGCCACAGCAGCACGGCAAAGATCAGGATGTACCAGAGCACGTGCGCGGCAAAGCCCAAGCCGCCGAAGATCGCGAGTATCAGGACAAGTGCTATGAGCGCAACCATGGTCGACCTCGTTCCTGTGAAAGCGGGACCCGCGCGCAATGCACGGAAGTTGATTGTTAAATGCCCAGATCCGGGGCGCGCGAAACCCCTGCGCCACGCCCCGCAAGGCCCAGCTCGAACCACACGCGGGTGCCGCCGTGGCGGTCGACTCCCCAGCGCGTCGCCTCTTTGTTCACCAGGTAGAGGCCGTAACCGCCGTCCGGCCGCGCCGGGTCGCGCGGTGTTGCCTTGAGGCCGCTGCCGCGGTCGAGGACCTCGACCCGCACCGTGCGCGAGTCCAGCAGGCGCGCGCGCAGCACGATCGCGCTCGCCGGCGGGGCATCGGAGTGCAGCACCGCGTTGGACACCAGCTCGGAGACGAGCAGCGCGAGCGTGGCCGAGCCGGCGGCGGTGACGTCGCTGTCCTCGGTGAACCCCCTCACGGCCGCGCGCGCCACCGAGGGGGCTTGCGGATCGCGCGCAAGCTCGATCTGCAGGCAGCGCCCGCCGGCGCCCGCGCTCGCATCCGCACGGCACGCCATCTCACGCGGGCGCGACGCCGGCGGCGGGCGTCATGGCGCTGCCCCGCGCTCGAACGGCAGCGCCTTGTCGGCGCCCGTCATCCGCAGCACCAGCCTCGCGGACTCGTGCTGCGGGGCGATCAACGAGATCGCGCGCTCCTCGTCCTGCGCCCGCTCGTTGAGCGCGATCAGAAAGCGCAGGGCGGAGGAGTCCATGAAGCTGACGCCGCTCAAATCGAGCGTCAGGGCGCTCTCGCCGCTGCCCATCTGGGCGTTGACGCGCTCCTCCAGCACGGGAACCGTGCTCAGGTCGAGTTCGCCCTCGACGGACACCGTCGCCCTCCCCGGCTGCACCTGCTCGGAGACCTCCAGTTTTGCCGGCCTGACCATGCGCTCCCCCTATGCCGCCGTCGTGATCGCGTCCGCCCGAAGCTTCGCCCGCGGCTCGCGCTCGGCCTCGCAGGGCGCACCGCCCGGGAGCCGGCGCAGCGCGATCGCAGCGGTGTCGTCGCTGCGCGTGCCCGCTTGAAAGCGCTCGACGCCGTCGGCCAGCGCGCGCATCATCTGCGCCGCCGGCTGATCGGCGAGCGCCTGCACCGTCTCGCACAGGCGCCGCAGCCCGAAGCGGCCGCGCCCCTCCCCCTGCGCGTCTGTGATCCCGTCGGTGTAGGCGATCAGCGTGGCGCCCGGCTCCAGGCGCGTGCTGAAGTCCTGCCAGCGGACCTCCGGGAACGCTCCCAGCAGCGGGCCGTGCTCGCCCAGGGCCTCGACGCGGCCGGGCGTCACGCGCAACGGCAGCGGATGCCCGCCGACGGAAAGCGTCACCACGTCGTCCTCGAGACGCACGCACAGCGCCGTGCAAACCGACAGCGTGGGGCGCTTCTTGAGCATCGTGTCCAGGAGCGACAGCAACCGCGCGGGGCGCGTGTCGAACTCGGAGCCCGCCCGCAGCGTGTGACGCACGAGCGCCGTCAGCGCCGCCGCCTCGATCCCCTTGCCGGTGATGTCGCCGATGGCGATCATCCACGCGCCGCCCGCCGCCCACACGTCGTAGAAGTCTCCGCCCACCATGCTCGCCTGCGCGGCGGGCAGGTACACGCTGGCAAGCTCGTAGCCGGGGATCGCTGGCAGCTGCTCGGGCAGCAGGCTCTGCTGCAGCGTGCGCGCGATCCGCGAGCGCTCGCTGTACAGGCGCGAGTTCTCGATCGCCACCGCCGCGCGCGTGGCCACCTGCTCGGCAAGCTCCACGTCGTGCTCGTCGAGCACGCGCGCGGACTCGGCGCTGACGAGCGTCATCGCGCCTAGGGCGCGCTCGCCGATGCGCATCGCCACCATCAGCATCGAGCGGAAGCCGAGGGCGCGCAGCAGCTCCAGGTGGCGCTCGTCGCGCGCGGCCTGCACGAGCATCTCCTCGGTGATCTCGCGGTACAGCGCCGCCTCGCCGGTGTGCACCACGCGGCCGAGGCCCCGCTCGGGATCGAGGCGGTCGGGCGTGTACGCCTGCAGCTGCTCGGCGAGGCTCACGCGCTCGGGGTCGGCGTGCGCGACGGCCACCGTCCTGCGATCGCCATCCTCGTCGAGCAGGTCCACGGCGCACCAGTCGGCGATTCCCGGGACGGCCAGCTGCGCGACGTTGCGCAGCGTCTGCTCGTAGTCGAGCGAGCCGGCCAGCGCTGCGCCCGCCTCGGGGAGGAAAGCGCTGCGCAGCTCCGCGCGCTTGCGCTCGGTGACTTCCTCGATGATCATGATCGTCGCCTCGACCTCGCCCCGCTCGTCGAGCAGCGGCGCGGCCTTCAACAGGTTCCAGCGCTGCTCGCCGGTGACGCGATGCACCGTGCGGATCAGCAGCGGCTCGGCCGCTTCGCCGCGCAGGATGCGCACCGAGGGGATGTCGCTCATCGCGATCTCGCGCCCGTCCTCCGATGCCACCAGGTAGTCGCTCATGATCGCGTCGGGCGCGGTCTCGCGCAGCTGCTCCAGGGAGTCGATGCCGAGGTGCGCGAGCGCTGCGGCGTTGGCGTACACGAAGCGGTGCTCGCGGTCTCGGATCGTGACCGCGTCGCCGATCGACCCCACGACCGCGTCGAAGCGCCGCTCGCTCCCGCGCAGCGACTCCCGCAGCTCCTCCAGCAGCCGCTCGCGCTCGGCGATCTCAGCCCTCCCGACAAGCTCCCCTCGATTTGAGGCCATGCCCCTGCATTATCCATCCCCGGCGCTGCCAGGTAAAGACGCCGATGTCAGGCGGCGGACAGGCTCAGGCGCCGTCCTCGTCCAGCTCCCACGCGACCGCGCGCGTCCACGCGCCGCCGCAGCCTGCGAGCAGCACGGGGAACGCGGTGATGAAGCACCGCCGCCCGGCCAGCTCGTCGGGGACGCGCAGGTCCTCCACGATCACCTTGCCGGCGCCCAGCAGCGCGAGATGGCTCGGCTCGCCGCGCTCGGGACCGCCCCAGCCACCGATGCTCAGCGCGTCGATGCCGACGCCCGCGACGCCGCGGTCGAGCAGCAGCCGCGCGCCGTCGCCGTCGAGGTACGGCCAGCGCTTGAGGAACTCCTCGCTGACCGCACGGCGGTCGCCCCAGCCCGTCACCAGCACCGCGATGTCGCCCTCCTGCACCTGCTCGACGGCGGGCTCCAACTGCGCGGGCCCGATCGGCTCCCCGGCGCGCACGCGTTCGCGCAGGTCGAGGAACGAGGCGGGCGCCGCGAAGGCCGACAAGGGCACCTGCTCGATCGTCGCGCCCGCGTCGTCGAAGTGGTGAGGCACGTCGACGTGCGTGCCGGTGTGCGTGTTCAGCCGCAGGGTCTCCGCGTTGAAGCCCTCGGCGGCGCGGCGGTAGTTGTGCTGGACGACCGGCGGGTCGTACTCCGCCCACGCGGGGCCATCGTGCGTGACCGGCTGGCTGAGGTCCCACAGGCGGTCGCTGCGGATGCGGGTCACGTGGCCACCTTCGCGGCGGCCGGGCGAACGCGCTTGTCGCCCAGCCGCTCGGCGAGCCGGCTCGACAGCGCCATGATCGTGAGCGCCGGGTTGGCAGAGCCCTGCGTGGGCATCACGCTGCCGTCGGCCACGAACAGGTTGGGCACGCCCCACACGCGGTGGTCGGCGTCGACCACGCCCGCGTCCGGGGACGCGGACATCGCGCAGCCGCCGACGAGGTGCGCGTAGCGGTCGATCGCGAGGATGTCCTGAGCCTCGGCGGCATGCAGGATCTGGTGCAGCTTGTGCTTGGCGTAGGCGATGTTCGCGCGGTCGTTGTCGCACTGCGTGTAGTCCAGGCGCGCGACGGGCATGCCGTGGCGGTCGTGCTCGTCGGCGAGCGTCACACGGTTCTCGGCCCGCGGCAGCAGCTCGCACAGCACGCCGATCGTGTACCAGTGGTTGTAGTCGCGCATGTACTCGCGCAGCGCCTGCCCCCAGTGCCCGTCGGCGAGCACGTGCTCGGCCCAGCCGATCGGCAGCGGCCCGACCGTCTGGATCGAGAAGCCGCGCGCGAAGCCGCGCCGGGGGTCGGTCTCGTAGAACTGCTCGGAGTCGATCTCCGGCGGCGGCGCCTTGTACATGCGCTCCTCCTCCTCGAAGCGCCCGGCCACCTGCGGCGCGCCCTGCACCATGATCCCGCGCCCCACGAGGTCCTCGGCGTTGCCAAGGCCGTTGGGAAAGCGCGCGCTGGCCGAGTGCAGCAGCAGTCGCGGCGTCTCGATCGAGTAGCCCGCCACGGCGATCGCCGCCGCCGGCTGGAAGCGCTCCTGCCCGTCGTGGAAGTAGGTGACGCCCGTGCAGCGCCCGCCGCCGTCGACCTCGATCTGGGTGACCATGCAGTCGGCGCGGACCTCCACGCCGTGCTCGAGCGCGTCGGGGACGTGCGTCACCAGCGGCGAGGCCTTGGCGTTGACCTTGCAGCCCTGCAGGCACAGGCCGCGGTAGATGCAGTGCGGGCGGTTGCCGAACGAGCCGTTGGCGATGCCCACGGGGCCGACGCGCATCTCGATGCCAAGGCGCCGCGCCCCCTGCCATGCGCGCAGCGCGCCGCCCGCCACCGGGTGCGGGCCGTGGGGGTAGCCGTGCGGGTCGCCCCACGGCCACCACTCGCCGGCGACGGGCAGCTCGCGCTCGAGACGCTCGTAGTGGGGCTTGAGCTGCCAATAGGAGATCGGCCAATTGGCGGCCACGCCGTCGCGCGTGCGCACCTCGAAGTCGGACGGGTGAAAGCGCGGCGTGAAGCCCGCGTAGTGGACCATCGAGCCGCCGACGCCGCGCCCGGAGTTGTTCTTGCCCAGCTCCACCGGGTCCTCGCCGCCGATGATGCGCGTCTCGTTCCAGTACAGGTGGTGCGAGCCCGCCTCGTCGGAGACCCAGTCCTCGTCGGGGTCCCAGAAGGGGCCCGCCTCCAGCACGAGCACCTTCCAGCCCCTGCGCGCGAGGCGCTGGGCGAGCGTCGCGCCGCCGGCGCCCGCGCCGACGATCAGCATGTCCACCTCCTCGTCCGGCCGGTAGCGGCGCATGCGCTCGCGGCCGGGCACGCCGCGGCGGTGCTGGTCGAGCAGGAAAGCGGAGTCGTTCTCCGGCGGGCGCAGCGCGCCCTTCAGCGAGACGCGCAGGCGCTCCCTCGCCGCCGCGCCGCCCCTCACTCCAGACCTCGCTCCCGCGTGTCGGCGACCGGGTCCACCGCGAACTCGGGCGGCGTCTCCCAGTGCTCGCGCTGGCCGTTGCCCAGGCGCGCGAAGCCGCGCGGGTAGGCGGGGCCGCCGAAGCCGATCTCGTTCCACGCCCACGGGTGCGAGTAGAAGGCCGCGAGCACCGCGCGCATCACCACCCCCCATGCCTTCGACACGGGCAGCTCCCAGTCGAGGTCCCCCTTGGAGAAGCGCTCGACGAGTTCGTGCTGGAGCTGCGTGCCGGCCCCCGCGAAACCCTCCTCGCTGCCGGCCTCGCGCGCGCTCGCGTCGAGGTTGGCGGCGACCTGCCGCCAGGTCTCGGGGTCGGGCGGGAGGTCGTGGTGGCGGTAGCCGTCCAGGCGGCCCTCGTGCATCTTCGCGTCGACCATCTCCAGCACGGGGATGCGCGGCTCGCAGTCCTGGCCTGTGACGACGTCGCAGAACGCGCGCAGCGTGCGCGCCTCGCCTTCCTCGAAGAAGCGGATCGGGGGAGGGCTGGCGACGCGCTCGAGCACCACCCTGCGCGTGACCGCGTCCCAGTGATCGACGGTGGCGAGCACGTCGTAGTCGGGGTAGCGCCCGCGCATCTGCGGCGTGGTCCCGCGCCGCTGGCGCGGCAGGTGCGGCGGCGGGCCGGGCTCGGTGTGCCCGCCCTGCTTGGGCAGATGGTCGCTGGCTGCGGCGGCGCCGGCGTCGACGGCCTGCGCCATGTCTCAGCGCTCCCGCCTGGCGGCCGCCGCCGCGAGGCCCATGCCGCCGACCAGCGCGAGCGAGCCGGGCGCGAGCAGCGGCGGGCCCATCACGATGTTGTACAGCGGCTCCGCGAAGCCTCCGGGACGCTTGCGCACGCCCTGCACGTGCGTGTACGCCCCGATCAGCCCGTCCAGGCAGTACAGCGCAGAGACGGCTGGCAGCACGGTCGTGGCGGCGCGGCGGGAGCACACGCCGGCGACGCCGGCGGCGGTGAGCAGCGGCGAGAGCACGATCGGGGTCCACATCCACTTGTCGCCGAACGAGCCGCGGAAGTGCTCGAAGTAGATCTCCAGGCCGAGCGGCAGCGCGCTCGCGGCGGTGGCCGCGGACAGCATCCGCTGCACCCGCCCGCAGCGCAGGTTGCGCGTGAGACGCCGGGTCATCGCCCGGGCAGGAACTCGGGGAGCTTCTGACGCAGCGACTGGGCGATGATCCGCCGGCGTCCGGGGTCGCCGTGCGCGAGCGCCGAGGCAAGCGAGCGCGCCTGCTCGATCGTGATGTGCGGCGGCAACGGCGGCACTTCGGGGTCGCACACGACCTCCAGCACGGTCGGGCGGTCGCTCGCCAGCGCGCGCTCCCAGCAATCGCCGATCTCGGCCGGGTCTTCGGTGCGGATGCCGTTCAAGCCGATCATCTGCGCCCACTGCGCATACGGCACGTCGGGCAGTTCCTGGGACTCCACGAACTTGGGGTCGCCCGACATCGCGCGCTGCTCCCACGTGACCTGGTTGAGGTCGCGGTTGTTGAGCACCAGCACGATCAGGCGCTGGTCGGACCAGCGCTCGCGGTACTTGGCGATCGTGATCAGCTCCGCGAGGCCGTTCATCTGCATCGCGCCGTCGCCCACGAGCGCGATCACGGGGCGCTCGGGGTGCGCGAACTTGGCGGCGATCGCGTACGGCACGCCCGCGCCCATCGTCGCGAGCGTGCCCGACAGCGACGCCTGCATTCCCGCGCGCAGGCGCACGTCGCGCGCGTACCAGTTCGCAGCCGAGCCCGAGTCCGAGGTCAGGATCGCCCCGTCGGGCAGGCGCTTGGAAAGCTCGTGAAAGACCAGCTGCGGGTTCACCGGCTCGGCGGGCGCGAGCGCGCGATCCTCGATCACGCGCCACCACTCGCTCATGTTCTTCTCGACCGTCTCCCGCCACGAGCGGTCGCCCTTGCGCTCGAGCAACGGCAGCAGCGCTTCGAGCGTCAGCGCGCTGTCGCCGACGAGGTTGACCTCCATCGGGTAGCGGATGCCGAGCATGCGCCCGTCGAGGTCGATCTGCACCCCGCGCGCGGCGCCCTCCTCGGGCAGGAACTCCGAGTAGGGGAAGCTCGAGCCGACCATCAGCAGCGTGTCGCAGTCCTGCATCAGGTCCCAGCTCGGCCGCGTCCCCAGCAGCCCGATCGAGCCGGTCACGAACGGCAGGTCGTCGGGCACGGCGGCCTTGCCGAGCAGCGCCTTGGCCACGCCGGCGCCGAGCGTGTCCGCGACCTCGATCACCTGCTGGGTCGCGTGCAGCGCGCCCGCACCGACGAGCATCGCCACGCGCTCGCCCGCGTTCAGCACCTCCGCCGCGCGCTCCAGCTGCTCCTGGTCGGGGGTCACGCGCGGGCGCGTGAACCCGGGAGCCGAGTGAACGGTCCCATGCGCGTGCGGCGGCGTTGGCACCGCCTCTTCCATCTGCAGGTCGTTGGGGACGATCACGCAGGTGACGCTGCGCTCTGACAGCGCGATGCGCATCGCGCGATCGACCAGGTGGCGGATCTGGCCGGCCTCGGTGGCCATCTGCACGTACTCGTGGGCGACGTCCTTGAACAGCGCCACGAGATCGACCTCCTGCTGGTAGTTGCCGCCCAACCCCAGGCGCGCCTGCTGGCCCACGATCGCAACCACAGGCTGGTGGTCCAGCTTGGCGTCGTACAGCCCGTTGAGCAGGTGGATCGCCCCGGGCCCCGAGGTCGCCAGGCACACGCCCGCTTCGCCCGTGAACTTGGCGTGCGCGCACGCCATGAACGCGGCCATCTCCTCGTGGCGCACCTGGATGAACTCCGGCCGGTCGCCGGCGCGGCCGAACGCGCCCATGATCCCGTTGATGCCGTCGCCGGGATAGCCGTAGATGCGCTTGACCCCCCACTGCGTCGACAGGCGGTCAAGCAGGTGATCGGCGACGGTCTCGCTCACGACTCTTCCCCTTCCGTTTGTCACTGGTTCCCGGGCGTTCGCGGCTGTTTTCCGGCTTGGCGCGGGCGCTCTCGATAGAGACCGACTACCCTGGCCGGCAGGCGCCGAAACGGCGCCGGTCAGAAGGCGAACGGCCGAGCGGGCGCGCACGGCCGCGTCTCGCGTGGGCGCGGTTTGAGCAGGCGCGGACGGGGTATGCCAGCCACCATGGAAGTCTTGTTCTTGCTGGTGCTGATCGCGGTGGCGCTGGCGGTGGTGGGCGGCGGCGCGTGGGCGGTGGCCGGTCACCTGCGCCGCAAAAAGCTCTCGCTGGAGGGTGACAAGGTGGAGGGAGCGGTGGGCGCCCGCGACGACGGGCCGCGCCCCGAGCACGTGCGAGTCGAGAACGAGCAACGCACCCGCTTCGCCGGCACGCGCTGAGTGTCCCGGGGGCTCGGCGGCGACCAGGGCAGGCCGGAAGCGGCCATCGACGGCCTGACGGCGCGCACGTTCACGATCCCCACCGACGGCCCGGAGGCCGACGGCACGCTGAGCTGGGATTCGACCACGCTCGTGCTCGCGCAGGCGAGCGCGGGCGGGCGCACCGGCGTGGGCTTCAGCTACGACGCGCACGCGGCCGAGTTCGTCGTGCGCGAGCTGCTGGCCGACGCGGTGCTCGGCGCGGATGCCCTGTCGCCGCCTGCCACCTGGCAGAAGATGCGCGCGGCCGTCCGCAACGTCGGCTATCCGGGGGTTGGCTCCAGCGCGATCTCGGCGGTGGACGTGGCCCTGTGGGACCTGAAGGCGCGCCTGCTCGAGCTGCCGCTGTCGAGCCTGCTCGGACGCGTTCGCGACGCGGTGCCCGCCTACGGCAGCGGCGGCTTCACCTCCTACTCCGACGCGCGCCTTCAGCAGCAGCTCGCGGGCTGGGTGGAGCAGGGCTTGCGCAACGTGAAGATGAAGGTCGGCTCCGAGCCGGCGCGCGACCCCGAGCGCGTGCGCCGCGCGCGAGCGGCGATCGGCGATCGCGCCGGCCTGTTCGTGGACGCCAACGGCGCGTACACGCGCAAGCAGGCGCTGCGCCTCGCCGAGGCGTTCGAGCAGGAGGCCGCCGTGAGCTGGCTCGAGGAGCCGGTCAGCTCCGACGACCTGGCGGGGCTCGCGCTGCTGCGCGACCGCGTCCCGGCGCCGATCGACGTGGCCGCGGGCGAGTACGGCTATGACCTGTTCTACTTTCGCAGGATGCTCGACGCGGGCGCGGTGGACGTGCTGCAGGCGGACGTCACCCGCTGCGGCGGCATCACCCAGTTCATGCAGGTCGGCGCCCTGTGCGCCTCGCGCGGGGTGCCGCTGTCGGCCCACACGAGCCCCGCGATCCACGCCCACGCGGGCGCCGCCGTCGCGCCGCTGGTGCACGTCGAGTACTTCCACGACCACGCGCGCATCGAGCAGATGCTGTTCGACGGCTGCCCCGCGCTCGTCGATGGCGCGCTGCGGCCGGACCCGGACGCCCCGGGGCTGGGGATGACGCTGCGCGAGCGCGACGCCGCGCGCTACGAGCGCTGAGGCGAGGACGGCTCGCGACCCGCGGCGCGCTGCGCCTCGGCCGACGCGGCGGCGGTTGCCACGTCGCCCGCGTAGGTGCCTCGCGCGCGCAGCAGGAACACCCCTGCCGCGGCCAGCGACGCGAGCATGATCAGGAACGTCACCTCCAGCCCCGTGGCAGCGGAGGCGGAGATCCCCGAGGGGTGCGTGCCGATCGGCGCCTGCGCGGGCACGAAGCCAGCCACGAGGTCGGCGAGCGCGCCGAAGGCGAGCGGCGCGAGCGCCTGCGCGAGCGACCGCGCCAGGCTGCGCGTGGCCTCCGCGCGGCCCCACAGGCCCGCGGGCATGATGTCCAGCCTGGCGGCGTCGAGCGGCGGGTTGGCCGCGGAGATCAGCGACGCGCCGCCGACGTCGAACCACAGCGCGCTTGACAAATGGCTCGCGAGCACGCCCGGCACGAGCAGCAACGCCGCCGCCAGATAGCACGCGGCCGGCACCACGATGCGCGCGCTCAGCACCCCGTGGCGGAGCATCAGGTCGGTCACGCGACCGCTCGCGAGCGTCCCCAGCAGCGCCCCCGCCACCAGCAGCGCCACGACCAGCTCCGCGGTCGCCTGGCCGACGTGGTAGTGGCCGCGCATGAACAGCAGCACGAACGTCTGCAGCCCGGCGAAGTAGAAGTAGCCGAGCGAGGAGCTGATCACCAGCAGGGCGTAGCTGGGGATCGAAAGCACGTAGCGGACCGCGTCGAGGATGCCCATCGCGCGCGGGTCCTCGCTCAGCACGAGCCGCTGCGCGGGCTGCACGCCGCGCCGGCGCACCTCTCTCACGGCCGCCTCCTCGTCGGGTGAGCGCTCGGCCATGGGCTCCCGCGCGAGCGCGGCTGCGTCCGGCGCCCGGGCCTGCGGCGCGGTGTCCGCCGCGGCCTCGGAGCGCGCGTCCGCGCGGAACTGGGACCACGGCAGGTCCTCGAAGCCCGTGGCGCCCCGCGCGAGGCGGCTCGCGCCCCCGCGCGCCGGCTCGGGAACGGTTCGCCACAGCGAGCGCGCCAGCCACAGGCCGGGGACGGCGAGCAGCATGAAAGCGGCGCGCCAGGAGATCACGCTGGCGAGCGTGCCGCCGACGATGAAGCCCCCGGCCGAGCCGGCGATCTCGCCGCCGAGGATGTAGGCGTAGACGCGACCGCGTTCGTGGGAGGGGAAGTAGTCCCCGGTCAGCGACGCGATCGCGGGCCCGGCGGTGGCGGTGACGGCGCCGAGCGCGAGGCGCGTGAGCAGCAGGTCGTCGTAGCTGCCGGCGAGACCGCTGGCGAACGACGCGACGCTCCACAGCGCCACGCTGACCGCCAGCAGCGGCATGCGCCTGACGTGGTCGACAAGCATCCCGACGGGCACCACGAACACGGCTCCCACGAGCAGCGCGACAGAACTCAGCAGGCCGATCTCGGCGTTGCCTATGTGCAGCGAGCGCTCGAGCTGGGGCGCCACCGCCCCGACGGTGGCGGTGTCCGCGCCGCTCAGGCCGAGCACGGCGCCGAACATCAGGATCACGTGCGCGCGCGCGGGGCCGCCCACGGCCTGGACCACCTGGCCGCGCACGAGCCGCGCTCCACGCCGCAGCAGGCGCTGCGCCGTCGCCGCAG
>Ga0335075_10002352_pt1 | contig 30494 bp, 22 predicted proteins | sample Lox_Sample_24_FD_206723 | JGI IMG/M metagenome (GOLD analysis project Ga0335075, IMG submission 206723) | Soil microbial communities from Loxahatchee National Wildlife Refuge, Florida, United States - Lox_Sample_2.4 | ecosystem: Environmental > Terrestrial > Soil > Wetlands | place: USA...
AGGCTGGCGACAAAGTTCGGTTCCCAGGTCTTGCCGCCATCGTCGGAGAACGACTGCTCAAAGTGGTGCGAATCGGGGGCGATCTGCGACCAGACCGCGCTGACCAGGATGGTGCGTCCCTGGAAGGTCTCCTGATCGACGAGGAAGCCGCGTCCATCGCGGAAGACGCCGACCTCGGGCGTCCCCAGTTCGCCCGAGTCGGCGCTGGCGAAGGTCTGACTCCACTGACGGGTTTGCGGATCGTAGAGGAAAAGCGTGATGCCGTGAAGATGGCCGGAAGCGCCGCTGGCGTCGATCTCCTCGATCGACGCGCGTCCGCCCCAGAGCTTGCGAACGGTGACGGTGCCGTTCAGCTCGGTCCATTCTTCGGAATGGTCGAGTGGATGGATGCGGCGCTCGATGTGCGTCTTCCAGACGCCGATGTTGAAGTCGAAGTCGTGCTGGCCGTCGGGGAACGGAGTCATCGATGCGGCGGATGCGTCATCGGAAGCAGTGCTGGGGTGGTTTTCCTGGGTCTGATCCCACGATGGCTCGCCGCCGGTGCGGGTCTGATCGGTGATCCAGTTCACCTCCCAGGTCTTGCCGCCGTCGACCGAGTAGGACTGCTCGAAATGTGCCGAGGTGGGGGCGATCTGCGACCAGATAAAGCGCACGTAGACGGAACGGCCCTGCCAGAACTCCTGATCGTAGAATTCGCCGACGCCGTTGCGAAAGGAGCCGATCATGGGCGTCCCGAGCTGGCCGTCGCTGTTGTTGGCCCAGTAGATGCGCCACTGGTGCGTTTGCGGATCGTAGAGGCGAACCGTGAGGCCCTCAATGTGGCCTGTGGGGCTGTCGGTTTCGAACTGCTCGATCTCGCCGCGGCCGCCAAGGATTTCGCGGGTGGTGGAGGTGCCGTCGAACTCGACCCATGTGTGAGAACCAGCGAGGCGCTGCGCGAGCCTTTTGAGGTGGATATGCCAGGAGCCCACCTCGAAATCGAAGTCGTGCGGCCCCTCGGGAATGGGCTGGGTCGGCACGGCGGCGGGAACGGATTGAGCGGCCAGCGGCAGGGCGAGAGCGAAAGAGGCCAGAAGGCGGAGGGCATGACGAAATGGACGCATCGGGTTGCTCCTGTGGACCGAAGAGCCGGCTGGAGCCGGGCTGTGCAGCTTCGGTTGTTACAAAGATGACCTGGCGCATGGTACTTTAGTAGAGCCATTTCTTATGCAATTGGCGATACCACTTTCGCGGGGCGGCGAACCCCTTTTCCGCCAGGTTTACAAGGGGTTACGGCAGGCGATTCTTGCGGGGAAACTGGGCGCCGGCGAGCGGCTGCCCTCCACGCGCGACCTGGCGGAACAGCTGGGCATTTCGCGCACGGTGGTGCTGCTGGCGTACGACCAGCTGCTGGCGGAGGGTTTCGCGGAAGGACGGCACGGCTCGGGGACGTATGTCTCCACGCGTCTGGCGGGCAATGCGGCGCGGGCGGAGCGGCGGTCGGCGAAGCTGCGGCTGTCGCGCTTCGGGGCGGCGGCGGAGAAGTCGATGGCGTCGGTGGACAGCCCGCAGCGGCGAAGCGGCCCGCTGCGCTATGACTTTGTTTTCGGGCGAAGCGATCTGGGGACATTTCCCTTCGAAGCGTGGCGGCGCCTGCTGCTGCGGCAGGCGCGCCAGGCGCCGGCGCGACAATTCGACTACGGAGCTGCGACCGGCAGCGAGAAGCTACGCGAGGCGATCTGCGCGCACCTGCGGCGTTCGCGGGCGGTGGTGTGCGAACCATCGGACGTAATCATCGTGAACGGGTCGCAGCAGGCGCTGGACCTGGTGATGCGGGTGCTGGTGGCGCCGGGCGACGTGGTGGCCGTCGAAGACCCGCACTACAACGGCACACGCGAGGCCCTGCTGGCGGCGGGGGCAAGACTGCGCGGCGTGCCGGTCGATCGCGATGGGCTGATTCCGGAGAGAATGCCCGAGAACGCGAAGCTGGTTTTCGTGACGCCGTCGCATCAGTTTCCCACGGGCGCGATCCTCCCCCTGGATCGAAGGCTGAAGCTGCTGGAGTGGGCGAGCCAGCGGAATGCGGTGATCGTGGAGGATGACTACGACGGAGAATTTCATTACGGCGGGCGGCCGCTCGAGTCGCTGCAGGGGCTGGACCGAGAAGGGCGCATCGCATACATCGGGACGTTTTCGCGCACGGTATTCGCGTCGCTGCGCATCGGATATCTGATTCCGCCGCGCTCGCTGGTTTCTGCGATCACGGCAGCAAAGTGGCTGAACGATCTGCACTCGGCGACGCTGGAACAGCAGACGCTGGCGGAGTTTATCTCGAGTGGTCTGTACGAGCGGCATCTGCGCGCGCTTCGGCGCAGAAATACGGCACGGCGCACGGCGCTGCTGGAGGCGGTGGAGCGGGCTTTCGGCGATCGCGTGGAGGTGACCGGCGATGGGTCAGGAGCGCACGTGGTGCTGTGGCCACGGAAGCGGGTTGCTGAGGCAGACGTGGAGGCCGAGGCGGCGAAGCGAGGCGTGGGCGTTTACGGCATCAGGCACTGCTACCTGCGCCAGCCATCGCCGCCGGGATTCCAGTTGGCCTACGCGCGGCTGACCGAACGCGAGATTCGGGACGCGATTCGGTTGCTGGGGGAAGTGCTGTAGCCGCTTCAAATCAGGCGTTCGCGATTCAGGGCATAATGGTGCGATACACTGCCGGGCCTGCTTTCATGCGGCGAGGTTCTATGGACTGGAAAAATGTGCTCATCGCGTGCCGGACGCTGGCCAGGCGACCGGGCTTCTCCGTCGTGGCGATTCTGACCATCGCGCTGGGGGTGGGCGCCAGCACAGCCATCTTCAGCGTGACCGATGCAGTTCTGCTCGCGCCGCTGCCCTACCGGGATCCCGCGCAGCTGGTGGTTGGCGGGATGGACCTGCAGAAGCGCAACGTGAAGGGGCTGCCGTTCTCGAACGCGGATTACATCGATCTGCGAAATGGGACGAAGAGCGCCTTTTCCGATATGGCGGGGGTGTTTTCGTTCAAGCAGGTCACGCAGCTGCCCGACGGCAGACCCGAGCAGATCACAACGGCGGTGGTGACGACGAACTTCTTCGATGTCATGGGCGGGAAGATTGTCGATGGCCGGGATTTTAATCCGCAGGATGGAATTCCGCAGCCGCCAGCAGCGGCGGCACAGGGCGGGCAGGGACAGGGCGCGGCTCCCGCGGCTCCGCGGCTGCCGCAGATGGCCATTCTGAGTCACGAGTATTTCGAGAAACGGTACGGCGGAAATCCCGCGGTGCTGGGGCACACGATGGGAAATGCGAGCGGGGCGAATCCAGTGATCGTGGGGGTGCTGGCGCCGCATTTCCGGTTGTACTTTCCGCCGGAGGACCTGATTGAAGATGCGCCGGATGTGTGGGTGGCAAACCGACTGGACTATGACGCGGCCGAGCGCAACGATTTCAGCATTACGCCCGTGGGAAGGCTGCGCGACGGTGTGACGGTGAAGCAGGCGCAGGACGAGGCAGATGCCGTGGCGGCGGAGAGCCGGCGGATGAATCCCATGAATGCGTCGGTGGGGTATCACATTTCGCTGGCGCCGATGCAGCAACACCTGGTGGAGGAGGTGCGGCCGGCGATCCTGGCGCTGATGGGCTCGGTGATGTTTCTGCTGCTGATTGCCTGCGCGAACGTGGCCAACCTGCTGCTGGTGCGGGCGTCGCTTCGGGAAGGGGAGTTTGCGGTGCGCGCGGCGATGGGCGCGAACCGGCGGCAGCTGATCTCGCCGCTGTTTACAGAGGCTTGTCTGCTGGCGATCGCGGGCACTGTGGCGGGCGTGGCGCTGGCGTGGGCGGGCATCCAGGAACTGCGCGCGCTGGCCCCGGCGAACTTGCCGCGGCTGGACGAAATCCATATCGACGGGACGGTGCTGCTGTTTGCGGCAGTGGCGGGACTGGTTGCCGCGGTGCTGTTCGGGCTGGCTCCGGCGTGGAGGGCTTCGCAGCCGACGCTGATGAATGTGCTGCGCGGGAGCAGCCGGACTTCGGGGCTGGCGAGCGGGGCGGCGCTGCGCAATCTGGTGGTGACGGCGGAAGTGGCGCTGTCGTTTGTGCTGCTGGTGGGATCGGGATTGATGTTTCGGAGCTTTTTGGATCTCCAGCGGATCGACCCGGGGTTCGATCCGCACCATCTGCTGACGTTCCAGGTGCTGAACGGAGCAAGGGAGCCGCAGGCGCCGGCGCAGCGGGAGGCGATTCGGAGGGAGGTCGAGGACCGGCTCCGCGCGATTCCGGGGGTAGAAAGCGTGGCGGCATCGTTTCCCTTTCCGTTGACCGGGGGCTACAGCCCGGTTCGATGGGGGACGGAGGCGGCGCTGTCGGATCCGAGCCGCTACCAGGCGACGGAACTGCAGATTGTGATCCCGGGATATTTTGAGGCGATGCACACGCCGCTGCTCGCCGGCCGGACGTTCACGGAGGACGATGAGCAGCCGGGCCGGGACTACGTGCTGGTGGACGAGGACCTTGCGAAGAAGGCGTTTCCGGGCGAGTCAGCAGTGGGCAAGCGGATCCTGACGCGGGTGCAGACTCCGCAGGCGGTGTTCGTCCAGATCATCGGTGTGGTTGGGCACGTGCGCGAGGAGTCGCTGGCCGTGCCGGGCCGGGAACAGATCTACTTTGCGGATGCCTATTTTGGCGGATTCACCCCGCCGTGGTGGGCGATTCGCACGCGGAGCGATCCGGCGAGCTATGAGGGCGAGGTGCGGGCGGCGATCGCCAGCATCAGCCGCAGTTATCTGGTGACAAAGGTGGCGCCGGCGGAGACGGTGATGCATGCGGCGCAGGCGGGAACGCGGTTCTCGCTGCTGCTGATTGCGGCGTTTGCGATTATTGCGGGCGCGCTGGCGGGCGTGGGCCTGTACGGTGTGCTGTCGACAGCAGTAAGGCAGCGGACGCCGGAGATTGGGATCCGCATGGCCATGGGCGCCGAGCGCGGAGACATCGTGCAGCTGATTGTGACCCAGGGACTGCGGCTGAGCGTGGTGGGGATTGCGCTGGGAATTGTGGTGGCGATCCTGCTGGGGCGGGTGATGACCGCGATGCTGGTGGGAGTGAAGTCGACCGATCCGGAAACCTATGCCGTGATGACGGTGGCCTTTCTGGCGATCGCGGCGCTGGCCTCGTGGCTGCCGGCCATGCGGGCGGCAGGTTTGGATCCCAAGACGGCGCTGCACGAGAACTAGCCGTTCGGGCGGACGCGCCTTGCGGCGCCAGTGTACCGTGGCGCGACTACGGGCGGGGGAAGGCGTAGTAGCCGGAGCGGGTGGAGATGCGAGCGTTCGCCACGGTGAGGCGGATGCGGTGGAAGCTGCGGTCGGCCTGGAAATTTGAAGGCTTGTAAACAAGGCGGTACTGGTTGCGCTGCTCGGCCTCGATGATGCGGAGATCGTCGATGATCTGGCTGCCGTGGGGATTGACGAAGAGGCGGCCGCCGGTTTGCGCGGTGAGGTCCTGGAGGGTGCGGTAGCCGTCGGAGAAGGCGCGGCGGCGGCCATTGAGGAAAGCGTAGATGGTGGTGCGGGTGCGCTGGCACATGTCCACGGCCTCGCTGAGGTATGCGTGGCTGGCATCGTCTTCGCCGTCGCTGAAGAGCAGGATGAAGTTGCCGGTGGGGTGGTCGAGGCCGGGCTTCCACTGGTCGCGGCAGGTGGTGTAGAGCGAGTCGAAGATGGCGGTTAGCGGGTCGTAGCGGTCGGGCGTGTTGCCCACGGCTGCCGCTCCTGAGGCGACGGCGGCGGAGCTGCCGGTCCAGTCCTGGCGGATCAAGGTCTGCGTGTCGAACTGCTCGACGAAGGCCTGGTCGTAGCCCGGACGCAGCAGCTGCGAAGCGTAAACGCGGATGATGGAGCGGTTGAAATCGATGAGGCCCATCATCGAGGCGCTGGTATCGAAGAGGAATCCGGCGCGGATGGGGAGGTTGTCGTACTCCTGGAGCATGACGATGTTGGTCTGCCGCTTGCCATTGTCGGTGAGGTGAAGATCGGCGCGAGTGAGATGGGTGAGCGGGGCGCCGTTGGGGGCTGCAGCATGGAAGGTGAGAGAGATTTCGTTGGCGGAGACGCGGAGGGTGTATGGGGCAGCGGCTCCGGCGGGAGCTCCGGCTGTTTGCGCCGCGGCGGCGAAACTGAAGAGGATCCAGAACGGGAACAAACGCCGGCGCATATCTGATTACGATAGCGAAAGCGGCAGAGAGTGCACAGGGAGCCGGGGTGGGGATGGCGAGACGGTTGAGGAGATCATGGTTGCTGGTTGTTGTGCTGGCGGTTGTGGGGATGGCTTACGCGGAGGCTTCGGGGCCGGCAGTGACGACTGACAGCGGCGCGGTGCGCGGCGCGAGCGTGGCGGCGCTGCCGCGGGGAGGGGAGTTCCTGGGGATTCCGTTTGCGGCCCAGCCGGTGGGCGACCTGCGCTGGCGGCCTCCGCAGCCGGCGCCGAAGTGGAGCGGAGTACGCGAGGCGACGGAGTGGGGGCCGGCCTGCCCGCAGAAACCCAGCCCGTGGCTGCCGGAGATGCTGGGCATCCGGAAAATGGAGACCAACGAGGCCTGCCTCTACCTGAACGTGTGGACGCCGGAGCTGCATCCGGCGAAGGCGCTGCCGGTGTTGGTGTGGGTGCATGGCGGCGGCAACGTGGAGGGGTCGGGCGAATGGCCGCCGCTGGGCGTGAATCTGGCAAAGACCGGCGTGGTGGTGGTGAGCTTCAATTATCGGCTGGGAGCGTTTGGGTTCTTCACGTATCCGGGGCTGGACGCGGAGTCGAAGCATCATGCGTCGGGAAACTACGGGCATCTGGATCAGATTGCGGCGCTCGAGTGGGTGCGGCGGAATATCGCGCGGTTTGGCGGCGATCCCGGGCGAGTGACGATTGCGGGACAGTCGTCGGGGTCGGAAGATGTGTGCATCCTGATGGCGTCGCCGCTGGCGAGGGGATTGTTTGAGGGTGCGATCCTGGAGAGCGGAACGTGCGTGGACTCGGTGTATCCGAAGTTGAGCGAGGAGGAAACGAGCGGGGAGCGGCTGGCGAAGGATCTGGGAGTGAGCGCGGGACCACAGGCGGTTGCGGCGCTGCGGGCGATTCCGGCGGAGCGGATTCTGGAGACGGCCGCAGGCGACGATAACGTGGACCTGGAGCCGAACATCGATGGATGGGTGTTGCCGCATCAGCCGGCAGTGACGTTCGCCCGCGGGGAGCAGGCGCGGATTCCGGTGATGTTGGGAACGAATGAGGATGAGGTGTCGATCTTTGACAGTCCGCTGGTAGGAGGGGGGAATCGCTATCCGAAGATGGTCGAGAATTATCGGGCGTGGCTGAAGCGGGAGTTCGGTGGGATGGCGGATGAGGTGTTCGCAGCGTATCCGGTGCGGCAGGATGCTGAGGTGCCGGAGGAATTCCGGACGATGTTCAGCGATTACGATTTCGCGTTCAGCGCGTGGCTGCTGGCGAAGCAGATGGCGACGACCGGGCGGCCGGCGTATCTGTACCGCTTTACGTACGTGGGCAGCGGGCCGTTCGCCAGTCTGGGGGCGTTCCACAGCGAGGAGCTGATGTTTCTGAGCGGGCGCTACTGGACGAGCTGGGTGAAGAAGCCGGAGGATGCGCAACTGGCGCGGACGATCGTTGGCTACTGGTCGAATTTTGTGAAGACGGGTAATCCGAACGGCGGGGGGTTGCAGGTGTGGCCGGCGTTCGGGGGCAAGGGCGAATGCCAGGAACTGGGGCAGCGGGTCGGACCGGAGCCAATGCCGCGAGTGGAGCGGCTCGAAATCTTCCGGCGATATCTGGATTCGCGGCTGGAAAAGGTGGGCGACTGACGGCGCCGCGCGGGAGCGCTCAGGCGTGGGGTCTGTTGGGCGCCGGCAGCGGATCGGGGCGCGGATCGGATTCGCGGAGCGCAACAGGCTGCACGGCGGGTTGGACGGCCGGCTGGACGAGGGGTTTGAGCTCGCGGGCCGGCGCAAGATGGCGGGTCTGCTGCCAGGTGTAGCGAATGCGGTGAACGACAGTAATGGTGGAGATGAGCGCCAGCACCCAGAGGACGGGAGCCATGACGTCCCAGCGTTCGAAGAGAGCGCCGAGGATGATGAGCACGACGCGCTCGGGGCGCTCCATAAAGCCGACTTTACAGGTTCCGATAAGGGCTTCAGCGCGCGCGCGTGTGTAGCTGACCAACAGCGAGGTCACCATGACGAAGGCGGCGAGAAATACATAGAAGAGGCGGTTGCCGCGCGCGTAGAAGACCAGCAGTCCGAAGAAGAGGACGACGTCGGAGTAGCGGTCGATGACCGAGTCAAAGAACGCTCCGAAGACGGTGACCTGCTGGGTCTGGCGAGCGACGCGGCCATCGACCATGTCGAAGATGCCGGCGCCAATGATGACCAGGCCGGCATAAAAGAACATGCGCACGTAGTTGTGCTGGTTGCCGAGCCCGAAGAGGACGGCCGCGCCGGTATTGATGAGCAGCCCGATGAAGGTGAGGGCGTTGGGAGAAATGCGGGTCAGCGAGAGGCCGTTGACGATGGACTGCAGGAGCACGCCGCAGGCGCGGCCAAAGGCGCTGGTCCAGGTGGTTCGGTGCTGGGAGTCGGGGGCCATCGCGGCCTCTACTTTCCGTTTTCGGCTTCCGCTTCGTCGTGAATCGTGGCCAGCTTGAGAATCTCGAGCTCACGGCGGCCGTTGGGTGTGACGACGGTGGCCATATCGCCCACCTGCTTGCCCACGATCGCCTTGCCGATGGGTGAGGTGGTGGAGATGAGGCCCTTGCTCACGTCGGATTCCTCGCTGGTGACGAGCTTGTACTCGATTTTCTCATCCTTGGTGGTGTCGTAGACGAGAACGGTGGAACCGAAGGCAGCCCGGTCGCGGGGGATATTGGCCAGGTTGACGAGAGCAAGTTCGGCCATGCGCTTCTTGAGCTGGCCGAGGCGCGCGTTGACGAAGTCCTGGCGCTGCTTGGCCATATGGTATTCGGCGTTTTCGCTCAGGTCGCCCATGGCGACAGCCTTTTTGATTTCGGCGGGAAGCTCGTGAGCCAGCTCGTGCTCGAGCTGCCGGATTTCCGCCTGAAGTTTCTGTTTAATGTGCTCGGTCATGCGCGTTGATCCATCACGGAGGATTCCCGCTCCCGGCGGTATGCGAAACAAAACCACGCTGGCACCGCGCGGGACACCAGCCGGTGCGGCGGGTGAGAAACGGACACCGTAAAACAGGGAGCCGGAGGGTGGGGAGCCATCCTCCTGTTTCGATTATACGATGAGGCTGCGGGAGCGTCGGGCGTCGAGGAAGTTCTGCAATATCAACACGGCAGCGACCTGGTCGACCACTTCGCGGTGGGTGGAGGGGGCGCGGCCGGCGGCGTCCAGATGGCGATGGGCCTCGGCGGAGGTGAGGCGCTCATCCCACAGGTGGACGGGCAACGCGAAGGTCTCGCGAAGAATGCCGGCGAAGGCCTCGGTGCGGAGGGCCTGGGGGCTGACGTCTCCGGAAAGGTGGAGTGGGTAACCGACGACGATCTCAGAGCAGCCGAATTTGCGAAGGAGGCGGCCGAGGGATCTGAAGTCCTGCTTCTGATTCTTCCTCACGAGGGTGAGGACCGGCTGCGCTGTGAGGCCCAGCTCATCGGAGACGGCGACGCCAATGCGGCGAGAGCCGAAATCGAGGCCGAGGACTCGCGGTTCCACACCTCATCGTAGTGCAAAACCTGGAGAACTCTGGGTAGTTGCCTGCGAAGCAGAGAGCAGGGCCGCATCTTACAATGAGTCAGGGACTTCAAAGGAAACAGGTTATTGAGTCTTGTTGCGACGCTTCTTTTTGCTGCTTTTTCTGGCGATTCTTGTGGCTGCCGGCGCCGTGGCGTGGGCGCTGCTGGTGCCCGTCGGTCCGTATTCGGACACATTTGTTGAGATTACGCCGGGAACGCCGACCGCAGAGATTGCCGCCAAACTGAAAGATCAGGGTCTGATCCGGAGCCGCTACGTCTTCCTGGCCCTCGATGTGGTGAAGGGCGGATCGCTGAAGGCGGGGGAATACCGCTTCAACCATCCGGCACGGATGGCAGAAGTATGGAGCCGGCTGCATCGCGGCGACGTGTACACGATCGCGCTCACGATTCCGGAGGGTTCGAACATCTTCGATATCGCGGCGCGTGTGGAGGCGGCAGGGCTGGGGTCGAAAGACGCATTTGTGGCCGCGGCCAGGCAGGACAAGTCGCTGGTGAGCGATCTGGACCCGGAGGCACCCAGCCTGGAAGGGTATCTGTTCCCCAATACTTATCATTTCGATCCGCATGCCACGCCGCAGGAGATGATGGCGGTGATGGTGCGGCAGTTTCGGGAGTCGACGCGCACCATTGGCCTGACGGGGGACTATCACCGGGTCGTGACGCTGGCGTCGCTGGTGGAGAAGGAGACGCCCATCGAAGCGGAGCGGCCGCTGGTGGCAAGCGTGTTCGTGAACCGGATGGCGAAGGACATGCCGCTGATGACCGATCCTTCGGTGATCTATGCGGCGCTGCTGCAAGGGAACTATCGGGGCACAATTTACGAATCCGATCTACAGTCGGACTCGTCATATAACACGTATCAGCATATTGGGTTACCTCCGGGACCGATTTGTAATCCTGGGCTGAAATCGCTGGCAGCGGCGATGCACCCGGCCCAGACGGATTACCTGTACTTTGTTGCAGCCAGCGCGGATCCCAGCGGGAAGTCGCGCTTTTCCTCGACGCTGGAGGAGCACGCAAAAGACGTGCAGGCATACCGGCGCGCACTGCGACAGTCGGCGCCGCAGTGAGAGCGCCGCGCAGCGCAGGGGGAGAGAACGGTGTCAGTCAGCTTCGTGTCACACATCAGGTGGATGGGTTGAGGGGAGTCGAGCGAATCCGAAAGCGGATTGCTGTTGCGCTGACGCTGGCTCTGCCGGCGCTGAGCGGATGCCTCTGGCACACGCGCCGGGTGCCCAAGGCGGAGATACCGGTGAACGTGCTGAGCGCCACGCCCCAACAACTGGTGGAGGTGATTAACCGGCGGTACGACCTCGTGAACTCCATGTTTGCGACGGTGACCTTTACGGCGACGCAGGGGGGGTCGCTGAAAGGCAGCGTGAAGACGATCACGCCGTTCAGCGGGTACATCATCATTCGCAAGCCGGAATCGCTGCGGGTGATTGGGTTTCTGCCGGTGATCCACTCAACGGCCTTCGACATGGCGAGCGATGGATCGACATTCAAGCTGTGGATCCCGCCGAAGAATGAGGCTTTCGAAGGGAGCAACACGGTGACCGAGGAGTCGCCCAATGCCTTCGAAAACATGAGGCCCTACATGTTCGTCGATTCGCTGCTGGTTCCGAAAATCGGCAGCACGGATCTGATGACGGTGACCGGGGACAGCAGCACGGTGGTGGATGCGAAGACGAAGAAACTGGAGATCGAGCCGGAATACCTGCTGACGGTGGTGCACCGCCAGGACGCCAGCAATTTGCTGCAGACCGAGCGGGTGATTCACTTCAGCCGGATCAATCTGCAGCCCACCGAAGAAGATATCTATGGCGCGAATGGTCAAATTCAGACACAGGCGCTCTATGGGGAGCTGCAGGCGTTCGGGAGCGAGCAGTTTCCGGGGACGATTACGCTAAGATGGCCGTTGCAGCAGCAGCAGATTCTGATTACCATCCAGAAGCTGAAGGTAAATCAGCCGGTCAATGACGATACATTCGAAGAAAAGATACCGGCCGGCGCGAAAGTGCAGCAGCTGCATTAGCTCCATACTCAAGATATCCGCCCTATTACAAATGGGTTATAGGTATGGCGCAGGGTCGCCGATATCTAAGTTACGAGGGCATGCCGGGGGATTCAGGCAGACAGCGGCATGATGAACTGGAGTACATTGCCGGATTTAGCGGCGGTGGCGCTGCTGACCTGCGCATTCGGGTCGGTGGCGCGCCAGGGGCAAACGCGGGTGTCGCGGCTGTGGCTGACCGGCTGGACCATGATTGCGCTGCACTTTGCGGCGTATATGTTTGCGGGAGCACCGGGCAACTGGGGGACACTGGCCTCGGTGATCGGGCTGGATGCGCTGGCATGGGCGGGAATCCTGTTTATGTGGGCCTGCGTGCCGTACCGCGGCCGCGCCTCCAGCCGCGGAATGCTGCTGGTGCTGCTGGGAACGGGTACGCTGTATATCGGGCTTATCGCGACAGCGCCGCATGCAGCGTGGGTGCTGGACGCAGCTGCCGGTCTTTTCGCGGTCGCGCCGCTTACGGTGGCGCTGCTGGCGATGCGCCATTTTACTCACCCGCTGCGCTGGTCCCTGGTGGGTTTGTATGTGGCGCTGGCGGTGTTTCTGCTGGCGGTTCAGCAGCGCGGGCCGAACGGCGCGGACTGGGCCTTCGACGCGGTGATCTTCACCGTATATTTTGGCTGCTGCATCCATTTTTGGTATGCCTACCGGCGTTCCAGCGCCGGCTCGCTGGTGACTTTGGCGGGGTTTGCATGCTGGGCCGCGGTTTTCGTTGTGGCTCCGCTGCTGCAGGCATACCTGCCGCACCTGCACGTGGAGAGCGAGGTATGGAATCTGCCGAAGTACGTGGTGGCGGTGGGCATGATTCTGCTGCTGCTGGAAGATCAGATCGAGCACAACCGGTATCTGGCGCTGCACGACGAACTGACGGGTCTGCCGAACCGCAGGCTCTTTCAGGACCGGATCGACAAGGCGCTGGAGCGCGCGCGGCGCAATCGCAGCCGGGCGGCGCTGCTGCTGATCGATCTGGATCACTTCAAGAGGGTGAACGACACGGTGGGGCACCATATCGGCGACCTGCTGCTGCGGCGCGTGGGAACGCTGTTTGTGGCGCGCGTGCGGCGGTCGGACACGGTGGCCCGCACCGGGGGCGACGAATTCGCAGTGATTCTGGAAGAACCCATCACGCGGGAAGACGCGGAACGGGTGGGCGATGCGCTGATACAGCGGCTGAAAGAGCCGATCGAGCTGGAAGATCACACCGTTACTGTGGGCGCGAGCGTGGGCATCGCGATGTTTCCTGAGGACGCGGATAACGCCGAGAGGCTGCGTATTGCGGCGGACCGGAATATGTACGCAGAGAAGAACACAGCGCGCGGCAGCGCCGCTGCACAGCCCGTGCCGGGCGTGCCTGGGGATGCGGCAGAGGGCTGAGCGGACCGCCGCTTCAGCGGAAATCACAACCAGCAAAGGCGCGGAGCAAGATCCGGAGGATTTCCGTGGTGCTTCGGCGATTGTGGGCGTAGCAGGGGACGTGCGGCGCTGCTGCTGCTGGCAGCGGCCTGTGCCTGCGTCCTGCCGGGATGGCGCGCGGCGAATATCGATCCGGTGGAGTCGCTGCGCTGCGAGTAGGAGCGAGGGAAGAGCCGATCCACTCCGGTCTCAGCTACTCCGGAGCAGCAGGCCGCCACAGAGAATCAGCAATGCGGCGGAGCCGATCAGCTCGTTGCCGATAAAGAAGCCGATGAAGGCGAGCGTCAATCCGGTTTCGAACAATACAGCCGCACCGCAGATCAGCATGAGAGGTTTGCGCAGTTTCGTTGCGCTGAATGCGGCGACGAGAGCAACGACCGCAATCACGACCCAGTCCCAGCCGGCGAGGAGGAAAATCGCGCGCAGGGCTGATTGCAGAGGAACGCTCAGATTCGACGCGGCCAGCGCACGCGAGAGCCTGGGATAGGATGCCAGGGAATGGACCGCGGTGCTCGCGAACAGCACGATGCTGCCCAAGACAACCAGAATCTTTGCAAATTTGTCGCGTTGATTCACCCGAAGCACCCCACTCGCAGAATTCGACGGCAATAAGGGATTGGGTTTCCCTCTCGATGCGCCCCATTGTACAGACGGTTGGCACCCGGCGGGCCAGAGCATGCTCACGCTGAGATTGCTGTCCGGTCAGAGCGGACGGTCGGTGTAGAGGGTCTTGTCGGAGAGCTCCTGAACCTCATAGAGGCGCGAGCCGAGCAGGTCCTCGACGTGCCGATGGAAGTGAGCAGGCACGAAGAGGAAATGGCGCGGGCCGGTGCCCCACAGGCGGAGGAGATCCTGATCGCTGAGGAAGATGTGCGGGGCGTCGGGATAATCGGAGCCCCAGATCATGGATGAACCGAAGAGCTCGCCGCGATCTTCCTGGCCGGGCTGGAAGTACCAGGTCTTGCCATGGACCAGAAGCGCGTTGTGGTCGGTATAGAAAATGATCGAGGAGCCGTCGGACTGATCGCCGTAGAGCATCAGCTGGTAGTCGGCATTGCCGGGGGTTGCGGCAAAGCGGTTGATGGTCTCAGCCATCGCTTTGGACGAGAGCATAGGCTGGAAGCGAACCAGGGCGATGTGCGCGGCGATGAGGATGACGGCCATGGTGAGCGCCACGGTGACGGTGGACTCGACGGCGTGGCCGCGGCGGCGCAGGCGCCATGCGGCGAGCGGACCAAGCAGAAAGGCGAGGGCGGCGACGACGGCGGGCAAACGCAGGGCTGCGAACGACGGGCCGGTAAGGTCGAAGAAGTGAGACATGGAGAGCGTATAGCCGCCCACGTCGCGATGCGCCATGAGGGTGCCGATGTCGGCGACGAAAGGGAGATGGCGGGACTCCCATAGTCCATAAGCCAGGATCGCCGAGGCGATGAGGCCGAGCACGGCGAAGACGGCGTTCGCGCCGGTGACCCAGCCCGCTGCGGGGTGGTTTCCGTCAGGAGACTCTTCGACGGTGGCGAGGGCGCCGGCGATGAGCATCAGCACGGCGGGGTAGATGGGCCAGGTGTAGTACTCCTGGTTGGTGGAGATGGCGAAAAAGATCAGAATGAAACCGGCGTAGAGGGTCAGCAGCAGGCTGGTGCGAGCGCGGAAGCGGAGGCGCGCGGCGAGGGCGGAAGAGTCGTGCGCGGAGAGCTGCGGGTCCAGGAACTGGATGGTATTGGTGGCGTCGTAGCGCAGGTTCTGCGCGAAGACCCGGCGGTCGCGCCACGCGCGGCGAAGAGCGACGGGCAGAAACAGGCTCCAGGGGAAGATCCAGATGAGCTGGCCGAGCCAGAAAACGAGCCAGGGCTGGCGATTGTAGTCATCGGGGTAGCGCTTGCCGAGGAAGCGGAGAAAGTGCTCGTTGATGAAGTAGAAGTAGAAGAATCCGTGAACATTGCCGGGCGAGGGTACGTTGCCGACGGGGTGGCCGTGGTCGGGATTGGCGAGACCGCAGAGGATGTGCCAGGGCGCGCCGATGGCGAGGAAGACGAGCAGGCCGGTGAAGAGGCGAAATTCGCGCCAGCGGCGCCACTCGCCGGTGAGGATGAGATACGGGACGAGCGCGGCGACGAAGAAGACGGGCGCGATGAGTCCTTTGGCAAGCAGGGCCAGCGCGAGGGCAGCGTAGGCGATGTAGAGGCGCAGGGGCTTGCGGTCTTCGAGTCCGGTGAGGAAGCAGTAGAGAGCCAGGATCTCAAAGAGAGTGAGGATCGACTCGGGAATCAGGAAGCGCGTAAAGAGAAAAACTCCGACCGCGGTAAGCATGCCCAGGGCGGCGTAGAAAGCGGAGCGGTCGCCCCACGCGCGGCGGCTCCAGAGCCAGCAGAGCAGGACGCAGCCGAGAACCGCGAGAGCCTGGGGCAGGTGGGTTGCAAAGACGTTGAAGCCGAAGATGCGGTAATCGACGGCGACCATCCAGTAAGGGAGCGGGGGCTTCTCGAGGTAGCGGATGCCGTCGACGTAGAGGGTGACCCAGTCGCCGCTGGTGACGATATGGCGGGCAGCCTGGGCATGGGAGGCATCGGCGTCGTCGAGGAGCGCGGGCGAGAAGAGTGCGGCAAAATAGACGGCGGCAAAGACGAGCAGCAGGAGCGTCCAGGCGCGGCGGGGGGTGGAAAACAGCGAGGACTGTGCGGGCTGCGGCGAATCCACGGCGGCGCTTCGGAGGGTTATTTGTTCCGGGGGCGGCACAAAGTTCAGAATAACAGTGAGAAGCAGGCGCGGATCGAGTCGGGAGTTATGAGGCACGAGATCGAGGACATTCGAAGGCTGGCGGCGACGCTCAGGGAGAATCTGATGAAGTGCGCCCAGGATACCGGAGTGGACCCGGTTCACGACACGCGGACGGGGACGCGCCGGCTGCAGGCGACCCTCGAGAGCCTGGTGCGCGAGCTTCCCGAGGGCGATGCGGGCCTGGCGGTGCGGGAAGCGGCGACGGCGACCATGCAGACGCTCAGGAAAATCCGAAGGGCGGCGGCGCCGGTGCGCGATCTGGATGTGCATCGCAAGCTCGTGAGCAAGCTGGCGAAACGCGCGGTGGATCCCGCGCCGGCGAACGAGACGAAAGGCGATGCGGAGACGGATGAACAGCAGGCAGTGGGGACAGCCATCGGCAGCCGGCCGGATGCACTCGAGACCGAACAGGCCGGGCTGCGGGCGAGTGGCGTGGAACATCAGGCGGACGATCTGGACGCGTGGCTGAAGCATCGGCGCAACGAGGCCGCGCAGGAGCTGCAGGCGCAGGCGAAACGGCTGGAAGCGAAGCTCGACAGAAGGCTGCGCGAGCTCGATGCCGCGATGCGCGGGCAGGGTGGACGGCGGATGAGGAAGAAGCCGCCGGCCAGGGTAGCGCTGGACAGCTTTGCATGCCTGGCCAGCGAGATGCAATTGCTGGACGCCGCGAATCTGCACGACTTTCGCAAAGGCGCGAAGAAGGCGCGCTACGTCGCGGAGCTGGCGGTGAGCGGGGACGCGGAAGCGGCAAATGTGGGCGGAACGCTGAAGAAGCTGCAGGACGAGATCGGAGACTGGCACGACTGGCTGGTTCTGGCCGACGAAGCGCATGCCGCGCTGGGCGAGGGAGGGGCGGAACTGACGAGCCTGGTGGAAGCGGAGCGTGAAAAGCACTTCGTGGCGGCGATGAAGGCGGCGGCGAAGCTGCGCGGCCGGCTGATGGGGGAATGGCTGGCGGTGTCAGGGACGGCGAAGAGGCGGCCGGCGAAAAAGCGGCCAGCCCGTTCGAGTCGGCGCGGCGCGCCTCGCTCCGGGCAGGCTCCGAGTCGGTCAGCGGAAAAGCGGCCAGCGGAAAAGCGGTTAGCGGGTTAGCGAGTCGCAATCCAGCAGGCCGGCAGGAGATGGGATTGATTTGGCTCGTGTATCGTGCAGAGTGAATCCGTAGAGGAGGTTGAGCAAGTTTTCGCGGGCTATGCAGACCTTTGCGGCGATCGACATCGGATCGAACTCGTGCCGGCTGAAGATCGGCCGCGTGGTGCAGCACCGGCTGCGCATTGTCCACGAAGACCGCGAAGTGACGCGGCTGGGCGCGAGCGTCTTCGAGTCGGGAATCGTGTCGCCGGAGGCGATGGCGGCGACGCTGCGGACGCTGAAGCGCTTCTACAAGGCGGTGCAGGCGAACGGAACCGACCGTGTGCGCGCGGTGGCGACTTCTGCGATGCGGGATGCGCGGAACTCGCGTGCGTTTCTGGCCTGGGTGCGCGACGAGACGGGGTGGGATGTCGAAATCATCTCGGGGCTGGAAGAGGGACGGCTGATCCATCGCGGGGTGGTGGAGAATGAGCCGGGCGCGGGCGGGCGCTGCCTGCTGATCGATGTGGGCGGCGGCAGCTGCGAGATCACGCTCTCCGAGCACAAGCGGATTCGGGAGACGGTAAGCCTGCCGCTGGGCGCGGTGCGGCTGACCCAGGAGTTCCTGCCCAGCGAAGTGCCGGGTAAGGAGGAGGTCGCGCGGCTGCGACAGTTCCTGGGGCGGGAACTGCGCCGGGCGCGGCGCCGCATCGACCCAACGGGAGTGCGGCTGACGATTGCGACGTCGGGTACCGCGGCGGCGCTGGCGGATGCGAGCCGGTTCCTGAGCAAGGGCCGCGGCAAGGCGCGCGAGGAGCGGGCGATGGCGCCTGCGGCGACGGTGCGGCGGCTGGCGCGCAAACTGACAAAGATGAAGAACGCCGAGCGCATGATGGTTCAGGGAATCGGGCCGCGGCGGTCAGAGATCATCGTGGCCGGGGCGCATGTGTTTGCCGAGGCGCTGGAACACTTCGCGCTGCCGGGCTTTCGCTATTCGCCGATGGGGCTGCGGGATGGGATGCTGGCGCAGTTGCTGGCGGAGCAGGATCCGCGAGCGCTGCTGCACCGGGAGTTCGAACGGGAGCGCTGGGAGGCGGTTGAGGAGGCCTGCCGGCGGTACGGGATCGATCCGCGCCAGGCGGAGCCGGTGCGTCAGCACGCGGCACAGCTCTTCCGCGACCTCGACAGCGTGCACGGACTGCCGCCCGAATATCGGACGTGGCTGGAAGCGGCAGCGATGCTGCGGGATATTGGGAAATTCCTGAACCACCAGGGCTATCACCGGCATGCGCAGTACATCATCGCCAACTCGGAGCTGTATGGATTCACGCCGCAGCAACGCGTGGTGACGTCAGCGATTGCGCGCTACCAGGGCAAGAGTAGGCCCGCGCCCGAGGGACGAACGATGCGGCAGGTGCCTCCGGACGAGTACGAACACGTGCGGCGGGCGGTGGTGCTGCTGCGTCTGGCGGTGGCGCTGAATCAGGACCGGGCGAGCGACGTGCTGCAGGTGCGGGTGCGGGTATATCCGAAGCGCGTGCTGCTCGAACTGCGCCCAGGACGCACCGGGGCGGAACTGGAGCTGTGGTCGCTGCGCAAGGAAGCGGATTACTTCCGGGAAGTCTTCGGGCGGGACCTCTTTGTGGCTTTGGAGTAGACCCCGCGCAGGATGCGGGGATCGACCAGCCAGTGGAGGGTCCCAGGGAGACGGGCGCAGTCGATGCGGGCGATGGCGCCCTTGCGGAGACGAACGCTGGTGCGGCCGGCGGGAGCGATGAGCGAGCCGAGGAAGGTCGCCAGGCTGGGATTGTGGCCCACGACCAGGGCGTTCTCATACTTCTGCAGGCTGCGCACGAGCTCCTGAAATTTGGCTACGGTGGCCTCGGGCGCAAGCCCCTCGCTGATTTCGATCTTGCCGCTGTAGTCGGTTTCGTTGCCGACCAGCGAGGCGGTTTGCAGAGCGCGCTTGAGGGGGCTGGAAACAATGCGATCGAACTGCACATTGAGCGCGTTGAGATAGCTGCCGACGAGCAGGCACTGCTGCTTGCCCTCCTTGTCCAGAGGGCGCTTCACGTCGACGACAGGATTGGCGCGGCGAGTTCCTGCGCTGGCATGACGAAGGATGTAGAGATTCATAGAAAAATGAAAGAAAACCTGCAACGGACCCGAGTTGCGGTTGCTTTTAACCAGATTGTAACAATCGAAATGGCCGGGAATTGTTAATTTTGCGGGCCTTTCGGCACATCGACGACGTCGATGCTGAAGTTCGCTGCAGGCTGTCGTCCCGTCTGGCAACCGCAGAGCGAAATCAATCGCTCAGAGCCGCGCGCGAGTAACAATTCTCGAACCATCCGCGAGACCTGTTGCTTTCCCAAAGGAGTTGTGGCATTCTCCTGTTGGTAAGCCAAATGGCGAGACGGTGGATTGCTCACGTGAAGCAGAAAAAGGATGTGCAGCAGGGAACGCTGGCGCTGATGGTGCTGAAGACCCTCGATGTGCTGGGTCCATTGCACGGCTACGGGATTGCGCGGCGGATCGAGCAGATCAGCGGCGATCTGCTCTCGGTCAACCAGGGAACGCTCTATCCGGTCCTTCTCAGGCTGGAGCAGGAAGGCGCGGTCGAATCAGACTGGGGGCCGTCAGAGAACAACCGCCGCGCCCGGTTTTATCGCCTGACGCGCGTTGGGCGCAGTCTGCTCGAAGCTGAGCGGCGCGACTGGGAGCAGACCGCGGCGATCATCGCCCGGTTCTTCGAGGTGAAGTCGGAGGACCTGGCATGAGGGCGCTAAAGCGGCTGCTGGCACGGATTCGAAACGTCGCCGCAAGCCGGCGTGGCGACGAGCGGCTGCGCGAGGAGATGGAAGCGCACCTGGCGATGCAGTCCGAGGAGAACGTGCGGGCGGGAATGGCTCCCGCCGAGGCGCGGCGCCAGGCGCGGCTGAAGTTCGGAGCGGTGGAGGCGGTGCGGGAGGAGTACCACGCGGAAGAAGGTCTGCCGATACTCGAATCCGTGGCGCAGGACACGCGGTTCTCGCTGCGGCAGATGCGGCGATCTCCCGGTTTCACGCTGGCTGTGGTGCTCACACTGACACTGGGGATTGGCGCGACGACCGCGATTTTCACGCTGGTGTATTCCACGCTGCTGCGCAGCCTGCCCTACCCCGCCGCCGACCGCATCGTTGCGATCCATGACACACGGATCAGCGGCCAGTCCACCGGCGGCCTGATGAGCGTGCCGCGCTACTTCGACGTGCTGGCGCGGAACCGGTCGTTTGCCGCGATGGGCTTTTTCTTCTTCGATCAATCCACCATGATTGCCGGCAATCGCCTGCCGATGGCCGTACAGGCAGCGGGGACGAATGCCGGCTTCTGGGATGTGCTGGGCGCGCGGCCCATGCTGGGGCGAACTTTTGATGCGCAGGACGATCAGCCGAAGATGCCCGAGACTGTCGTGCTGAGTTACAGCGGCTGGCAGAAATTGTTTGGCGGCGACCAGGGCGTGCTTCACGAGCGCATCACGCTCGATGGCGCGGCCGCCACGATCATCGGCGTGATGCCGCCGAGTGTCGATGCGCCGAGCGGGATCGACATGTGGCACACGGCACAGTTCCCGGCGTCCGGGTGGAACTATCGCGGCGAGGCGGTGCGCTTCATCAATGTCCTCGCGCGCCTGCGGCCGGGCGTGACGGCGGCGATGGCGCAGAGCGACCTGAACCGCATCGGCGTTCAGTTGCAGAGCCAGTATCCGCAGACCGACGGCATGTGGCGCTTTACCAGCGAGTCGCTGCGCGACGACCGTTACGGCGCGCTGCGTCCGGCGCTGGTGGCGCTGCAACTGGCCGCGGCGGTGCTGCTGCTGATTGCGTGCGTCAATGTCGCGAACCTCCTGCTCTCGCGGGCGTCGGCGCGGCAGCGGGAAGTCGCGGTGCGGCGGGCGCTGGGTGCCTCCGCGGGAAGGATCGCACGCCAGTTTCTGACGGAGAGCCTGGTGCTTGCCATCGTCGGAGGCAGCGCGGGTTTGGCCGCGGCGTGGCTGCTGGTGCACGAAGCCGCCGCGAAGCTTCCCGGCCGGCTCAGCGCTCCGGGCACCGTGGAGATGCACTGGCCGGTGGCGGCGCTGGCGGCAGCGGTTTCGATTTTGACAGGGATTGTCTTCGGCCTGGTTCCCGCGGTCGAGAGCCGAAGGGTGGAGCTGAATACGGCGATGAAACGCGGTGAGGCACGCGTGGGCGGGAGTGGAAATCGCTTTCGCAGCGCGCTGGTGGCAGCGCAGGCCGGTCTTTGTCTGGTGCTCCTGGTGGGCGCGGCTTTGCTCGGCGAATCGCTGTGGCGGCTGGTCAGGTCGCCCCTGGGTTTCGAACCCGATCATCTGCTCACCTTCTCAGTAAAACTGCCCTGGGATGCGCAGAACGCCGCGATCACGAACTTCTACGATGCTGTGCAGCGCCGCGTCGAGGCCCTGCCAGGTGTCGTGGCCGTGGGCCAGATCAGCGCCCTGCCCACCAGGGACTGGCACCTGCGCAGCAGCTTCGACGCCGACTGGCTGCCGCGCATCCCCAATCAACCCGCCATCAACGCCGAAGACCGCAGCATCGCCGGCAATTTGCTCGGCGCGATGCGCGTGCCTCTGCTGCAGGGGCGGACTTTCACGGACGCCGATACTCGATTGCAGCAGTCCCCCGTGCTCGTGAACCAGGCGTTGGCGCAGCGTTTCCTGCCGGGAGGGAATCCCGTCGGCCGGCATCTGCTTGCCGGCGGTGAATCGCACGAGATTATCGGCGTGATTGCCAACATTCGGGGAACTGCCGGTGCGTTGTCGAATCCGATTGGTCCGGAGGTCTATTGGCCGGCCGACTCGCCCGGCGCCTCGGCCCAGGGCCGCTATTTCGTGGTCCGCACGCAGCTGCCGCCCGCGGCACTGGTCCGCTCCATTCGCGAACAGGTGCACGCCGTCGATTCGCGACAGGCGATCGGCGATGTCGCCACCATGGATGAACTGCTCGACCAGTCGGTCGCGCAACCCCGCCTCAACATGGCGGTGGTGGCTGCGTTTGCGGGCATCGCGCTGCTGCTGGCGTGCGTGGGCATCTATGGCGTGGTCGCGTATTTCGTCGCACAGCGGACGCAGGAGATCGGCGTGCGCATGGCGCTGGGAGCGACGCGAAGCCAGATTGCGGGGTTGTTCCTGCGCCGTGCCATGGTTCCCACCGTCGCTGGAGCGGCCGCAGGAACCGGCTTCGCTCTCGCGGCCGGCCGTCTGCTGAGCAGCCAGCTTTATGGCGTGCAGGTTGACGATCCCCGGATCTACGCCGCCTCGGCGCTCGCGCTGCTGATTCCGGTGCTTGCGGCAGCCATGGGAGCGGCCCTGCGTGCGGCGAGAATGAATCCGCTGGATGCGCTGAGGATCGAATAGCTGGAGACTGACACGGGCATCGATGGGCGGTCTTGCGTTTCTGGTACAGCGTCTTTCTGAGAAGGCTTTAACCTTCGGCGGAAATCTGAACTTTTCCGCGGGCGGCTACGTGCAGGGCTGAGGGGGATGGAGCTTGCGAAGCTCCCGGCTGGTGGGCGCTTGTCTGCGGCGGTACGGGAGGGGCTGGAACATCATCGCGCGGGACGGTTGCGGGAGGCGGCGCAGTGCTATCAGCGGGCCCACGGGGAGAATCCCGCCGACGCCGACGCGCTGGCCCTTTTGGGAATCCTGGCGCGACGATCGGGGCAGTTGGAGGATGCGATCCGGCTAACAGCGCTGGCCGTGGAGTTGCGGCCGGAGCACGCAGGGTTTCGGTTGAGCCTGGCGCAGGCGTACCTGCTGACGCGAAAGACCGATGCAGCCGAGGATTGCTGCTGGCAAGTGCTGGAGAAGCATCCGGACGCCGCGGCGGCCTGGTGCTGCCTGGGTGAAGTGGAGCTGGCGCGCGGAAACGAGATGAACGCGCGGCTCGACTGGGAGCATGCGATCGCCTGCGGGGGGGCCTCGTCGCGCGCCGAGAAGGCGCTGGGGCATCTGTTGGCGCGGCGTGGAGAGATCGAAGCGGCGGTGCGGATGTATCGCGCCGCGGTCCGCAAAACGCCCCGCGATGCGACGCTGCACTTTGCGCTGGGAGCCGCGCTGGCGGCGCGCGCCGATAAATCCGGTGCGAGGGCCGCCTATGAGGAGGCGCTGCGGCTGCGGCCGAACTTTCCCGAGGTGCTGCTGAATCTTGGGAATCTTTTCTACGACGAGGGTGACTGGGGGAGGGCCGCGCTGTGCTGCCGCAGAGCGCTGCGGCTGCGGCCCGATTACGCCAGGGCGTGGTGCAATCTGGGCAACGCGCTGCAGATGCTGGGCGCCGCACGGGCTGCGATCGAGTGCTACGAGCGGATGCTCGGGATCGCGCCGCGGACTGTGGCGGCGCACCACAACCTGGGCAATGCATGGCTGGCGCGGAAGGATTTCCAGCGGGCCGAGGCCTGCTTTCGGCGGACCCTCGCTATCGAGGAGCGCGCGGAGCACCACAACAGTTTGGGCAACGCGCTCTACCAGCAACGCAGGGACCGGGAGGCGACGGCCTGCTATCGCAAGGCCCTGGAACTCGATCCGAATTACGCCTCGGCGCATACGAATCTGGCGAATGCGCTGCTGCGCGAAGGCCAGCGCGAGGAGATGATCGCGCATTATCAGCGCGCCGTGGAGCTGGATCCGCAGAGTGCCGGCGGCCATTACAACCTGGCGCTGGCGCATCTTCGCGAAGGGCGATGCGGAGAGGGTTGGCGCGAGCACGAGTGGCGCTGGGATTTTCGCGAGCTGAAGCTGACGCGCAGGAAGTTCGCCGCGCCGCAGTGGAAGGGCGAGGCGCTGAACGGTGCGGCTATTCTGCTGCATGCGGAGCAGGGCCTGGGCGACACGCTGCAGTTCATTCGCTATGCGCCGCTGGTGGCCGAGCGCGGCGGAAGCGTCGTGGTGGAAGTGCAACCACCGCTGCAACGCTTGCTCGGGAGGCTGCCCGGGGTGAAGCAGGTGATTGCGCGGGGTGCGCCGCTGCCGTCGTTCGCATGGCACTGCCCCCTGATGAGCCTGCCGCTGGCATTTGCAACAGAGGTCGGAACGATTCCGGTGCGGACCCCGTATGTGCACGCGGAGCAAAGCGAGGTGGAGACCGCGTGGCGACGCTGGCCAGGCGAGGGACTGAGGGTGGGCGTTGCGTGGGCAGGGAATCCGCGGCACGGGAATGACCGGCAGCGGTCAATGGCGTTGCGGGAGCTGCAGCCGCTGGCAGATGTGGAGGGGGTTCGATGGTATTCGCTGCAGACGGGAGCAGCGGAGAGGCAATTGCGCGAGCTCGCCTTTCCGGCGGTGGACGCACTGGCAGGGGTGACGGATTTCGCGGTGACCGCGGCGCTGATGGGGACGCTCGATCTGGTGATCAGCGTGGATACCGCAGTCGCCCATCTCGCGGGGGCTATGGGAATTCCGGTGTGGGTGGTGCTGCCGCAGCTTGCCGACTGGAGGTGGATGGACAAGCGTGAGGATTCGCCGTGGTATCCGACAGCGCGGCTCTTTCGCCAGCAGACGGCGGGGGACTGGTCAGCGCCGGTGGAGAATATGCGGGAGGTGCTGCAGGGGATGGTAGCCCATCGCGGCGGGGTGTCCGGCAAATGGCGTGCGAAGTGCACGACGCCGTGGAAACCAGCCAGCGAGCCTGACGTACGGGCGCCACGGATCGCGCCGAGCGCTCAGGTGATGGGCTGCGGCGCGGGGATGGGACCGGGATAAGGTTCCGGGTCGGGTTCCGGCGGCGGACCGGGAGCGGGTTCAGGTTTTGGCTCCGGAGGAATGCCGGGAGCGGGCTCGGGGCCGGGGTCGATGCCGGGAATTTGCCCAGGTGTGACGAGTTCGGAAAGCGGATGCACTGCAACATGGGAACGCGTGGCCGCGAAGTCGGTTGCCTCATCGAGTTGCCAGAGTTCCGAGACGAGGAGGCCGCCCAGCCGCGAGTGTGCGGAGCGGCAGGCGAAACCCTGGCGTGCAAGGGATTCGCGCCATGGTGGCAGCTCACGAACGCTGAGGCCGGTGAGCAGGCGGAAGGTCCCATACAGGGCAGCGATGACAGATCGGCAGAGCCACGCGCGGAGAGCCGAGCCGGCGGGGACCTGAAATTCGGAGACAACCCAGCGCGCGCCAGGAGCGAGATGCGGGCGCAAACGCTCGACCAGCGCCTCAGTTTCCGCGGGCGTGAGGCAGTCGAGGAAGAAGTGGGTCGCGACCAGGTCGTAATCCGCGGTCGACGGCACGAAGCTGCGAATGTCGGCGCGAGCAGTGGTGAGGCGTTGCTCCGCACCGTGGCGAATCGCTCGGGCTCGCAGTCGGCGCAGCATGGCGGGGCTGCCGTCGACGGCGTCGGCGCGAAGATCAGGAGTGGCGGCGAGGAGGCGCGCAGCAAAGCGGCCATCGCCATCGCCGAGAATGAGCGCGCGGCGGCAGTGCATCAGATCCGGCAGAAAGAAGAAGCGGCAGCGCTCGAGCATGGGGCCGAAGGAGAGATATTCCCCTGCCTGGTAGACAGCGGCGACGCGGTCGAATCTTCGCGGATTGCTCACACGCGCCACGGGATCGTCAGCATGAGGGGCGTGAGCAGCGCAGTGTCGGCCAGGATGCGCAGGGCCAGCGTGGAGAGGTCGCCGCGGTCTGCGGCGGCCCGGCGGCGCGAGCGGGAAAAATCGCGATCGAGAGCAAAGAGCAGCAACGCGGAAGCCAGCATCGCGGCCAGCAGACGAAAGACGCCGGACTCGTGCGCGGCGGGAACCATCAGCGCGGCGGTGATGCAGGCGATCAGGAGCGCCAGGGTGGACGCAAAGGACCAGCGCCGCGGCGGTTTTGCGGATTCCCAGGCGTGAATGCAGGCGCAATTGAGCCAGCAGAGCGCGGCGAAGAGCGCTGCGAGCCAGAGCAGATCGACGTGAGCGGCCGTCGACCCGGCCCAGGCGGGAACCACAGTGGCGGCGGCAAAGACCGGCGCAACTGCGAGTTCGTGGGGAAAGCGGACTCGAATTTTCGGCTGGTGCACGGCGGCGAAATAGGCCATTGCGACGGCAAAGATCCACACATCTTCACCGCGAGCGGCAGCGGGCATGCGAAAGACGATCAGCCAGATCAGAGGAGCGATGGATAGTGCGCCGCAGATCAGCAAAGCGCGGCGATGGCGTGCGTGGAAGAAGTGCCGTTCGCGCAGATCGGCACCCGACGCGCCGAGGCGGCTGTCGAGGAGACGGTCGCCGACATAGAGGAGCCAGGTGCCAAGACCGAGAACGGCGATGGCGGACCAGGAGACGGTTGCGGCCACGGCGCGGGTAAAGCTCCAGGCCCAGAGGACGGCGACCGTGGGAGCGTCGAGGCTGAGGAAGTGCCAGTAAACAGGAACGGCGCGCAGCAGAGACTGGCGCCGTTCTCTCGTGAAGAAGACTGGTGCCGGGGAAGCCAGGGCCACAAGTCCATTTTAGAAGTGAAAACGATCCCTCACCCGGCCGTAGAAGGCGCGGATCATTTTCGTATTGGAACGATCAGCGGCGACTTCAGAGGCCGCCATCGCCCGCGGAGAGTACGAATCGACAGAAGATTGCGTAAAAACGACTAATAGTTGAACCGGTAGCGAAACTCGCCGTAAATCTGGCGTGGATCGTTCCAGTGGAAACCCCCGAAGGTCAGGCTGTTATCCAGTTGTACGCGCCGATTGGCCACGTTCACGGCATTCGCGGAAACTGTGTACTTTTCAGCGAACGTCTTGCCGGCGGAGAGATCGAATGTGGTGTGGCCGGGCAGATAGGAGCCTGGATATTGCGCATTGGGCAGCCCGTATAACCCATTGGTGAAGCCGGATCCGTAATAAACGTTGGTCGATGCATACGCGTGCCAGGGCAGAACGCCATTGAAACCCACGTTGAGCGTGTTTCTCTGGTCGTGGTCGACGGGCGCAAGCCCGGGCGGAATGTCGAGCGGGCATGCCGTGCCAACCGAGGGCGGGCAGATCAGGCCGCCGGTGATCGGCGAGGTCGCCTGCGCAATCTGGTTGGCGTAGGCAAGATGGAATTGCCCGTGGTGCAGAACGTCTGGAGAGCGCAGGGTGAGCTGCCATCCCTGGATCTGCGCGTAAGCCCAGGTGATGGGCCAGAAGACGTTCGATTCGCCGATATTGTTGTGATCCAGCCAGTTCTCCGCTCTGGTCTCGTAGTTATAGGCGGCCAGATTCCAGTTGCGGTAGGGAATGGAGACGCCGTACTGCCACTGGATATCGCGTTCGCCGTGGAGCGGAGCGAAGGTGAAGTCCTGGCTGTTGGCCAGGCCCATGAGAGCGCCGGTGGCCGTCGACAAGGGCGGCGCCTGGTAGTAGTAGCCGTAGAAGCCCCGGAACACCCAGTTCAGGTGCGGCACCCGCAGCGCCCCGCCAACCCGCGGATCGGTGGCATGCTCCGAGATGGTTGCGTCGAACTGCGTTTCCCGCAGGCCGCCGATCAGCGTAAACCAGGGAGTCAGTTTGAACTTGTCATTGAGGAATTCGGCGACTAATCCCCCGTTGACCCCGATCGATGAGGAGGGATAGTTGGTCGAGCCGTCGGTGAAGACGTTTTCGAAGGAGTTGTACTGGTGCTGATAAAAGCTATAGAAGCCTGCCTCCAGATCGTTCCTGCGATCGGTTGAACTGAGGACGGTCTGGGCTCCGGCATAGCTGGCATTCTGCTGGACGGTTGAGATGACCGGATAATCGTGGGCGCCGCCGTTATAGTCCGCCCCGTTGTAGTGATAGAAGGGCGAAACGGTCAGCAGCGTATCCGGATTGAACGTGTGGATCCAGGAGAGGATCGCGTAGCCGTCCGGTTCCACTTCGGCGTCGTGCAGGCCGTAGCTGGGAGACTCGCCCGAGGATTCCAGGATTTGGTTTCCGGATGAGTTGGGGTCGGGGTCGATGGGGATCTGGTAATAGTCCCGCCGGAGCGACGTGACGAGCCGATATTGGTTTTTGGGGTTGGGATTAGCGATGAAGGTAGCGAAACCTCCGAAGCCGTTCTCGGCATCGTTCACAACCTGAGGGATGGGGGTCTGGAGGCCGTAAGCGCTGCGGTTCCCGTTCAGGCTCGCGTACCAGGCAAAGCGCTCAGTGTGCGATCCGCAGCTGATCTGGTTGTCGGTCTGGTAGAAATTGCCGGCCGTAACGACAAGGTCGCATTGCCGGTCCCGTTCGAAACCGGTGCGGGGCACGACGTTGAAAATTCCGTAAGTGCGGTCGCCATAGTCAGCGTCGTAGCTGCCGCTGAAGACCTCGAGATAGTCGATGTCGCGCGGGTCGATCTGCGGTCCCAGGTTGGTTGCGATGTTGGTATTGGGGATGGGGATGCCGTCGATCAGCCACTCCACCTGATGGCCGCCCAGCATGTGCAGCATGTCGTGGGTCACATAGGCCGCCGGGACGTAATCGGTGATCATCTCCATGCCGTTGGTGCGGTCGGCGCCCGGAGTGTCCTGAATGTCGGTGCGGCTCAGCATGGTGGTCGGGGTGACGCTGTCGGCGGTTGGTCCTACCTGCGTTTCCTGCACCAGGACGGTTTCTTTCACGCCTGCGAGAGCCAGCTGAAAATGAAGCACCGGAGCGGTGTCGGACTGAACGACTACTGATTGGCTCACCGGCTGAAACCCGCTGGACGAGACGGTGACGGTGTAGTCGCCGATGGGCACGGAATTGAACAAAAATTCCCCGTTGTCATTGGAGTCCTGCGACTGCGTCCAGTCTGAATTCTGAGCTTTGAGGGTGAGGTGTGCACCCTGAATGGGACGGTGCTGAGGATCGTGAACGACGCCGCGAACGGAGCCGAAAATAGTGGCGAATGCGGCCGAATGCAGCAGAAAAACGACCGCAAATAAGCCGACCGCGCTCCTCGCAAAATATTTCCTCTCTCGCGCGTCCGGCAGGCGAACGAGCGCCGCCGCCGGCAGAAGCCTTCGTAGCATGGGGATCTCCTTGCTGTTGTTTCGTTATGTAACAGTTACGGTGACAAAAGGAGTCGCGCACGACGGGGGCGCCGTGCGATCCATTTGCTCTGAGGACTGATTACAGAACGGCGATCAGAGGAGGGCCCCGCTTCTGGCGGGCACGGTGGAAGGAGATGCGATAGCCGGCCTCAGCCTGCGGAACGGCCAGGGCGAGAACCGCCGCATAGCGAACGGAGGCCGCGTGCCGATGCGATGCAAAGGCGTGCGGCAGCATCACGGCGAGGCCGGCGAAGGGCGAGTAAGGACACTTCTCGGAGACGACGGGATGGCCCGGGACCTGGCCCATCATCATGGCGTACATCATGCAGTGATGCTTGCCGTTGCGGCGGCAGCAGGCGGGAAGGGCGGCTTCGTCGACGGTTCCGGTGAAGATGGGCGCAATGAGGGGCGCGCTGAAGACCAGCACCAGCATCGCTGCCAGGACGCGCCGCATGGGGGGATTCTAGCAAAAGGCAAACACCGCGAGCTGCGGCCGGTTGGGGCAGCTCGCGAAGCGGGCGCCGGATGCGGCTACTGCGGAGTGGTGGTGTAAGCCTCCTGGACGAGGGTCCAGATGTCTTTTTTCGTCGTCGTCAGGTTCAGGCGCTGGTAGGAAGACCCCGCAGTGTCCTTGTCCGGCACAAAGGTGAGCGTGTACTGGTGATCGAGCAGCGCGGTAAGCTTCGAATAGGCGTCATCTCCTTTATCCCGCTTGCCCTCTACCATGTAGCCGCCGGTTTCATTGCAGATGTGTTCGAGAATATCTTTTCCGTCGATGGCCGGCTGAGAGGGCTGCTGGCCGCCTCCTCCTCCTCCGCCGCGGGGATATCCACCACCCCCTCCCGGATATCCGCCACCGGGATAGCCGCCGCCGCCACCGGGAAAGCCGCCGCCGTGCCGGCTCATGCCCTGGTTGGGGTTGCGCTGCTGCTCTTCTTCGGGCTTGTAGTAGATGGTGAAGATGGCGGTGTGGGTGGTCTGTGCGGCGTCCACGGCGTCAGCGAGAGTCTCCTTGCTGTCGCGATCGACGCCATCGGTGACGATCACCAGGATGTGTTTGCCGGGCTGGCCTTTCATCTCCAGCGTGGACGCGAGATAGATGGCATCGTAGAGCGTTCCACCGGCGCTGCTGCCGCCCCAGTGCGGCTGATTTTGCCCACCGTTTCCATTCTGTCCTCCATTGCCGCTGTCTCCGCCATTGTTGTCCTGGCTGTTGCCGAACGAAGGCGAGCCGATCTGATTGATGGCGTCGTGCAGCTTGTTGACGGCAGAGGTGGGGTCGGCAAGCAGGTCGACTTCATTGCCGTACTGGATGACGAAGGCCTTGTTGGAGACGCCGGGAAAGTTGTGGTCGATGAAGTGAACGGCCGAGAGACGCTCATCGCCCAGCTCACCGCGCA
>Ga0335075_10002353_pt1 | contig 30490 bp, 16 predicted proteins | sample Lox_Sample_24_FD_206723 | JGI IMG/M metagenome (GOLD analysis project Ga0335075, IMG submission 206723) | Soil microbial communities from Loxahatchee National Wildlife Refuge, Florida, United States - Lox_Sample_2.4 | ecosystem: Environmental > Terrestrial > Soil > Wetlands | place: USA...
CAACCCCAAATGCCGCGCCAACTGCACCGCAGCCATCCCCACCCCACCGGTAGCGGCATGCACCAACACCCGCTGCCCCGGCCGCACATCGGCAAGGTGGACGAACGCGTAGTAGGCGGTCGCGAAGACCACCGGCGCCGTTGCGGCGTCGGCGTACGACCATCCCGTCGGGATTTCCATCAGCAGGCGGGCATCGGTGATCGCCATCGTGCCGGTGCCTTCCGGGAAGAGCCCGGTGACCCGGTCGCCGACGGCGAAACGGGCATCGTTCGAGGCGGTTTCGATCACGATGCCGGAAGCCTCGACCCCCATGACCGCATCATCGTCGGGGTAGAGCCCGAGCGCGATCATGACGTCGCGGAAGTTGGCGGCCATCGTGCGGACGGCGACCCGGACCTGGCCGGGCTCCAACGGCGCATCAGCGTCGGGTATCGGCTCCAGCAGCAGATTCTCGAACGTGCCCTTGGTCGACATGCCGATCCGCCATGGCCCGTCGCTCGGCGGCACCAGCACGGCGTCCACCGCACGGCTGCCGTGCACGCGCGCAGTGTAGACCGTTCCGCCCCGTACCAGCACCTGCGGCTCACCGGCCGCGAGCACCTCGGCTATCGTCGTATCATCAAGGGGCGCATCGGAATCGACTAACACAATCCGGCCCGGATGCTCGGTCTGCGCCGAACGCACCAACCCCCACACCGCAGCACCGGCCAGATCGGTGACGTCCTCCCCCGGCACCGCCACCGCGCCTCGGGTGGCCACCACGAGCATTCCCGAGTCATGCTCTGCGAGCCAGGATTGCAGCGCCGCCAGCGCTTCGTGTGTACGCCGGTATGTCGCGGCCAGCGACTCTTCCTCGGCCGCCACTGATTCGAAGACGTCATGCGCCGGCGTCTCGGTGGGCGACGCGGGCACTGAGCGAACAGCGGGCGACCAGATCACCTCGAAGATGCGGTCCGGCCCGGATCCGGACACAGCCGCCATCAACTGCTGCTGCGACACCGGACGAGCCACCATCGAAGCCACCGACAACACCGGCAACCCCAACCCGTCGGCCAACTCCACCGACACCGCCGAGGCACCCGACGGCGCAATCCGCGCCCGCACCGCCGACGCCCCCGCCGCATGCAACGACACACCCTGCCAAGAGAACGGCACCAGCACACCGTTGCTTTCCTGGTCCTCGGTCTCGGTGGCCACGATCACGGCGTGCAGCGCAGCGTCCAAGACCGCCGGGTGCACACCGAATCCGGCCGGCGATACGCCCGCGTCGCTCGGCAGGGACACATCGGCGAACACCTCGTCGCCGCGCCGCCACATCGCGGTCAACCCCTGGAACGCCGGGCCGTACCCGTACCCGCGCGCCGCCAGTCGGTGGTAAAGCCCGTCGATGTCGACCGGCGTCGCCCCCGCCGGCGGCCAGGCCGACATGTCGATGACCGGGTCAGAATCGCCGGGCCGGACAAAACCTTCGGCATGCAGAGTCCAGCCGGAGTGCTCGTCGCCGCGGGAAAACACCGACACCGACCGGGTTCCTGACTCGTCGGCGGCGCCGGCGACGACTTGTACGGCCACCGAGCCGGCTGCCGGGATCACCAACGGCGCCGCCAGCATCAATTCGTCGACGACCGAACAGCCGACTTCGTCACCGGCGCGGATCGCCAGCTCGACAAACCCAGCCCCCGGGAATATCACCACGCCGCCGACCGCGTGATCGGCAAGCCACGACTGCGACGCCGATGAAAGTCGACCCGTCAGTACCACGCCACCCGAGCTGGGCAGATCGATTACCGCACCCAGCAGTGCATGCTCGCTGGGCATCAACCCCAGACCGGCCGCATCACCGGCCGCGCCGTCGCTGGAAAGCCAGAACCGCCGCCGCTCGAAGGCATACGTCGGTAATTCCACAAACTCGGCGCCGGGCAACACCGCACGCCAGTCCACGCCCAGACCCGAAACAAAGGCTTGGGCCAATCCGGTCATCAGGCTGGTCGGTTCGGGTCGGTCTTTGCGCAGCAAAGGCACTGACGCGACTGGAACCCCTGCGGTTTCCGCCAGTGACTCCTCGATGGAGGAGGTCAGGCCGCCGCCGGGCCCGACCTCCAGGAATCGGCCGGCACCAGCCGAATTCGCAAAGCGGATGCTGTCGGCGAACCGTACCGCCGCCCGGATATGCTGGGTCCAGTAGTCGGCCGACGCAAAGTCTTGTTCGGCCAGCTGCCCGGTCACATTCGAGATGATCGGGATGGTGGGCGTGTTGACCGTGAGTTCCCTGGCTGCCGACCTGAACTCGTCGATCATCGGCTCCATCAACGGGGAGTGGAACGCGTGCGAGACCGCGAGCTTGTGCACACGACGGCCCCGTTCGCGCAGCTGATCCGCGATCGCGGTGACCGCATCTTCGTCGCCGGAGATCACCACTGACGACGGGCCGTTCACCGCGGCAACACCGACGCCGTCGGTAAGCAGCGGCCGCACTTCGTCTTCGGTGGCCTGCACGGCCATCATGGCGCCGCCGGCGGGCAGCGCCTGCATGAACCGGCCGCGCGCAACCACCAGCACGGCGGCGTTTTCCAGCGACAGAGCGCCGGCGACGTGCGCCGCGGTCAACTCGCCCACCGAGTGGCCCATCACGAAATCGGGCCGCACGCCCCAGGACTCCAGCAGCCGGTACAGCGCGACTTCGACGGCGAACAATGCGGGCTGCGCGAATTCGGTTGTATTCAGCAGGTTTTCGTCATGGCCCCACATGACCTCACGCAGCGGCCGCAACAGGTGCCGGTCCAGCTCGCCCACAACAGTGTTGAAGGCTTCGGCGAAGACCGGATAGGTGGCATGCAATCCCATGCCCATACCGAGCCACTGAGAGCCTTGGCCGGGGAAGACGAACACCGTTTTGCCCGTCAGGGTGGCGCGCCCCTGGACTACCGAGGACCCCGGCAACTCGTCGGCCAACTCGGTCAGACCGTTCAGCAACTCCTGGCGATCAGCGCCTAGCACCACCGCCCGATGCTCAAACGTCGACCGCCCGGCCAACGACCAGCCCACATCGGCGGCAGTCAAATCGTCACGCGCACCGATGAATTCGCTCAATCGCGCTGCCTGCTTACCCAGCGCCGCCTCAGTCTTGGCCGACAACACCCACGGCACGATCGGTGGTTCGGCCGCCCGCTCCGCCGACTCCACCGCCGGCGGAGCCTCGATGATCACATGCGCGTTGGTACCGCTGATCCCGAACGACGACACCCCCGCGCGGCGCACCCGACCATTGACCGGCCAGGGCTGAGCCTCGGTCAGCAGCGCCATCGACCCCGCCGACCAATCGACGTGCGGGCTGGGTTCGTCGACGTGCAGCGTCGCCGGCAATACCTCGTGCCGCATGGCCAGAATCATTTTCATCACCCCGGCCACGCCGGCTGCGGCCTGGGTATGACCCATGTTGGACTTGATCGAGCCCAGCCACAGCGGCTGCGATCGGTTCTGCCCGTAGGTGGCCAGCAGCGCCTGAGCCTCGATCGGGTCACCCAGCGTGGTTCCGGTGCCGTGGCCCTCGACCGCGTCGACGTCGGCCGCGCTCAGCCCGGCGTTGGCCAGCGCCGAGCGCACCACCCGCTGCTGCGACGGGCCATTGGGCGCAGTCAGTCCGTTCGACGCACCGTCCTGATTGACCGCCGAACCCCGCACCACCGCCAACACCGGATGCCCCAATCGCTGCGCATCCGAAAGGCGCTCGACCACCAACATTCCCCCGCCCTCGGAGAATCCGGTGCCGTCGGCCGCCCCGGCGAACGCTTTGCAGCGGCCGTCCGGCGAGAGGCCACGCCAGCGGCTGAACTCGACGAAGATGTCGGGCGTGGCGTTGATCGTGACGCCGCCGGCCAGCGCCAGGTCGCACTCGCCCGAGCGCAGCGACTGCACCGCCATATGCAACGTCACCAGCGACGAGGAGCACGCGGTATCGACCGAAAGCGCCGGACCTTCTAGGCCCAGCACGTATGCGACCCGGCCCGATGCGACGCTGGACAGCTGGCCGGTCAACCGGAATCCCTCCACCGGCTCTGCGGAGAACATGCCGTAGCCCTGCGTCATGACACCGGCGAATACGCCGGTGGCGCTGCCCCGCAACGTGGTTGGGTCAACACCCGCACGCTCCAACGCTTCCCACGACAACTCGAGGAACATGCGTTGCTGGGGATCCATCGCCAACGCCTCGGACGGCCCCACTCCAAAGAATGCCGGGTCGAAGTCCGCGACGCCGTCCACGAACCCACCGGTGCGGGTGTAGCAGGCGCCTGGCACGTCGGGGTCGGGATTGAACAACTCGGCATCCCAGCCACGATCGCTCGGGAATTCGGTGAGCACGTCACGGCCCTGGATGACCATGTCCCACAGGTCTTCCGGTGAATTGACGCCGCCGGGGAATCGGCAGGACATCCCGACGATCGCGATCGGCTCGTCGGTGGTGGCGCGGACCGCGGCCACCTCTTTGACCGGTTGCGGGACGCCGGCGAGTTCGCTGCGGATGTAGCTAGCCAGTCCGCTTGGCGTCGGATAGTCGAAGATGAGAGTGGGTGAAAGCGCCAGTCCGGTTGCGGCTTTGAGGCGGTTACGCATCTCGACCGCGGTCAGCGAGTCAAAGCCCAAATCCTGGAACGCCTTGTCAGGGTCGATGGCCTCCGCAGTGCTGTTGCCCAGCACGGTCGCGATGTGCGAACGCACCAAATCCAGCAACAGCGCGTGCTGCTCGACTTCGGGTAGTCCGTATATGCGATGCGCCAGTGCCGATTTCGACTTGCTCGCGGCCAGCGAGTCATCGACCCGTCGACGGGTCGGCGCGCTGAGCAGGTCGACGAACATCGGCGGTACCACTGCCGCGTTGGCCCGCAGCGCGGCAGTGTCGATGCGGGCAGGCAACACGAACGGTTCGTCGACAACCATCGCGGTGTCGAACAGCTGCAATGCCTCGGCCGTCGACAACGCCAACACCCCGGTGCGACCCAGCCGGGCCCGGCCCGCGGCGTCGAGTCCACTGGTCATGTTGCTGGCCTGCTCCCACAGGCCCCAGCCCAGTGAGATCGCCGGCAAACCATGAGCACGCCGATGCATGGATAGCCCGTCCAGGAAGCTGTTGGCCGCCGCGTAATTCGCCTGACCCGACGAGCCCACAAGGCCGGCCATCGACGAAAACAGCACGAATGCCGAAATAGGTGTATCGCGGGTCAGCTCATGCAGATTCCACGCCGCATCCACCTTGGCCCGCAACACCGCATCCACCCGCTCCGGCGTCAACGACGTCACCACCGCATCATCAAGCACCCCGGCAGCATGAATCACCGCGCTCAGCGGGTGCTGCACGGAGATGTCGGCGATCACTTTGGCCAGCGACGGCCGGTCGGCCGCATCACAAGCCACGACCTGCACCTGTGCACCACCCTCGGACAGTTCAGCCACCAGCTCCGCCGCACCCGGCGCATCCGGACCACGCCTACTGAGCAGCAACAGGTTCCGCGCGCCGTGGTTGGCGACCACATGACGCGCCAACGCCGAACCCGCCATCCCGGTACCACCGGTGATCACCACCGTGCCCGCCGCCCACGCATCAGGCATCGAGAGCACAACCTTGCCCACATGACGCGCCTGACTCAAATACCGCAACGCCGCCGGCGCCCGCCGCACATCAAACGCCGTCACCGGCAACGGCCGAAGGATTCCGGCGTCGAACAGTTCGGCGAGCTCGAGCATGAATTGGTGCATACGGACGCGGCCTGGTTCGAACAGGTCGAAGGCGCGGTAGCGCACACCGGCATACTTCTCGGCGATAGCGCCGGGGTCGCGGATATCGGTCTTGCCCATCTCCAAAAACACCCCACCGGGCGCCACCAGACGCAGCGAGGCATCCACGAACTCACCGGCCAGCGAGTCCAGCACCACATCCACACCGCGACCACCGGTCAACGCCCGGAACTTGTCCTCAAACTCCAAACTGCGCGAATCAGAGATGTGATCATCGTCAAAACCCATCGCCCGCAACGTCTCCCACTTACCTTTACTGGCAGTGGCAAACACCTCCAACCCCAAATGCCGCGCCAACTGCACCGCAGCCATCCCCACCCCACCGGTAGCGGCATGCACCAACACCCGCTGCCCCGGCCGCACATCGGCAAGGTGGACGAACGCGTAGTAGGCCGTGGTGAAGACCGCTGAGATGGCCGCGGCTTCGGCGTAGGACCAATCGGACGGCATGGGAAGCAACAGCCGAACGTCGCCGGCGACCAGGGTGCCGCTGCCGTCCGGGAAGAAGCCGTACACCGAATCCCCGACGGCGAATTCGGTTACCCCGGGACCGACTTCGACCACGACGCCTGCACCCTCTCCACCGATCAGTGCGTCGTGGGTGAACATGCCCAGGGTGATCATGATGTCGCGGAAGTTGGTGGCGATGGCGCGCATCGCGACCCGGACCTGACCGGGCTCCAGCGGCGCATCAGCGTTGGGCACCGGCTCCAACTGCAGGTTCTCAAACGTGCCAGCACTCGACAGTCCCAACCGCCACGGCCCATCACCCGGCGGCATCAGCACGCCGTCAACCGCCCGGCTACCCTGCACCCGAGCCGTGTAGACCGTGCCCCCCCGCACCAGCACTTGCGGCTCACCGACTGCCAGCACCGACGCTATTGCCGTATCATCAACGGGCACATCGGAATCCACCAATACGATCCGGCCCGGATGCTCGGTCTGCGCCGAACGCACCAACCCCCACACCGCAGCACCGGCCAGATCGGTGATGTCCTCCCCCGCCAGTCCCACTGCGCCGCGGGTCGACACCAACAACACACCCGAGTCGTGTTCGGCCAGCCACGACTGCACCGCAGCCAGGGCCTGATGCGTGCGCCCGTAGGTGTCGGCAACGGGATCCTCGGCGGCCGAAGTGGCCTCGAACACTTGGTAGGACGGTGCCTCGGCGTGCGAGGCGGGCGCTGGATGAACAGTGGGCGACCACACCAGCTCAAAGAGCCGATCCCCGGCTGAGCCGGACATCGCCGCCATCAACTGCTGCTGCGACACCGGACGAGCCACCATCGAAGCCACCGACAACACCGGCAACCCCAACCCGTCGGCCAACTCCACCGACACCGCCGACGCACCCGACGGCGCAATCCGCGCCCGCACCGCCGACGCCCCCGCCGCATGCAACGACACACCCTGCCAAGAGAACGGCAGTTTTATCTCGGCCACGCCGCCGTGGTGGGCCATCGCAGCCGCATGCAGGGCCGCGTCCAGCAAGACCGGATGCACACCGAATCCGCCGACACCGCCGGTGGCATCCGGCAGCCTTACCTCGGCGAACAGTTCGTTGCCGCGACGCCACAGCGCGGTCAATCCCTGGAATGCCGGGCCGTACTGGTAGCCGCGCGCTGCCAGTCGCTGGTAGCCGTCGGTTACGTCGACGGCGGTCGCGCCCTCGGGGGGCCACACCGACAGATCCGCGCCCGCCTCGACGGCGCCGGATGACAAAGCACCCGTTGCGTGGCGAACCCACACGGAATCCGCTGTCTCCCTGGAGAATATCGACATGCTGCGCTGACCGGATTCCTCCGCTGACCCTACGACCACCTGCACCGCAACCGAACCCGATGCCGGCAGCATCAGCGGCGACTGCAACGTCAGTTCGTCGACGCAACCGCAGCCGACCTCGTCGCCAGCACGGATCGCCAACTCGACAAATCCCGCACCCGGGAAAACCACCACGCCATCAACGGCGTGATCGGCCAACCATCCCTGCGATGCCGCCGAAAGGCGGCCGGTCAGCACCACCCCACCCGAGTCGGGCAACTCCACCACCGCACCCAGCAGCGCGTGCTCACTGGCACCCAGCCCCAGACCCGCGGCGTCCAAAGCAGCGCCGTCACCGGAAAGCCAAAACCGCCGCCGTTCAAAGGCATACGTCGGCAGATCGACAAACTCGGCGCCGGGCAACACTGCGCGCCAGTCCACGCCCACACCCGACACGAAGGCCTGGGCGGCCGAGGTTAGGAACCGGCGGAGGTCGCCGTCGTCGCGACCGAGGGTGGGGATGACAATCGGTTCGGTGTTGCTGTCGGCGCAGTCGTTGAAAGTGTCTTCGATGCCGGCGATCAACGCGGGATGCGGGCTGCATTCGATGAAAGTGCGGTAACCGTGCTGGCATGCAGTGCGCACGGCCTGATCGAATTCCACGGTCTGCCGGATGTTGCGATACCAGTAGTCGGCATCCAGGCCCGCGGTGTCCAGCAGGCCCCCGGTCAGCGTGGAAAAGAATGCGGTTCGCGAAGAATGCGGTTCAAGGCCGGAAAGGACGTCGGCGAGTTGCTCCCGGATGCACTCGACGTCAACAGAGTGTGATGCGTAGTCGACGTCGATCCGGCGGGAGCGGAGCTCCTGGTCGGTGCATTGTTGGACCAGCTCGTTGAGTGCGGCGACTTCACCGGACACCACAATGGCGGATCGTCCGTTGATCGCGGCGATGCTGATTTTCTCCCCGAAGGGCGCCAACAACTCTCGCGCTTGCTCGGCGCCGCACGCCAGGGACGCCATGCCACCCCGGCCGGCCAGCGCCAGCAACAGCTTGCTGCGCAGCGCCACCACGCGCGCGGCGTCGCGCAGCGAAAGGGCACCCGCGACGTAGGCGGCGGCGATTTCGCCTTGGGAATGCCCGATTACCGCGTCCGGACGCACACCGAGCGACCTCCACAGTTCGGCAAGCGACACCATGATCGCGAAGAGAGCGGGCTGCACCACGTCGACGCGGTCCAAGCCCGGCGCACCCGGCACCCCGCGCAGCACGTCGATCAGTGACCAGTCGACGAATTCGGCGAATGCCTCGGTGCATGCTTTGATGTGCTCAGCGAAAACCGGTGCAGTGTCGAGCAATTCGACGCCCATGCCAAGCCATTGGGACCCTTGACCGGGGAAGACGAACACGGTTTTGCCCGCCGGGGTGGCATGGCCCTGGATTACCGAGGCCCCCGGCAGGCCGTCGGCCAACTCCGCCAAACCGCTCAGCAGCTCCCGGTGGTCAGCGCCGAGCACCACCGCCCGATGCTCGAACCTCGACCGGCCCGCCAACGACCAGCCAACATCCGAAGCGTCCAATTGCACACGCGCACCGATGAATTCGGTTAACCGAGCCGCCTGAGCCGCTAATGCCGCCGCGCTCTTGGCCGACACCACCCATGGCACCACCGACGGCTCCGGACGAACCGCTGAGACCCCTGCCACCGTCTCGACCGGTGGGGCGTCCTCGATGATCACATGCGCGTTGGTGCCACTGATCCCGAACGACGACACCCCGGCCCGACGCAGGCGACCATTGACCGGCCACGGGTGAGCCTCGGTCAACAGCTCCACCGACCCGGCCGACCAATCCACATGCGGGCTCGGCGCGTCCACGTGCAACGTCGCCGGCAACTCCTCGTGGCGCATCGCCTGCACCATCTTGATCACGCCGGCCACGCCCGCCGCCGCCTGGGTGTGGCCCATGTTCGACTTGATCGACCCCAACCACAGCGGCTCGGGCCGGTCTTGTCCGTAGGTGGCCAACAAGGCCTGAGCCTCGATCGGATCCCCCAGCGTGGTGCCCGTACCGTGGCCCTCCACCACATCCACCTCGGCCGTACTCAGCCCGGCATTCGCCAGCGCCGCCCGCACCACCCGCTGCTGCGACGGCCCATTGGGCGCCGTCAAACCGTTCGATGCCCCATCCTGATTGACCGCCGAACCCCGCACCACCGCCAACACCGGATGCCCCAGCCGCTGCGCATCCGAGAGCCGCTCGACCACCAACATTCCGCCACCCTCGGACCAGCCGACGCCGTCGGCCGCTTCTGAAAAAGGCTTGCAGCGGCCGTCCGGCGACAACCCCCGGTGCCGGCTGAATTCGACGAACACGGTGGGAGTGGCGTTGACGGTCGCACCGCCGGCCAGCGCCAGGTCGCACTCGCCGGACCGCAGCGACTGCACCGCCATGTGCAGGGCCACCAGCGACGACGAGCATGCGGTGTCCACCGACACCGCGGGACCCTCCAGCCCCAGCACATAGGCCACCCGGCCGGTGGCCACACTGGAGGTCATGCCGGTCAGCCGGTAGCCCTCGATCTCTTCGGCGAGCATGCCGTAGCCCTGCACGATGATTCCGGCGAAGACGCCGGTGGCGCTGCCGCGCAACGTGGTTGGGTCAACCCCCGCGCGCTCCAACGCTTCCCACGACAATTCCAGCAGCATCCGGTGCTGCGGATCGGTCGCCAGCGCTTCGCTGGGTGAGATGCCGAAAAATCCCGCATCGAAACCCGCGACATCGTCGACGAATCCACCGGCGCGCGCATACGACTTGTGCAGGGCGTCGGGATCGGCATCGAACAGCCCGGCCAGGTCCCAGCCCCGGTCGGTCGGAAACGCCGACATCACGTCGCGGCCCTGGGCCACCATGTCCCACAGGCCCTCCGGGGATTCCACCCCACCGGGGAAACGGCAAGCCATCCCGACGATCGCGATCGGCTCGCTCGACCGCTCCAGCAGCGCACGGTTTTTGCGCTTCAGGCGCTCGACCTGGACCAGGGCTTTTCGCAATGCTTCGGTCGCATGCTGAAGTTGGTCAACCATGTCGCTACCCCTCGCCTAACGTCGGTCGCTGTCGAACCTGCCGAACCTGAAATACGGCCCTGAGCTGAGGAGCCGAGTCAAGGACATCGTTGGCATGGGTAGCCAACTTCGACAGGGTTCCCAATACTTCCGACACTCCCGGCTTCGTACACGGAGAAGTCCCGCTATGCGCTGACTTGCTCGCCCGATTCATGGCCTGGGTCCGCAGCCAATTCCGGCTTTGCCCAGCGATCCATGGCGAGACTGTACCCGTCACCAGCCAGTTAGGGTTAAGCGCGTGGTGGCCGGGCGTTCAGTTGTCTGGCCGGTCAGCGCCAACCGTCGGCGGCCACGGCGGCGCGCATCAGCGCATCGCACAGTTCGCGCAATTCGGTTGCCGCGGCTCCTTCGTCAAGCGCCGTTGCAACATCTTCTGCCGCGCAGCGCACCTGGTAGACGCGATCGGACAGGTCAGCGGCCTCGTCCGCGGACAACACCACCGCGTTGGGAGGCACCGAAGCGCCTTTTGCGCCGTTGATCGAAGCCCGCTGCTCGTAGGCCCGTTGCCGGCACGATTGCCGGCAGTACTGGCGGCGACGGCCCATCCCGCTATCGGTTACGTCGCGTCCACACCAGCGGCACGGCTGTGGGCGGACGCGACGTGTCACGGGGCCGACTTTAGTCGGGGTTAGACCGGGATCCCGGTATCATGGTTGGTCGAGTCGCACGTCCGGCGACGACGCGGGCGGCGAGTCGCCCGCGGAGGAGGCGGACATGGAGCCGGGGCCCTGGAAAAGCTCTGGGAACTCTGCTGACCGCTGAGGCGTTAATTAGGACGCTAGCTGCTGAGAAGACCTTAAGAGGAGTGGTACCAATGGCTGATCGTGTCCTGAGAGGCAGTCGCCTTGGAGCCGTGAGTTACGAGACCGACCGCAATCACGACTTGGCGCCACGCCAGATTGCGCGTTACCGCACTGAGAACGGCGAGGAATTCGACGTGCCGTTCGCTGACGACGCCGAGATCCCCGGCACCTGGCTGTGCCGCAACGGTATGGAAGGCACCCTGATCGAGGGCGACCTGCCGGAGCCCAAGAAGGTCAAGCCGCCCCGCACGCACTGGGACATGCTGCTCGAGCGCCGCTCCGTCGAGGAGCTCGAGGAACTGCTCAAGGAGCGGCTCGAGCTGATAAGGACGCGCCGTCGCGGCAGCTGACCCGACTGATTGCGGGTTAGAACAAGAAATCGAACAGTGCCGCCGTGAGGGCGGCAGTCGCCGATCTGGTACGTGAAGACCGGGGCATCACCAGGGCGGACGGTGACGCCGAATGGATCGGGCACCGAGATTGGTAGCGGCGTCCGGATCCGCTGCGGCGACGCCCATCCCGATGGATGCTGCCGCCGCGAGTCCCCCGGAGGCCAGAGTGACGGATGTGATGATGCGGTTCATGACTTCCCTCCCGTCGGCGGCTCGACCGCCGTGCCACGCCCCCATTCGCCAACGGCGAGTAGGGGATTAGATCAGCTTTAGCTCAGGATTCGTTTAGATGTGACCGAGACCGCACGGTTGCGGTTGCGCCGACCGTCGATCCCCCACTGCGCGACCTTGACGAGCGCTTCGCGGATGTTCGATCCGCTCATCTTGGACACGCCGAGTTCGCGCTCAGTGAAGGTGATCGGTACCTCGACGACGGTGAAACCGTTGCTGATCGTGCGCCACGTCAAGTCGATCTGGAAGCAATAGCCCTTCGAGTCGACGTGATCGAGATCGATCTTCTGCAGAACCTCCCGACGATAAGCGCGGTAACCGGCGGTGATGTCGTGGATGCCGATGCCCAGGGCCAACCGCGCATACGTGTTGGCGGTCCAGGACAGCGCCCAGCGACGCCACGGCCAGTTCTGCACGTTGCCGCCGTCGACGTAGCGCGAACCGATGACCAGATCGGCCCCGGCGTCGACGGCCTCCAGCAGCAGGTGCAGCTGTTCGGGTGCGTGACTGCCGTCGGCGTCCATCTCCACCAGCGTCGTGTACTGCCGGTTCAGCCCCCAGGCGAAGCCGGCCAGGTATGCCGCACCCAGACCATCCTTGACGGTCCGGTGCATGACGTGGATTTGCTCGGGCTCGGCCGATGCCAGCTCATCGGCGAGCTTCCCGGTGCCGTCCGGGCTGTTGTCGTCCACGATCAGCACATGCACGTCGGGGCGAGCCTGGTACAGCCGTTGCAGGATCAGCGGGAGGTTCTCCCGCTCGTTATAGGTGGGGATGATCACCAGGGTGCGCTGAGTAGGGCGATCGCCCGCAGCCCGCGACACCGGATCGCTAATGGTCGTGCGCCGCTCCTCCTCATCGCTTCGTCCCCCTCGCCACTGCGCGGCTGGGGGTTCCCCCACTGCATCGTCGCCGACGCGGGTCATATGTCTCCTCTTTCTGGCCGCTGGTCCTCGACGAGATCGGAATCGGCAAATGGGTCGTCTGTGTCTTCGTCGTCTGCGTCGGTTAGGTATTCCTCATCGGCCACTTCGTCGTCGCCGAGCGGATCGTCGTCGGGTTTCTTTCTTGCTGAGCCGAAGTTCTTCGTCAGCTGCGGCAGACGACGGTTCATATCTGTGAACCATCCATTGTGCCGCATCGCCGCGAGCAGGACCGCGACAGCTATGACGACGAGGCTCCCCTGCACGATCGGGCCCCACCTGGCCGCCGGCGTCAGCGTGGTTTTGCGGCGCACCTGGTTGTCCAGGTAGCCCGGCTCGAAGAAGTCCGTGCGGCCCAGCTCGCGACCGTCCGGCGTGACGACAGCTGACACCCCCACGTTGCTGGCGACGACGGCGTAGCGGTCGAGCTCCACCGCGCGCACCTTGGAGAAGGCCAGCTGCTGCTCGCTCATGGTCTGGGTGAAGTTGGCATTGTTGGCGGGCACCGCGAGCACCTCGGCGCCGTTGCGGACCGAGTCGCGCAGCGCGCGGTCGAAGATCACTTCCCAGCAGGTCGCGACGCCCACCGGAACACCCGCGGGACGCACCACGCCGGTGCCCGTGCCCGCAACGATGTAGCCGGCCAGGTCGGCGAGCCCGGACAGCTGCCGGAAGAAGCCGCGCCAGGGCAGGTACTCCCCGAACGGCTGCACGATCCGCTTGTCGTGGCGCTCGGCAGGCCCTGTCTTCGGGTTCCAGACGATCACCGTGTTCGTTTGCGCCGGGGCGTCGTGCGGTCGGCCCGCGACGTCAAGCACCGTACCGACCAGGATCGGCGCGCCGATCGCCTCGACCGCTACCGAGATCTGCTGCGCCGCATCGGGGTTGCGAAGCGGGTCGACCTCCGACGCGTCCTCGGGCCAGACCACGAAGTCAGGTTGCGGTGCGCGTCCGGCGTGTACGTCATCAGCCAGACGGCGGGTCTCGCGAACATCGTTGGCCAGCACCGCGAGGCGCTGTGCGTTGAACTCCAGGCCGAGCCGGGGCACGTTGCCCTGGACCGCTGCGGCGGTGACGACGGGTTCGTTCCCCGATCCGGTGCCGGAATGACGGACCTGCGGCCAGATGGCGGCGGTGGCGAAAAACACCAAGCAGATGCAGATTGCCGGCAGCACCACCGCGGGCGGCGAGTCGGTTACCTCACCGTCGTTGTGGGCGACGCCGGACCGACGGGACGCCCGCAACCACGACACGATCTCCAACGTGATCGCGGTGGCGCTGCAACCGACCAGCACGATCGCCAGCGAGAGCAGCGGCACGCCGCCCAGTCGGACCAACGGCAGAAACGGGCCATCGGTCTGGCCGGCGGCCACCACGCCCCAGGGGAATCCGCCGAATGGCACGGTCGACTTCAACCACTCCTGGGCCGCCCACAACACCGCGAACCAGATCGGCCAGCCGGGCAGCTGCCGCACTACGACGGCCGACAGCCCGAAGATGGCGGGAAACAGCGCGCACACTCCCACCAGCGCCAGCAACGGGATGGCGCCGACGAGGATGCTGACCCAGTGGATCAACGGCAGGTAGAACGCCAGACCGAACAGCAAGCCGTACCCGAATCCGCCCACTGGCGTGGTGACCCGGCGAGTCAGCACCCAGGCCAGTACGGCAAACGCGATGACGGCGGCCCACCACCAGTTCAACCGGGGATAGCTCGAGCACAGCAACAGACCGGCGAGGATTGTCGCGCCGAGACGTGTCAGGCGCGGCCGCAGCGCGGTGACCAGTTGCGGTAGCCGCACGCGCAGCTCGTCGCGCAGCCAGACCAGCAACGCAGCGCCGAGCTCGACCAGTCGCCGGCCTAGCTGCGCGGCTCTCTCACGGGCGTGCTCACCGAAGCTCGGCAGCTGCTCGCCGTCGGCTTTCGGCTCGAGGTCGATCTCTACATCGGCGGCGTGCTCTGACTCCGGGTAGCTCTCGGGGCCGGCGTCGTGATTGTCGACGTCATCGCGTTGAACAGGGATTTCGCCGGTGACTTCTTCGTCGTCGTCTTTGACCGCCGGGATGACTTCGGTGTCCTCCCCGGGCCGCCTCCAGCGGTCGAACCGCCTGCTGCTCTTAGCCATGGATGACAGCACCCCGGTGCACGGTCTGACGACAGCGGGGCAACGGATCGGTCGGGCCCAGCCGCGGCAATGCGGGCACCCTCGACCGTGGATCGGTCGACCACCGCCGGACGGCGTCACTGGCTGCGCTGACGTCAAGCTCGTCGACGTCCCAGATGGCGTAAGACGCGGGCGCGCCGGGGACCAAGGTGCCCGCAACACCGTCACCAACGCCGCCGGCCCGCCAGCCACCGCGAGTCGCCGCGGCGAATGCCGCTCGCACCGAAACAGAACTGCCCGGCGTGTGGTGATTTGCAGCCGCCCGGACGGTCGCCCAGGGGTTGAGGCCGGTCACCGGGGCGTCGGATCCGAACGCGAGGGCCACGCCTTGGGATGCTAACAGCGCAAACGGGTTGAGAACCCCTGCTCGCGCGACACCGAGACGACGGGCGTACATGCCGTCATGGCCACCCCAGAGTGCGTCGAAATTGGGCTGCATGCTGGCCATGACACCCCACGCGCCCAGCTTCGCCGCCTGATCTGCGGTGACCATTTCCAGGTGCTCCAAGCGGTGTCCGCAGCGGGCCACCGCGGCCACACCGAGGTCTTCGACCACGCGCTGATAGGCGGCGACGACAGCCGAGACGGCAGCGTCGCCTATGACGTGGAAACCCGCCGTCACGCCGGCCTCAGTACACGCTCTGACGTGGGCGGTGATGACCTCGGGATCCAGGTAGCAGGTTCCGGTCCGGTCCGCGGCGTCGGCGTAGGGCTCATGCAGCCAGGCGGTGCGCGATCCCAGGGCGCCGTCGACGAAGAGGTCACCGGCCAGCCCGGCCGCACCGGTGTCCGCGATGACCGCGCGTGCCTGCGCCGGGCTGGTCACCGCCTCACCCCAGTAACCGGTCACCTGGACGCCGTGGGTCTGGCTGAGCGTCCGCAGCTCATGCCAGTCGTCGAGCCCACCGATCTCGGGCCCGGCGCATTCATGTACCGCGAGGATTCCGCTGGCGGCCGCGGCATCCAGCGCGGCCACCCGGGCTGCGGTGCGCTGGCGATCGGTCAACAGCTCACGAGCGGCGGCGCGGACCAGGTGATGGGCATCGGCGACCAGGGGGCGCTGCTCGGCGAATCCGGTCGCCGACAGTAGTTCGGGCACCCGCGCGCGCAGACCGGTTGAGGCCAGCGCCGAGTGCACATCGACGCGGGCCAGGTAGGCGGGCCGACCGCCGAGCACCGCGTCGAGGTCGGCGGTGCTGGGTTCCGTGTTGTCCGGCCAGGCTGATTCGTCCCAACCGTGACCCCACACCGGCTGACCGGGATGGGCGGCCGCGTAGTCGGCGATCATCTGCAGGCAATGTCGAAGCGATGTCGACGCCCGCAAATCGAGCCCGGTCAGGCTCAGACCGGTGGCGGTGAGATGGATGTGGCTGTCGACGAACCCCGGGGCGACGAAGCCGCCGGCGAGGTCGACCACCTCGGCGTCGGGGAATTGGCCGCGACCTACGTCGTCGCTGCCCAGCCAGCGCACCACACCGTCGCGGACCGCCATCGCGGTGGCATCGGGGTGAGTCGGGCTGTGGACCCGGCCGTGGATCAACAGCGTCGTGGGGACCTGAGTCACGCTCGATAGGTCTACTCGGGCCGGTCCGGCAGGACGGGTGGATCGCCCACTGGGACGTCCGTGACGTCAGTGACATCGATGACCTCGCCGTCGATATAATCCGGCCTGGGTCGCCGCGCCGATGCGTATCGATCCGCGCCGACGGTCGTGACGGTGATCAGCGGCGCCCGTCGGCCGCTGAAAATCAAGCCGCGTACCGCCATGGCCGTCAGCAGCGGGCGGACGGCGGCCCGTGTCGGCGGCAACAGCAGCAGCAGTCCCGCGACGGTGCTGACCAGGCCGGGAACCACCACGAGCACCGACCCCAGCGCGACCATCGCGGAGTCGGTGGCGAGCTGCGACTGCTGGGTGGTCAGGCCGGATCGCAACCGGGCGAGCTGACGCTTGAGTTGCGCACGTGCCAACGCCGACCCGGCGACGAAGGCCGCGAGCAACAACATCAGGGTCCAGCCCAGCCCGATCGTCGAGGCCAGCGCCACCAGCACGGTGAACTCGACGAGAACGTAGACCAGCAACAGTCGCGACACCATGAGAAGGCAACGTCGGGGGCAGCCGTCCGAGTTCCGCCGACCGCTGCCGCACGGTTAGATGGCTGAGGTGACGACAATCGAGATCGACACCCCGGCCGGACCCATCGACGCGCTGCTCGATATCCCCGAGGGCCGAGGGCCCTGGCCGGGCGTGGTGGTCATCCACGACGCACTCGGCTACGGACCGGACAAGCAGTCGATCAATAGCCACGTCGCCGCCGCCGGATATGTCGCGCTGACCCCGAATTTGTTCGCGCGCGGCGGCAGGGCGCGGTGCATCACCAGGGTCATGCGGGAGCTGCTCACCAAGCGGGGACGCGCACTCGACGACGTGCTGGCTGCCCGCGATCACTTGAAGGCTCGGCCGGAATGTACTGGCCGCGTTGGCATCGCGGGATTCTGCATGGGCGGGGGGTTCGCATTAATCATGTCGCCCAAGGGTTTCGGTGCCTCAGCACCGTTCTACGGCACTCCCCTGCCGCGCGAGCTGAGCGAAACGCTGGACGGGGCATGCCCGCTGGTGGCCAGCCTCGGCGGCCGTGACCCGCTCGGCATCGGGGCGCCCAAAAGGCTGCAACGGGTGCTGGACGAAAAGGGCATCACCAACGACGTCAAGGTCTATCCGGGTGCAGGGCACAGCTTTGCCAACAAGCTTCCCGCGCAGCCGCTGCTGCGCATTGCGGGATTCGGCTATAACCAGGCCGCGACCGAGGATGCGTGGGCGCGGGTCTTCACGTTCTTCGGTGAACACCTACGCAACGGCGCGTGACTAGGTCGCGGCCCTCAGCTCCAGTCCGACGTTGTTCTGCATACCGCCGCGCAGCTTGCTGAAGAGGTTGAACACCCGACCGATCAGCCCGTACTCCCGACCGATGGCGTGGTAAACGGCGCTCGTCTGGGATTTGTCGAGGATGGTCGCGGTCGCCTCAATGGCCTCGCTCTTCGGGCGGCCGCGGATATCGCACACGGCCAGTGTCACCCGCGAGGTGTTGCGGATTCGCTTGACCTTCCACGCTTTTGCCTCGCTGATGACCAGCAGGCGGTCGCCGTCGGACGCGGCCCAGACCGGGGTCGGCTTGGGCCGGCCGTCCTTGGTGAACGTTGTCAGCAGGACGTACTGCGCCTTGGCGACGTCGGCGAAGCTCGGGGGCATCAGGTCAGTCTAACGGCGGCGCAGGGCGAATTCGTCGACGGGAGCGAGAATGCCTGTACTGCAACGATGTCGGCGCGGGTGATTGGCTCGGCCACGCGCCGTTCCGCACTGATTGCCGTGGTGTTGACATGGGCCCGGACGCACTTCGAATCCTGCTCACACCGCGCGCGGGTAGCTTCGCTGACAACATCGCATCGGCGACAGGAGTTCTGCCTTGGCTACCTACACGCCGTCCCTTGAGTGGGATCACGAATTCGTCCGGTCATTGGTGTGGGCGCTCGAAGCCTGCGTCATCAGCGGCGCGGTTCTGCTGATCGTCGCGACGCTGCTGATGAGGTACACCACTTGGGGGGCACAATGCTGGCGTATCAGCGGCGACTATTTCAAAGGCCGCCAGAGCCTGCCGGTGTGGGGGTTATTACTGCTGCTGTTGCTGTCCGTCATGCTGAATGTCCGTATTGATGTGCTGCTCAGCTATTACGTCAATGATTTGTATTCGTCTTTGCAGGTCGCCTTCGAAGGCGGTCCCGGGTCCAGCAGCGCAACACGAGGTTCGGGGATACACGGCTTCTGGGTCGCGATCGCCACCTACGCCGTGATCTCGACGGTCAATGTCATCCGGTTCATGCTCGACGTCTATTTGACCCAGCGGTTCATCATCCGCTGGCGCGTGTGGCTGACGCACCGGCTCACCGACGACTGGCTCGGCGAGGCGGCATACTATCGCGGGCGCTTTATCGACCACACCATTGACAACCCGGACCAGCGCATCCAGCAGGACATTGACATCTTCACCGCCGGCGTGGGAAGGCCGCCGAACCAACCCTCTTTTCACACCAACAGCACGCTGGTGTTCGGCGGCGCGTACGCCGTCGTGTCGGTGTTCTCGTTTGGCGCGATCCTGTGGCATCTGTCCGGCACACTGCACCTTCTCGGCCTAGCTATCCCACGGGCGCTGTTCGTGATCGTGTGTGCCTACGTGCTGGTGGCATCCGTCATCACGTTCCGGATCGGGCACCCGCTAATCGGGCTGTCCTTCCGTAACGAGTTGTCGAACGCCGCGTTCCGGTACGCACTGATAAGGCTGCGCGACGCTGCCGAAGCTGTGGGCCTGTATCGCGGCGAGCAATATGAGCGGACGCTGCTGAGCCGCCTGTTTGCGGCCATCATCACCAACTATCGGCGCTACGTCCGCCGCACAATTGGCGTTCTTGGCTGGAACCTGACCGTGAGCAATGCGATCATTCCCTTGCCGTTTCTCGTGCAGGCATCCCGGCTGTTCGCCGGCACCATCACCTTCGGCGCCGTGATGCAGTCGGGAAGGGCATTCGCCAGGATGGAAGAGTCCATGTCTTTCTTCCGTAATGCCTACGACCAATTCGCCAGCTACCGCGCCTCGATCATGCGCCTCGACGGTCTCATTGACGCTAACCAGAAAGCGCGCGAACTGCCGAAACTGGCATTAGCGGCAAGCCGCGGCGGCTCGGTCGAGCTGGTCGACGTAGCGGTACGCACGCCCTCCGGAGAGCAGCTCGTGGATCCGCTCAGCCTGCGATTGAATCCTGGCGACTCCCTTGTCATCACCGGCCGCTCCGGCACCGGAAAGACCACCCTGCTCCGCAGCCTGTCGTTACTGTGGCCGTTCGCGTCGGGCACGTTGCACCGCCCGACCGATCAATACCAGACGATGTTCTTGTCCCAGCTGCCCTATGTTCCGCTGGGCGACCTGAGGGCCGTGGTGTCGTATCCGGCTAATGCCGGCGACTTCTCCGACGCCGAGGTGCGCCGCGCACTGAACCGGGTCGCATTGTGGCACCTGAGCGAAAACCTTGATAAGAGCCAGGACTGGGCCAAGGTGCTCTCCCCCGGAGAGCAACAACGAATCGCGTTCGCTCGCATCCTGTTGACCAAGCCGAAGGCGGTGTTTCTCGACGAAGCCACCTCGGCGCTCGATGAGGAGTTGGAACACGAGCTCTACATGCAACTGCGCAGCGAGTGTCCCGACACCATCGTGGTCAGCGTAAGCCAGCGCCAGGCTGTCGAGCAGCACCACAACAACCAGCTTCGGTTGCTCGGCAAAGGCGCCTGGCAACTGGACCGAGTCGACGAAACGCCGACCTCGGTCTGATTGGGCGCTGCGACGCCCAGCAGGTGAGCGACGCCGCCGGGACTGCTTTGCGCACTTGACCCGCGCCGGACGGGTGCCCGGGATATGCTGACGGGTCCTCACACGGCAAAGAGGAGCGCATTGCATGCTGCGCCTGATCGGTGAACTACTCCGACCTTACCGCTGGCGCTTGTTCGTCATCCTGGCAGCGATGCTTTTCCAGAGCGCTATCGGCCTGGCGGGTCCGTGGCCTTTCAAGCTCATTGTGGACAACGCCATCGGTGGCCAACCCGTCCCACGGTGGGCCGAATCGCTCCTGCCACTGGTGGGCGGCGGCACAGCCAAAATGCAAATCGCATTGTTGGCAGCCGTAATGGTCGTAGCGATCGCGCTGTTGACGGCGGTGGCCACCTACGTCAACTTGTACTTCAGCGCTCTTCTCGGTCAGTGGGTAGCCAACGACCTGCGGTTGCGCACATATCATCACTTGCAACGGCTTTCGCTTCGCTACTACGACACCCACCATGTCGGCACGATACTCAGCACGATCACCGATGATGTGACGACGATCCAGCAATTCGCGTCACAAAGCACCCTCAATATGGTCGTCGACCTCCTCACGATTTTCGGCATGTTGATCGTGATGTACTTACTGCGGCCGGATTTCGCCCTGATTGCCATCGCGGTGTTCCCATTCCTCATCATTTTCGTCGCGCGGGTCAGGGTGGCCATCCAGAAGGCGTCGAAAGAGGTCCGTCAGCGCCAGGCCGAAATACTCACCACCGCACAAGAAGGCCTGGAATCGGTGCAAGTGGTCGAGGCTTTCGAACGGGAAGACTTGTTAGAGCAACAACTGGCTCAGGTCAGTAAGGCCGCCGTCATCGCGGCGATGAAAGCTCAGCGCGTGCGATCACTGCTTTCCCCTGTGGTGCTGATTCCGATTTCGGTGTGCACCGCGTTCGTGCTCTGGCGCGGGGCATCTCTGATCCCGACTGCTATGACGGTCGGTACCCTCATTGTTTTCTTCACCTATCTGGGCAAGCTGTGGGGACCGGTGTTCGACTTATCGGGGCAGGCCGACAGCGTCGCGCAGGCAGGTGTAGCGGTTCAGCGAATCCGGGCAATCCTGGACTCCGACATGGTGATTGAGGACCGCCCCGACGCCATCGATCCGCCCCCGTTTGCGGGTGAGGTCGCCCTCGAGCATGTGGCCTTTTCCTTCGATGCCGATTCCCCGACGCTGCGCGACATCACTTTCACCGCGGAGGCAGGGCAGCTGATCGGCATTGTCGGGCCGACCGGCAGTGGCAAATCCACCGCCGTGAGTTTGGTCCCCCGGTTCTACGATCCCGACTCGGGCTGCGTCAAAATCGACGGTGTCGACATCCGGGACTACAAGGTGCACGGACTGCGCAGCCAGATCGGTTTCGTGCTGCAGGAAACCGTGTTGTTTCGGGGGACCGTGCGCGACAACATCGCGTTTGGCCGCCCTGATGCCACCGAGGACGACATCCTCGAAGCGGCCAAACTCGCGAACGCCGACGAGTTCATATCCCGTATGCCGCACGGCTACGACACCATCGTCGGCAGCCGAGGCGCGAGGCTCTCAGGGGGGCAGCGCCAACGGATCGGAATTGCGCGGGCGTTGATTCGAAATGACCCGATCCTGATTCTCGACGAGCCGACCGCAGCGCTTGATGCCGAGTCCGAGGAGGCAGTCATCGAGGCGCTGGAGCGACTCATGAAGGGGCGCACCGTCATTTGTATCGCGCACCGGCTGAGCACTATTCGGCACGCGGACAAAATTGTCGCCATCAAGGAAGGTGTGGTGGCCGAGCAAGGCTCACATCAGGAATTGATGGCCCGCAATGGGATCTACGCCGAACTTCATCGACTGCAGTACGAGGAAAACAAAGCCTAGACACCGGCGGCGGAACAATGGAGGGCACAGGGGTGACCGCGATGTTCGTGTCACCGGCAGAGCTGCAACCCACACGCCTCAGTCAGGCGATGACCTCGTTCGCCCAAGCCCGCAACGGCGCAGCAGCGGCCAAACCGTATTCGGCCGAGTCGTGGCGCAACCTGGCATTCACGGCAAAACCCGACCTTCGCACCGACTTGCACGCCTACCCTGGCAGCGGGCGACGGATCGCCCTGCTGTGCTCGAGCGGAACGACCGCTGAGCCGGTCTTCTCCCCGTGGTCGGATGTCGATCAGCAAATCGCGGATCACACTGCGCGACAGATCCATTCGAAATGCCCGTCCATTGAAGGCGCCCGATGCGCAGTCATCGCACCGGACGGGCCTATGGCTGTTGTGCACTTCATGCGCCGCGAGATCGAGGTGTGCGGTGGGATACCGTGCTTGATCAAGCCCGACGAGCCAGAAGCGATGTGGCGCCGTCTAATCGACGAAGGCGTGGATGTGGCGTTCACGCTACCGCTGTTGGCTTCACGGCTCGGAGAGTATTTCCGAGCGACGCGCGGTCAAGCACCTGAAGGCATCAACCTACTATTCTGCGCCGGAGACCTCCTCTCGTCGGCGCGGCAGTCAATGCTGGCGGCGATGTGGGATGCGCAGGTGTTCAACATGTTCGGCTGCTCAGAGCTCTTCGGACCCGTGGCTGGCCCTGCTGAGGCTGGGTTTCCCCTGGTATGGCAGTGCGAGCCGGTGGCCGTTGAAGTGATCGACCCGGCGACGCTGTCGCCGTGCGCGCCTCGGCAGCGCGGCGTGCTCGTGTTGACCACATTGTGGCCCAAAGCCAGTCCGCTACTGAGGTATTGGACCGACGATGTCGTCGAAGTGGTCACTGCTGCCGGCGTGGTCGACCAAGAGTTCAGGTTCAACTACATCGGTCGCCCACCGTCGATGTTATGGGCCGCTGGTAGGCAGGTGGCACTGCTCGACATCGACACCGCCATGCTGGGCAGCGGCTGGTGCGGTTCAGAATGGTCGATCACGCAGACCCCCCATGGCATATGTGTTGAGGCCGAAATGCGTACCCGCGGATCTGGAAAGGTGCGCGCCCTGGCGGACACGTTAGCCGAAATCATCGGCGCTCCTGTCGAACTCGTCCCGCGGGAACCGTACTCCTTGCCACGAGTTGCGCCCAAGTTCACCGTTACACAGGCGACTCGCTGACCGCTCCGTTGTCGGGTGCCGAGTAGAGCACCCCGTCGGACCAAATATGGGATATGCCGCCCCAGTCCATGGCGGATTGGACGTCTGGAAAGAAGCCGCGCCCGTGATAATTCGCGCTGGTGTTGCAGAGCACGGGCAGTCCGGAATGCGCGGCGAATGACCGCACTATCGCCGTAGCCAGCGGGGCGCTTCGATCGCTGACCGTCTGCAGTCGCGCGGTACCATCGACATGCCGTACCGCCGGTATACGGTCGAGCCACTCGGGTCGGATGTAGTGGTCGAAGAGCATAAAAGGATCCGCGCCACCAGGGTCGAAGATCTCAGCCGAACGCTCTTCCAGACACATCGGCGCCACCGGCCGATACGGTTCTCGACCTTTCATGTTGTTCAATGTGTCCTTCATCCCGGCACGGCGGGGGGAAGCGAGAATGCTGCGGTGCCCCAAGGCCCGCGGGCCCAGCTCTGCCCGGCCCGACAGCACCATGACGGGCAGCTCCTGGTTTGCCAAAAGTGCGCCGAGCTCCTCGACCGAGCAATTCTGGCCGTGCCAACCAGGCCGAGTCTGCGTCACGCCCAGGTGAGGCCCGCTGTAGACGTCCCACTGCAGCGGGCCGAACGCGCCACGGCTCATCTGCGATGCACATGCCGTGCCGATCGCCGCTCCGCTGTCGTTGGGAAAAGGGGGGACCCATACGGTCTCGAACAGCCCGCTGTTACGGATAGCGCTGTTCCACTTGATGTTCAGCGCGCCACCACCTGCGAAGCAGAGGGTCCGTACAGGCGTGGACAGCGTTCTGACGGCATCGGCAAGCCGATCCACCAGCAGTCGGCCGAAGGCCTCCTGAAAGCTGGCCAGCACCGACGCACCGTCGACGTCGTATCGGCGGATCGCAGCCTCTACTTGGCCGTACAACACAGTAGGTGCGTCCCAGCGACCGTCCAGAACACTCAGTGCTCGGCGTATTTCACAAACGAGCGGCTCCCTGACGGTGCCCAGGCCCGCATAGGCCATAACTTTTCCCGGGCTGGTCATCCGAAAGCGGAACTTTATTCGCTCGGACCAATCCTGGTCGGGGACAAACGGCGGCACATTAGAGCTGAAAGCCTCGTAGACGCTGCCGAGGACACCGAAGAGCCAATCCCGGTACTGCACGGTCGCAGATCTGGGGTCTACGAAATACAGGACAGGAAATAATGCGCCGTCCCAAATCAAAACCAGGGCCGGAAGCCCTTCGAGCGCAGCAGGACTGGTGAGATATGCGCTAGCCAGGTGCGCCTCGACGTGGCGGTAGCTTTCGTAGGCGTGACAGGTGCCGGCCACAAACAGCGTGGAACCCGGCCGATAACAGTGCAAAACGGGGTTGTTGTCGTCAGTTTGTCGGTAAGGAGCGGTCTGAATCATTTGGCCCCCCATCGGTGTGTCGATCGGCAGACCGGGATCCACCGCCTCGGGCCCCCACCCATCTACCACGAACCGATCAATGTCCTCGACGCTATGCCCGAGCTCACGTATGAGCCGACCGATCAGGGCGGCGTCGTTGAGGGAAGCATGCCTGAGGAAGTTGTCGTGCTTTTCCACTTCGGTAGCCGCAACGAGCTTCGTCCCATGGGGGTTTGGCTCCAGCAATGCCAATCCGCCGTCATGGGTCAGTTTCAGCCCGCAGATCAATCCCATGCTTCACCGTTTCCGTGGCCGCGAGACCCGACGCGGCGATGCCATCACAGGTTGACCGTCCTCAGCCGGACCGAACCCTCGAGTTTTCCTCCGATGTGAGCTGCGAGCTGGACGGCGCTCACCAGGGCTTCGGTGCGGGCCGTACCGGAAGCGGAGACTGCGGTCCCCAGCGACGCGACCATCAGCCGATAAAGCCCGAAATCGAATGCGCGACGGCGATAGTGGTACTTGTTCAGATATGACGACGCCAAGCCGTACTGGCGCCATTTTCTGATTGTCGCGGTCAACGTGGTCGGCATGTTGCCAACCACCACCGCGTCCGCGGTGTGCATCAGAATTCCGGCGTCAATGTCGAGCACCCGGAACATCAGGTCGATGTCCTCGCCGAAGTTTGAAAATCTATTGTCGAAGCCCCCAACACGTTCGAGCACATCTCGGCGGTAGGCGCAATTGGCGGTGACCAGCGCGCCGGCAAGGGTCTTAGCTCTGACCCGCCGGGAGTCGCCATCGTGGCGCAGGACGACCTGCAAAAGCGTTTCAGCGCAGACCTTCTCGAACACTGTGGCGGGCTCAGCGGTCAGCCGGCCACCCACGCCGACAACGGTAGGTCTGCGGTTGGCCGCGGCGATCAGTTTCTCGGCCCAGTCTGGCGCCGGGCGACAATCGCCGTCGGTGAACAGCACCCAGTCCGTGGTACACGACTTGAGCGCGATGTTCCGGCCGGCGGCCGCGTGCCCGAGCTCGTTGTCGACAAGCGTCACACCCGCATGCGCCCTGATGATTTCGCGGGTGCCATCCGTACTCCCGCCGTCGGCCACCACAAACTGCGATATCGGATAAGTCTGCCGGCCAACCGATTCAATCAATGTGCGGATATTACACGCTTCATTCAAGGTGGGGACAACCACCGAGATCGAAGCTGACATCCGATGCAGCCCTTCAGGACAGGTCGTAACCGTAGGCAGAGGCAACCATCTGGATGTTTTCGTGGTCAAGGAGCGCCCGCAGCGCCGGCGGCTGCCTCGCCCAATCTTGAAGATCGCGGTCCATCTGCCCCCACGGGCTGCCCGCGTGAATCCGCTTGTCAAACACCGACTCATCGAGCAGATCCGGGTCAAGCGCACAGTGATCGGCGACGGCAACGGTCCACCGGCGGCGGTCGGCGACCAGGTCTTCGTATCGGATTGTGAGAATAAAGCTGCCGAGATCTGGGTCAGCCGTGCTGCCGACGAAACTTCCGGCTACTGTATTCCAAAGCCCGAGAGCCAGTTCGGTGTCGCGGCGAGTCCAGCGTGGGTTATGTTCCCATTCCGCCAGGCTGCACAACACATCGCGGGGATCTCGGACTAGCTGTAGAACCCGCAGGTGTGGAAACAGTCTCCTCAGCAACAAAACGTCGGACAGCGCGTAGCGGACTTCTTTGAATCCCCAGATCGGTCGGCCGGCATCGCAGGCTGGTTTGGCGAACAATGTCTCGATGAACGCCCGACACGCCGCTTCGATGTCGCCACGGTCGGGTGTCAGGTTCGGGATAAAACCCTGATAGCCCGAGCATTCGAATTCCTCTCGACTGCTCACTGCGTCGATGTCGCTCCAATAGCGCAGCCGCTCGGCGGCTACCAGGATGGGGTGCACCTGACCCGCATGCTCTCCCCAGATTCTCACCTGCGGGTGAGAACACAACAACCGCTGCAGCAGGGTGCTGCCGCACCTCTGGCCGGCGGCCAGCACGAGCACAGGTGCGGCCTCATCGGTCATCGCTGGGAGCCCTCGACGCGCACGGTCGGTCCTCGATCGGCCACAACGGGAGGCGCGGACAGTGTCTCTGCGGAACGCCGATCAAGGTCGTCATGCTCGGTCGCGGATTGTGAAGTACCCGGCAGGGCTCCGGCGATATCGATCGGCACGCGACTGCCGAGGCGGTTGAGCTGCACGTCGTAATCATCACCGGTCCAGCATTCGGTTGCCGCGGCGAAATGTTGCGCGAAATGCGACTCGTCAAAGCTGTTGGCGCCGTGGCATACATACGTGTAAAGGCCCGGTTGGTCGAGCATGACAACGCGTGCGGTTCGCCAGACGTGATACGCGAGCGGGGTGTCCTCGCCACGGCGCAGCGCCGGGTACCGTGGCGTCTTATCCTTGGCGCAGATCATCGTTCCTTCCCATATTCGCCGGGTGGATATCGCCAGGGTGCGCCGCTGCGGCCACCAAAGTTGTTGTCGGGAAAGGAAACATGCGTCGGCGGACAAAGAGGTGATGGCAGCCATTTGCACCGAGAGCCGATCGGGATCGCAGAGATCATCGTCATCCCATTGACATACGTAGCGGCCCGCCGAATTCTCCACCGCGACGTTGCGCAGCTCCCCCAAGTTGAACTTCGAGCGCGGCAACCGGTGCCACTTGATCGATGGGAGGCAGATGGCTTCGATTCCCCGCTGCAGTTGATCCGAGGTGCCGTCGTCGATAATGATCAGTTCGCGATTGGGATAAGACTGCGCCAAGAAGCACTGGATGGACCGGGCCGCCAGGTCAGGCCGGTCCTGCGTCACCATCAGGCATGACACCAACGGCGCTTCGGAGATGTCACCCTGCCGATAGCGGTTGGTGTCGAGGGCCATCCGGCCCGTGTTCACGACGCGACCGCGGTCGCTGACACTGAACTCGACGCGTGTCCCGGCGTTCGTGCTTGCCTCGATCCCGTCGCCGGCCATCTTGACTCCCTGGCAATCCGAATCGACGGGCTAACGACCCTCCTCAGGCCCCGGTCGTGCCGGCCGCGAGAACCGCGCGCGCATCGCTTGGACGCGCTTCATGCGGCCGATGGGCCACGAGGACGACAGTTCCGTCACCGGAGGCTGAGCGTTCGTAATGGTCGTGATGGCGGTAATCGGCGAAAAGCTCGACGTCGGCCAGGCCTGCCAGCCGAGCCCAGTTGGCCACGCGGTAGGGGTCGGTGTGGAATAGATTCTTGACATCGAGGAAGTAGGATTCCGAGCCTTCGTCAAATCCCGACAGGGCGTAAAGGTCGCTGTCTTCCTGTCCTCGCCCGGGCAGCCAGGACGACCAAGAGTTCCGTTGTCCATTCTGGCCGTTGGGGTGTGCGGGCATCACCGCGCGATCGCGCAGTTCGACGATGAGCGCGCCGCCCGGTCGCAGATGATCCTTAGCGCGCCGCAAAACCCGCACAATGTCTTGCGGCTCTTCGATGTAGTGCAGACAGCCATCTGTGCACACAACGACGTCGAACAAGTCGTCAACCGAAAATGATCGGATGTCGGCCTGCATGAAGCGGCCCTCGGGCACTTTGCGCGCAGCCGCCGCCAACATCGCTTCACTGGAGTCGATCCCGGTAACCCGTACTCCGCGATCCACCAGTAACCTCGACAGCGATCCAGTTCCGACCGAAAGGTCCAACACCGACGGCTGGGCGCAGCCGACGAGATGCTCGAGTACGAAATCGGCCTCGGCGGCGTAGGAGTCGTCCCGGTTGAAGATGGCGTCATAAACTTCAGCGTCGGACAATTGAGCGGCATATTCGGGACGCCGCTGTGTCTGCGCAGCCGAAACCGCAAGCGTCGACTGAAGAATTTCATCAGTGTAGGCCTCATCGGCCATGTTCTTGCCCATCCAGTTGAACATGTCCGACATGGACACCAACATGTCGCGCACGCCGTCTTGAAAGGTCATGATGTCGACATCGGACTCAACGTAGATACTTGCTACTTCGAGCAATTGGTCGGTGTGCTCGGGATCGAGCTCGCAGTGTATCGGGAAGTACTCGATGGTGTGATCGTCGATTTCCGGGAAGACCTTGCGCAGACCCTCCATGTACTTGGTGAAGACGCCGGGAAGCACACACTCAATCGCGGCGAACCGTCCCAGCGACCAGATGATCGGTTCGTTGTCCTGGATCTCGAATCGCTTGAATCGCAGCTCTGGTACGCGGAACGCGCCGTCATCTTCGTGGACATCGATTCGTGAACAGCCAATCCCACGCATGAACCGCATATAAAGAGCCACGTGGGCTTCGTCGGCATTCAGGTTGCCATGCTCGGAGTGGATGTTATTGAGCAGCAGGACGCGGGCACGATAGTCATCCACCCGCGCGGTCACCTTTAGGAAAGCTTGATTGAACCGATTGCTGCCGGGGAGCATTTTGATGGCCCACCATCGGATGGCGTCCTGGTTGAATTCGCCTCGCGCGTAACGCAGAAGAAACGGATGGCTCTCGAGTGGCCATTCGGCGATGGCTTCATCCAGGGCGATTTTGAGCTGGTGCTTAGCAGCATCTGTCTGGTTGGTCACCGGAGGACTCCCAACTGTGGGACTAGCAGGGGACGGACATCGCGACTTCGCAAATTTTAACGAAAAACACTAGGCCATGCGCGGTTTCGTAAGAATGTCCCGTGACAGGCTTGGGATCATTCGCGGCGCCGACACTACGTCACCGAAGCCGCCGCGTTCGGGTCTGATTTCGCGCCGCGCAACCACGGCGGCACGGTGGGGCGCCGACACGACGCCGCCGGGTCGGAGGGCATTACGCCGAGCGGTATTCGACCCTGTTGACGTCAGAAACGTTGCACCATAGATGATGTCGGTCTATAACTACCGGCTATAACATCGAGGCGATCATGCTCTTGGCATCGGGCAATGCCGCCGTCAGACCGTCGGGGCTGGCGGCGCGGAAATCGATAAAGCCGCCAATTTGGGTTGCCGGATTGAAAAGGTTCACCCAAACTCCGGAAAATTGGGTCGTGCCCTGGTCGGTTTGCGCATCGGCAGTGAAGCCGGACACCAGCATCTGGGTGAAGTTCTTGCCCTGCACCGGCTTCACCCCGTCGGGAGGATCCTGAACGACGTTCGTGTAACCCTGGTTTTGAATGTCCTGGTTGATCATCCGGGCAGACTCTCCGTTGATATCCGGAGCGCCCGCATGACCGGTAGAGATTATTATTCCCGCGGTGTTGTCGCTGTTGCGGGCCCATACGGCTGTGTCCCCCGTATCGGTGATGGTCCAGCCTGGCGCCACGGTGAGGATGACGCCGTCGGTGAAGTTGACCGTGTTGCCGCTTGCCAGCGACTTGCTTGTGGATGCCAGCACCAGGGTGCCGAACGCCTGCCCGCCGCCGGTG